>MDTA01148874.1_pt1 | contig 26616 bp, 23 predicted proteins | sample 811151 | NCBI WGS metagenome assembly MDTA01 (sample SAMN05326648, study PRJNA326480) | marine metagenome | isolation source: seawater | place: Indian Ocean: South | collected 2010 | reverse complement strand
GTAATTCCATCTTTAGTTCCAGCAACTTTAAAATCCATATCACCTAAATGATCTTCATCGCCTAAAATATCTGATAAAACAGAAAAATTTTCTCCTTCCTTAATTAACCCCATCGCAATACCAGCTACAGGTTCTTTAATTGGTACACCAGCATCCATTAATGATAATGAAGTACCACAAACAGTAGCCATAGATGAAGATCCATTAGACTCGGTTATTTCAGATACTACTCTGAGAGTGTAAGGAAAGTCTTCTTTTTTAGGCAATGAGGAGTTTATAGCTCTCCAAGCTAACTTTCCATGACCTATTTCTCTTCTACCTGTTCCTATTCTACCGCATTCCCCAACTGAGAATGGAGGAAAATTATAATGAAGCATAAATTTTGATCTTTGCATACCGTCTAAGCTTTCTAATCTTTGTTCGTCATCTGACATTCCAAGCGTTGTCACAACTAATGCTTGAGTTTCTCCCCTAGTAAATAATGCCGAGCCATGAGTTCTTGGTAAAACACCAACTTCACATTTGATTTGTCTAACATCTGAAAGTCCCCTTCCATCAATTCTTTTTTTTTCTTTTAAAATTGCTGTTCTTACAATATCTTTTTCTAAAGATTTAAGCTGTGCCATCGCTTGATTTTCAGTAATTTTTTCATCTTCTGCAAACATCTCTTTACATTTCACTTCAGCTTCTTGAATTGCATTAGATCTCTTTTTTTTATCTGTTATTTTAAAAGCCTTCCTTAAATCTTTTTCTAACGCTTTTGCAATTTTGTTTTTTACATCTTTGTGGTCAGTCGTTTCTATTTCCCATTTAGGTTTCCCAGCTTTTTTAGCTAAACTTTCAATCTTCTTAATTATTGGAACAAAACCTTCATGTCCAAATTTAACTGCATCTAGCATTACTTTTTCCGAAAGACCTGAAGTTTCCGACTCCACCATTAAAACTGCGTCTTTGGTGCCAGCTACGACTAAATCCAATTCAGATTCTTCTAATTCCTTTGGCGAAGGATTTAATAAGTATTTTCCCTTTTTATAACCAACTCTGCTAGCAGCTATTGGTCCTTGAAATGGTAAACCAGATATTGCTAAAGCTGCAGAGGAAGCTATTATAGATAAAATATCAGGTTGATTTTCACCATCATATGACAGAACAGTGGGAAGTAATTGAACCTCATTAATAAAACTTGCGGGGAATAAAGGCCTAATCGGTCTGTCTATTAACCTTGAAATTAAAGTTTCTGACTCAGTGGGTCTAGCTTCTCTTTTAAAATAGCCTCCTGGAATTTTACCAGCAGCATAGTATTTTTCTTGATAATTAACTGAAAGTGGAAAGTAGTCTTGATCTTCTTTAACTTTTTTTGCTCCTACTACAGTTGCAATAACAACAGTTTCGCCGCAAGTCGCTATAATCGCTCCATCAGCTTGTCTTGCAATTTTTCCAGTTTCTAAAGTAATCTTCTTATTGTCTAAAATTATTTCTTCTTTATGAACATCAAACATTATTTCCTTAAATTGAGTTGTTTAATTACCTTATTATATGACTCAGGATTTTTCTTTTTTAAATATGATAATAATTTTTTTCTCTTGTTAACAGACTTAGTCAATCCAACAGTAGAGTGTTTATCTTTTTTAAATTTTTTAAAGTGTTCCGCCAAAACATCAATTTTAGAGCTCAACAGTCCAATTTGAATTTCAGCTGATCCCACATCTTTAGAATGTAAAGCTAAAGATTTAATTATATCCTGTTTTTTTTTTCTCATTTTTCCTATTTTCTTTTATAATTTTTTCAATCTTCTCAGCATACTCAAATGAACTATCCTCGACAAACTTTAACTTAGGAAGAAATTTAATATCTAACCTTTTTGAAAGAGCTTTTCTAACAAGATGTGAGTATTCAGTCAAGACACTTACGGTTTCTTTTAATTCAATACCACCAAGTGGAATAACGTAAACCCTGGCTGTTTTCAAATCTGGTGTCATTCTTACTTCTGTTACAGTAACAACTTTACAGTTTATAGATGGAATTTTTGCTTCATTTCTTATGAAAATTTCTCCAATACTTTGTTTTACCAATTCACCTACTCTCAATTGTCTTTGGCTAAAACCTGAGTTATGAGTTTGTTTTTGCATTATATTGATCTCTCAATTTTTTCAGAAAGATAAGACTCTATTATATCTTTTTCTTTAAAATCAATATAGTCTTTAAGACTTATACCGCATTCCAATCCATTTTTAACATCTTTCACAGCATTTTTTTCTCTGAACAAACTTATTATTTCACCATCATAGATTACTATTCCGTCTCTAATAATACGGGCTTTTGATTTATTTTTTATTTCTCCTTCAATTACTTTTGATCCAGCAATTTTACCAGCATTAGAGACTTTAAATACTTTCTTAACTTCTGCAGTGCCAATTACTACCTCTTTCACATCTGGGGTCAGTAAACCAGAAAGATTTTTTTCAACAAATTCTAATGCTTCATAAATAATATTAAAATATTTGATTTGAATTCCTTGTTCTTCAGCTAGTTTTTTTGCTTCACGGTTGGGTTTAACATTAAAACCTAGTAGTATAGCATTTGAAGCTTTTGCTAAAGATACGTCCGTTTCATTAATCATTCCAATATCTGATAAAATAATATTAGCAGCAACTTCACTATGCTGAATTTTGTCAATTGCATTTTTTAATGCTTCACTTGAGCCTTGAACATCAGACTTTATGATAATATTCAATTCTTTTTTCTCATTACTATTTTCAAATAATTTTGTCTTGTCCTTTGGAATTATTTTATTTTTTTCTGTATTACTATTAGTTTTAAATTCAGATATTTCTTTGGCTTTGTTTTCATTTTCTGTTACAAAAAATTCTGCTCCTGCATACGCGGAATTGTTCATCCCTAAAATTTCTACTGGGGTAGATGGAAATGCTTCATCGATCATTTTTCCAGAATCATTAATCATTGCTCTAATTTTCCCCCATGTATTTCCACAAACAAAATAATCTCCTTTTTTTAATTTTCCGCTAGAAATTAATATTGTGGACACTGGTCCTTTACCTTTATCAATTTTTGACTCAACTACAACACCACTTGCAGGCCCGCTGATTGATGCTTTTAAATCTAAAATCTCTGACTGAAGTAAAATACTATCTTTTAATTTTTCTAAATTAATTTTTTTTGTAGCAGATACTTCTACAAATAATGTTTCTCCACTAAGTTCCTCTGCTATGAGTCCATATTGCATCATCTCGTTTTTAATTTTACTAATATTTTTGTTAGGCAAATCACATTTGTTTATTGCGACAATGATAGGAACTTTAGCTGCCTGAGCATGTTTAATTGCTTCTACCGTTTGGGGTTTTATTCCATCATCTGCAGCCACTACTAGCACTACAATATCTGTAATTTTTGATCCTCTAGCTCTCATTTCTGTAAAAGCTGCATGGCCAGGTGTATCAATAAAAGTTATTAAATCATTTTTTTCCGTTTTAATTTGATAGGCACCTATATGCTGAGTAATACCACCAAACTCACCTGATACAACATTTGAATTTCTCAAATTATCTAGCAAAGAAGTTTTTCCATGATCAACGTGACCCATAATTGTTACTACGGGAGGTCTTTTTTTTATTTCACCCTTTAAATTAATTTCTTTTTTATTTACCTCTGATGAAGGAGCTTTTTCCACCAATGGTTTATGACCAAACTCTTTTACTATATACTCTGCAGTATCCTTATCTATTGTGTGATTGATTGTAGCTATAACTTTCATATTAAATAAAAATTTTATTACATCATTTGATCTCTCAGCCATTCTATTAGAAAGTTCTTGAATTGTTATTTGTTCAGGAATAGTTACTTCTCTAATTATTTTTTTAAATTCCTTCTTTTCCTCAACTTCTGGACTATTTCTTTTTTCTTTTAGCCTTGCTCTTTTAACAGAAGCCAAACTTCTTTGTTTAATCTCTATTTCTTCAACATTTAATGCTCTTGAAACTGTCAGTTTTAAATCTCTCTTGTCGATAGGTTCTTTCAATTTGAGCTTACGTTTCCCGCCTAATTGATCATCCTTTTTTTTAATAAAATCTTTAGTCGCTTGTTTTTCAATAAACTTTCTAGAGGCTGGTTTTTTTTTTCCTTCTATATGACTAGGAGCGACAAAGCTTTTCTTTTTATTGTCTTTTTTAAAAAATGGTTGTTTCTTTTTTTCTATTGTAAAAGATTGTTTATTTTCTTTTTTTTTGAAAGGGTTTATCTTTATATTCTTGCCTGCGTTAGCATTAATTGTAAGTGTTCTTTTTTTATCTTTTTTTTCCATAACATTTTATTTGTAAACTATATTTCTTGCTGACATTATTAATTGATCAGCCTCATCTTTAGAAAGTAAAAACTCTTCAAGATAACCGTTGATTCTTATTTTTTTACCTTTAACTTCATCAAATCCTCCAATTAACTCATCAGATGATAGGTCAGCAAAATCTGAGAGTTTTTTTATATTTTTTTGGCCAAGAGTAACTACCATTCCTTGCGTCATTCCTTTTAAATTGATTAATGACTCCTCTACTCCGAGCTCTTTAAGTTTTTTACCCACCTCTTCTTTTTCTTTTACAAGATTTTCCTTAGACCTACTTATTAACTCCTTAGCTGTATCTTCATCGATAGCTTCTATTTTAGATATATCTTCTGGTTTTGCCTGAGAAATTTCTTCTATACTTTGAAATCCTTCAGAAACTAGTAGCTGGCCAAGGGTTTCGTCAACTTCTAAGTTTTTTATTAATGTTTCGCTTTTTTCTTTAAATTCAGCTTGTCTTCTATCAGAATCTTCTTTGTCGGTTAAAATATCTATTTCAAAATTTGTAAGCTTTGATGCCAATCTTACATTTTGGCCTCTACGTCCTATTGCTTTACTTAAATTTTCTTCACTTAAAATTACATCTATTCTTTTATTAGTTTGATCAATTAAAACTTTTTGAATTTCAGCTGGGGAAAGTGATTCTGAAATTAAAGTTGGCAGATCCTCTGTCCATTTGATGATATCAATTTTCTCTCCATGTAATTCGTTTACAATTGTTTGTACTCTACTTCCCCTCATTCCTACGCAAGCACCAACAGGGTCAATTGAAGTATCCTTTGAATAAACACAAATTTTTGCCCTACTTCCTGGATCTCTAGCTACAGATTTAATTTCAATGATACCCTCGTATATCTCTGGTACTTCTTGAAAAAATAGTTTTGCTAAAAATTGAGGATGAGCTCTTGATAAAAAAATCTGATGTCCTTTAATTTCTTTTTTTACTTCATAACAATATCCTTTTACACGATCACCCGTTTTTAATATTTCTCTTGGAATGAGTTCGTCTTTTTTAATTACGCCTTCTGCTCTGCCAAGATCAACTATTACATTTCCATATTCCAACCTTTTAATTACGCCACTTAAAATTTGTCCTTGTTTGTCAATAAAATCATTAAATTGTCTGTCTTTTTCTGCTTCTTTAACTCTAGAACTTATGACTTGTTTTGCACTTTGAGCGGCAATTCTTCCAAAATCAATTTGTGGTAGTTCTTCAAATAGTTTTTCACCAATTTTTAAATCTTTATTTTTACTTTGTGACTTTGCGTCTTTTAAAGAAATTTCTTTTCCTGGCTCAGACACCTCTTCTACAATTTCCAAAACTTTATTTATTGATATTTCTCCGTTTTCTCTATCAATTTTAACTTCTATATTATTCTCATTTCCAAATTTGGTTAATGCTGCTTTTTGGATTGCGCTTTCCATTGAGTTAATTACTAGCTCTTTGTCTATAGATTTCTCGTTAGCAACTGCCTCAACTATCCGCAAAAGCTCAAGCTTATCTAAACCTCTATTTAACATTTTCTAACCTTTCAAAAAAAAATGGGCTTATGCCCATTTTGTAAAGCTTATTAATTTAGTTATATTTAATAAATAATTAAGGTTTTTTCAAGATTACACTTTAAATATTGAGGATTTATCTGTTTTTTCCCAAGAAAAATTACCTTTACTGGATGGCTTACGTCCAAAATGGCCATAAGCTGAGGTCACCTCATAAATAGGGTTATTAAGTCCTAGTAATTCTCTTATCCCACGAGGAGATAGATCGAAATTTTCTGTGATTAATTTCGTAATTTTTTCTATTTTACCTTCGTCTTTTTCTGCGAGCTTAACATATATTGATAGTGGTTTAGAAACACCAATTGCATAAGCTAATTGAATTAAACATTTATCAGAAGCGCCTGAGGCAACAATATTTTTTGCTAAGTATCTTGAAACGTAAGCTGCCGATCTATCAACCTTAGTTGGATCTTTACCTGAAAAGGCTCCACCACCATGTGGTGCTGCTCCACCATAAGTATCTACTATTATTTTTCTTCCAGTTAGACCTGTGTCTCCATCTGGACCTCCGATAATGAATTGTCCTGTGGGATTTATGTAAATTTCTTCAGGTTTTAAGTCTTGTAAAAGATTTTCGGGTATAGATTTTTTTATGTACGGTAAAACTAAATTTCTTACTTGGTCTTGATTGATATTTTTTGCATGTTGAGTGGAAATAACAACTGATGTAACTTTTTTGGGAACACCATTTTCATAAAACATTGTAACTTGACTTTTAGAGTCAGGTTCAATTCCTTCTAGTTTGCCAGACTTTCTATCATCAGCCATTAATCTTAATATTTTATGAGAAAAATAAATAGGAGCAGGCATTAAATCTTCAGTCTCTTTGCACGCGTACCCAAACATAATTCCTTGGTCACCGGCTCCCTCATCTTTGTTGTCTTTTGAGTCAACTCCCATAGCTATATCAGTAGATTGGGAATGTAAATGAGACTCTATTTTTGTTTTATCTTTCCAAGTAAAGCCGTCTTGGTCATATCCTATATCTTTAATACATTCTCTTACTTTTTGAATTAACTCTTCTTTTTTAATTTCGGGTCCCCTTATTTCACCGGCAAGCACAACTTTATTTGTTGTTGTTAAAGTTTCACAAGCAACTCTAGAATATGGGTCCTTAGATAAATAGCTATCAACCACCATATCTGATATACGATCACAAACTTTGTCTGGATGGCCCTCGGAAACTGATTCACTAGTAAATAAATATTTATTTTTTTTCATATTTTCTTAATAATAAAAAGATAAAAGTATATGTAATTAAAAGAAGGTAAAATATCAAATCATTTTTATTTTTTGTTTTTGTATTTAAAATTGGCACATCTAGCTCTATACTACCAGCCTCAGTAGAAGAGAGAGCTTTAATAACATTTCCTTTATTATCGATAAAAGCACTTATTCCTTTATTAGCAGATCTAATAAGAAAAACGTTATTTTCAATAGCTCTATACTTTGCTTTAATAAAATGTTGAAAAGGACCAATTGTATTTCCAAACCAACCATCTTCAGAAATATTTATTATTAGGTTGGTATTTTTTTTATAATTTTGCAAAATTTCTGGAAAAATTATTTCATAACATATTAATGGTAATATTTCAGCTTTATCAACTATCATATTAGGCTGATCACTTCCAGCTGAGAACGAACCAAAACCTTGGGTAATCTTTTTTAAACCAAATAAATTTAAAAAGTGTTCGAATGGTAAAAATTCACCAAAAGGTACTAATTTTTTTTTATTATACCTATAAATAATTTCAAATTTATTATTTACAGCTACTAAACTATTGTAAAATTCTGAAGAATTTTCCCCTCTAGTATTAACTCCAAAAATTAAAATATGTTTAGATGAAAACTTTTCTTTAACAAGATGCTTATACTTAGTTAATTCATCAAAATACACTCCCGTAAAAACTCCCTCTGGCCATATAAACAAGGTTTTTTTATCTTTGTTTGGATCGCTAAATCTAATCAACTGAGTTATAGATTTTTCAATTTCTTCATCAGAAAGATTGAATTTTAATTTAAAATTTGGAGAGATAACTTTTACATTAACTTTATCAATTGTTTTTTCTTTCAAAAGATCATTCTTATTTATTAAATATGAGCCAAAAATGTAAAAAGAAAAAAAAAGAGAAATTATTGAAAAGAAAACTAAATATTTATGTCTATTTTTAAAAAAAATACAAATTGGTATAACATACAAACTTATTACAAGCAGGTTAAATGCGTATAAACCTATTGGGTTTAAAATTTGTAACAATTCAGTACACCATGACCAGCTATAAGACCATAAATTCCAAGGAAAACCAGTAAGTATTTTACCCCTTAAAAAATCAGTAATCGATAAACTGATAATAAATAAAATTAAAGAGGAAAAATTATTCTTCACAAAAGGTCCTATTGATACAAAGGCAAGTCCAAAAAATAAGCCTAATGTTAGTGGAATTAAAATTACTGCAAAAGGTATTAGAAATTCAAATCTATCATCGAAAGTTAAAGAATGAGAAATCCAAAAATTCCCCGCTAAAAAAAATCCAATTCCAAAAAAATAACCTATAAAAAATAAATTTATAAGATATGGTTTTTTTCTGTAAATATTCTTAGATCTTTTGTTTACATAACATAGAATAGTAAATAACAGCGGTAAAACGATAAAATTTATAAAAGAAACATTAAAAGGTTGAAAAGAAAAAACTGTTGTTAAACCTAATAATAAAGGTGTGATAAAAATAACTATTATTTTATTATTAATTATTTTTTGAAACATTAATTAATGAAAATAATTTATTCTCTTGTCTTAACATTACTTTATAATCATAGTTTTTTTTATGCCTATGTCCCATTAAATGTAGTAATCCATGTACCCATAATTTACTTAATTTAATATTAAATTCTTCAAGATCTAAATTCTTTTTAATTTTTGATATATTTATAATAACATCGCCAAGGTATATATCTTTTTTCGATCTCATTAATTTTTTAAGGTTATTTTTATCTTGAAAGGGGAAAGACAAAATATCAGTTGAATAATTTTTTTTTCTATATTTCTTATTTAGTTTTTTAATTTCTTGATTTCCTGCTAGCATTATAGAAAAGTTAAATTTATTTTTTTTTAACATATTTAAGTTGTTACTTAAAATTTTTGCTTTTTTTTTAAAATAAATATCTGGATTTTTTATATATCTTTTCCAAGATTTATCTTTTAAAATAACATTAATCGTTATCATTCAAATTTTTTTGATAAGCTTGAATAATTTTTGATATTAGAGGGTGTCTAACAACATCTTTATGATTGAATTCTATAATTTTTATTTGATTTATTTTACTTAAAATCTTTTTTGATTTAATTAAACCGGAGTGAGACTTATTAATTAAATCTATTTGAGATGGATCCCCATTAACAACTAGTTTTGAATTTTCACCAATCCTTGTTAGGAACATTTTAATTTGAGTGGCGGTAGCATTTTGTGCTTCATCTAAAATAGCGAAAGAATTTTTGAGAGTTCTACCTCTCATAAAAGCTAATGGAGCTATTTCAATTTCACCGCAATCAATTTTTTTTTGAATTTTTTCAAATCCAAATAAGTCATATAGCGCATCGTAAAGTGGTCTTAGATATGGATCTACTTTCTCTTTCATATCACCTGGTAAAAAACCAAGTTTTTCTCCAGCTTCAACTGCAGGTCTTGATAAAATTACTCTTTCCACTTTTTTTTCCATCAATAAAGTGATTCCTACCGAAACTGCTAAAAAACTTTTTCCCGTTCCAGCTGGTCCTAAAGCCATGGTGATTTCATTTTCTCTCAAGGCTTTTATATACTCTGATTGTTTGTCCGACCTAGCAATTACAGATTTTTTTGGAGTCTTAATCAATTGATCAAGAGATTGAATATTTGAAGTTTTCTTTGAATTGTTATTTTTTTTCACTGATTGAATTATATCATTTTTTTCAATAATTTGAGTTAAAAGATATTTGTTTATTAAAAATTTAATCGCTTCAGAAAATCTTATTGTATTTTCTTTTTTACCCTTTGCTGTAATAGAGTTTCCCCTAAAGAATATTTTTGTATTAGTTAATGCTTCAAGATCATTTAAATTTTGGTTAAATTGACCAACAATAGAAATGAGCATTTCGTTGCTTCTTACTTGAATGTTGATTGTCTCATCATCAATTCTTTTTAAAATATATGTTTGTTCTAAACTACTAATTTCTGACATTAAGCTGCATCTTGTTTTTGATCAAAATTTTTACCAAATAAGGTATTTTGATTAAAATTTGTTATGTGAATATTTTGGATTTTACCAGTTATATCTTTATCACTTTTTACAATAACTGAATTATTGAATTCATCTCTACCAAAATAAAATTTATTATCTTTAGATCTATTCTCAATTAGTACTCTCGCATTTTTGTTCACAAGACTAGACTTGTAATCAGTTTTGATTTTGTTTGCAATTGTTTGAAAAGTCGAGAGTCTTTTCCTTGCCTCACTAAGATCAATTTCATTTTTATTTGAAGCTGGTGTCCCTGGTCTTGGGCTATAGATAAACGAGAAAGAATTAGTAAATTTTATTTTATTTAATATTTGTAATGAGTCATTAAAATCACTATTTGTCTCGTTCGGGTAAGCTATTATGAAATCGCTACCAAACTTTATTTTGTTATTTTTCTCTTTTAACAGTTTTATAGTATCTAAATATTCTTCAATAGTGTGTTTTCGATTCATTTCTGCTAAAATTTTATTTGATCCGCTTTGTATTGGTAAATGAAGGTACGGCATTAATTTTTTACAATCACCATGTGCCTGAATTAAGTCTTCTGTCATATCTTTAGGATGTGATGTTGTGTATCTAATTCTTTCTAAACCATTTATTTCATTAAGTTGATAAATTAAATCAGCTAAATTTTTATAATTAGTTTTGTAAGCATTTACATTTTGACCTAATAAAATTATTTCTTTTACTCCACTTGAAACTAAATCTTTAGCTTCTTGCATTATTTCTGAAAATGGACGTGAATACTCTGGTCCTCGTGTATAAGGTACAACACAAAATTTACAAAATTTATCACATCCTTCTTGTATTGTAAGATAAGAAGAAATTTTATTATTTAAATTTTTAATTTTATTAAGCTCGTCAAATTTTTCAATTGTTTCAAATTCAGTTTTATTAATTTTATCATTATTATTTTCTATGTTTAAAATAATTTCATTTATTTTATGGTAGGATTGAGGACCAATTACTGCGTCAACATATTTTTCTTTTTTTAAAATCATCTCACCTTCGGCTTGTGCAACACATCCGGTAATAATTATTATAGGTTTTTTTTTTTTAAAAAACGTCTTTTTTATTCTTCCAATATCATGATACATTTTTTCAGTTGCCTTTTCCCTAATATGGCAAGTGTTTAAAATATAGCAGTTTGTCTCTTCAAGATTATTTGTTCTTTCATAACCAATTTTTTTTGTAAAATCTATAATTCGATTGCTATCATACTCATTCATTTGACAACCAAAAGTTTTTATGAAAATTTTTTTTACCAATTTATTTTTTAATTTTTGAACCGTAAAGTTCAAGTTTATGATCCACTAAATTGTAACCTAATTTTTTTGCTATTTTTTTTTGTAGTTCCTCTATGTCTTTGTCCACAAACTCAACAATTTCTCCACTATTTATGTCTATTAAATGATTGTGGTCATCATTAATTTCATATCTTGCTTTGCCAGCTTTAAAATCATGTTTTACTAATATTCCAGCTTCCTCGAAAAGTTTTACAGTTCTATAAACAGTAGCTATACTTATCTTATCATCTATGGTTGAAACTCTCTTATGTAGCTCATCGACATCAGGATGGTCTTTTGAGCCATAGACAGCTTTTGATTCAGAAAGTATTTTTGCAATTACTTTTCTTTGATCTGTAAGTCTTACACCTTTTTGTTTACATTTTTCTTCTATTATACTCATAGTTTAATTTAACTTAAATAGATGGGCTTAATCAATTTATTTTCTAATAAATTTTTATTAATTAAAAGATTAATATTTGCAAGGCTAAAATCTTGCATTAGCATGTCTTTATAGCCATAAAGTATAGTTTGCTTTGCCAAAACTATTCCTTTTGCTACAGAAATTGAAGTTCTAATTGTAGAAAAGCTGCCCGGCCCCATATTAACTATAACTGCATAATTTTTATCAATTATTACATTTTTATTTTTAGCAAAATACAATATATTGTTTGTTAGAGTCTCGTTACTATTTTTAGAAGCACTATCAAATGATTGAATATAAAAACTATCACCCGACCTTATGCCTAAACAATCTTTTTTTTTGCCAGTAACATTTATTATAAGAAAATTTTTTATCATTTTTTTTATTTTTATAAATGTAGAACTTTTTAATGCAAGTAATTTATATTCCGAAGAAGTTAAAGTCGATGATTATGGTATTATTTCTCTAATGTACCACAGATTTGATGAAAATAAATACCCATCAACGAACATAAGAATGAATATTTTTAAGGAACAAATGGATTTGATTAAGAAAAATGAAATTCAGTTTGTTAACCCTTATAAGTTTGAAAATTATTTAAACAACTTAAAAAGAGAGAGAAAAATTTTACTTACAATAGATGATGCTTTTTCTTCTTTTTATCTTAATGCGTGGCCTTATTTAAAGAAAAACAAAATTCCTTTTATTCTTTTTGTAAGCACAAGAGAAATAGGTAAAAATGGCTATATGACTTGGGATCAGTTGAGAGAAATCAATAAATTTGATTTTGTATACATTGGAAATCATAGCCACTCACACGAATACTTGGTTGATGAAAATAAAGAATTAATTATTGAAGATTTAGTAACATCAATCAATCTATTAAAAAATGAATTAAATATAAAACCAATTTTTTTTTCTTACCCTTTTGGCGAATACAGCAATGAATTTAAAAAAATTGTAAGAGAGTTAAATTTTAAGTATGCTTTCGGGCAACATTCAGGTGTTATTGATGAAACAAAAAATGATCTTGAGCTTCCTAGGTTTCCTATAAATGAAAAATATGGAGAAATTTCTAGGTTTAAAACTTTATTAAAAACTCTACCCTTTAAATATAAATCCATTCAGCCAGAAGAAAGATATTTAGTAGATAGCGAGAATCCACCTAAGGTTAAGGTAGTTTTTTACGAAAACATTAATAACCTTAAATCTATAAATTGTTTTTCTAATGAAGAAGATAAATGGAGAAATTCGTCAATTAAATTTATGGATAATAATACTTTACTTATAAACTTATCTGGCAAATTTATTACTGAAAGAGGAAGAATTAATTGTTCGTTGAGAGAACAAAATGGTTTTTTTAGATGGCTAGGAATTCAATATGTTATTGCTGATAGATAATCTAGAGCTTCAATTCTTGTCTAGTTACAGAATTAGTTAATTGAACAGACTCGAAGTCTCCTAACCTATTCTGTTTTATGATTTGATTTATAATTTCAGTATATTCTTTTCCTGTCTGAGCATATTTATCTAGGGTATTTGCTAAAGAAATACCTCTTAATTCTCTTTTTGATTTTCTTAAACTAGATCTTTTCTTTCTAAATTCCGAATATCCCCTGTGGGTATTCAAGTTATTTTTATAGGCCTTCACTGAAGCCCTTAAAATTGGAAATCTTAAAATTTTGTGACCTTTATTTGAGCTTTTATCAAGTGGCTCTATCCCTTTTCCAGTCCATGTCCACTGACCAAATATTGCGTTTCCCTCCAAAGCAAATCTTGAAGTGCCCCATCCGCTTTCTTTAGCTGCTTGCGCTAATGCTATTGAAACAGGTATCATGTCCATTCTCATTTCTAATTCTTTCATATCTGAATTTTTTACTTTATACTCTCTAAGTTTTTGCCTTAGCCACAGTTTTTCTTTGTCTGTAGTAATTTTTCTAGCCAGTATTTTTTTCAATTTAAATCTATCGTTTAAAATTTTGTCATTTTCAGCAACTATTAAAGGTAATACTATCTTAATAAAAGTATCTTTTTTTAGTTGAACGTCCTTAATCTCATCTAAATCTTTTGGAAATTGAGTAAAATAAATTGGCTTTACTTTTTTCTTAAATCTAACCTTTTTAAGATCATATTCTACGTCATCAAATAAATTTAGCACAGTTTGGGTCTTTAGATTAAGATTTGGTAAAACTAATTCTTTTACTTGACTTGGGTCTTTTTCTTTAATTTCTGGGGCCTTCTTTGCCTCAACTTTTTTATCTTTTTTCTTTTCATCAACCTTTTTCGAAGTTTCTAATTTTTTTTTTTGATCTATTGATTGTTTTGGCTTTTTTTCAGTTTGTATTTTCTCTACACCCTTATTAGCTAGTATTGGCTGTTTGTAATTATCTTTTAATGTCATAAATATTACACCAATCGCTATTACAACAATGAAAATACCAAAGATTTTTACAATTTGGTTTGCCTTCTTAACTTCTATGGTTGGATTATATATGCTGCTAAAAAGATCATAAAAAACTTTTCTTAAAAAAGCTGCTACTTTTGGTAAAACTTTTGGAAATATGTTTAAAAAATTTAAACCAATTTTACCAAGATTTTTCCATGACTGTGTTAAAAAAAAAGTTAAACTATTTTTTATTTTTGTTTCAAGTTTTGAAAAAGGTTTTGAAATATTTCTATCAAAATAGGTAGTATAAACTTCTATAGGAAGAGGTACGTTATTTTTTTTTAAAATATGTTCTATTTGAGAAGTTGTTAAATATTTTTTTCTTTTTATATAATCCTGAATATCAGAAACTTTATAAATACTTGCTAACTCCAATAGTTTATCTCTATAACTTAAATTTTTTACCATTTATACGGCCTCTACGTTGTTTACTTCTTTTACGTAGTGTTTAAGAAGATTTTGAACACCTTGTTTTAAAGTCAGTACTGAGCTAGGACAACCTGAACAACTTCCTTTAAGCTCTACTTTTACAACTCCTGCTTCGAACGATTTAAAAGTTATGTCACCACCATCTCTTGCTACGGCTGGCCTCACTTTAAGATCTAAGACCTCTTTAATTCTGGTTACCACATCATCTTGTTTTTCATTTTGTTCAAATTTTTTCTCTTTATTTTTAAGGATTGGTTCATTGTTTTTTTCAAAGTATTCGTTAATGTGTGAAATTATGGTTGGTTTCAATTCCTCCCAAGAAGTTTGTGAGTTTTTATTTACGGACAAAAAATTTTCTGACAACAAGATTAATTCTATTCCATTGATGCTTAAAAGATCTTTGATAAATAAATTATCAATTTTTTTGATGTTTTTCTTTTGAAATTCCACAGTTCCTACGTCTGAAATCTTTTTTTCAGACAGAAATTTTAAAGAATTTGGGTTTGGTGTTTGTTCAGTATGTATCATTTTTTTTAAATTTATATTATACAAAACCAACTATTTCACGTATCTTTTTTAAGTTTTCCTCAGCCTTAATACTTGCTTTTTCAGTGCCTTTTTTCAATATTTCATGCAAATATTTTTTATCATTGGACATTTTGATCATTTCTTTTCCTATAGGACAAATTATCTCAATTAATAGATCTGATAATTCTTGTTTGAAATATGAAAAATCTTTTCCAGAAAAGTCAGCCAAGGTTTTACTTAAATCTTTATTATTTAAATCTGAAAAAATATTTAACAAATTTAAAGCTTCGGGTCTCTTTTCCATCTTACTGGGATCTTCATCAATAGGCAATGAGTCGGTTTTAGCTTTTTTAATTTTTTTGACTATTTCATCTGAAGTATCTTTGAGGTTTATTCTTGAATAATCTGAATCTTCAGATTTACTCATCTTTTTAGTTCCATCTCTTAAGCTCATTACTCTTGAAATATTTTTTTGTATTAGTGGCTCAGGTAAAGGAAAAAAATCTTTAGTATCAAAATCATTATTAAACTTTTGTGCGATATCTCTTGATAGTTCTAAGTGTTGTTTTTGATCTGCTCCAACTGGGACATGGGTTGCCCGATATAAAAGTATATCTGCTGCCATTAAATTCGGATAAATGTACAAACCCACACTGGCTTTTTCTTTATCCTTACCTGCTTTATCCTTAAATTGAGTCATTCTGTTTAACCAACCGAGTCTAGCAACACAGTTTAGTATCCAGGCCAACTCTGAATGTCCACTGACCGAGGATTGGTTAAAGATTATGCTTTTATCATCTTTTAATCCTGAAGCTAAAAATCCTGCTGTTGTCTCATAGATATTATTTTTTAAGTCACTTGGTTTTTGGAAAGTGGTTATTGCATGCAAATCAACAATACAGTAAAGACAATTATTTTCTTTCTGCAATGAAACAAAATTTTTAATTGCACCCAGATAATTTCCCAAATGCAAATTTCCTGTTGGTTGAACACCAGAAAAAACTAGTTTTTTATTATTCATATTGCTCTAAATCTTCTGAAATTTAACACACCTAATAAATAACAAGAAATGAAATAAATTATAGCGACTATTGTTACTACAAGTAATAGATAAAAAAACTTAAAATTCTGTGAATAATCTAATTTATCATTAAAAAAATCAATTAAGAATAATAGTAAAATGGACATTATAATTGTGCCAAAGAAAATTTTAATGATATTTAAAGTATTTAGTTTCCCAATTTTAAAATAATTCCTATCTTTAAGTAATAATAAATAAACAAAAACTCCTAACCAAGATGAAATTGAAGTAGCTATAGGTATAATTATAAAACCAAATTTTCTAAAAAAATATAAGCTAACTGATATATTTAAGATTACTATAATCAAAGAAATATAAAATGGAGATTTTGTATCATCTCTTGCAAAAAACATATTTGCAAAGACTTTTAACAATGCAAAAGCTGGAATTCCAAATCCAAAATATTTAAGGGCTAATGCAGTTAGTTTAACATCATTTTTATTAAAAGATCCATATCCAAACAAAGCGTTTACTATTTCTTCGGCCGCGATAACAACTCCCATACTTGCTGGGATTGAAAAAAGAAAACTTAATTCAATACTTTTGTTTTGAATATTGTGAGCCTTTTCTTGATTGTTTTGTTTCAACGCTTTAGAGAGAACGGGCAACGAAACAGTGCTGACAGCTATGCCAGCTATAGCTAAATTAATTTGATAAATTCTGTCTGCAAAATATAAATAAGAAACAGCGCCTGCTTGAAAAGACGCTATTATTGTTCCTATCAAAATATTAATTTGAGTAACTCCAGACGAAAATATACTTGGAAAAAGTTTTTTTAAAAAAGATTTAATTCTATTTGAATTTTTTTTTTTAATCTTAAAACTTGGTTTATAATATCGTTTAGTGAAAAAAATTAAAAAAATTAGTTGAAGAATACCAGATAAAGTTACTCCGACTGATAAGCTTTTCGCAAAGTTTAAATTATAAAAATAGGAAATTATTAAAAAAAGTATTAAAATTAAGTTTAATATAATTGGCGCAGCAGCTGCAGCTGCAAATTTATTATGCGAATTTAAAATTCCTGAAAAAAAAGATGATAGACTTACAAATAATAAAAATGGAAAAGTAATTCTTGTTAATTCTACAGCTATCTCAAACTTCTCAAAGTCACTATAAAATCCTGGAGCAATTAAATATACGAAATAAGGCATAAAAACTTCGATCAATAAGACTAAAAATAATAAAGCTAAAGTGATAATGGTAAGAACTTCATCTGCAAATGATTTTGCTTCTAATTTTGATTTTAGTTTTTGATTAGTATAGCTGGGAATAAAAGCAGCATTGAAAGTTCCTTCGGCAAATAACCTTCTAAAGGTATTGGGTATTCTAAAAGCCACAAAAAAAGCATCAGCTAAAACTGAAGTCCCCATAAAAAAAGCTATCAAAATATCTCTTATATAGCCAAGAACTCTACTTATTAATGTGTAAAAACTAAATACCGTTGTAGATGATAATAAATTCATATTTTAAACATAATTTTCAATGATATATTCAAATTCATATTAAATAATTTTCGATGACAAAAAAATCAAAAATTGATCATTATACGGATAAAGAGGCATTAGACTTTCATTTAAACGGGAAGTCTGGCAAAATTGAGGTTAATTCCTCTAAATCTTTAACAACAAAGAGAGATCTCTCTTTAGCCTATTCGCCAGGAGTCGCTGCGCCTGTTAAAGAAATTTCAAAAAATCCAGAGACAGCTTATGACTACACATCTAAAGGAAATCTTGTTGCGGTTATAAGTAACGGTTCTGCCATACTGGGTTTAGGTAATTTAGGCTCTTTGGCTTCAAAACCTGTAATGGAAGGCAAAGCAGTTTTGTTTAAAAGATTTGCTGATATAGACTCAATTGATATTGAGATAGATAATTCAAATCCGGATGAAATCATTAATACTATAAAAAATATTTCTGGGACGTTTGGAGGAATTAATTTAGAGGATATTGCTGCCCCAAATTGTTTTATTATAGAACAAAAATTAAAAAAAATTTTAGACATTCCAGTATTTCATGATGATCAACATGGTACTGCAATTATAACTACTGCCGCTCTTATAAATGCATTAGATATTTCAAAGAAAAAAATTGAAGAAGTAAAAATAGTTGTTAACGGGGCAGGTGCTTCGGCTATCGCGTGCGCCGACCTTTTTAAAATTTCAGGAGTAAAAAAAGAAAACATTGTTATGTGTGATAGAAAAGGCGTTATTTATAAAGGTAGAGATAATATTGATCAATTTAAATCAAAATTTGCTATCGATACCAAATTAAGAAAATTGGAAGACGCTATGAAAGGTGCTGATGTATTCTTAGGCCTATCAGCTAAAGATGTTGTTTCAAAGGAAATGATTAAATCAATGTCAAACAATCCAATTATATTTGCGTGCGCTAATCCAGATCCAGAAATTATACCTGAAAAAATTAATGAGGTAAGAAGTGATGCTATAATAGCGACTGGAAGATCTGATTATCCTAATCAAGTAAACAATCTAATTGGCTTCCCATATATTTTTAGAGGAGCCCTTGATGTTAGGGCAAAAGAGATAAATGAGAACATGAAAATTGCCGCTGCCAAGGCAATAGCTTTACTCGCAAGGGAGAACGTTCCTGATGAAGTTGTTTCTGCATATGGTGGTGATAGACCAAAGTATGGAAAAAATTATATCATTCCCTCTACATTCGACCCTAGGCTAATGAGTGTAATTCCCGCTGCCGTTGCCGAAGCTGCAATGAAAAGTGGGGTAGCAAGAAAAAAAATTAATGATCTAGAAGCATATAAAGATAGACTTTCTAATAGGCTCGATCCCTCTATGTCATTAATGCAAGGAATTAACGCAAAAATTAAAAAAAGCCCTAAGAAAGTTGTTTTTGCAGAAGGAGAAGATGAAAATATGCTTAAAGCAGCTATTGAGTTTGGAAAAAATAAGTTAGGTGTTCCAATTGTAATAGGAAATGAAAAACGTGTTAAAGAAACTTTAAAAAAAATAGGCTTAGATGAAAATTTTAAAATAGAGATAGTTAACTCTACAGATACAGAGAAAAGAAAAAGATACGTCTCGTATCTGTACAAAAAATTACAAAGAACAGGTCAATTAGAAAGAGATGTGGATAGGCTAGTCCGAAATGATAGGATTGCCTTTGGCTCGTCTATGGTAGCTTGCAAAGATGCTGACGCTATGGTTACTGGAAATATAAGACATTATGCAGCATCTATTGAAAAACTTAAACATGTTTGTGACGCTCGAAAAGGTGAGACAATTTTTGGAATGACAATGATAGTTTTTAAAGGGCGAACAGTTTTAGTTGCAGACACAAATGTAGAGGACTTTCCTTCTGCGAATAGATTGGTTTCAATTTCTAAGTCCTGTGTAAGAATAGCTAATTTATTTGGTTTTGACCCAAAAGTTGCTTTTCTTTCGCACTCAACATTTGGAAAGCCAATCTCTAGAAATACTAAGCATGTGAGAGAAGCAATTGAACTTCTAAAAAAAGAAAAAGTAGAATTCGATTTTGATGGTGAAATGCAACCAGATGTAGCCTTAAATCCTATTTATCAAGAAATTTATCCTTTTTCTAAAATCGTAGGTAAAGCGAATATACTAATTATGCCGGCTTTACATAGCGCAGCTATTTCAACTAAATTGATGAAATCTTTCGGTGGGGCTAAATTGATAGGACCTTTATTAATTGGCTTAGATTTACCAATTGAAGTTGCCCCTTTGAGATCTTCTACTTCAGATATATTAAATCTTGCCTCAATTGCTGCGTATTCATCCGACGTAATAGATTACAATTAGTTTAAATTTTATTTCTACTTAGTTCACTTACTAGATAAATAGAGGGTATGACCTCCTCAACATCATAAATTTTATTTGCCTCATCGATTACTTCTTTTTTTTCATTTTTGTCCATAGCAATTCCAAAAATATATATTCTTTGGTTTATAGTCTCTATCGTATAATTCCTAGCTTTTGTATTCTTATTAAAAATGAGTGCTGATTTTAATTGGCCAGTAATTAAAATATCTTTTGCGGTACTTTTAAAGTTAGAATTACCTTTTATATTAATTGCATTTTTAACCGACCGAACTCCTTTAGTTTCCCATGCTAACTTCGTAATTTGGATTTTTTCTTCTGGATCCTCTACTTTTCCTGCTAAAAAAATTCTTCCATCTAGTACCTCTACTTGTAATGACAATAGATATCTTTTATTTGTTAATGCCAGCCTTGCAACTAAATTTTTTTGCATTATGGTGTCATCTATTTGCATTCCAATTGTTCTAGGGTCAAATGTGATATCAACACCAGTTCCAAATCTAGATGCTGAGGAACAAGAGGTCAAAAATAGTGTTAAAATAATAAAACTAATTAATTTTTTGCATTTTTCAAATCTAAGCATATCTTGTAAACCTTCTTTTTTGAAATCTTTTCTCTTTTAACAATTAGCTCTACAACATCTTTTATTGAGTATTTTTTAAGATACTCAATAGCTTGTTTTTTAATTTCATCAACATCAAATACATCAAATTTATTATTATTTTTTGAAATTACAACTGTTAACTCTCCTTTAACTGGACTTGTGAACATCTTAATTTGATCAATTTTTCCTCTGTAGAATGTTTCATATAATTTCGTAATCTCTTTTGCTATTAAAATTTCTCTATCTTCAAAATAAATTTTAAATAACTTTAAATAAAAATTAATTTTTTGAGCAGTTATAAAAAATACAATTGAAAATTTTAATCTTTTTAAATCATTTAAAATTTTTTTTACCTCCATCTCTTTTTTGGGTAAAAAACCATAGAAAACAAATTGATGATCAAATCCAGAAACACTCATTGCAGATGTAATTGCCGAAGCTCCTGGAATAGGGAATATTTTTATTTTTTCTTTAATACACTCTTTGACTAACAGATTTCCTGGATCTGAAAGTGTTGGGGTCCCAGCATCTGATATTAATGACAAAATTTTGCCCTCATTTAAATATCTTATGATTTTTTTAAGTTGTTTTTTTTCGTTAAATTTATGATAAGGAATCAAAGTTTTATTAATATTGAAATGATTAAGAAGTTTAATAGAATGTCTAGTGTCTTCGCATAAAATAATGTCAGATCTTTTTAGAATACTTAAAGCCCTAATTGATATATCTTCTAAGTTTCCTATTGGAGTGGAAACGATGTACAAACCTTTTAGAAAACTACTCATTTTTTTATGAAAAAATTTTTATTACTATTTATAACTTATTTATTATTAATATTTAATTCTTATTTATCGGCACAAGAGAGTAGTAAACTTAAAATTGGCCTACTGGCCCCTTTTAGCGGAGAATATAAAGAGTTGGGTAATTCTATTTTATTCTCACTTCAACTTGCTCTTGAAGAAATCGATGACAACGATGTTGTTATTATACCAAGAGACTCTGGTTCTGGAGATGTGAACAAACTTAACATTTCGTTAAAAGATCTTATTAATGAAAAAGTAAAAGTTGTTATCGGACCAATAAAATCTGATGAATTTGAAGCTGTTAAAAAATCCAAAGAATTAATATTTATTTCACCATCTAATATTAATCCTAAATTAAATGATAATATTTTGAGCATAGGAATAAGCCTTGAGTCACAACTGGTCGCAATTTCAAAATTTATAAATAAACAAAAGAAAACTAAAACTCTTCTTTTGTATCCAGACAACGAATATTCGGAAATGATTGAAAAAAAAATTAAGAATATAAACTTAAGCTATAGTAAAAAATTCAAATATAGCCCAGATCCAAAAATTCTAACCGGAGAAATTGAAAAATTAACGAATTATTCTCAAAGAAAAAGAAATTTAGATAGAAGAATAAAATTATTAGAAAAAAAAGATGATCCTGCATCAATAAGAGAACTTAAATTATTAGAGCAAAAATATACACTTGGAAAAGTAAATTTTGACTCTGTAATAGTTATTGATTTTGGTAATAGCTTAAAAAGTTTATTAACCTCGCTAATATTTTCAGATGTTAACCAGAAAGAAATATTATTCATGACAGTTAATCAATGGTTTGATAAAAGTATTTTTTTTGAAAACTCTGTTAAGACACTCTACTATCCTTCTGTAAAGTATAAAAATTATGAGAAGTACAGTAAAAAATATTTTAAAAATTTCAAAACCTATCCAAGTGAAATTACAATTCTTACTTATGACGCATTGGGCCTGATATACTATGTTTGGAAAAAAAATAAGGGTGTCAATTCAATAAAAGATTTTTTAATTAAAGAAAAAATTAAAGGAAAAATTGGTACTTTTTCATATAAAAATGGAACCATCATTCAAGAGCTAGAAATATACAGAGCGCAAGATAAAAAATTTACTAAATTTTAATTTTTTTCTTTAATTTTTTAAATGCTAAATATCTGTGATCTATTTTTAATTTTTTTCTTTTAGACATCTGACCAAAAGTTTCATGACTACCTGTAGGTATAAAAATTGGATCATAACCAAAACCTTTTTTTCCTAACATACTAAAGGCAATTTTACCTTCAACTCTTCCTTCGAATGTAAAAGAATTTTTTTCTGATAGTTTAATTGAAAGATTGCATATAAATCTGGCTTTTCTATTTTTTTTAAATTTCATTAATTTTAAGATCTTTCTCATTGCTTTGTAAAAACTTCCATATTTTTTAGCCCATCTAGCTGAGTAAATTCCTGGTTGATTTTTTAAAGCTACAATTTCTAATCCAGAGTCATCTGAAATTGAAACTTCCTTCGATTTTTTGTAAAAATAATTGACTTTAAGTAGAGAATTCTCTTTAAAAGTTTTGCCTGTTTCTCTTGGCGAAGGAATATTAAAAGCTGATGGTGGAATTTTTTTAATATTTTTTGATATAAGTTGACTAATTTCTCTATATTTTCCTTTATTATGTGTGCCAATTAAAATCTTTTTAATTTTTTTCATAAAGCTCTAGTAATTATATATTTTATTCTTATATAACAAATTATATGATAGACGAAAACAATGTAGATAAGCAAAAAGCAGAAAAAACAGATCAGGATAATGTTCAAAAAGAAATAGATAGTAACGATATCTCTCTTGAACAAAAACTTAAAGAAACTGAAGAAAAGTTGATGCGTTCACTTGCGGAGATTGAAAATCAAAGAAGAAGGTTTGAAAAAGAGATCAAAGATGCATTTGATTTTGGTGGCTTCAATTTTGCAAAAGAAAGTCTCGCGCTTTTAGATAACTTACAAAGAGCAAAGAAATCAATATCGGAAGATAAAAGTTTGAAAGATAGCAAAGATTTAAAAACCTTCATAAAAAATCTTGAAATATTAGAAAATAATTTAATAACAATTTTTGAAAAAAACAAAATAAAGAAAATAAACTGTCTTAAAAATAAATTTGATCCTAATTACCACCAGGCAATGATGGAGGTAGAAGATGAAAGTGTGGAAACTGGTACAATTATTAATGAGATCCAGCCAGGTTACATGTTTGGAGATAGGCTTTTAAGACCTACATTTGTTGGTATATCTAAGAAAAAGGATAGTAAAAAAAAAGATAATAAGGGAAAAAAATGACTAATTAAGGCTTGTAGTAACGTAAAAAGCCCCCATATAAAACTATGAAACAAAAGAAAGGTTAAACGTAAATGAGTAGAGTAATTGGAATAGATTTAGGTACAACAAACTCTTGTGTAGCCATTATGGATGGCTCTCAAGCTAAAGTATTAGAAAATACTGAAGGTGCTAGAACTACGCCTTCGGTTGTCGCTTTTTTAGAGAAAGATGAAAAATTAGTTGGTCAACCGGCAAAGAGACAGGCTGTTACAAACCCGGAAGATACAATTTTTGCTGTTAAAAGATTAATTGGAAGAAAATTTGACGGCCCATCTGTCCAAAAAGATATTTCAAAAGTTCCATATAAAATTATAAAGTCAGAAAATGGTGATGCTTGGGTAGAAGGAAAAGGAAAAAAATATTCACCTTCACAAATATCAGCATTTACATTACAAAAAATGAAAGAAACAGCTGAAAAATATCTTGGCCAAGCTGTTACAAAAGCTGTGATAACAGTCCCAGCATACTTCAACGACTCTCAGAGACAAGCTACTAAAGACGCTGGAAAAATTGCGGGACTTGAAGTTTTAAGAATTATAAATGAACCGACTGCTGCTTCTTTAGCCTACGGACTAGATAAAAAAGGTGGTAAAAAAATAGCAGTTTATGATTTAGGCGGTGGTACGTTTGATATCTCTATACTTGAAATTGGAGACGGTGTTTTTGAAGTTAAATCTACAAACGGTGATACATTTCTTGGTGGCGAGGATTTTGATGACACAATCGTTGAATATTTAGCAAGCGAATTTAAAAAGGATAATGGGATTGATTTAAAAACCGATAAACTCGCTTTACAAAGACTTAAGGAAGCAGCTGAAAAAGCTAAGATTGAACTTTCTTCCTCGGCACAAACAGAGATAAATTTACCATTTATTACGGCAGATAAATCTGGACCAAAACATTTAAATTTAAAGTTTACAAGAGCTAAACTGGAAGCTTTAGTCCAAGGTCTGATAGAAAAAACTTTAACCCCTTGTAAGACTGCTTTAAAAGACTCAGGTTTTTCGGCGGCAGAGATTAATGAGGTCGTGTTAGTCGGTGGTATGACAAGGATGCCTAAAATAATTGAAACTGTAAAAAATTTCTTTGGTAAAGAACCAAACAAAAGTGTAAATCCTGATGAAGTGGTTGCGATGGGAGCCGCTATCCAAGCGGGTGTTCTTCAAGGAGACGTTAAAGATGTTCTATTGCTCGACGTTACACCTTTGTCATTAGGTATAGAAACTTTAGGTGGAGTGTCTACAAGACTAATAGATAAAAACACGACTATACCAACAAAAAAAAGTCAAGTTTTCTCTACTGCAGAAGATAATCAACCAGCAGTATCTATTAGAGTACTTCAAGGTGAAAGAGAAATGGCAGCTGACAACAAACTTTTAGGAAATTTTGAATTAGTAGGTATACCTCCGGCACCAAGAGGAACACCTCAATTAGAAGTAACATTTGATATAGATGCTAATGGTATTGTAAGTGTTTCTGCAAAAGACAAAGGCACAGGAAAAGAACAAAAGATTCAAATACAAGCATCCGGTGGACTCTCCGATGAAGAAATACAAAAAATGGTCAAAGACGCTGAGGCTAATAAGGAAGCTGATAAGAAGAAAAGAGATACAGTGGACGCTAGAAACCAAGCTGATAGTATAATTTTTTCTACTGAGAAAAGTTTGAAAGAACATGGAGATAAAATTTCTGCTGAAGAAAAAAAATCTATTGAAACTGGTATTGCTGACTTAAAAGAGTCTTTAAAAGGAACTGACACGGAAGATATTAAGAAAAAAACACAAAATTTAATACAAGTTTCAATGAAATTAGGTGAAGCTGTTTATAAAAGTCAGCAAAAGGACCAACCTAAAGGAAACAAAGATAACACTGGATCTAAAGATAAATCTAATGACAAAGAAAATGTCGTTGACGCTGATTTTGAAGAAGTAAAAGAAGATAAAGAAAAAAGCGCCTAAGATAAAAAAAGGAGCAATTTCTTGTGGCAAAAAGAGATTATTATGAAATCCTAGGTGTATCTAAATCCGCTTCGAAGGATGAAATTAAAAAAGCTTACCGCAAATTAGCATTAAAATATCACCCAGATAAAAATAAAGGAGACAAAGCCTCAGAAGATAAATTTAAAGAGGCCAGCGAAGCATATCACGTTTTATCTGACGATAAGAGAAAGACTAATTACGATCAATTCGGTCACGCAGCTTTTGAGGGCGGCGGAAATCAAGGATTTGGAAATTTCGATTTTGGATCTTCATTTTCTGACATTTTTGAGGATTTTTTTGGGGATGATGTTTTTGGTGGAGGTAGAAGAACTGGAAGGAGAGCTTCTAATAGAGGTAATGATTTAAGATATGATGTAACGATAGGTATGGAAGAAGCATATTCAGGATTAACAAAAAAAATCAATTACACCACTTACAAAAAATGTTCCAGATGTACGGGACAAGGTTCAGAACCTGGCTCAAAACCTATTACGTGCAAGTATTGCAACGGAAGAGGAAAGGTAAGATCAAACCAAGGTTTTTTTACAATCCAACAAACTTGTCCTGAGTGTAGTGGTTACGGTGAAACTATAAGTAATCCTTGTAAGCAATGTAGTGGTAATGGAAAAACACAAAGTAAAGAAAGTGTTTCAGTAAAGATTC
>MDTA01143807.1_pt1 | contig 26618 bp, 23 predicted proteins | sample 811151 | NCBI WGS metagenome assembly MDTA01 (sample SAMN05326648, study PRJNA326480) | marine metagenome | isolation source: seawater | place: Indian Ocean: South | collected 2010 | reverse complement strand
TAATGGATTATAAAAATGCATCAATCCAGCGGTTATATAAAAAATTGCCATTGTATAAATACTAAAATATCCAAACCTTTGGAATATGGCCATACTATAATATCATTGACTTGTATTGCCAATATTATCTGTTTTTATTAATAGGACATCTGGTATGTTATTGCTATTTGAATTACTGTACCCAGTTATAATATATCCTCCATCTAAAGTTTCCACTGCCCAGAGTCCTTTGTCATCACTATTACCCCCATATGTTTTTTGCCAATCTAAATCCCCATCTGGGGCTGTTTTTATCAGCCAAAAATCAAAACCACCAGTATCATCAAACGAGTCTGTGTAACCTGAAATCAAATAACCTTGGTCTGCAGTTTGTACAACATTACGACCATGATCTGTTCCAGTACCTCCAAAAGCCTTAGACCAAATTTCGTTTCCATCTGTATCAACTTTTAGTAAATAAGCATCATTATTTCCACTACCAAAGGAATTTGTATGCCCTGTAATAATATATCCACTATCATTTGTATTCTTTATTGAACGACCTGCTTCAGTTGTCTCATTCCAACCAAATGTATTTGTCCATAGTGTATCACCATTAAGATTCGTTTTTATTAACCAAACATCACCATCTGAATCTCCATTTGACCTAGTAATCCCTGTCATTATAAATGCATTATCATTCGTACAGAGTACAGAATATCCATAATCATTACGATTTGTTAGTCCTAATTCTTCTTCTACGCCTCCAAATTTTTTCATAAAAATCATTTCTCCTGACCCATCAAATTGCATGAGCAATAAATCGCTATATCCAGTTTCATCAAATGCCTCACCAGTAATAATAAAATTTCCTTCAGGTGTTATATCGACTGAGTTACCTATTTCATCATATTCAGTACTAAAACTTTCATACCAATCAATATTGCCATATGAGTCTAATTTTAACAGTAAAACATCCTTGCTTGAATTAGTAATAAATCCTGTCATAATAAAACTTCCATCATCTAATAAACTTATACTATTTATTCTATCTGTTGCGCTAAATGTATAATTTTTAATCCATTGCTGCTGTCCTAGATGATTCATTTTTATTATCAAGGCATTACTATATTCATCCCCAAGTAGACTAGAATTACCAGCTACGATATATCCACCATCATCCGCCTGAATTACTACTCTTCCAAAATCATAACTTGCATCTCCATAAAAATCATTAAACAAATACCATGAACAACCAACCTCTATATTACTTGCAGTCTGAAGTCCCCAATAATCCGTAACAATTATTTGGTAATACCTGTATTTGCTAAGTTCAATTTGATTATGCTCAAAAGAAGTAATATTATTATCATTTGTTTCAAATATCTTGATTTTGTTAGACATATCAGGATTTATTGATTCAAATACACTATAAGATAAAAAATCAAATTCAGAATTAGGTGTCCAGTTTATCTGAAATAAACTGTCTGAAAAAACTATTTTTGAAAGAACTACGCCAATTGGCGGTTGATCTAGCACATAATAACTTTCACTAATCGTAGTATATCCATATATGTCTTCTACTTGAATCCAATACCAAAATTGTTCAACAGGATTAAAGTCATTAATTTGAATAAGAGTATCCATAATATTTGTTATCTCTTGAATAAGAGTTTTTGTAGAGTCGCTATCCTGACTCCTAAAAATCTTATAGTTATCAAAATCAGAATCTAAACTCATATCAAAAACTATCGTCATAATTGAATCCGTATAATCAATAGATTTAATATTAACCATTGTAGGATGAGATGCTGTATTATCAACAATTATAGAAATAGAGTCACTAAACCCTGTATTATTATTTACATCTTTTGCCATCACCATAATCGAGTATTCTGTACTATCTAGGTAGTTTACTGTATTCCATAATAACTCATATGGCTCGCTACTGTCCATTATTCCAGTACTGAGATTATTTATCCATAATTCAACAAACTCCACTGCCTCATTATCATCAGCAACACATTTTATAGAAACAATTTCTGAAGCAACTGTAAAATCGAGGGGTTCTAATATAGATACAAGTGGTGGGGAGACATCTTTATCTTCTTCACATCCAAATTGAATAATAATCGACAAGCAACAAAATAATGTTACCCTTTTCATAATCAAAAATCAATACGATGAATTATTAGTGATAACAGCTTTATTTTAATAAAATGATCAGATTAAAAAAACATAAACCATTCTATGGTCAAATGACATCAGGAACATAATTATATATTGACCTAGGTGGTCGCTCATAATCCTTTTGTTGTACCCTATCTGGAAGAATGACTTCAGGTGATTTAACATCAGCATAATTAATTAAACCTAAAAAATGGCTAATACAGTTTACTCTAGCTTTCTTTTTATTATCAGATTCAACAACATACCATGGAGAAAATTGAGTATCAGTATGTTCAAACATATTGTCCTTTGCTTTTGAATAATCATCCCAACGATTAACTGATTCTAAATCCATTGGACTTAATTTCCATCCTTTTGTTGGATCTTCAGAACGAGCCTTGAATCTTTTCATTTGTTCTTCTGCACTAACAGAAAACCAATATTTGACAAGTTGAGTTCCTGAGCTAATTACCATCCTCTCAAATTCTGGGCAAGTTTGCAAAAAATTAACATATTCTTTTTCTGTGCAGAATCCCATTACTTTCTCAACGCCTGCGCGATTATACCAACTCCTATCGAATATTACTATCTCACCAGAAGCAGGTAAATGTGGTACATATCTCTGATAATACCACTGTGTTTTTTCACGCTCTGTTGGAGCTGCAAGTGCAACAACCTTACAATGTCTGGGATTTAAATTCTCTGTGATTCGCTTTATAGTCCCGCCTTTACCGGCAGCGTCACGTCCTTCAAAAATAATTGCTATTTTTTTCCCTGTATCAATTACCCAATCTTGGAGTCTCACTAATTCTATTTGAAGCTCATTAATTTTTTTTTCATATTGTTTTTTAAACACTTTACTATCACTCATTATTCTCTACTTTGTTTTGTTTTATAAAATATATCCTGTATCACATTCAGGATATCTATTGTTAATCTAATGATATTACAATAAACAAAAAACCCTACAATTAATAAACAGTTCTATATCATATTCTTTTAATTATGTGCTAATTATATTTTAAAACTAATTTGATGATTCAATAAGTATCTCTTAAAGTTGTAATATATTAAATACATCAACCATATTACCAAAATTTACATCAGCAACTATTGTAGTATTAACATCAAAATCTACCTCGCCCATTAGGAATGATAAAATAAAGATACATAAAAAATAATGTTTAAATTTAGACATAACTTTTTCTCCTTTTACTATAATAGTATCTTATTAATTATTATGGCTTATCATTCAATGTAGAATGAGAACTTTTACCATTCTTCATCCAACCAAACTGACCTTGATTATCATAAAGAATTATTGTCCCCTCTCCTCTATGATTATTTAAATCATATAAAGAGCCTATTTCTGCAACTTTTATACCATATTCATTGTTGAATTCAAGCACTCCTGACTTATCTCGACTTGTTCCCAAATAGGAAGTTGACTCTCCACTCATGTTATAAGTTTGAAAATGGCCACCTCTACTATCTTTACCTTCTCCTATATAGCAGGTCATTAACTCCTTTCTATTATTGGTCTTGATAAAACCACCACCCTGCTGACCAGTCCCAAGATAAGTGATTTGCTTCCCATCTGCATTATGAACCCCTATTACACCAGCTCCACCATCAGCAGTTCCTGCATATATTGTTTGTGTACCATCTTTATTATAAGTCTGTAAAACCCCACCTCCTTGTCCGCCACCGCCAAGATATGAAGTGCGTTTACCATATTGATTATATGTTTTAAGGAATCCTGAACCTCTTTCACCAGAACCAAAATATGCGATTTGATTTCCATTTGAGTTATGAACACCAATCATTCCCACCCCATTTTCTCCGGTACCTAAATATGACGTTTGCATTTCATTTTCATTAAATGTTTTTATAAATCCCCCTCCATATTTTCCTGGACGAACAGTTATACTTGTCACTGTAATATCTCCAAGACTCTTTTCTCTACTACCCATAAAAATAAATATACTTGATGTCAAACATATAGCGGTGAAAAATCCTGTAAAGTATTGTTTCATTTTTTCTCCATTTTGGATTTTAGAATTGTCAAATCTACCTATCCTAAAAGAAACAAAGGAACTAGTCAATATATCAACCTATTTTATCTGTAATTATTTGACTTTTAGCTAATAATCAATCAATACAAAATACTATTTTCGTTTTTACTGAGAAATTGGAATATATTATTAGATATCAATTTGACATATTTCTTTTTATAACTTATACCTCCATGTTTTGCGCCAGGGACAATCAGAAGGTCAGAATTTGGAAGTAATTCTGCTAACTTTTTTGTATGCTCCGGTTTTATACGATTATCTTTACCAGCAACTATTACGAGAATCGGGGTTGTTATTTCTCTTACTTGAGCATCCGAAAATGATGGATAAATAGAATTACCACCATTCATCATTATTTTTTTTGTATTATCAAATTTTTTTTTCTCACCGATTTGCTCGTATGCACGGTCCATGACTTTTAAAATATAGTTATCCCTTCCATTTATATTATCCATAAAACCATTTTTTGTTAGATAATCATCCCCATCACGATAATAAATACCTTTATGGTTATATAGTGATGCAATAGAGACACCTTTTATTACTTTTTCCGGGAAATATTTAGCCAAGGAAAGCATTGCAAATCCTCCTGCACTATGTCCAACTATATAAAAACGGTCATAACCTAATTTATTTGTAACCTTCATTATATCTTCAACTATTTCAATATAAGATGACGACATATCTCCAATAGAAGATCTTCCATGGCCTCTCATATCAATACCTATTACAAAATATTTTTCTGATAAAGCCTCAATCAATTCGCTATATGCTTCAGTAAAGGAAAGTATACCATGAAGAAAAACAAGTGGGGGTAAATTCTTATCTCCAATAGTATAGTAGTATATGGTTTGATTTTCTAATGCAATATTATGCATTATACTACCCTCAATTGGATCTGTTATCCTAGAAGCAAAATAACTAGTGCAACTAGATATTATCGATAGGATGCTGATTAATAATAATTTAAGAAATTGCATTCTATTCATAATCAATCTCAGTGATTTCCCCACCCTCAACTATCTTATAATATTTATTCGCAGCAATTTTGTTAAATAATTGTTTGCTTTTTCCTGGCCAATAGACCTCTAATCGATCCACTATTTTATCATCGTCAATACCAAAAACTACCCTATGATCATTAGAATTAAGATAACTTCCTGCGGTATTAACCCACGCCACTTGGGAATCTAAGCCAGTTTGGATAATTATCTTACTTCCAATTCCTTGACGATTACTTGTATTACCTTCAAGCAAAAGGCCAATCCAATTTTTCAATGGCACACCATCATTTATCAATAAACTCGCCCTACCATTATTATTTGATACAACAATATCAATATCACCATCATTATCTAAATCAGCAGAAGCTGCACCCCTACTTACAGCTTTGTGAAGCAAATCCCCTCCTATATTAATAGATCTATCAATAAATCTTCCATTTCTTTGATTGATATAAATCTGATTAGACTGTGAATGCTGATAAGCACTATTGAAAAGATTAATATTATCAATAACATGACCATTAGATACAAATATATCCAACCAACCATCAAGATTTAAATCAATAAATTTTGCACCAAAAGCAAGTAAGTGGATGCTTGGCTTACCCAATCCAAACTGATTGGTCGCGTCAACAAATACCCCTTCCCCTTGATTAAGATAAAGTGTATTTGTCTCACCACTATAGTTTGTTACAAAAATATCTAACCAACCATCACGATTAATATCACCAATGTCAACTCCCATCCCAGCCTCTGCTAATCCATTCCCATTAAAACCTACACCCCGTACCAATGCACTTTCTGTAAACCTTCCTCTACCATTATTAATAAATAATAAATTCATATCTTTATCATTTGCAACATAAATATCCATATCTCCATCATTATCCACATCGCCAGGTACGACTCCTAACCCTCTCATTCTATATCTGCCTATTCCTGCTCGATTAGACCTATCAATAAATAAACCCTTATTATTATAATAAAACTTATCTTCTACCCCAATAAAAATATCAGGGTCGCAATAGGACCTTGCAACCAATTGACCATGGATTGGATACTGCATTGGACTTGTACATTCAGGATTGTCATCAATAGAATATTCCACGTAATTTGTGACATATAATTCTAACCAGCCATCGTTATCACTATCAAAAAAAGCTGCACTCATACCCATAGCTGAATTATTGATACCTATTTCAGAAGTGACATCAGAGAAAGTTCCATTATTATTATTTTTATAGAATATATCATCCCCATAATTCGTAACATATAAATCAACCCATCCATCATTGTCATAATCCCCACATGCACAACCCATACTATAACTTTTATCACCCACACCGGCTTGAGCCGTAACATCTGTCCATTTTAATCTATCATTACGATATAATTTGTTTTCAAGGCTATTTTTTTTTCTCCAGCCAGGAAGTGGTGCACCCTGTGGAAAATATAGGTCCATGTCACCATCATTATCATAATCAAAAATACAAATTCCTGACCCCATTGATTCAATATAATAATAATTTCCAGAGCCACCATGGTCGTGTCGGAAATTCAATGATTTTTCTTGCGAAAAATCAATAAATTTTAATTCTTCTCCAAGTATTTGTAATGAACATATCAAATAAATAAAAATATGAATTTCAAAATATTTTTTTTTCATAAATTATTAGTATTCTTCTGTTCCATCTATTGTACCATCCATATTATAATATTTCCACAATCCAGTTTGCACACCATTATTAAAATTACCTTCTTCTTTTTTATGTCCATTTTCATACCACTCTATTCTAAGACCATGTGGTCGACCATCAATAAAATACATAACTGACTTCTTATTGCCATTAGAGTGCCATAGAATATGTTTACCAACGGGTACCTGATTATTATAATTACCTTGACCTTTTTTGTTGCCATTCGGATACCACTGAGTAAACACCCCTTCAGAAGTACCCTCTTCTTTCTTTTTACCATTTTCATACCAATCTATTCTAGTCCCAACTATTTTACCATTTGAGAAAATAGCTTCTGACTTTTTATTTCCATTTGTAAACCAAAAAATATGTCTTCCTTCTTCCTTATTTCGCACATATTTGCCTTCTGCTTCTTTATTACCTTCTGGGTACCATTTAATCCAATTACCATCAAATTCATTATAATAATATGTCCCTTCTTCTTTCTTTTGACCATTACTATACCACTCCTCATGTAGACCATGTGCCTTTCCTTCTTTAAATGAAGCCTTAAGTCTTAATTGCCTATTTAGATACCATTGTTTCCAAACGCCATCAGCAATACCATCACTATAATTTTCCTTACTTTTGATTCTCCCATTTTCATACCATTCAGACCATAACCCATCCTTTTTTCCTTTCAATAAATAACCATCACTTTTTTTAGTCTGGTTACTATAGATAGAATATACTTTACCTGTATATGGAGTATTTAGTCTTGAATGAAAATAGATTTCATTAGCTTTTACTAATTCTAATTCAAAATTCACCATTTCTTCAGTACAACCATTTAAAAAAATTATTAGTAAGTATAAGATGATAAGAAAGTGCTTAGAATTAATTTTTAATTGCATGTTAATATTATTTCATTAATACAATTTTTTTTGTCTCAAAAAAATCTTCAATTTGAATAGTACATAAATATGCTCCAGAACTAACCTTCATTCCCAATTCATTGCTAGAGTCCCATTGAAAAACAACTTGTCCTGGACCTTGGTATCCATTTGATAAAATTTTAACTACTTTACCGGCTAAATCATAAATGACTACTCTTATAAAAACATTTTGTGGTAAATCATAGCTAATATTCACAAATGGATTAAATGGATTTGGATATGCATTATTTATTAATGGCTTAGAAGATGTTGATTGTATAGTCAATATATTATTACAACTACTTGTATCTTGATATCCTATATTGTCATTTAAACAAAATGGATAGGGAGCACAAAAAGAATTATCTGACATATTAAATTGCAATAAGTTATTCCAATTAAGACCAATTTCACAAATATCCTCACTTAAATGGCCACTTAACTCATTATTATTGATATATAAGTATTCTAAATTGTATAAATTATTCAATTCCGCCGGCAAATCTCCTGTAAACTGATTATCATACAAAAATAAATGTGTAAGATTTGAGAGATTGCCCAATTCTGGAGGTATAGTTCCAGAGAGATTATTATCATAAAGATATAGTTCTTTTAAGTTTTCCAAATTCCCTATTTCAGATGGAATATCACCAGATAGATTATTACCATTTAAAAATAAATACTGGAGATTAATGAGATTGCATATATCTGTAGGGATTGGCCCTGTTAGGCCATTGTTTGCTTGATATAAAGAATCTGTATCTGCGACTATGTAACATTTGTCCCAGAGATAAAATTGACTTTCTTCTATAGATAAACAATTTGTTGTATCCTGGATTCCAATATTGTCCATTATGCAACTTGGGTAAGGACCACAAAATTGATTATCAGATATTTTTACATATGATGGATTATCTAATTCAATTTCCATTTCACAAATATTACATGGTAACTCACCTGTAAACTGATTATCATATAGCCACAAATAATTAAGATTTATCAATCTGACTATACTAGATGGGATTAGTCCTGTGAAATTGTTTTCATATAAAAAAAGTGATGTTAAATTGATAAGGTTTCCGATTGTATTGGGTAGAGAACCTGAAAGTGAATTTCCATGCAGAAATAAACGTTCTAAACTTGTTAGGTTACCTATCTCTACTGGTATTGTTCCACTAAGATTATTTCTGTATAAATATAATTCTTCCAAATTTTCAAGATTGCCTAACTCCGGAGGTATCATTCCTGATAAATTATTTAGAAATAAACTTAAATCAGTTAGGTTAACTAAGTTACCCATTTCTGAGGGAATCGAACCTGTTAGTTGATTACTGTATAATTTTAAACCAATAAGTTCTGTAAGATTTCCAATCTCATTAGGAATTGAACCAGTTAACTCATTATTTTGTAGATATAAATAATTAAGGCTGGTCAAGTTACCTATTTCTGGTGGAATTGATCCCGTTAAATTATTAGCAGATAGATTTAAATATTCTAGATTGATAAGATTACCTATATCACTAGGTATCTGTCCATCGAGATTATCAGCTATTAGATTTATTGAAATAGTACTATCTATAGAATAACAGTTGTCCCATAAATATATTTCTGTGTCATCACAATCTTGTGTGAACACTAAATTAAATAAAAATATCAAAAAAGAATAATTTTTAAATCCAGATATCATTCTCTTTTGTATATTTGTTGATAGTATTGCCTGTATTCACAACTCCCTTTGGCTCAACCAACATTATCTTGCATTCATCTATAGAAGAAGGTTTATGCTCTATACCTTTTGGGACAACATATAAATCACCTTTTTCTAATTCCACTATCCCATCTCTAAATTGTAATTTCATATTGCCCTCTATAACTATAAACACCTCATCTGTTTCATCATGTTTATGCCATATAAACTCACCTTTTATTTTAGCAATTTTAAATTGATAGTCATTTAGTTCTGCTATGACCTTTGGAGACCAGTATTCATGAAATTTCATGAACTTTTTTTTGATACTAACTTTTTTATCCATTTTTATTATAATTACTTCTTAGGGTTTAATTTTGAATTTACTGGAGGTCTATAAGGCTGAAATGGAATCAATAATAGATTCAATATATTAGAATGATCTTTAGATTGCATGTGTGTGTCAAGGCCATATACCAATTTTCTTATATCACTTATACTAGTTGTTGTCCCAAAAACATAATCCCAAAAGGAGAATATATTTCCGTAATTACTATCCGTATTTGGCTGCTTATAATGATGATGAACCTTATGAAAATTTGGAGTGACAAATATATAGGATAATATCATATCTAATGTTTTAGGAATTTTTATGTTCGCATGAGAAAAACTTGCAAAAAATACAGAAATAGTTTGGTATAGCATTACAAGCCCAAAAGATGCTCCACTTATCAAGACTGCAAGAGTAGTGAAAAATAATCGAAATATATTTTCACCTGGATGATGCCTAAGTCCACTTGTTACATCTACATTCGGATCTGTGTGGTGAATGATATGAAATTTCCACATCCAAATGACTTTATGCTCTAGCCAATGAATTAACCAAGCTCCTATAAAATCCATCAAAGCCAATCCCAGTATTAGATATAAAACTAAAGGAACATTAATCATATTTAATAACCCTGATTGATAACGTTCATTATAGTTGACAGCTTCCATAATCGCGACAGCGCCAATAAGATTTATAATAAGTGTTATAATAGTAAAAACAATATTAATACCTGCATGTTTTAACTTCTTATAATCCATTTTAAGCATAGGTACTATAGACTCTAATAATAGAAACAAAAATATACCGCCTAAAAGAAACAAGCTCCTTGTTTCGGTCTGTATATTTGTGAAAAATTGAATAAAATCGTGCATATGGTTGTAGTTAAGAATATGGTTGGATTATATAAATGGTCAAATTCTTCCTTCCATTATCGTACTTATTTCAATGGATAGTTTCATTGAACGCGTATTGAAAGCCAGTTATTAATATAAAAAAAACATTAAAAAGAATACTCAAGGTTTAATCTAGCTATAACCGTATTTTTATTGATTCCATTTGTCTTTTTTGACCTGAATTCACCTTGCGCATTCAGACTTAAATCATCCATTATCCGCCATTTTGCACCACCTTTAAAACCAAGCCATGACATATCAACCATTCCTGAACCATTTGCATAGCTAATACCGCCCATTGCCAATAGCTTATTATTTTGAAGAGGATACTCTGCTCCGAAATCCAAATTGAAAAATCCCTGTTTTCCAAATTCTCCGGGACCAGTGCTAATTTCACTTGAATTTTTTGTAAAATTGATGGTTGTCTCTAATGGGGTATCATAACGAGTTGAAAGTGAAACATTAATTACATTAGTAGACATAGATGGATCAATAAAATTTGAATAACGATCATTAAATTCATCTGATTTCTTAATATCTACAAAGGTACCGCTAACGGAGTGATTCCACCGATAGAAGAATCGATGGTTTAAATTAATCATATAATTATTTTGAATGGTTTTATCACGATTATCTGTAAATATTGTTGGGTCTGGAAAGGAAGGATCCATAGCAAAGAATTCATTTTGATTTAATATAGTTATATCCGTTATACCATTATCTCTTGATACAGAACTAAAAGAAAAATTAACAGTTGGAAGGCCAGGTCCAGGAATTGCATTTATACCTAAGGATAATGTATTTTGAGATTTCACATTTTCTACTGAAGACAACATATCATCATCCTGATGTTTGAAACTTAAACTAAGCATGAGTCGATTTTGAAGCAGCTTAATTTTATCGGTTATAGACCAACCCTTTTTATTCTTTATTAAGTAAGGATTAGCCAAAGAATTAAATTCAGGGCCGACCCTATTGACTTCTATGGATAGATAATTTCCAAAAAAATTCGCAACGGCTCTGGCTCTATATGCAAGAGATGGCATAGCATTAAATAAATCCATTGGTGTAACCGATCCATCTCCCGCTTCATCAATAATAGATTCAAAATCTATTGGGACTAATGGAGATAGATTTGTATTTATTATCATGATGTTCTCAAATTCCGCAAGGTCTGGAAAACCATCAAGATCTGTGCTTCCTGCGATTTTACCATCAAGATCATCATCTAACATTAAATCCAAATCCTCTTTGGATATTGCACCACCCCAGATATTATTATTGGCAATACTAACTGCACCTTCTGCCTCAGCACGGAATCGTTTATCAAATAAATTCAATCCAATATCAGTACTCATCACTATATTGTCCTTTGGACCTACTCCATCCCAATATTCTCCATCTAGTATATCTGCACTTTCACCTAATGCAGAAATAGTATATACTGTTTCATCATCCAATCCGTCTACTTTTCGACCTGACTCATCTTCCTCATAAAAAATTGTTGCATTCATGTATTTTGGATTTATGCTGCTTGTATCATCCTTGGCTTTCATTAGATTGATACCCCATTGTAATGTTCTCTCTCTACCAATAGCAAATCTTAAAACTGTTAAATCCCGTTTAAAAGTATAACCTGATGACCTACTTAGCCCAATATAAGTTTCAGGAAGATCAGGATTATAACCAGAGCTAGAGAGATCGGAATCTTGTTGAATAATATTATAAGTATAAGCATTGCTGAGATCTGGTCCTTGGACAGCTCGATTCAGCTGACCCTTCACAAATTGTATATTCCACCACCACCAACGCATTGATATATCGAGACCTCTTATCCTTTTTCCATCGATAATATATCTAGATATCCTAGGGTTTGTGTCTCCAATATTAATTCTAACATCTTGCATAAAAAAATTATCTTTAAGACTTAGACTAAAGCCAAATATGTTACGCGGCTGATATAATTCATTTTCCTGACTAGTTAGTTTAATATTTGCTTTTAAATCAAGCCAATCATACAAAGAACCTTTAAAATTTAAATTAATTTTATTGATATTCAGGGTTTGATCATCGACTTTATCCATACTGCTAGATGATTTTATCTTTCCAGAATAGTTAACCGCAGAAACCTTTTCTTCAGCTATAGTAAAAAAATCCCATGTAGTTGGCGTTGCTATACCTTGAATAATAAGATCTACTCTATGAATTCCTGGATTCAAATTTTCTAGAGTACAAGTTACTAAATCTGTATCAATATATGACTGGCCTGTAATATCAACACCATCAAATAAGATTTGTACATTATCTGCATCAGGATTACTGATACCAATTAAGGATGCAGCTATTAATACATTATCACCTGATACCTTTGAACCAGGTTCCGGATTCATAATGATAATACCTGATTGACCAATAAGATAACCTGCAAGGAATACAATATTCAGAATTACTTTTAAAATAATATTCTTCATATCTTCTACTGAAACTTGATTATAATCTCTTTAATTTCACCATTATCATCTTCTATTTCGAATCTAATCTCTTGTGTGGAATTTTGTATGTCTGCCCCTTCAAAAACCGCCAAGTCTTCTTCGGTCGTCTTATTAACCGCTAGAGACCCGTCATTCATTGAAACAGCTGTTTCCCCTTCTTTGACATTAGTAGATTCACCTGTGACCACATTGGTAACCTCAATCAATCCCTCTATTAGAGTAAAAGAATCACCTGTAGAAGGATCAGATTCAATTCCAAGTGAGGTACCTTTTACAGAAGCAACCGATGTAGGTGTACTTACCCTAAATTCCTTTCCTTTTTGAGTAGTAACAGCAGCTGCAACCTTACCGTATTCTATATTAATTGATTTGTTTATCATTGCACCTGAACGTTTACCAAGTATATCCAAATCAGAATTACCAAGTATTTTTACAACAGTTTTGTCATCAATATACATAAGTGCAACAAAACCATTTTCACCTGTTGTTACCTTATCTTGATCACTTAACGGAGAGCCTGGTTTTAATGGCTGAACTGAATTTGATTCTTTGTATGTTACTGAGGCATCACCCTTTACCTTAATAGCGACTGCAATCTTAGAAGATGCCAAAGTAATAGTTAGACCAAATAATAAAATGCAAATTAATTTTCTCAATTTGCAACCTCTACAGAAATAACCTCCATCGGTCTAAAACTATCATATCCATATTCATCCTTCACTGCAATACCTGATGACACTAGTGATTGGATTACAGATATATCTACACTCTCACCATTAAGAGTGATATTACCATTTGTAAACATTCCTGCTACTTCGCCACCATCACCAAACATCCTATCGGCAAGGTCATCGCCAATCAGAGTTCGTAATAACATTCCAGTGGGTGACATATCACCCATATCAGATGTACCACTACTGCCACTGGAACTAAAGTCCTTTACCTTGAAAGCTACTATATCACTGAGTAATTGTTCAGTACCGGATGTGGTTGGCAGGTCTTTACGTATCTGCCATACATATATTTTCCCAGGAATCAAATCGCCTCCATTCGTTGGATATTGAAAAGTGGATATCTCGGAGCCTATCGATGTAAAACCAAGGGTCTGGTCAAGTGGTAATATGGTTACACCTTCAATAGCTTGTTCTAACGATGAATGCTCATCTAATCTGTATTCTGCGACCCTAATGAAATATTCACACCCTCCAGGAACATTACAAGCATCTGCAGACCACTGAAACAAAGGATACGAAGTGTATACCTCATTAAACGTTGTATCTGCTAACGCGCCCCCTGGTGAAATTATCTGAAGCAAATCTTGGTCAGTGATACTAATGATTTGAGGCTCACCTAGTGGATCTCCTCCTTCTGGTGTAACGGTCATACTAAAGGTATATGTTCCATTAGGAAGCTGCCCTGATTGTAAGATAGAGCTCAACATGGAAGCCATATCCCCAATTTCCATAGAACTAAATTCCAACTCGCCTAGATCTACTGTATTACCTGATACATTTGTTAGTGAATTTGTATTTGCATCAAGATCAAGATTCGAGATTACTATTTTATCAGTTACCGTAAATGGAGATGGGGTCCTGAGAATAATCAAGTCGTCATCCACACCTAATGCTGGGGAAACAATTTTAATGAAAAATTCAATTGAGACCTCATACTCATCATCACCAGGGTCTAGTACTGCAGAAAAAATCGGTACCTCCGATTTACCGGTGCTTATATCTAAACTACTAATGTAATAAGCTACATAAGGTACCCAGTTCACCTCAAAAGTTAATTCTGACAAAGATATTGACGTTCCAAAGATGAAAATCAATATTTTTTTTAGTATGTTTTGATTTTTCATATAAAAATATTTTTTTCAAGCATATACTAAGGTAGAGGTCTATAGCAAAAGTGTTAACTAATCAACACCAAGCAAAATAAAAGGCCACTACCTCCACAGTGGCCAATTATACAGAAATAACTACAGTGGATTTACTTTTTTTGCAACGGGGCCTTTAGGACCTTCGCCTACTTCAAATTCTACTTTTTGCTCTTCAGCAAGTGTTTTAAAACCATCCATAAGAATTTCATTCATATGAACAAAGTAGTCTTTTTCTCCTTCAACTGAGATAAAACCATATCCTTTTGAGTTATTGAACCATTTAACGGTTCCTTCTTTTTTTTCCGACATTTGTTTTTCCTTTAAGTGTCTTAATTAATTTTTTTAAAAGTTCAGTGGGCGATGAGAGATTCGAACTCCCGACACCTGCGGTGTAAACGCAGTGCTCTAACCAACTGAGCTAATCGCCCATATTATGGGTCAGGAATATTAGTTATTTCTTTGGCGAATTATTAGATTTTTTTGAATTATTAATTATCCCTGGTATTGCCACTTTTAAAACATCTTTTATCTCTTTTGCAAAATAAAAAACCAAGTCTTTTGCAACATGCTCGGGAACATCTTCAAGATCTTTTCTATTATGGTCTGGCAAAATAATTTCCTTGATACCCGATCTGTGTGCAGCAGTGACCTTCTCTTTCACTCCACCAATAGGTAAAACATTCCCTCTGAGGGTTATTTCTCCTGTCATAGCTACTCTCTCTTTAACAGATATACCTGATAAAAGTGATGCTAAAGAAGTTACCATACTCACACCTGCTGAAGGGCCATCTTTGGGAATAGCACCTGCAGGAACATGCACATGGATATCAGAATTTTCATTAAACTTAGGGTCAATTCCAAGGCTTTGAGAATTTGCTCTAACATATGTCAATGCAGCGGTAGCAGATTCTTTCATAACATCACCAAGTTGCCCTGTTAATGTCAGTTTCCCTTTTCCAGTCATTTTTGTAGACTCCACAAATAGGATATCACCCCCAGCAGCAGTCCATGCAAGTCCAGTAACAACTCCAGGATTTGTAGACCTTTCAGCAAGCTCAGAATAAAACCTTGGCGCGCCTAAATAATCTCCTACTTTCTTCTTTGTAATTCTTATTTTTTTACTCTTTGATTCGACTAAATCACGCGCAACTTTTCTCAGAACATTAGCAACCTCTCTCTCCAGATTCCTTACTCCAGCTTCTCTTGTATAGGAACGTATTAATTCTTTTATAGAATTCGAATCAAATGAAACCTGTGTTTTGGTAAGACCATTCTCTTCAATTTGTTTTGGAAGAATATGTCTTTTTGCTATCTGAAGCTTCTCATCTTCTATATAGCCTGAAAAATCCAGGATTTCCATTCTATCTCTGAGAGCGGGTGGTATGGCATCCTGATAATTCGCAGTGGCTATGAACATAACATTGCTTAAATCAAAATCAACCTCTAAATAATGGTCACTGAAAGAATGATTTTGTTCAGGGTCCAATACTTCTAGCAAAGCAGAGGAAGGATCTCCCCTAAAATCTGATCCAAGTTTATCAATCTCATCTAGCATAAATACAGGATTGTTCTTACCTGCCTTCTTTATGCTTTGAATCACTCTACCAGGTAGTGCCCCTATATATGTTCGGCGATGTCCGCGGATTTCAGCTTCATCTCTTACTCCTCCCAATGAAAGACGTACAAATTTACGACCCATTGCTCGGGCAATAGATTTTCCTAAGGATGTTTTTCCTACTCCTGGTGGGCCTCCAAAACAAAGTATGGGACCACGCACTGTACCATCTGGATTTTTTTTCTGTTTAAGATTTCTAACTGCTAAATATTCAATAATCCTGTCTTTAACTTTTTCAAGACCATAATGATCCTCATCTAGGATTTCCTTTGCAACTTTGAGGTCTATGCGATCCTCTGTTTTTTCACTCCACGGTAAATCTACCAACCATTCAATATAGGTTCTTGATACATTATATTCTGGTGATTGCGTAGGGATTCTAGATAATCTATCTAATTCTTTCATTGCTACTTTTTCTGATTCATCAGGCATCTTTGCAGCCTTAATCTTATCCTCAAGCTCTTTAAGTTCTACAGTGCCTTCATCTTCACCAAGTTCTTTTTTAATGGCTTTCATCTGCTCTCGTAAATAATACTCTCTTTGCGTTTTAGTGATTTCATCATGGACCTCTGATTGTATCTCTTCTCCAAGTTTTATCCTTTGAATTTCTCTTGAAATCAGATTGAGAGCTTTTTCAATCCTCTTTTTAATATTTAATTCTTCAAGGACCTCTTGTTTTTCTTGATTGGAAATTGTAATCACAGATATTGCTCTATCTGTAAGCCGATTTGGTTTTTGTATATTTTTCAACATACCAGAATGCTCTTCAGTTAAATTAGGTGCTACTTTCATCAAATCTTCAAATGCTTGCCTAAGATTATTTGTTAAAGCATCCAACTCCAGTTGATTTTGAAGTGGCTCATCATCCATAGATTCAACTGCAGCAGAAAAATAGGGATCAAACTTAACATAATCTAATATTCTCACTCTGGATATCCCCTGCACTATCGCAGACTTACTATTATCAGGCATATCAAATACCTTCAATACCTGGGCAAGAGTCCCAAATGAATATAGGTCTTCAGGCTTAGGGTCTTCAATAGAACCATCTTCCTGTGCTACTACAACTATATATCTTTTTTTTGGATCTAATTCATTGATTAATCGCAGACTTCTATCCCTACCTATATATATAGGTATAACCTGCTGCGGAAATAAAACTGTATTTCTCAGTGGCATCACAGGATATTCATCAGCATCCTTTATGTCAAAATTTTCAATTTCTTTTTCCGATAATTTTTCACTCATAATGGTCCTTTAAACAAAAGTTTGAATTAATAAGTCTACAAGGATTGTGCCATAATTATTCATATGATTATTAGTCTTGCAATATTTTTTTCTCTGCATAAATGGCATACAATCATTGTATGTTTAATTAATGTTGAACGAGAAATAGATTTAAACGCCTTCATCTGCATGGTAAGAACTACGAACAAGTGCCCCTGATTTTACAATCTTAAAACCCATTTCTAGTCCTATTTGCTTGTAATCCATAAATTCTTGTTCATCAACATATCTATGCACTGGAAGATGACGCTTTGTTGGTTGTAAATATTGACCTATAGAAAAAAGAGTGACACCGGCATCAGCAACCTCTTTCATGGCCTCAATCACTTCAACAAAGGTCTCTCCTAAACCAACCATCATTCCAGTTTTTGTTTTTAATTGGTTTTTAGCGGAGAATCTTAATACATCCAAGCTCCTCCTCCAATTGGCTTGAGTACGAACCTGTTTACTGATTCTTTCTACACACTCTACATTATGGCTAAAAATCTCTGGTTCAGCATTGAACACTCTTAACAAAGCAGGCTTAAACCCCTTAAAATCCTGGGTTAAAACTTCAACATTGCAATTAGGCGCATGGAGGTGAATCTGGTCAATGGTTTCAGCCCAAATCGAAGAACCATAATCATTTTTTATATCATCTCTATCTACAGAAGTTATCACTACGTGCCTCAAATCCATTTTTTTTACAGCCATCGCAGTCCGATATGGCTCTAGAGAGTCATTCCATTCTGGCTTTCCAGTTTTCACAGAACAAAATCCACATGCTCTTGTGCAAATATCTCCTAAAATCATTATGGTTGCAGTTCTCCTATCCCAGCATTCATATATATTGGGACATCTTGCTTCTTCACAAACAGTATGTAGATTATTCTTTTTTACTATACCATCAACAAATTTATATCCATCCGTAATCTGAAGACGTATTTTTGGTTTTTGATATTTAATTATGTTTTGAGACATTATCTTTTTTAAATAAATAAATCATATATTTTCTATATTTTCTAAATTGGCTGCTGTCAATTAATTCTAACTGCGACTTTTTTGATTGTAATTTTGGCTCAATAATTTTCCCAATTAACTTGGCTGTTTTTGGATAGTTTTTTTTTGCTGAATATGTTGCATATTCTATAGCTGGATTAATAAATCTATCCACAAAGTATTTTCCGCAATCAAGGGTCAACATAGTATTTTCTGTTTGATCATATTCCTGTATTATATCAAATCCATGTGTTTTTGCTGATGATAAGTATTCAGTTATATCATGTGAAGACTTTAGATGTGGACTATTAGAATTATCTCTAAAATGAACAAAATAATCTGAAGCAAGTAAATAACCACCATCATTTAATACTTTAGAGGCTTTTTCAAATCCCTTCTTAATATTAATATAACATGCACTCTCACTTTCAAGAATCAGGTCATATTTTTTGTCACATTGAAATTTTTCAAATTTACAATGATGAAATGGAACCTTGTCCTTAAATTTTATTGAGATTGCTTTTTTTTGGAAATCATCAGGAGATAATGTTTCTATTTCATAGCCAGATTTTATCAAATAATCTGCATTACCACCAATACCACATCCAACATCTAAAATAGTTTTTACATCTGATGGTATATATGTTGCAAGATGCTCAATATAACGTTCTTGAGCCTTTTTTATATCTTGAAGCGTTATGGTCTCTATATCAATTGAATTAGGCTCATCCCAAAATCCATAATGGAGATATGATGATTTAATGGTATCAGAATATAATTTCAATACATGGTCAATAGCCATTATATATCCACCAAATCAAAATGCTCAAGATAATAACGAACTAGTTCCAAAAACTTTGATCCTCCCGCACCATCAATAAGTCTATGATCAAATCCAAGGGTTAGCATCATCATATTTCGTATAGCAATGGAATCACCATTAGGTTCCTCAATTACTACTGGTTGTTTTTTTATAGCACCAACACCAAGAATCCCAACATTGGGCTGATTAATAATTGGTGTACCTATAGAAACTCCAAATACTCCAAAATTGGTTATGCTAAATGTAGACCCTGACAATTCATCAGAACTTATAGAATTAGATCGCGCTCTTGTGGCAACATCATTAACTGAACGACAAAGCCCTAAAAAATTTTTCTCTTCACAATTCTTCATGGTAGGCACCATCAATCCATTATCTACTGCAACTGCTAGACCTATATTTATATCCTTGTGATAGACTACCTTGTCATCCAACACAGAAGAATTTATCTCAGGGAATTCTTTAATACTTTTCACCACTGAATCAACTATGTATGGCGTAAATGTCAAGCTAAACCCTTCTCTATCTTTAAAATTTTTATCATGCTCTTTTACAGAATTAACTATAAGTGTCATATCAACTTCTGTCATAACATATACATGCGCTGAGGTTGAGATACTTTCCAACATATGTTTTGCTATCATTTTTCGCATGTGATGCATTTCTTCTGTTTTGTTATTACCAAAAATTGATTTAGTATCTGATACAATGGGTGAAGTCTCTTGAGATATTTTACGACTTTCTAGATATAACAATATATCTTTCTTTGTCACTCTAGCTCCACGTCCAGTCCCTTGTATATTCTCTAGCTCGTTAAATGGTAGATTGTGCTCAGCTGCAATTTTTAATACCAAAGGTGTATAAAAACTTTTCTTATTACTACTATATTTTTCAGGCTTGATGTTTTTTGCATTAGAATCAGTATCAGTTGAAGTTGATTTAGAATGATCAATAACCTCTTTTTCTTTATTAGGATTGAAAGAAGTGGCATTGCTATTACCTTCCGTATCAATTCTCGCTATTACTTCACCCACCTCTTTCACTGCATTTGGTTCAGCTAAAATTTCTATTAAAACCCCTTCTGCAGATGAAGGTATTTCAGAATCAACTTTATCTGTACCGATTTCTAATAATATTTCATCTAATTTGACTTTTTCTCCTACTTTTTTTCTCCATTCAAGTATAGTACCCTCATTTATAGATTCTCCCATTTTTGGCATAACAATATCAATAATCATCTAATACTCCATAATTTCTTTAATTGCATTAATAATATCCTCAGTTTGGGGAAGAATTTTTTCTTCTAGAAACCAATTAAACGGTATTGGGGAATCTTTTGCTGCTACGCGCCTAATTGGTCCATCTAATAATTCAAAAAAGGCGTCTGTAATCAAGGCTGCAATCTCCGCTCCAGGTCCATTGGTGAGATTATCCTCATGAACAATGAGAACTTTACCTGTTTTTTGTATTGATGATTCGATGAGGTTCATATCGATAGGATTTAATGTTCGTAAATCAATAATCTCAACCTCTTCATCAGCTAATCCTAATGCCTGAAGTGATTCAATTGACTTTTGCACCATGGCCCCCCAAGTAATTATTGTTAATTCATTTCCATTAGTAACAATTCTTCCTTTCCCAAATGGGAGTAGATAATCTGCATCAGGTTCTTCTGATGATGCATAGCCTTGCCTATATAATCCCTTATGCTCCATAAAAATAACTGGGTCATTCATCCTGCATGCCATTTTTAAAAGACCTTTTGCATCTGAAGCAGATGAAGGATAAGCAAGATAAATGCCAGGCATATGTATAAAATAACCATCAATGGATTGGCTATGATATAGTGCACCATGGATATATCCGCCTACAGGTACTCTTATGACAAGAGGACAAGACCATGAATTATTTGAACGATATCTAAGGTTTGACATCTCATTCCTTATCTGCATCATTGCTGTCCATATATAGTCAGCAAATTGAATTTCCACTACTGGTTTATGCCCAGCAATTGACATACCGATTGCTGTACCGACAATAGATGATTCCGCTAGTGGAGAGTTAAATACTCTGTGAGTACCAAAAGAATCTGATAGACCTTTGGTGGCAGTAAATACTCCACCCTTAGGATCAGCAATATCTTGACCATATATAATCATTTTATCATTTTTTTCCATTTCCTCATGAAGGGCATGATTGATAGCATCCACCATTACAATCTTTTCAGAAATTATATTAGGTTTGTATTCTTCCAATCTTTCTTCATTGCTATAGATATGGTCTAAGGCAGTAGTGGCATCAGGATATTTTTGTCTTTCAGCCCATTCTGCATCTTCATCAACTTGTTTATCAACTTCAGTTCTTATTTTTTCAAATTCATCAGATTTTATAAAACCTTCTTTTATACATTTTGATTCTAGTGTAGATAAGGGGTCTTTTTTCAAATCATTAGTGAGAGCCTCTTCTTTGCGATATTTTCTCTGATCATCTGAGCTAGAATGAGGTAAAAGCCTAACCACATGAGAAACTACAATAGAAGGACCTTTACCTTTCCTAGCTCTTTGAGTAGCTTCTTTGAATGCAAGATTTGTCTCGAAAAAATCTGATCCATCTACATTATACCTTGCAAGGTTTTCATAACCAGCAGTCATATTATAAATAGAACCAGCAGTCTGCTCAGACCTATGTGTTGATATTGCATATTCATTATCTTGGATATGAAAAATAACAGGAGCTTTTGTATTACTTGCCCAATTCAGTGCTTCGTGAAAATCTCCCTGACTTGTAGTTCCCTCTCCTGAAGAAACATATACAATTTCTTTTGTTTTTTCTAATTTACAAGACATCGCACAACCAACTGCCTGTAAGAATTGTGTTCCAGTAGGACTAGACTGACTTACAATCCGTAAATTTTTATGACCGTAGTGCTGAGGCATTTGTCTTCCACCTGAATTAGGGTCATCAGCCTTAGCTAAAAAAGATAATAGTTGTTCACGAGCTGTCATGCCTAATCCAATACAAAATGCTCCATCTCTATAATAAGGGAATGACCAATCTTTTCCAGAATTTATCATTTTGGAAGCTGCTAGTTGAGCTGCCTCATGACCTGATGCTCCAATATGAAAAAAACTCTTACCCTGTTTTAATAAAATAAGCATTTTATCATCTAATTTTCTAGATAACGCCATTTTACGATAAACATCAATAATTTGCTTTTTTGTAAAGCCGTTTAGTCTTCCCATTTTAATTAATTTCTTATGAATATTTGATTGAACTTATCAATAACTAATGATTTCACCTTTGCCATTTTTTGATTTTTGCCCAATAATTTTTCTATTGATGTAACTCCTCGATCAAATATTCCACAAGGAATTATACCATCATAAAAAGTAAGATCCGGATTGACATTAATAGAAAATCCATGCATCGTTACCCATCTACTAATCCTGACACCTTGGGCTGCGATTTTCTCATCACCAACCCACACTCCAGTTAAACCTTCTTCAATATTTGCTGAAATATCAAACTCATATAACACCTCAATAATCATCTGCTCTAGTGAACGCATATACCAACTAACACTTTTTTTATAATTGGTAAGGTCAAGGATAGGGTATCCAACTAATTGGCCAGGGCCATGATATGTAATGTCTCCTCCACGCTCAATGTTATAAACATCGACTGATTTATCTCTACTTTGTAATAAATGGTTAGAATCTGCATTCTTACCTAGAGTATAAACAGAGTTATGCTCTACCAATATCAAAATATCATCCATCTCCTGATTGATACGCTTTAATTGCATTTCTTTTTGGAGGGCCCAGACTTCACTGTATGACTTTTTACCAAGATCCATAACACTAATGTTAATTTTTTGTTCATTAAACATATTTATTGATGAATTGCACGACCAAAAGCATCCATAGAAGCTTCCATGATTGCTTCTGACAAAGTTGGATGCGCATGAATCGTCATTGCAATATCTTCCCAAGTAGTTTCTAATGCCTTTGCAATACCAAGTTCAGCAATCATTTCTGTAGCCTCTGCACCAACAATATGTGCCCCTAAAAGCTCGCCATATTTTTTATCAAAAATTAATTTAACAAATCCCTTTGTGTTTCCAACGGCCATTGCTTTTCCGCTAGCTTGGAATAAAAATCTACCAATCTTGATTTTACGTCCAGATTTAATTGCTTGTTCTTCTGTCATACCAAGAGAACCAACCTGAGGTTGACAATATGTACATCCTGGAACATTTGAATAATCGATAGGTATTGTATTAAGACCAAAAGCATGTTCTGCGGCTAAATGGCCTTGGGCAGATGCAACATGAGCTAGCCACGGTGGCCCAGAAACATCACCAATTGCATATATGTTACTAATATTTGTTTTACTATATTGATCTATCTTGATTGAACCTCCATCAGTCTCAATTCCTATAGATTCTAATCCAATATTTTCAATATTGCCTATAACTCCTACTGCAACTAATACCTTCTCTGATTCAATAATTTTCTTAGTTTGATTGCTTTCTATATATACCTTTACTTTTGTCTTCATGCTTTCAATTTTAGAAACTTTCATATTCTTTGATATAGATATACCAGAATTCTTAAAATTATTCTCAATCTCTTTTGAAACATCTACATCTTCATTAGGTAAAACTCTATCCATCATCTCAATAATATGAACTTTTGTACCAAATTCATTAAAATAATATGCGAATTCAATTCCTATTGCTCCTGAACCAATAATAATGATATCTTTTGGAGGTGAATCAATTGTTAACGCCTCTTTTGAACTTATAACACGATTCCCATCAAATTTCATTCCAGGAAAAGACCTTGGTCTCGCACCCGTAGCAATAATTATTTTTTCTGCATATATATCCTGCTCTTTCTCATCTTTCTTTACTCTAATTTTATTATTAGAAATAAGACTACCTATCCCCTTTACATGCGTAATCTTATTCTTCTTCATCAAAAATTCAATACCTTTACTAAGACGAGATGACACATTGCGACTTCGCATTACATTTTTTTTAAAATCTACTTTGATTTTATCTATCTCGATACCATATGTATCGGCGTGTTTTATAAGATTATAAACCTCTGCATTTTTTAAAAGTGCTTTTGTAGGGATGCAACCCCAATTCAAACATATTCCTCCAAGCTTATCTTTTTCAACAATACATACTTTTTTCCCTAACTGTGATGCACGAATTGCAGCAACGTAACCACCAGGACCTCCACCTAATACTGCAAGGTCAAATCGAGGCATTATTCAAATCGCCTATTAATTATAGATAAAAATTCTGATCGAGTCTCAGCTGAGGTCCTAAACTTTCCATGCATCGCACTTGTTGAAGTATAGCTACTCTGTTTTTGTACTCCTCTCATTTGCATGCACATATGCTGACCTTCCATAACAACAGCAACACCTTTTGGGGTTAGTACATTATTGACTGCATCTGCAATCTGGCTAGTCAGGCGCTCTTGCACCTGAAGCCTTCTTGAAAACATATCTATAATTCTTGGTATTTTGGACAATCCAATAACTTTTCCATTTGGTATGTATCCTACATGCGCTTTTCCAAAAAATGGGATGAGATGATGTTCACACAGAGAAAAGAACTCTACATCTCTTACAATAACCATATCTTTTGCTTCTTCATTGAATATTGCTTGGTTGACTATGTCATCTAAATTCTGCTTATATCCATGAGAAAAAAAGTCCCATGCCTTAGCAACTCTTTTAGGAGTTTTTAGAAGACCTTCCCTTTCAGGATTCTCACCAATTTCTTTTAACAACTGTTTTGTTATTTTTGCAATTTTTTCTTCCATTTCATCACTCCTCAACAATTGCGATATCAATTTTCCCCTTAAGAAGATGTATAATCCCATAGATGATTGGCGTATCGATAAAGGCCATCAACATTTTAAATAACCAACCATCTATTATTGCCGAAACTAGTTGACTAGAATCCCAAACTCCGATGAAAAGTATACAAATTACAAGAGTGGTATCTACAAGTTGCGATGCAATGGTTGAACCATTATTCCTTAACCAAAGATGTTTCCCATTCGTAAGCTTTTTCCAAAAATGAAATATTCTAACATCTATGAACTGAGCAAACAAGTAGGCAACCATTGATGCCGCTATCAACCTCCAAGCGTTTTGAAAAACAGAATTATAGATCGAATCATTTACAATAGATTCTGGAATGGCTTCAAATTGTGAACCAAGCCACAAAAATATTAAAACAAACATAGAAGCAATGAACCCAGAAAAAACTACAAGATTTGCTTTTTTTTGCCCATATAATTCAGAAATCAAATCAGTAACTAAAAATGTTAATGGGTAAGGTAGAATACCAGCGGATACTATGAAAACTTTAAATCCAAGATCTACAGTAACAAATTTATTTGCTATTAGATTACAGGTAACTAATGAAGCAATAAATATTCCAGAAAGAACGATATAGAATTGATCTTTAAATTTCATTGGCTAGTCGGACCATAATAATCAGTGTGAATTGTGGGTGTTTCAACAAGTCTGATTTTATGTAGTTTTGCTTTTTTAAAATCTTTAACGATTTGGTCCCATATCCAAATTACAAGCATTTCCGATGAGGGTTGTTTGTCTTTGAACCATTCAATATCTTGTTCAATTTGGGAATGATCTAAAATATTGATAACATTTGATTTTACAATTTGATTAAGATGCGGTAAATCAACTAACCAGCCAGTATCAGAATTCACTGGTCCAGTAACCGATACTTCTAAAACATAGTTG
>MDTA01084028.1_pt1 | contig 26618 bp, 22 predicted proteins | sample 811151 | NCBI WGS metagenome assembly MDTA01 (sample SAMN05326648, study PRJNA326480) | marine metagenome | isolation source: seawater | place: Indian Ocean: South | collected 2010 | reverse complement strand
TATTTCGAGAAACTGATGCCTGAGGCGGACTGGCTGCTACGGGATATCCAGTCCGGCAAAGACAGCCTGATGGCCCTGGAAGATGAGCAGTGGATGGCCTAAGCGGCAGAGCTTCCGGTCAGGCCAAAAATCCTGGCCGGAAATGACCGACAAATGGCAATTTGTGACCTTCATCAAGACAGATCAGAAATTGATAATGGTCACGTTGATTAGTGTCTCTGAACTAGTCCAACCCGCCTCCTTGCGAGGCTGGTACCTTCTTGAAGCCGCGCTTTGCGCGGCTTTTTTTATGAATGCTTTTCGCCAGTCCTGCTACACAAGTACAATGCACGCTGCATTTTTAATACTCCAGTAGAGACCGCATGACCACCGATGACTACCATCTCCGCTTTGGCGGCATAGAGCGTCTGTACGGCCGCAAGGCCCTGCATGCTTTCCACCATGCTCACATCGCCATTGTCGGTCTCGGCGGCGTCGGTTCCTGGGCGGCAGAAGCTCTGGCGCGTAGTGGTATCGGCACCATCACCCTGATTGATATGGACGACATCTGTATCTCCAACACCAACCGGCAGCTGCATGCTCTGCAGGGCCAGTATGGTCGCACCAAAACCGACGCCATGGCGGAGCGGTTGCGGGCCATCAATCCCCAGGCGGACATTCGGGTGCACTTCGGCTTTCTCACGGTGAAGAACGTCGGGGAGCTGATCACAGAAGACATGACCGGCGTGGTGGATGCCATCGACAGCGTGAAGGCAAAAGCCGCGTTGATTGCGCATTGTCAGCGACGCAAGATTCCGATCATCTGTGCCGGTGGTGCCGGGGGCCAGATGGATCCGGCCCAGATCCAGGTTGCAGACCTGGCGAAAACCACACAGGATCCATTATTGGCCAAGGTCCGTAATATGTTGCGCCGGGAATACGGTTTTTCCCGAAACCCGAAACGGCGCTTCGGCGTAGAAGCTGTATACTCTCTGGAACAACTGACCTATCCCGCCCCGGACGGCGAGGTATGTCAACAGAAACCGACAAGCGACGGCCCGGTGCGGCTCGACTGCGCCACCGGTTTTGGTGCTGCCAGTCCGGTGACCGCGAGTTTCGGCTTTTTCGCAGCGTCCCGGCTGCTGAATCGCATCGCCCGCAAGGCCAACGCCTAATTCAACCATCGGGGCCCTTTTATGGCCGTAAGCACCACGTTAATTCTGGCCGGCATCGGCGTTTCTTCCCTGGTTTGCCAGTGGCTGGCATGGCGGGTACGCATGCCGGCTATTCTGTTCCTGCTCGCCGGTGGCATCCTCGCAGGCCCGGTGACCGGGTTCCTGCAACCGGAAGCCATTTTTGACGACCTGCTGTTTCCTGTTATCTCCCTGGCAGTGGCCATCATCCTGTTCGAGGGCAGCCTTACCCTGCGCTACGAGGAAATCAAAGGCCACGGCAAGATGGTGCGCAATCTTATTCCTGTGGGCACCATCGTCACCTGCATTATCGGCACCCTGGCCGCCCGCTGGATTCTCCAGGTATCCTGGGAAGTCGCCCTGTTGTTCGGTGCTATCTCCGTCGTCACCGGGCCTACCGTGATTGCGCCCCTGCTCCGGGCAGTGCGCCCCACCTCCAAGCTGGCGAACATCCTCACCTGGGAAGGCATCATCATTGACCCGGTAGGCGCGCTGCTGGCCGTTCTGGTGTTCGAGGGCATCGTTTCCTGGGGCCAGGGCAATGTTTTCAGCCACTCCCTCTACATTTTCGGCAAGACTCTGCTGGTTGGCTTTGCCATCGGTGCCGCCGCCGGCTACCTGAACGGCCTGGTCCTCAGAAAGCACTGGATTCCCCAGTACCTGCATAACGCCGGCACACTCACCTTCATGCTCGGTGTCTTTGCCATTTCCAATGAACTGGCCCACGAATCGGGGCTGCTCACCGTGACCGTGATGGGCATCTGGATGGCCAACATGAAGCAGGTTCCGGTCGACAGCATTCTGGAATTCAAGGAATCCCTCAGTGTCTTGCTCATTTCGGCCCTGTTTATCATTCTGGCCGCCCGTGTAGAGTTTGCAGCCATCGCCGAACTGGGCTGGGGCCTGGTTGCTGTGCTGGCCATCCTCATGCTGATCGCCCGCCCCGCGAGCATTTTCCTCTCGGCCATTGGCACCACACTGAACTGGCGCGAAAAGCTGTACCTGAGCTGGATTGCTCCACGTGGCATTGTCGCTGCGGCGGTCTCAGCGCTGTTCGCATTCCAGCTTGAGCGAATCGGCTATGAGAGTGCCGGCGTACTGGTGCCACTGGTGTTTATGCTCATCATCACCACCGTTACCCTGCAAAGCCTCACTGCCCGACCCGTGGCAAAACTGCTGGGGGTTCAGGAACCGCCCGCGCACGGCTTCCTGATTCTGGGCGCCAACCCGGTGGCCCGGCTGGTGGCCCAGGCCCTGAAAAAGCATGACATTCCCACCATGCTGACCGACACCAACTGGGAGAACGTGCGTCAGGCGCGCATGGAAAACCTGCCGGTGTATTTCGGCAATCCGGTGTCGGAACATGCCGCCACACATATGGACCTGACCGGAATCGGCAACCTCCTGATACTGTCTCCATACAAGCAGATGAACAGTCTGGCCACCTACCATTTTCTGGACTGGTTCGGAGATGATTCGGTATTTGGTCTGGTGGAAGGCGACCAGGATCAGCGGGCGCGGCTTCAGACTGCAGGCAAGGTGCAGCGAACCCGGGGACTGTTCGATGGTGTCAGCTATGCCAAGCTGGCGAGCCTGGTCAGCCAGGGCTACACCGTGAAAACCACGCAGCTAAGCGAAGAGTTCAGCTACCAGCAGTTTCTGAACCAGTATCAGAACCAGGCCCTGGTGTTGTTCGTACGCGACAGTCGGGACCATATTCACCCGGTCAAGGACATGGAAACCCTCGAGCCCGGTGACGACTGGGTACTGATCAGCCTGGTTCCCCCACAACCCCAGAAGGAACGTCGGGACCGGGAAGAACCTGCCGGTGAGAAGGGCGACAAAACGGCAAGCGGTGCCGCTCCAGCCTGACGCTATTCGCCTCCGTCAGCGGCAGTCGAGCACAAGCTTGCCACGGACGTGGCCGCCCTCCAGCAATGCGTGGGCGGCCTGCACCTGATCCAGCGGGAAAGCCTGTTCAATGTGAACCCGCACATCGCCGTCCTCAATCAGCTCGGCGATCTCGTCCAGGTGAAACACATCCGGCCTCACGGTCATACCATGGGCCCGAAGCCCCATGGCCTCGGCGGCGCTGACAATGTCATCGGCGGTCACGGTGGGAATGGTCACCAGCACGCCGGTTTCTGACAGGGTATGCAGGGAGCGTTTGCCGGCTTCCCCTCCCACCAAGTCCAGCACCACATCCAGGCCATAGCACTCCTCAGCCACGTCGGTAGTGTGGTAATCAATCACTTCGTGCACGCCGAGCTCTGCCAGAAAATCCCGATTGGCCGGTGAGGCTGTCGCCACCACATGGGCGCCACGCTCCAGCGCAAACTGAACCGCAAAATGGCCGACACCGCCAGCCCCGGCGTGAATCAGTATCTTCTGACCGGATTCCAGCCTGGCCACCTCAAACAGGGCCTGCCAGGCCGTTAATGCCGCCAGGGGCACCGCGCCGGCAGTCACCAGATCAAGCTCATCAGGGACGATGGCCAACTCGTCAGCACGAGCCAGTGTGTACTCCGCATAAGCACCACCGCCGGCCGGAAAGCCCACCATACCCATCACCCGGTCGCCCGGGGCCAGGGTGGTCACGCCCTCAGCAACAGCGACGACCTCACCGGCAACGTCGTACCCCGGCGTCCAGGGCAGCCGGTTTTCGATCTGTCGGGCGGCGAACCCCAGCCCCTTCCGGGTCTTCCAGTCAATCGGGTTCAAACCGGCGCCATGCACTCGGATGACCACTTCACCTTCCCGGGGCTCAGGCACCGGAGCCTGCGCCACCTGAAGCACCTCCCGCTCACCAAACTCGCCGTAGATCACGTGCTGCATGAGGATTGATTCACTAACGTCGGTAGGTTCCATGGTTGCCTCCGGAGTGCATGGGGTCAGATGTCCCTCGAAGGGCATCAAGGATGAGACTAGCAGATATTTCCGGCGACGGCCCTAGCGCGGCAGGCCCCGGCCGCCGGGCACCAGGGCGCCGGACAGAATATCGACAAAGGCTTTCGGAGCCCGAGCCGGGCGCTGGGATTTCATATCAACGCAGGCGTGAGTGGACATGCCCCGCAACAGGGTTTTGCCATCGGCCCGGCGAATGAGCTGGAACTGTCGGGCCGAGCGGAAACGACCATCCCAGTCCGTCAGCCAGGTACCCAGCACCAGCTGGTCGCCGGCATTAGCCGACATCAGGTAGTCAACGTCGGTGTGGGTAATGGCCATGGCCTTGCCGGTTTCCTCGTGCAGGGCCCAGGTCATGCCCAGGCTCTCGATGTGCGCCCAGCTCACTTCCTCCAGCCAACGGATGTACACCACGTTATTGGCATGGCCAAGTCGATCGGTATCTTCGGCCTGAACCGTGATTTCCAGGGTGAACGGGCCGGGCAAATCCCAGCTCAGGGCGGGGGCATCAGTCATGGGGTTGCTTCTCCAAGGCCAGGGATGGCCTGCAACGGTAGCCGGCCAATACGGTCGTTGTGAAGTGAACCAAAGTATAGAACACCGTCGTGCGGATTAACTGAGGTAATCTCCTGCAGATGAGTACCGCGAGTGTCGTGCAGGCTGGTCAGCATCTGGCCCTTTCTATCGAAGGCGACGACCAGACCGTAGTTCTGGGGCTTGGGCTTCAGGCTGTCCGGCAACTTGGCAACCAGATCCTTCAGCCAGGGGGACTTGTGCATGGCATCGACCCGGGGATTACGCAAGGTCGGGAAGGCGACCCAGTAACGGCCCACACCGTCCACCGCCAGGTTGTCCGGAAAACCCGGCAGGTTGTCGGCAAATACCTCAGCCCGGCCAGCCTTGGGACCGCCGATCCAGTACCGGAGAATGCGGTATTTCCAGGTCTCGTTCACCAGTACATAATCGCCCTGAGGGGATACTGCCACGCCATTGGCAAAATGCAGGTTACCCAGCAACACCTCGGTTTTCCGGGTTTTCGGGTTGTACCGCAACAACCGGCCGTGAGGACGCATCTCCAGCAAGTCGAGTACGTAATCAGGCTGCTGGAAGCGGGAACTGGCGTCGGTGAAATAAATTCGGCCATCGGGGGCGATCACCACATCATCCGTGAACCGGAAGGGGGTGCCCTCGGCCTCTCGGGTAAGCACCGTGATGTCACCCTGAGGGGTAATGGATAACAGGCCTTTCCAGGCGTCGGCGACAATCAGATTGCCGTTGCTGTCAAACACAAGTCCAAGCGGCCTGCCACCGGTTTCCAGCCAGTGTTCCACCGTACCATCAGGGTGAACACGAACAATCCACCCATCCTGGGTACCGGTGTAGAGCACACCATCAGGGCCGATGGTGGTGTCTTCCGGGCCGTACACCTCGCCACGAGCAAGCAGATCCGCCAGCCGCAACCGTTCATTGGGCGCCAGCACACCGGTCATGGCCGGTGGAGAGGGCGCTTCCCAGGCTTTACTGTCGATCGGAGACGGGGTCAGCAGAAAGCTGCCAAGCAACAAAAAGACAACCAGCAAGCCAACCAGCAACCATTTCATCATGCGCGCCCGTTCCCTTTTATGATTCTTTGTCCGCAGGCGACCCGGCGGATAACCCCGTGAGCCTAACCTTAGCAGACATCACAGGGTTTCTGACAAGATCAGGCCTGTTCCAGAAAACGCCGGCACAGCATGGCGAAAGCGTCCGGTTTTTCTGCGTGCAGCCAGTGCCCGGTGCCTTCAATGATTTTCAGCTCGGCGCCCGGAAACAGGGTACGAATCGTGTCCCGGTGTTTCTCCTGGATGTAGGCCGAATCCGCTCCCTTGATAAAAAGCACCGGCCCCTCAAACGGTCCCTGCCCTTCCGGCGCCGCCGCCAGCTTGCCATAACAGGCATCAATGACAGGCAGGTTCAGCCGCCAGCGAAATGTCACCTCATCATCGGCCTGCTCCTGGGCCGGAATACGCTCCAGGTTTTTCAGCAGGAACTGGCGCACGCCCGCCATTTCAACAAACTCTGCCAGGCGGGCGTCCGCCTCGGTGCGGGATTTCACGCCACGAAGGTCCATCTGCTGCATGCCTTCAAGGATGGCGTCGTGGTGGGCCTTGTAGGTAACCGGCGAGATATCCGCCACAATCAATGACCGCACCCGCTCCGGATGACTCAGAGCAACCTGCATGGCGACCTTGCCGCCCATGGAGTGGCCCAGAAGGCTGGCTTTTTCAATACCCTGGGCATCCAGATAGGCAATGACATCCTCGGCCATAGCCGGATAGTCCATGTCTTCAGTATGGGGAGAGCTGCCGTGATTGCGTTCATCCAGAGCATGGATCTGCCAGCCGTCCTCAAGCCGGCGGGCAATACCACCCAGGTTTTCCAGGGAACCAAATAGTCCGTGCAGCAGGATCAAGGGATCTCCCTGACCGGAAATTCGGTGGTTCAGTGCAACACTCATGGTCTGGCAGCCTCCGGTTGTCGGATCAAACCGGATACACTACCACTGCCAGTTTACGGGGCAAGGGGAATTTGGTGCCAACCCGACAGGCAGAAAAAAGCCGGGCAGGGCCCGGCTGGAAGGTCACAGACATACGCCTGAAAGATCAGCAATAGAAAATGCTGTCCAGGTATTCAGCGAGTGCCAGAACGTTTTTGCGCTCCATTTCGCTATGGGGTACAAAGATTTCCTGTTCCATACAACACCTCCACTTTGCAACGCATTACTTCAACCTGATAGCCAACATGCTATCGTTGAAGTAGTGGCAACCCGTTGACTTGCTGTCCCAATCATTTGACATTTTGTATCAGTCCACCAGATAACAAACGGGAGCAGAACCCAGGCATGCAGCCCCAGACCGAATATCCGGAATCGCCCCAGGTGGCGGCATCCAGCACACTGGCGCTGGTGCATTATCTGGAAACACGGGGTCTTCTGGATCGTGTCCGGGTGGAACAGGCTACCGGGCTGACACTGGCGACTCTGAAAGATCCGGACCTACGGGTACCCGCTTCTGCCCATTACCGTTTGTGGGAACTGGCCGAGCAGTTGACCGCCGATCCGGGCGTCGGCCTGCATGCCGGCCAGGTCATCGACCCCGAGCGCATGGGACTGGTCGGCCATGTGTTCTTCAACTGCGACACTCTGGGCGAAGCCGTGGTGCAGTATGTCCGGCTGCACCGACTGATCAACGAATCAGTCACCCTGAGTTTTGAGCAAACCCCGGACCAGGCCATCCTGACCTGGCAGCCGGATCGTCCGGATCATTACTGTCGCCAGGACATGGACCGCACCCTGGCCGCCGCCCTGTGCCGGACCCGGCACTTTATCCATCGCAGTATCGAGGCTGACTGGCTGGAAATTGCCCATCCGGAGCCAGCATATGCCGCTGAATACCGCAAACTGTTCGGTGGCACCGTCCATTTCGGCTGTGGCGTTACCCGCATGGCGTTTGACAGCAAGCATCTGGGCCACCCCATCCCGCACCGGAATCCCTATGTTTACTCAGCGGTGCTGAAACAGGTCAATGCGGTCATGGCCCGGCTACAGACCCGCCGCTCGTTCAGCCGAAAGGTGCGGCGCCTGATTTCCCGTCAGATGGCCACCGACCGGATTGATGCCGACACCCTGGCCCGGCAGTGTCATATGAGCCGCCAGACCCTGTACCGAAAACTCAAGAAAGAAGGCATGAGTTTCCACGACCTGGTGGAGCAGGTCCGCAAGGACAAGGCCCTGCGCTATGTCGCCGACGACCAGTACGCGCTTGGCGAAATCGCCTTTCTCCTGGGGTTCTCCGAGCTGAGTGCCTTCAGCCGTGCGTTCAAGCGCTGGACCGGTATTGCCCCGGCCCAGTTCCGGGCCAGTCATCAGGGACACGAGTCATGATCACAGAGAACCTTTCGCTACTGGCCATTCCGCTGGCAGCGCTGTACCTGGCGGCGCTGGCCTGTGTTTACCGCATCCTGCTCACCTATCGGACGGCCCAGGGAGCCATAGCCTGGATTCTTGCGCTGGTGGGCCTGCCCTACATTGCCGTGCCCATGTTCCTGCTGTTTGGTCGTTATCGCTTTGGTGGTTACGTCAAGGCCCGCCGCATGGGTGACAAATCCCTGACCAGCCTGCTCGATAATTTTGAAAGCCAGACCACCTCCATCACCAATCCGGGCCAGGAGCATTTCAGCGATGAATTGCAGGTCTTGTGCAAACTCGGCCGGCAACCATTCACCGCTGGCAACCACTGCACACTGCTGCGAGACGGCGAAGCCACCTTTGAAGCCCTGTTCGATGCCATGGAAGACGCCCGCCATTATCTGCTGCTGGAGTTCTACATTGTCCGCTCAGACCGGGTCGGTCAGCGCATCAAGGCCATCCTTGAACGCAAGCTGGCCCAGGGCGTGGAGGTCTGGTTCCTGTATGACGACATTGGCAGCGCGTTTCTGTCCCGCAAATGGCTGAACGAGCTGTCTGCCGCCGGCGCCCGCATTGCCTCGTTTGGTGACGGCAACATCCGACGTCGGCGCTTCCAGATGAACTTCCGTAATCATCGCAAGCTCCTGGTCTGCGATGGCAAGGTGGGATTTGTCGGTGGCATCAATCTGGGCGACGAATACCTGGGCACCGCCATGGACCAGGAACCCTGGCGCGACACCCATTGCCGGATTGAAGGGCCCGCTGTCACCGGCCTCCAGCTGGCCTGGCTGGAGGACTGGAACTGGGCCAGCAATACCCGGCCGGAACTGAACTGGGCGTCCGTGTCTCAGCCTCCCGGCGACCAGGAAGTACTGGTATTGCCCACCGGCCCGGCAGACACCTGGGAAACCTGCACCCTGTTCTTCCTGAACTGCATCAACAACGCGCGCACCAGGATCTGGATTGCCTCGCCCTATTTTGTGCCGGATTTCCAGATCATGAATGCCCTGCAGTTGGCGGCGCTCAGGGGGGTGGATGTTCGCATCCTGATACCGGAGAAAACCGACAGCCCACTGGTCCGGCTGGCCGCCTATTCCTATCTGGTACAGGCCAGTCAGGCCGGCATCGGCATCTATCGTTACCAGCCCGGCTTCATGCACCAGAAAGTGGTTCTGGTGGACAGCCGCTACGCCGCCATCGGCACCGCAAACCTCGACAACCGGTCCATGCGCCTTAACTTCGAGATTACCGCCGTCCACACCAGCCCGGCGTTCATCCAGCAGGTCGAAACCATGCTGGAGGAAGATCTGGGCGCCAGCCGGCCCATGACCGAAAACGACTATCGCCAGCGCTCTATCCTGTTCCGGCTGGGCTGCCGGGCGGTACGACTATTGGCGCCCCTGCTTTGATCTGGCCCCGGGCGGGCGCTTGTGCGAACATGAGCGCTCGACTGATGCTGTAAACGACCATTTCATGAACGCATTCAAACCCAGAGAAACCCTGACCGAACAGGTCGCTCGTCACATTGAAAACCTGATTGCCTTCGAGCAACTCCGTTCCGGCGAGCGCATCTATGAAAGTGCCATGGCCAAGCAGATGGATGTCAGCCACGGCTCCATCCGGGAAGGCCTGCTGCTGCTGGAGAAGCGCCATCTGGTGCGTAACGTCCCCCGCAAAGGCGCGTTCGTCACGCCGCTGGATGAACACTTTGTCCGCAGTCTCTATGAGACTCTGGAACTGTACCTGACTCACACCGGACGGAAGCTGGTGCGTCAGTGGCAACCGAATGACATGCAGCGGCTGGAATCCCTGTACGAGCAGATGCGGGACCGTTTTCAGAACAACGATCTGATGGCGTTTCTGGAGCTGGGTATTGAATACACCAAAGCCTCACTGGTGTACGCCGACAATTACTTTATTGTCTCGGCCATCGAGGATCTCTGGCCCTCTGCCAAGCGTTGCGCCTTTGTCGCCTTCCGCCATGGCGGCAAACAGGTTCTGGAAGACAACCTGGTGCACATGGAAGAATCCATCCGGATAATACGGGAACGGGACGAACAGGCACTGGCAGATATCCTGCACAGGTATGCCGTTCAGCAGTGTGAGCAGGTGCTATCTGCTCTGAACAACTGATACCGCGAAAACTCAGTAGAACAGCTGGGTGAATGAGAAGCCGATATTGAGGTATGCGGTCCATTCGTCTTCGTTGTTATAGGCGGCCGAGAGCTGTACCGGCCCCAGGAAAGTATCCACCCCGGCGAAAACACTCCAGGATCGCACCAGCCCGGACCAGGTGGCATCATCCATCGTCTCCCAGGCATTGCCGGTCTCAAATCCCAGGCCGGTGAACCACGGCAGCACCGGCCCGCCGAATTCACGCCGGGCCCAGGTCGCCAGTAAAACGGCATCATTTCCTGTGATCTCGCCCGGGGCGTAGGCTGACAACTGCCGAAAGCCGCCAAGGCGCGCTGCGTTCTCAACGCCCGGTTCACCGCTGATGACCTGCCGGGTATACAGCAAGCCGGTGAGATTGAAACGTTGCCAGGTGCCGGTTCCCAGCAACATGCCGGTGAGGGCATCGAACTCCCGGTCACTGCCGAGTTCTTCCCGCTCTACTCTGGCCCGGATACCGGCAAAAGCACCGGATTTCGGATAGAAGGCATCACTCAGGGAATCATGCACCAGTTGCAGGCTGCCGTAGCCCTGATGCACCTTACCGGAAGGTGCAACCGGAACGCCCACTTCGTCATCCACGGTGGCATAGCCACGGACATAACCCAATCGGATCTCGCCATCGCCACCCAGTTCCATGCCAAGGGCCAGATCCACTTCCCGAAAGGTCACATCTATCTCGGAAATACGGTCGCCGTTGTCGTAGACACTGTAATCATCACGGCGATATTCAACCCCAACCACCGCAAACCGGTCATAACCGTAATCCAGAGGCTGGTACCATTGGCTACGCACCCAGGGCTGGGTGCCTAATTGGAGCCCGGTCTGCCATTCCGCGCCAAGGCGATTGAGTTCGGTCATCCGTAACCCGGTGGCCAGATTGAATCGTGTATCGCCGTCGAAGTTGTCCTCATAATTCAGGCCAAACGACAGATAGTTGGGCCCCCAGCTCTTCTCCCTGGCCTGGATAATCAGCACGGGGCCGGCCTCGGAAGGACGCATGGACCAGGACACGGTCTCGTAGTACCCCAGCCCGTAGATGCGTTTGAGATCGGCTTCCAGTTGCTCCACATCGAGCGGCTCACCCTCTTTCTGCCGGATCCGCTCGCGCAGAAAATCACTGGCCAGGCGGTCGCCTTTACGGAATTCGATCCGGACGACCGGCCCCGGTGCCAGTTTCTCGGCCCGGAGCCGTGCACGGTAATCCCGCCACTCCGAGTCAGACACCGCCAGCCGGTTCAGGGCCACAGCATGATCCCTGGCTCCACTGGCCCCCAGCTCAAACAGCACCGGCGCGTCGTAGAAATCGGCAGAGGTGTGGCCTTGCAGATCTGGCTGGATCAGAATGTCGCGATCGGTTAACAGGCCCAGCTGTAATTCGGTGTTGCGCCGGGTCATCAGCGTGGTGAGCTGCCCGACCACTGAAAAAGCTTCGCGCATGTCCTCTGTGGTCATGAGCGGATCGGTGATATCCACGGCAATGACCACATCAGCCCCCATGTCCCGGGCCACGCTGACCGGTAGGTTGTTGGCCACCCCACCATCCACCAGTAATCGCCCGCCTCTTTCCACCGGGGCGTATACGCCGGGAATGCTCATACTGGCACGAATGGCGTCGGCCAGGTTGCCGTCGCCAATCACCACTTCAACACCGGTTTCCAGATCAGTGGCCACAGCCCGAAAGGGGATGGGTAGCTGATCAAAGTCATCCACCAGCGCGGCGTTACGGGTCAGCTCATTGAGAATAAACCCGAGATTCTGGCCGGTAACCAGTCCGCCACCAAACCGAACGCCCTCGGAACCGACGCCAATACCCGGCACCAGAGGCAGGCGCCAATCGTCCTGCTTTCGGCGCACCGGCTTGTAGGCCCGGCCCGGGTCATCGCGAAAGCTGGACAGCCAGTCCAGCCCGATAAAGCGCTTTTCAATTTCTTCCACCGGCATCCCGGTGGCGTAGAGGGCGGCAACGGCCGATCCGGCACTGGTACCGACCACCACATCAACCGGCACCTGCATTTCTTCCAGCACCCGCAATACACCGACATGGGCCATACCTTTGGCGCCACCGCCACTGAGCACCAGGCCAATGGTTGGGCGAGCGCTACTCGCGCCAGCATCGGCGAAAGCAGAAGGGAATACGGGCAGGACAAGCAGAATGCACAGCAACCAGGACGGCCAACGAGTGCTCACAATCCCGTCACGAGCTCTGTTTATTGTCATCGTCGGCCAGTGACAGATGGGAGGTATCCGGCACAACCGGTGGGGGGAGATCCCGTTTTATACCCAGATCACTGCCGGCCGGAGCCAGTGTCCAGTCATCAAGATGCTCAAACATCGGTGCCTCAGCTTCCTGATGCTCAACCAGAGTCACCCCGACCGGGTCCAGGCTCAGGCCGGAACCGGCCAGAATATCATCCACCTTTTCGCCGGCCACTGGCAGGCGATCGCCCGGTTCAACGGCTGGAGTGTTACCGGATTTCGCTTCCGGTTGCGCCGACTTTGGTGCCGGAGACTGTGGCGGGACCGGCTGTGAGGCCAGAGTCTGAGCAGAGGGCGCCGGTGCTGGTCTGGCCGGCTCGGCTCCGGGCATCGGCTGTGCATACGCCACCATTCCGTGTTTTTTCAGCACCGCCAGATACTTCTCGGCCTGAACCTGCTCAAGCTTGTTACGAATGACGACCGGTTGCCCACTGAACATGCGGTCCAGCTGCTCGACGCTGGCCTTGAACAGGGCCCGGGCATTGTTGCGAGCGGTTTCCAGATCGGTGCCTGGTGTGCACTCTCCTTTGAACACGAGCTGGTACATGGCTATCCCTCTGCTTTTACAACAACTGTTGGTCAATGATAGCTGAAATCACAGGCTACAACAGGCATTAACCAACGCCGGGCCTTACCATCCGGAAATCATTTCAGCATTGCAAACAATTGAAAAATCCAGCGCCCACAGGAGGAAAAGTACGCCACACTCTGCAACAATCAACTGTAACCAAACTTTACACTTGGTTACACTAACAAGAATCGCAGATTACGTTCCGGGAGCCTCACATGCGCACCAACATTACCGCCCTTCTCTCTGGTCTGGTGCTCGGCTTGTCATCGGCGCAGGTATCCGCCGAAAACCTGGATGTATTGATGAGCCAGGTTTTTCAGGCCAATGAAGCCACCTACATAGGCTATGAAAGCATCGAGCGCGAGGACATTCCCGCCCGGGCCAGCGTAGACCGGAAATACCTGATTGTGGATTTCCGCTTTCCGAACCAACAGCCGGCCGCCGAACAACTCCAGGCCAGCGTACACAAAGTGTGCATGACCCTGCTGAAAGATCGTGAACTGATCCGCTCGCTGTCGGATTCCGGCTACGACATGGTGGCCGTGGCCTTTGACCGCCAGTCCCAGTTTGACTGCCTCTAGCCTGTAGCCCGGGCTATTCCTGTCCCAGTAGGCGGGGGAATGCATCCAGGGCGGTATTCACCGCGTCCAGATTAAAGGCCTCCACATCCGCCAACAGCTTCTCACCGTAGCGCGTGACCGACGATGAGCGATGCCGCTGCCCCCATTCGATAATGCGGACCGCGAAATCCTTCATCTGTTCCGGGTCGCCGCTCTCGCGCACTTCCTGCCATTCATTACCGAAGTCTTCAGCCAGTTTTTCCCGCAGCCAGCCCCGCTCATGCATACTCATGGTCTGGGCCAGCAGGCGCTCGGATTCCTCCGGCGCGCCATCGTCATCAGCCTGCTCCACCGTCGCTTCTACTCTGGGCAGTACCACCTTGAACGTCGAGCCCACATTGGCTTCACTTTTCACGGTCAGTCTGCCGCCCATCATTTCCACCAGTTTACGACTGATCGCAAGCCCCAGCCCGGTACCGCCATAACGCCGGGAACTCTGGCCTTCCTGCTGCTCGAAGGCTTCAAAAATGCGCTCCTGCTGGTCCGGGGCTATGCCGATACCGGTGTCAGCTACGGTCACCACCAGCCGGTAGTAACAAACCTCGGAATCGGCATCCGCCGGCTCGCCCAGCGGCTTGGCGACCGCTCGCACGGTAACCCCGCCGTCGTGGGTGAATTTGATGGCATTGCCCACCAGATTAAACAGCACCTGTCGCAAGCGGGTTTCGTCCAGCATCATCGCCGAGGGCATACCCGATCCCACGCTCACTTCCAGGGTAATGCCCTGCTCCGTCGCCCGCAGGTCAAAGATGTGGCGGACATCACTGAGCAGCCGGCGCACGGAAACAGGGCCGAAATCCAGGCGCATCTTGCCGGCCTCGATCCGCGACAGGTCCAGAATGTCATTGATCAGCATCAGCAGGCTTCGACTGCCCGCCCGGATGGCATTGAGGTAATTGCGCTGTTGGGGATCTGTGACCGAATTGTAGAGCAGATCGCTGTAGCCAATCACCGCGTTCATAGGCGTTCGGATTTCATGGGACATGTTGGCCAGGAATTCGCTCTTGGCACGGCTCGCAGCCTCCGCCTCCCGGGCCAGCCGCTCCGCCTCAAGCTTGGCGGCACGGAGTTCATCCTCACTCCGGCGCAGCGCGTTCTCGGACCGGATTCGCTCATCCACTTCCAGTGAAAGTTTGCGGTTCCAGTACAGGAAGATCAGCACCACCACGATGGCTATCAGAATGATCCGCCGAACCACGGTGTAATCGGCTTCCTGTTCGATATCCAGGTGAATCCAGCGATTATAGATGGCTTCGGTTTCGGACGTCGGCAGACTGCCCAGCGCCTTGTTCAGAATGCGGTGGAGCTCAGGCTGGGCCGGGCTGACCGCCAGTCCCAGATCGTACTGGTAAGGGGTAATACTGGTAATCCTCAGGTTCGACAGACCGAGCCGTGCCACCGTGTAGCTTACCGCCGGGATATGCGTCACCATCACATCCAGATCGCCGTTGGAAAGCGCAAGCAGCCCGTCTTCCACGGTCTGCTGGGGATAGAGGTCGAGATTCGGATGATTAATCAGCAGATAGTCATGACTGGCCTGGCGGTTTACCACGCCGACCCGCTCATCCCGAAGTTCACGCAGGTCTCCGATAAAGCGACCGGCGTCGCGGATCGCCAGCGCAATGGGCACGTTGACATAGGCCCGGGTGAACAGGAATTCCTGCTCGGTACGAGGCGTGCGGGACATGCCGGGAAGCACGTCCAGCTCACCGGATTTCAGTTTTTCCTCGGCGTCGGCCCGACTGTCTACCGTCACTCGCTGGAAGCGAATCCCCAGATCCTTCTCCAGCCGGCTGAGCAAGTCGGCGACCAGCCCCGTGGGCCGGCCATCCTGTTCAAACTCGAACGGCGGCCAGTCCGGCCTCAGTCCGACGGTAATCTCCGAGTTACTGGCCAGCCATTCCAGTTCACCGGCGGTCAGGGCCACGTTTCGGGTCTCGACTTCAGGCAGCTCCCCCGCCAACCAGGACTGGCGAATATTGCGATGTTCCTGATGGGTCAGTGACGATACCGTGCGATCAAACACCCGAAACATGCGCTCCTGCTCAATGGGAACCTGCAGCACCACATCCACAGGTCGCCGATCCAGCAACACCGCCAGCCCGACACCATTGATCATCGCCGATTCGAGGTAGTCAGACACCACCGGAACCGGCCCGAGAAAAGCATCTGCCTCGCCCGACATAACCCGGCTGACCGCCTCACCCAGGCTGGAAACCGGTACCGGCGTAAAGCTTTCCACCGGGTCCAGCAGCGGAAACTGATTGGGGTCGTCGCCGACAATGACAACCTTCGCTGCCTCCAGATCAGACAAAGTCCGGATTGCCGGGTCGCCGGCATTCACAAACACCCCGTAGGTGAGTGACATCAAGGGCGCTGTGTGTCGCACGCCGGGAATAACCGGGGCGCCGGGCAGTCGGGTGGTCAGGATCAGGTCCGGCTCTGGCCGCTCAGTGCCCAGCATCTGGTTCATCAGAAAGGGCTCAATGGGCAATCCCAGCTTGGAGGACAAGCGGTTGAGGTAGTCCACCCAGATGCCCGCCATGCGCCCCTCCCCGGTATCGAACACCAGCGGCACCTGGGTATGCCTGACCCCCACATTGAAGCCATCCTGTTCTGCAAGCCAACGCAGATCTTCAACGCCCAGTACGGGCGCCGGCGAATTCTGGGGTGGATCCGCCAACACGGCCCCTTGAAAAAGCAGCAACAGGAGGCAAAACATGAACTGTGAACGAGACTTCACTGGATATCCTCGGCGGGTCCACTACATTTCAGGAAAACCATACCTGCAAACGGGCAGGATTGCATTTTGCCAATGAGCTGATGGAGGTACGTAACCATGGACACCAGCAAACACAGCCTGAGCACCCTGTTCGAACAACTGGGTCTGCCCTCCGGTCAATCGGAAGTCGAGCATTTCATCGCCCGACATTCACCATTACCCAGTGAAGTCGCTATCCAGGATGCGCCCTTCTGGTCAGAGAGCCAATCCCATTTTCTGGAGGAAGGGCTGGAAGATGACAGCGACTGGGCGGAGGTGATTGATGAACTGGATGCCCTGCTAAGGCGCTGATTGGCTGGGTCAGAGCACCGACACCCGATTTCGGCCCTCATCCTTGGCCTGATAGAGGGCCCGATCAGCCCGGTCAAACACCGACTCTTCGGTGTCGTCGTCCTGAAAACCGGTCAGCCCCGCTGAAAAGGTAATGCTTACCGGCTCGCCGCTGAAATGGAACGGCAGGCCGGATACATGTTCGCGCAGGGAATCCAATACCTTGCGGGCTTCATCTGTGGGCGTTTCCGGCAGAAGCACCACAAACTCCTCGCCACCGAACCGGGCGATAAAATCCGTCGACCGCAGGCGAGTGCTCATCTCCCGGGCCACCAACTGCAGCACGCGATCCCCTGCCTTGTGGCCATAGGAATCGTTGATGCGCTTGAACAGATCCACGTCCAGCACAGCCACCGTGAGCGGGTGCCGGTAGCGCAACCAGCGATTGTATTCAAACGACAGCCGTTCCTGCCAGGCTTCACGGTTGGGCAGCTGGGTGAGCAGATCGGTCAGGGCTCGCTGACGCTCTTCACGCACCTGGGCCTGCATCTGTTCCGAATGGGCCTCCATGGCCGCGACTTTCTCCTGCATGGCTTCCAGTTGGTTCGCCAGCAGTTTTTCACGCTCGCTTTCCGACGTCCGGAACCGCTCCAGCGCACTGCCAATAAATTCCAGGCGTTGACTGACCGACTGCTTCAAAGCTTGAATATCCTCGCTGGCGCGGATGTCATCCCCCACCTTGTCCAGCTCGGCACGGATTTCCCGGTCCAGCGTTGCTGTGGCGTCCTGCCGGCCAGTCTGGGCGTCACTCTGCTGGGCAAAATGCTCCCGCAACGCCTGCAAGCGTTCATCCAGACGTTTCAGGAAGGCCTCGAATTCGCGCTGGCTGCGGGTAATGGCGGCAATCACCAGATCGGCGACCCGGTTCAACCCCTCCCGGAGCACTTCCCAGTCGTTGCTGGTCAGCAAGGTCTGCTGTAATTCCCGGGCTTCTGCTTCTGCGGCCGGCTCCAGGGAAGCCTGTTGCAACAGTTGCCCCAGTAACTGGCCGATGCGGCGTGCAATTCTCAGTCGCTGGGTGGTATCCACCAGATCCACACCTTCTGCCGGGGCTTGCGGTTCCGGTGTGGGCGACACAGCCTGAGGCCCGGCCTGCTCGTCCAGCAGGGTAATCTGCCGGTCAATCTGGTCCTGCAGTTCCCGCCAGTGCTGCAGGTTGATCTGCTTCTTACGGATATCCTCCCGCAACCGACCCAACAATTCGTCCAGCTCCGGTCGCTGTCCTTCAGAGGCCAGACTGGTTCGTACCAGCATTCGTTCCAGCAGATTACGTTCGGATTCCCACTGTTTTTCCCGATGCTCTGCCTCTTCCAGTTCCCTGAGATATTTCTCTTTCCAGGAATCTTCAGATGCCATGAACTACTCCCTTAGTGGCCGGCACGATGCTCTTCCTCTTCACACCCGGTGCGATCGGTCGTTCGGCGGCGCGCCCGGGGATGGCTCTGATCATAAACCCGGGCAAGATGTTGAAAGTCAAGATGAGTATAGACCTGGGTTGTGGCAATGTCCGCATGACCCAGCAATTCCTGAACCGCGCGCAGGTCGCCACTGGATTCCAGCATGTGACTGGCAAAGGAATGCCTGAGCAGGTGGGGGTGCAAACGCTGGTCCGCGCCGTGCAGAATACCCCAGCGAGACAGGCGACTCTGGATACTGCGCCGGCTCAGACGGGTACCCCGCTGGCTGACAAACAGTGCCTTCTCACCCTCGGTGACCAGTGCCCGCCGGCAGGACAACCACTGTTGCAACGCCGCCACGGCCTTGCGGCCGACCGGCAGCACGCGCTCCTTGTTACCTTTACCGAGAACGCGGATTTCTGGGCCCTTCAGATCCAGAGCCGACAGATCGGCCCCGGCCAGCTCCGCCAGCCGAAGGCCGGAGGAATACATCAGTTCGAACATGGCCAGATCACGGATTTCGAGGGGGTCTTCGGGGGTGGCATCCAGTAACTGGCCAATCTGATCAACATCCGCAACGCGGGGCAAACGCCGACCACTTTTCGGCGCCCTGATGTCCAGAGCCGGATTATCGATGGCAAGCCCTTCGCGAAGCAGGTACTGGTAGAAACGCCGAATCGACGACAGGTGCCGGGCAATGCTGCGTCCGCTCAGCCCATCCCGGCTGAGCCGGGCTACGTAGCGCCGAACATCGTGGGCAGACAGCTCTGACCAGTCATTGAGGCCGTTATCCGCAAGCCAGGCGACCAGCCGCTGAAGGTCGCGCTGATAGTGTTCGCAGGTACGGGGTGAATGCCGTTTCTCGGATTGCAGATGACGAATGAAGCCGGTCAGCGCCGCCAATTGGCTCGCTGATCCTTTGTGGTCACTCGCCGCCACGCTCACCCCTGGCCGGTCTCCGCGGTCAGGTCCGTCACCGGAGCGCCGGTACCATGGCGCTTGAGCATGGGCGGTAAAAGCCGGCTCAGGGTGTCACTGATGTAGCTCAGGAACAGCGAGCCCATGCTCTGATCAAAGTAACCGGGTTCACAACTGCCGACAGCAAACACCCCCACCAGACCTTCGTGGCGCAGGGGCACAAGGGCAACGGAGGCGATGGGCTCGTCACGGTCCGGGAACAGGAATTCACGCTCATTCTCACGGAACTGGCCACAAACGGCCCGCTCCCCTTCCAGCAGGCTTCCCAACCGCTCACGTGCCGCGGCCGCATCCACCATATGCAGGGCACCCTGTGACTGAAGCTGACCGGTTTCACTGAACAGAAGTACCGACGCGGCATCCAGACCAAAATCACCCCGGATACTGTCATCAATGGCAGCCGCCATATCCTGCAGGTTACGGGCTTCAATCACCTGCATCAGCAGGCGTTTGCTTTTCTCGAACAACCGGTCGTTGTGGCGGGCTATGGACACCAGTTCCACCAGCTCCCGGCGTAACGTGTCCCGCTGTTCCCGGAACAGGTGCACCTGACGCTCCACCAGGGAAATCGCCCGGCCGCTGTCATGGGGCAGAGTCAAACTGCGCAGCAGCTCGTCCTGATCGATAAAAAAGTCCGGATTGGCCCTCAGATATTCTGCGACCTGTTCCCTGGTGAGTTCGCCGGCCTTCTGGCGGGCCGTTTGTTCTGTCATCGTGTTCTCCTGATCGGTTCAGGCCCCGTTTTTATGAGGTCGGGTGTTCGGGCGGGCACTCCTGCGGCGCCGGGGCTGGGGTTCGCCAGGCAGCCGCAACTGGCCTTCAAATACCGTGGTTGCAGGACCTTCCATCATAACAGGGGTACCTTCCCCCTGCCATTCAATGACCAGCCTGCCGCCACGCAACTCGACTTCGACCCGACTGTCCAGCAAGCCGCGGAGACAACCGGCCACCACCGCTGCACAGGCACCGCTGCCGCAGGCGAGTGTTTCGCCGGAGCCCCGTTCAAACACACGCAACCGGGCATGGCGGCGATCAATCACCTGCAGAAAACCAATGTTGGCCCTGGCCGGAAACCGGGGATGCTTTTCCAACTGCGGGCCAAGGCTTTCTACCGGCGCCGTATCGACATTGTCCACCACCAGCACTCCGTGGGGATTACCCATGGAGATGGCTGACAGCTCGACCGTCTGACCATTCACGTCGACGGTATAAACATCCTTGCGCTGATCCGCTGCAAAGGGGATCGCGGGGGGGTTGAGCTCCGGCACCCCCATGTTGACCGCTACCAGGCCATCCCGACCCACTTTGAGCTCAATCACACCCTTGGCAGTCTGGACCCGGATAACACGCTTGTTGGTCAGGCGCTGATCGCGCACAAAGCGGGCGAAGCAGCGGGCTCCGTTGCCGCACTGTTCCACCTCCGAGCCATCGGCATTGAAAATGCGGTAGCGAAAATCCACATCCGGAAGCCCCGGTGGCTCCACCACCAGCAGCTGATCAAAACCGATCCCGAAATTGCGATCCGCCAGTTCCCGGATGGTGTCCGGGGCCAGCCGGAATGGCTGGCTGATGGCGTCGACCACCATGAAGTCGTTACCCAGCCCGTGCATCTTGGTAAAGCGCAGGACCGGACCCTGGCCACGTCGTTGCTGAGACATCTCGTTCCCCCCGCTCATTCCGGCAGGCAACTTTCCGGCGCCAGCTGGTCGTCCAGAGTCTCCCGGCGCCGAACCACATGCACCTGATCTCCGTCCACCATCAACTCCGGGGGCCGGTTGCGGGTGTTGTAGTTGGAGGCCATAACAAATCCGTAGGCCCCGGCCGAGCGCACCGCCAGCAAATCGCCGGCTTTCAGGCGCAGAGCGCGATCCTTGCCGAGGAAATCGCCGGTTTCGCACACCGGGCCCACCAGGTCCCAGGGCCTTTCCTCACTGTCCTGATGGGGCTGAACCGGAATAATGGCCTGCCAGGCACTGTAGAGTGCCGGCCGGATCAGATCATTCATGGCCGCATCGATAATGGCGAAATTCCGGTGTTCGGTGCACTTCAGGAATTCCACCCGGGTCACCAGAATGCCCGCATTCGCGGCAATGGAGCGGCCCGGCTCGAGCACCAGTTCCAGCTCCCGATCACCCATGCGTTCATTAAGGGCTTTCACATAATCTGCCGGTTGCGGCGGGGTTTCCTGGTTGTAGGTCACACCCAGACCGCCCCCCATATCCAGATGGCGGATACGGATGCCCTGCTCTGCCAGGGTGTCGATCAGAGAAAGCACCCGGCCCAGGGCATCCAGGAACGGCGAAACCGACGTCAGCTGTGAGCCGATGTGGCAGTCCACCCCGTGGATATCCAGGTTGGGCAGGCTGGCCGCCCGGGCATAGACTGCCGGCGCCTCGGCGATATCGATGCCGAACTTGTTTTCCTTCAGGCCGGTCGAGATATAAGGATGAGTGCCCGCATCCACGTCCGGATTCACTCGCAGGGAAATGGGCGCTTTCACTCCCAGTTCGCCAGCCACCTTGTTCAGGCGATCAAGCTCGGTGTCGGATTCGACATTGAAACAGCGAACGCCGGCCTCCAGGGCCCGCTTCATTTCCCATTCCTGCTTGCCAACGCCGGAAAAAACCACTTTACCGGCATCCCCGCCAGCACGAAGCACACGTTCAAGCTCTCCGGCCGAGACTATGTCAAAACCGGCCCCCAGACGAGCCAGCACATTGAGCACGGCCAGATTGCTGTTCGCCTTGACCGCATAACACACCAGATGAGGGCGATTCTTCAGGGCCTCATCGTAAGCACGGTAATGGCGCTCCAGCGTCGCCCGGGAATAGATGTAGGCTGGCGTACCAAAGCGCTCGGCGATATCGGCAACGGCAACGTCTTCGGCGTAGAGTTCGCCGTTACGGTAATTGAAGTGATCCATGCTGTTCCTGAAAGCTTAAGGTCGGGTGGTCTGGCTCAGGGCTGTTCATTGTCCTCATCGGCATTTTCGCCCGCCTCCGCAGCTGCCTCGGTGTCACCAGTCTGCGATGGTACGGCGTCGGGCACCGGCGCGTTCCGGTACAGCGGCCCTTTCTGGCCACAACCGGATACCATCAAAACCACAAACACCGAGAGCGCGACGGCCAGGCGGCGCACAAGCCCAAGCTGCATACCCAATCCCCTGAGTGAATAATGGCCGAAGTATACCCGACACCCGGGCCGCACCGCGAGGATTCACATGTTCAGGACAGGTGCTGGTTTAGGGCATCTTCCAACTGCGCCCGGTAGAACAGGTACTGGCTGGTCTGGATATCGCGCTGATACAGCTGTGGATCGAGATCGTGGGGCAGATGCAGGTCAGTCAGATACACCGGATAGGGGTCCGGACTCTGCCGCAGGGAGCGGATGTAATGGGCCACCGCCGGAATCAACCGGTCGCCATATTCCTGCACGGTAAACTCCTGATCGTTGCAATACAGATCAAAGCGCAGAATGCTGTCACCCTGTTGCACGCCCACCGCCTGCACTTCGAGGCCGGACAAGGGCATTCCGGCGACCAGTTCTGGCCGCGGATCGGCCAGCCATCGGCCATCCCTGCGTACCAGTTCGTAACACCGGATACCGGCGACCGGCTCCAGATTATCTGCCTGGCGCAACTGCCGGCGCTCAATAACACTGTCCAGAAATCGCAATAACGGTGCCAGTAGATGACGGCGTTGCTGGGCCTTCAGCTGGCGATGCCACAGACTGCCATACTCATCCACCACCCAGAGCTGGCCCTGGTCTCCCTGCAGCTGCCAGAATACCTGGATGTTACCGGCTTCGGAGGCTTCACATACCGCTTTCAATAGGGGAGCATCCTGCAAAGCATAGCGATCCGGCACCACCGGCAGAAAACTGTCCTGGGGCTGGAACAAGGCATCCATCAATGCCGCGCGGCTATCCAGGGCAACAAACCCCGGCTCCTGGCCATTGAACTGGAGCAGAAAATAACGCTGATCCATCTCGATGATATAACGCAAGGGATGGGGGCCGGTGCCGCCTGCAAAAAACTGTCGGAGCACATCGGCAAACAACTCACTCACACGCCGGGCAATGGCCTGTCCGTGCCCCCGGCTGGGCGCCATCACTCGGATATCCGGCAATTCCGCAGGGTTGATCGCCACCTGAGCGAGCACATTCTTCAAACACTGGATCAGGGTATCCCCAGCCGCGTAATGCTGCAGACTGACTTCGTGCCAGCTGTTCAGGGTAATCTGGTCGATGGTCACCACCAGGTTGTCCCGGGCCCCACTGAACCCGAGCGAGTCGTTGCGGGCGCTGAGTTTATGCAGCCCCCGCTCGGTCAGATGAGCCTGTGGGTCCACCGCCACATTCAGCAACAACAGGTTGCGTAACGGCCGTACTGCACGGGACAGGGCCTGCCGGGGCGCCGGGGGCATAGGCACCGGCAGGAAACCAGCCAGCACATCCAGTATTTCCTTCAACTCGCTGACCGACGCCACGCTCTGGCCCGCTCGCACATTCAACCGTGTACTGCGACTGAGCAGCCCGTTGCAGTAACACCAGACAAGCAACTCAGCCAGGTTGCCGGCGCGGCGAATAACCGGCTGCCAGAAGGCGTCGGACGGATCTTCAAGATCCCGGTACAACAACCAGCCGTCTCCGGCTGCCCCCTGTTCACTGCGATGGTGAAACGACAGATTCTCTTCTGCCAGCGAGGGCACCAGCCCAGGATTGATCAGCTCGACCTTACCGGCCTTGCGCTGGAAGGCGGCATAGAGCTTGCGGCCCAGCAGGTTGATGTCATTGGCGCTGATCGACGCCTGTGCATCCTGTTCCCGGGCCAATCTGGCCAGCAAGCGGTAACTGTGGGTAAGCTCGGCAACCACCCGCCGGCGTAACCCCATCACTTCCTCGGCACACCAGCGCTGACGATCGTCCAGCCTGCCCAGATCCTCCGATGACCAGCCCCAGCCTTCAACCAGGCTGCGCAACAACTCGACCCGCCAGGGGTCACCTACCATACCCGCCCGGCTGAGCGGCAAGCCGGATTTCAGGTACAGGCTTCGGCGCACCAGCTCCAGCCGATCTGCGCCGTCACGGGCCAGCAACCACTGCTCCAGTCTCTGGTACAAAAGCACGTAGGGGTCCAGGGCATCGGCGCTAATCACACCATTGTGAACCGCCTGCTTGAAGCTGGCCGAGAGCAGTGGTCGCTCCCGGTCGGTGGCGTAACATTCAATCAACAGCAGCTTGAGGATGGCTTTCCAGGGCGCATCGATTCCTTTGTAGAGCTGCCAGATGCCAGCGCCAGGCAGTTCTGCGGGAGGAATGTCCGGCACCGCGCCAAAGTCGATGTAATCCCTGGCCTGGATAAACCGACACTCCACCAGCTGTCGCCGGCAGTGGTCGTAATCGGCCTCCCGGTCTACCGGGATCAGCCACCACAACGGATATTGGCCGGCGAGGTGAATGCTGGTGCGGTAGAACTCATCCAGCAACAGAAAATGCTGGGCGCTGCCGCAGTTTTCCCCGGTGACTTCCACGCGCTGTCGCCCGGCCCGCCAATCGGCGGCAGAGAACACAAACACGTGCAGCTCCGCCCCCAGGCCACCGGCCCATTCCGACAGTTTTTCGGCTTTTCGCTCCAGGCACCGAATGCCCGACGCCGGCAAATCCTGACGGTGGCAGAGCCAGACATCCAGATCACTGGCCACCGAGTGGCCGAGGGTGCCAGGGCTTCCCATCAGGAACAGACTGTCCAGATCAGGCTTTCGAGTGCCCTTGTCACGATAGTGAAAGCTACGGGCGTAACGGCGGGCGGCGTCCAGCACTTCCTGGCCGGGCGTGTAACCACTGAAGCCGTCCGGGCAGTTACCATCCAGATAGCCAGGCAAGGCCGGATGGTTACGGTGAAAAACCAGCGGCAACAACTCCAGCACCATCTGCTGCCGGTAGGTCAGTGCCGAGCACGCCCGCTGCCAGCGCTGCTGGTTAACCAGCAGAAACCGGTCCCGCAGGCGCCTGAGCGTCTTTCGGTCGATTCCATCCTCGAAATCGAGAACTATGGGCGCGGCGTGAACGGTCAAGAGAGCTCCGGCAAGAGGTTATTTTCGGCAAGATAGTCAGTATGATGAATGAATCGTGGCAAAACCTGTAAAAAAATAAAAGCACAGGCAGTGAACACGCTGCCAGCCCGAGCGAGGCACCCGAGCTGTGAAAGAGTTTCTGATTCAACGCTACCGGCCCGATCCGACGGGCCCCGTTATCCGGCCCACCCTGCTTCGGGTGGATGACGATGGCCGGATCATCCAGGCTGATCGCCATGCAGAAACCATGTTTGGCTACGACATCAGCGATCTGACCGGGCAGAAAGTCCAGCATATTCTGGCTTCCCGCCAGGACGATCCCTTCGCCCCCGCCCACCGACACCGGCTCGACAATGGCCAGACAGTGCTGGTGACGTTCCGCCACAAGGATGGCTTTTTCTTTACTGCCCTGCTCGGGCTGCGAATGGAGATCCGGGATTCAGACCAGGCCGCTACCGCCTCGATTACCCTCAGGGACAGCGATGCCATGGATAGCCGGATTCAACGACTGGCGGAACAGAGTGCCGGCTTTGGTCTCTGGGAACTGGACATGCCCAGCAACGAGATCAGCTGGTCCGAAGGTATGTACCGCCTGCTGGAACTCAAAGCCGGCAGCGAGCTGACACCGGAACAGGCGCTGTTTTATTGCCAGACAGGCCAGAACCGGGTACGAGCGATGTTCAGGCGCTGTATGCGCACCGGCCAGCCGTTCAGCATGGACCTGACCATTCTCACCAGCCGGCAACGGCCACAACGGGTTACTCTGGCCGGTCGTGCTCTGAAGAACGGCGGCCGGGTGCAAAAACTCGGCGGCGTGATGGTCAACCACAGCGAGGCCATGGTCCACGATCTGGAAAAACAACAGGCTCAGCAGATTCTTCAAGCCACGACCGCCGCATCCTCTGATCTGGTGGTAGCCATCGACACCGAATTCAGACTGTTGCATTTCAACACCCCCTGGTGCCAGCAGTTTCAACACGCCTTTGACCTGACGCCAAAGACCGGAGACAACCTGCGCAGCCTTTTGAAGGACTTCCCAAATGAGCGGAGACTGATCGAACGGCTATGGCAACGGGCCTTCGACCGTGAGCATTTTGTGGCAGAAATGCCCCTGAACCGCCAGGGAGAGGGACTGCCGATTTACGAGTTTCACTTCCAGAGCATCCGCGGAGACCGGGGTGAGGTCACCGGGGCCGTTCATGTCGCACGCGATATCAGCAACCGGATCCAGCACACCAGCAACAGCGATTACCGCATGCGACACGATCCGGTCACCGAACTGATGAATCGCCGTTCTTTCATCGAACACCTGGAACGGGCCATGGGCCATCGCCACAAACGCCAGAGCACCGACGGGCTGCTGTTTCTGGATCTGGACAACTTCGAACAGTTCAACGAGGACGCTGGCAGCGG
>MDTA01112970.1_pt1 | contig 26633 bp, 23 predicted proteins | sample 811151 | NCBI WGS metagenome assembly MDTA01 (sample SAMN05326648, study PRJNA326480) | marine metagenome | isolation source: seawater | place: Indian Ocean: South | collected 2010 | reverse complement strand
TGACAGCATAATTTCAAACATTTTTATTTTTGTTCAATTACCATTCAAGAAAACTAAAAATATCTATATTACTAGCGCTGGTAAGTTTGATGAATATATTCAGGAATCTTCTAAATCAAAATCTCTTAACTATAGACTTCTTTTACCATTTAATAAAAAATTTAGTGGTTTTTTAGGAAGTTTATTTTTCTGGCAAAGAATAAACTCTAACAAAAATCAAAATGATTCTGCCAAGATTATTGAAAAACTAAATAAGAATAAAAAAAATATCACTTCCTCAATAGTTCCAAATGAGCTTTATAAAAAAGCAATCGAAGTTTTTTCATATCCATATTTTTCAAAGGCCATTAGTTATTACAAATACTATTTAAAAATTTTTAAATTTTTTAATACATCTTTAGCAATATACGGAACAGATGGATCTGAAAGATTTATTCTTAGTGCATATGCTGCAAAAAAAAACAATATTCCAACTGCTTTTATGCCCCATGGAATAGCTTTTTGGAGCAATCATAGTATGATAAATGATAGCAGTCGTGCCTTTGATTATTACCTATCTCTTGGTAACTTTGACTCAGCAAAATATCAAAAACTTGGTTTAAAAATTGAAGACATTCATAATATAAGCATTCCTTGGTTTGCAAAATCAAATTTTGACATTAAATCGAACAAGAAGAAAAATAAAATTTGCGCTCTATTGCTTCCTCTTGATCCAGTCTACTCCCTTAAAATAAATGCAAAAACCATTATTAATCATTTACATGACATGATTGATGTATGTAATAAATTAAATATTGAGATAAAGGGTATAAAGTTCAGAGAGGCTGATAATTTAACTGAATTTGGATTTTCTCATGGTAAAAATCTTATTAAAGATCAATATATTAATGTTTTTGGTGGATATGGTGAGATTAGTAAATATTTCTCAGAAGTTGATATGATAATTGGACCACTTTCGTCAGCGGTTGTAGAAACATTTATTGCTAAAAAACAATTCTACGCATTTCAAGACCTTTCAAATTATAAGAACAATCCAAATATTTCATATGAACTTATGTCAAATTACATAAACTGTGCCTCAAATAAAATTGAGCTCATTGAGAACATAAGTGCAAATAATTTATTTAAAAAAAATTTCAATATAAAATCAATTATTGATTCTAATGAAACTTTGGAGGAGGCATTCACAATAACTGAGAATACTTTCAACTCTCTCTCAAAGACACATCAATAATGAAAATCTTTTTTTATTTATTTTATTTAGCCTTATCCTCAATATCAATTTCAATAAAATTTAATAATAGACTTATTTCAAAAATTTTTATTTTCATTTTTGCTATTATCTGGTCCCTAGTTATTAGATTAAGAAAACCAAACGAAGATATTCAATATTATGAATATATGATGACTCGTGACGATATATTTACACCAATTTTAGCTAATATCAACGAACCTATCTTATATGCACTGCAATGGTTTATGTTTTCAATATTAAATAATACACTCTATGTTTGGTTGATTAGCGACGCGATTGCAATTTATTTTTTATATATTGTTATAGTGAACAGTAAAAGCTTGATTAGCAAAACAAACTTTGAAATCAAGAGATTCTATCCAAGTATTTTTTTTATGATACTTATTTCGTGGCCATTTTATATTGGTTTTACAGTCACATACCGTCAATTTTTTGCAACATTACTATTTTTATATTCACTTGTTAACTTAAAATCAACTCCAAAGATCAGTATTGTGACATTTGTATTGTCAGTATTTGTGCATAACTCAGTTGCATTTTTTGCTCCAATTATTGGATTCATGTTGAGAAAAAATTTTTTTAATTTACTATCAATATTATTTATATTAATATCGCCTGCCTTACTTTTTTATGGCGCTTCTACTAGAGAATCTAGAGAGGTTGGTGTTGTATTAGCTTCTTTATATCCTTTTGCAATTATATTAATTTGCTCATTAATTTTAATAATCAGTATAGGCCAAAAGATTAGATTAAATAGAGATATTCAAGTAATAATGCTCTATATTCCTTATATATCTCTCTTGGCATGGTTGCTACTTGGAAATGGTCAAGCTGAGAGGTTTGGTCTATTATCACTATCGATATTAATACCAATTATCTCAATATTAATAGTTACAAAATTCAGATACAAATATTTTTTAATGTTCTTTTTTATTTCTTTTTTAATATTCCCAATGCTAACTTTTTATTCAGGGATGTTAATTTCTTAAAATGTTAAAAGATTCTCAAATTTATTTATTTGCATCTTTTGTGACGATACTTATTAATTTCCTGACTCTTCCATTTTTTACAAGTTATTTATCTCCGGCAGATTATGGGATTATTGCTCTATTTATTTTATTTGGGAATGTTACAACTAACTTAATATCTTTTGGTTTAAATACAGCATCATATGGCTCTTACTTTAAATATAAAAGAAATGATTTTAAGATTCTGAATTTGTCAGTATTACTTTTTCTTATTATGTTATTTATATTATTTGGAACATTAGTTGTTCAAAATTTTTCTGATTACATTTCTGCAAAAATATTTAATAATGAAATTAGCTCAGATTTACTAAGAATATCCTTTATAAGTGGTTGTTTTAGTTATTTTTATGCTCATTTTGGACAATTATTAATAGCTCAGAAAAAAGCCTACTATTTCTCATTCTCATCTATTCTTCATGTTTGTACAAATGCATTATTAACCTATTATTTTATTAAATTTTATTCATATACATTTTTAGCTGGTATTTACGGGATAATGTTCGCAAATTTTTTAGCTATGAGTGCTGTAGTTATATTTAATTACGATTTATTCGTCTTTAAACTTTCATACAATAAATTGAAAAAAGCAATTATTTTTGGTCTACCTGAAGTTCCTAAGCTCATTGTTGGACTGTTGTATTCAAGTTTTGATAAAACAATGCTGGCTAATTATAAAGGCGTTACAGAAATAGGGTATTACGATTTTGGATCAAGATTTGCTGGTATTTTGAAGATATTTAATGATGCTATTGGTAAAAGTTTTTCTCCATACTTCTTAGAAAACATTAATAGAAATAACTTAAAAGAAAATATTCTAGATGTCTTTTATAAAATAATTTTTTTCCTTGGCTTTATTGGTATTGGAGTAAGTTACTTTAGCGAAGAAGCGCTTATAGTTTTAACAACAAAAGATTTTTATGTAGCAAAATATCTAGTTCCTTTTTTGATATCTTATTATCTTTTTGGAGTCCTTAATCAACTTGCTTCAAATCAATTTATTGCAAGTCAAAAGCTATATTATTTAGCTCCTGTATCATTTTTTGGATTAATTATAAATGTTCTCTTAAATATAATTTTAATACCTCTTCTTGGTGCCATAGGGGCAGTTATTTCAACTGCATTTGTAAGTTTTATAACATCAATCCTGCTTTTTTACTTCGGAAATATAGCATTAAAATTACCTACTAATATTTTTAAAATTATTAAATTATATTTATTAATTTTCTTTTTTTTAATTCTTGGATATCCAATTTTATTTATCGAAGCTTCTTTTGCACTTAAAGTAATTATAAAAACACTTTTAATCTTATTATTTTTATTAACAGGTATTTATTTAAGATTTTATAGTCGAAAAGATTTAATGAATTTAAAGAATAGTGTTTTAAAGTCTGTACAATAATCAGAAGTAGCTAGATCTTCATTTTGTTTAATTAAGGTATTTTAGCGAAATAAAACTATAGATTTGTGTGGTGAAAAAAAGAACCAAATTTGAAATATGCTTATAAATTAATTTAACTATTTGAAGTTTATGAATTTGAAAAAACTAACCATTATTATACTTACAAAGTTATTGTCGCCTTTTTTTGGTTTTCTGAGCTTTTTAGTTCCAAAAGGAAACGTAATCTTGTTAGGAACATATAGCAGACATAAGTATGGTGAAAATACAAAGTACCTATATGAATATCTGTCTGAGAAAAAAGAACTAGATGTATATTGGATAACAGACAATAGCTCAATTATAAATAAACTTAGAAAAGAAAACCTAAAGTTTATTAGTTTTAAATCACCTTTAAAAATGTTGTGGATTTTACTACGTACAAAAGTAGTCATTGATTCTGGAACAGGATTTTTTAACCCCTTCAAAATCTTGGACTCAGAAAAAGTTATTAAAATAACTACATCACATGGAAATGGTCCAAAGGTAACAGTATCTCGATTCCATCCCCCTGATAATCATAGGATAGGGCTTCAACAAATTGAAGACTTATACAGATTCGATTTCATCAACTATCCATCTTCATACTCAGCTAAACATATAGGCAAAAGGATACATTTGCTTCCAAATCATAAAATTATTTCTTTAGGTTATCCAAGATGCGACCAATATAATGACTCAGAAATAGTTACAAATGCATATAAGGAAAAAAAAATTGCTAAAACCTTCTGTTCAAATGTAAGTGATGTTTCAAAAATTATATTATATACCCCAACCTGGAGACCATATGACTACAATTTTCCATTAGAAAAAATGCCTCTATTGGATATGATTGAGTTTAATAAGTGGTTAGTAGAAAGTGATAGCTTCTTCTTTTTTTCTGTGCATACTGCACATTTACCAAATAAAATTCCATCAAACTTAGAAAGGATTATTTATATAGATCCAAATAAGTATCCATTTTATGATACCAATTCTTTTATGCTTGAAGTAGACATACTTATTAATGATTATTCTACAACTTCCACTGACATAGCTATTTTAAAGACACCTCAAATCTTTTTCATGCCAGACTACGATCAATATGAAGAAGAAAGTGGATTTGTTGAGGATTATAGAAAAATAATGCCAGGAGAAGAGATTTTTAATTATAAAGATCTAATAAAAAATATTAATCACATATATACAAATAAACTTGATTACCTTAAAAATCATGAAGATAATAGACAAAATTTATTATCAAAATATTACGATTTTTATAATAAAAATTCTTCCGAAGAGTTCTATAGATTTATAAAAAGTAAGATCGAATATTAATATATTAATTTAACAGGGGAGCACAATGGAAATAAAATATTGGGATGGTTTTTATGATAAGAATGGGGCACCGCTAAAACCTAGTCACTTTGCTTCATATATTGAAAAAGAATATTCTGATCAAGTAGATTCTATTATCGATGTTGGTTGCGGAAATGGTAGAGATTCTTTCTATTTTGCGTCAAAGGGCATTAATTGCACAGGCATTGATCAAAGTGATTCAGCTGTAAAAATTAATAATAGCAATATATCTTTTGATATTTCGAATCTAAACTTTATACAAGGAGATTTCCCTTCTTTTGATTATAAAAGCTTGAATTTAGATAAATTTTCTATCTACTCAAGATTCACACTTCATTCAATCGATTACAATGAAGAAAAGGTTTTCTTTGATAATTTGAAAGGATTAGATTGTCTAGATTATTTTTTTATTGAAGTTAGGTCTATAAATGATGCAATTTATGGCGATGGCAGGGAAGTGGGTAAACATGAGTTTATAACATCTCATTACAGAAGGTTTATCGATCCACAAGATTTACACAAACAATTGAGTAACTCCTTTGAAATTATTTTTTTTTGATGAATCTCAAGGATATTCTAAAACAGAAAATGATGATCCTTGTTTAATAAGAGTCGTAGCTAAAAAAATTAAATAAGTTATGAAGACATAAATTTATTTTAATTATGAAAATAATTTTCTTTCTGGAAAACAACTCAAATGGAGGAATGGATTCTTTTGTGGCTAATCTTATTAATAATTGGCCAGATCAGAAAGATAAATTTTGTTTGATATGTAATAACTCTCATCCGGGTCTTCCTAATCTTAAATCTTCTATAAATGTTGAATGTGAATTTATCGATCATGAAATAGCAACTGCCAGCTCAGTTACGGAATATTTTTTAGGTTTTTTTCCAGCACAAATTAAAAGATTATTCAGACCTTTAATTAAAATACTTCTTTATCCCTATCAATTTAAAAAAATTAGTTTTCTTTTTTCATCTATCGGCGGCGATAGACTTATGTCAATTAATGGGGCATATCCAGGCGGTGAAACATGCAGGATAGCAAATATCGCATGGAATAAACTTGGCAGAGGTCTTAGTGTTCACAATATTCATAATTTTGCCATTCCTCCAAGATTATTTGTTGGCTGGTATGAAAATTGGATAGATCTTAAATTAGAAAAATCAGTAAGTAGTTTTGTTGGAGTTTCGAAATGTTGTGCATCTTCATTAAAAAAAAGACCCCGACTTATCAATAGTTCAAAAATTAAATTTATATATAACGGAGTAACTAAGCCTGACGTAAATATAATCAAAACTGATTTAAGAGAGTCATTAAATATTAAAAACTCACCTATGTGCCTGATGTTGGCTAATTATGAGTCTCGAAAAGGACATGCTTTCTTATTTGAATCATTTAAACTTGTAAATCAAAAATTTCCTAATGCACATTTAGTTATATGCGGAGATAGTGTGCCAAGTGCAAAACATGATGTTCAAAAAAAACTTTCTAAAATTGCACCTCATTCAAATGTACATTTATTAGATTTTATCCCTGGGGGTAGTAGTCTTATTAGTCAAGCAGATGTCCTTCTAGTTGCTTCACAGGAAATGGAATCATTTGGATTAACTGTAGCAGAGTCTATGATAAGAGGAGTTCCAGTTGTTTCAACTAATGTAGGTGGGCTTGCTGAGGTAGTTGGTAAAAATGGAGAAGCTGGTTTTAGCATAAAACCAGATGATGTTTCGCAGTTTGCTAATGCAATCATTAGCTTGTTTGAAGATAGTAAACTTCGCTCTTCGATTATTGAGAAGGGATTACAGAGAGTAAATAAAAAATTTACTATTGAAAGAATGGCAGAAGAATATAAAGAAATTATATGCAAAAATAAGATTTCAATAGATAACAACAGATAAAATTATGTGCGGTATTTATGGTTTATTAGATATTAATAAAGGTCCAATTAAAAATTCCTATATTGATGTACTTTCCAATCAGATGATTTATCGCGGACCAGATGATAGAGGAGATGTCATCAAAGATTCATGGGCCATTGGTATGAGAAGACTTTCAATTATTGATATTGCTGGAGGGCAGCAACCAATATCAAATCTTAAACAAGATATTCATTTAGTAGCCAACGGTGAAATATATAACTACAAAGAATTAAGAAAAAAATTGCAAAAACTTGGTTATGAATTTAAAACAAATTCTGATGTTGAAGTTATACTTCATTTGTATCAAGAGTATGACTATGAAGCTATTCATCATCTTAATGGTATGTTTGCATTTGCTATTTATGATGAGAGGATTAATACCTTGTGGATTGCGAGAGATAGACTTGGAATAAAACCATTATTTTTTGGTTGGAAAGATGATTGTTTTGGATTTTCATCTGAGCTTACTGGTCTTGCAAAAATATTTGATGCAAATATTTCAGATGCTTCAATCATTGATTATCTTAGTTACTCATACGTACCAGCTCCAAATACAATATATGAGGGAATTTCCAAATTAAATCCTGGAGAAGAGATCATCTTATCTGATAAAAAATTAAGTAAAAATATATATTGGCAATGTACTAATAAAAAAACTAATGAAGTCAGTATCGACGAAGCTTCAGCTAAATTAGATGACTTGCTTATGGATTCCATTCGAATGCAAATGATAAGTGATGTTCCTTTAGGAGTATTTTTAAGTGGAGGAATTGATAGCAGTGCGATTGCAGCATACGCTGCTGCTTCATTAGACAATATTGCTCTAGAAACTTTTACTATTGATTTTGAGGACAAGAAAGGCGAAGACACTTATTTTGCAAATGAAGTGAGTAGGCGTCTTAAAACAAAACATAATTTAATAACAGTTAGCGCTGAAGATCAATTTAATTGTTTAGACGAATTAATAGATTCTATGGATGAGCCAATGTCTGATAGTGCTATAGTTCCTACATACTTACTTTCAAAAGCGGCTAGAGACAAAGGAATGAAAGTTATGTTATCTGGTGCAGGAGGAGATGAAATATTTGGCGGATACATAAGACATTTTCCTAAAAATAAATTTTCTGCTGGATGGTTTGCATCACTCCCAAAATATTTAAGAAGAATATCATCTAGTCTATTTGGCATAATCAATAAATCTCATAAAACTAGATTCATGAAACCCTCAAGAAATTTTGCTGCTAGCATTTCTGGTGTTAATTTTGAATTTTTATATCATGGTTTAAAATCAAAAAATCACTATCAAAATATACTAGAGAAAATCGACAAGGAGTATTCAAAAGCTTCATCTATCTCATCTCACTCTCTTATGCATATAGATGTAAACGACTACCTGCCAAATAATATATTAAGCTTAACAGATAAAGCTACAATGATAGCTTCAGTTGAAGGTAGGGTCCCACTCCTTGATCATAGAATTGTAGAGTTTATATTTTCTATTGATGAGAAGATAAATATTTTAAATGGAGAAGAAAAGGGACTATTTAAAAAAACACTAAAAAATAAATTACCTGCTGAATTATTCTCTAGAAAAAAAGAGGGATTTAATGCTCCAATCAATTCTTGGATCCACAATTGGCCAGAAAGAGTTAGCAATGAGCTTCTCAAAAACTTCTCACCAATTTTAAATAAAATTATTGATAAAGGTGTTATAAAAAAATGGCTATCTAGCTCAAAGCTAAGGTCTCAAGGTGGGGAAACGCTTTATGCATTATATATCCTAAATAAATGGTTAAATAGGCACGCAAATAAGGCAAAATGAAAATATCAGTAATTTGTCCAACTTATAATTCATCTAAATTTGTTCTAACCACTCTAGAATCAGTTCTTAAACAAATTAAGATGCCAGATGAGTTAATAATCTCTGATGATGGGTCTACTGATGACACTGTTGACGTCATAGAAAACTATCTTAAAACTCACAACAAAAAATTAAACTATAAAATAATTAAAAATGCTCATCAGGGTCCTGGAGCTGCAAGAAATAAAGGAATTTTGGCTTCTTCAGGAGAATGGATAGCATTTATTGATTCAGACGATATATGGTATGAAAATAAAATAGAAGAAATAGAAAAAGTTATCAGAACAGATAAGAAATTTAATTTTATATGCCATGATGAGATTCTTATCAAGAAAAATGGACACAAGTATCCATTGCAATATTCTCTTAAATATAACTCAAAAATGAGTTTATTTGATCAGTTATATAATTCAAATATATTTTCAACATCAGCAGTAGTCTGTAAAAAGAAATTATTAATCGAACAAAGTCTTTTTGACGAGGATTTAATGTCAGCTCAAGATTATGACCTGTGGATTAAGCTAGCCAGCAAAATTAAATTGTTCATTATCAATAAACCACTTGGTGAGTACATAGAGCGAAAGGGAAATATAACTTCTAAAAATATTTTTAGAAGATATAAAAATGAAATCTTTATTGCATCAAAATATAGAGACAGAGTTCCACTTTTAAAATATTTTAAAAGAATAATATATATTCAAATATCATTTCTATCACAATTGCTCAAAAAATTAATATTTCAAAATGGTTAGATATCTTAATCTATTAATATCAAAACCAAGAATTATTCTTGAGTTTGGAGAAATATTTTATATAACAATATACAGAGCCTTAAGTGTGAGATTTTTTAGAGGCTTGATGATGAATTATCCATATGACGTTAGAATTCTAGCAAATAAAATTCCAAACTTTTATGAAAAAAAATTCCAAATAAATTCACCTAAGAAGTCCATTTTGAATAAAAAATGGAAATTGAAAACGGCATCGGGCTTTTTATACTTTAATAAAGAACCTGAATGGTCTCTTAGGATTAAAAATCACGAAGAATTTGTTTCTTTACACAGATTAAATTGGCTAATTTGGGGCATTTCAGGTCCAAAGGAAGACTTCAGTAAAGAAGAAGGAATTGAATTAATTAGATCATATTTCTTTAAAATGGGATTAATGCCTAAGGGTCATGCTAGAGAAAGCTATACCGTAGGAGAAAGGCTATCAAATATATGCTTATTTTTTAGGCAGACAAATCATTCATGGGATTCCATACCAAATGATATTAAGAATGTTCTAAAAATACACATAGCATATCTCTCAAGAAGATTAGAAATATTACCAAAGTTAACTGGAAATCATATTATAAATAACGCTAGAGCATTACTATTGTCTGGATATTCATGCAATGAAAAAAGCAGCATTGAATTAGCAAGAATCTTATTAGAAAAATATCTTTCTGAAATATTTGATGATAATGGTTTTCTACGAGAGGGTTCTTCTCATTATCATCTATTGGTTTGCAGATGGTTATTAGAAATTAGATTTGTTGCAGAAGAAAATAATGATCTTCAAACAATCAAAATTATTAAAAACTTAGTACCCAGAGTTATTAATGCTTGCAAATTTTTTATCATTCAAGATCATAATAATAATAATCTTATCCCTCTAATCGGAGATATATCACCAGATTGCGAACCTGCATGGATAACAGACATTCTTTCTAGTTCTTTGACAAGCCTTGCAACTTCTAAAAATAATCAAAAATTAAATAAATATAGTTGGTCAAATCTATTCTTAGACTTTGAGAATAACAAAAAAATAAAATGGAATGAATTGGATTTAGACGAGTTTATATTCTTTTCAAATGAAAAAAGTGGTTGGTATAAACTTGTATATCATGACTGGATAGCAATTTGGCATGCTGCATCATCGAATGGCCCAGCAATTGCTTCGCATGCTCATGATGATTTTGCCTCTTTTTGTTTGTATAAAAACGGAAAAGAGATAATTATTGATCCAGGTAGATATGATTATGAAAATAATGACTTTTCAAATTACGGTAAAACATTTAAAGCACATTCATTGCTAACAGTAAATGAATCCATACCTTTATTATCAACTAGAGAAAATAAAATTCCTAAATCTATAAGGCAGGCTGAGTCTTTTGTCAGTTGTTCAAATAATAAAAAAACACCAGAGGTTACTTTTACGCATGATGGTTTTAAAAGATTAAACAAAAAGATAGGAGTTTATAAGAGAAAATATATTTTTGATGTTCATAATATTATAATTGAGGATTCATTGGATGGAGAGGGTTCTTTTAACTTGAATGTATTTTTCCATAAAAATTTTAACCAACCACCAAATATTATGGTTATGTCACCAAATCAAGATATTAGTCATAAGCAGTATCTCGAAAGTATCAATCCAATAATGGGGTGGAGATTTCGATCTTTTGGTAAGAAAGAACCAGCTATAACTGATCATTTTTCATTAAATACCACATTGCCAACAAAAATAATTTTTAAGATATCTCACAATTTAAAAAACACCATAACTGAATGTTAATTTCGTCAAAGCCAAAATTTAATTCAAAACATCTATTTAATGATGTGAATAAAAAACCTTCTTTCTTATCAGATAATATTAAGTATTTTGATAATGGTAGTGATGCATTAGTCATGGCTTTGAAAAACTTGAATATTGGTTCAAATTCCAAGATAGCAATCCCAGCATATATTTGTAAAACCTTAACTGAAAATTTAAGGTCTAATAATTTAGTGCCTTTCTTTTATGACATTAACTTGGATTTATCATTAGATTTTGATTTTGTTGAGAAATTTTTAAGAGTAAATAATATTGAAATTATTTTACTTGTAGATTTTTTTGGATTTTATTCATTTGAAAACATCAGCTTGTCAAAAAAATTTAAAGAAAAAGGTTACAAAGTTATTATCGATAGATGTCACTCCGCATTATCATCAAAGAACACTAATATAGATTTTAATCAAGTTGATGCAATGATATTTAGCTTAAGAAAAAATTTTGGATCTCGAGATGGTGGGGCATTAATTGATCAAACACCATCTTCATTTAGCTATAAAAGCTTCGTAGATCTTAAGTTTATTTTTATTAAATTTATTGAAAACATAGTTTTTTATCTTGGATTTCCAAACATATACTCGAAAAATTTTGAAAATTTTAAGAACAAGTATCTCTTTAAATTCACAAAATCATTAAATAATACAAACCTAAGATTTAAAGAAGTAAAACAAAATAAATTGTTATCAAATTATTTGTTTAAGCAAATTTTCAATGAAAAAATCGTTAATAAAATATGCAATAGCCGAATTGAAAACTTTAATAGGCTAACTCGAATCAAGAGTAATAAAAATTTAAGAATTATGTTTGAAGCCTTAGATGATTATACAGTTCCACAAGTTTTACCAGTAATTGATGAATCCATGTCACTGACAAAATTTCTCAATAATCAAGGCATAGGCTCATATAGATGGCCGGGTAATGAGCTAGATGATGTTGTTATAATGTGTAAAGATAAATTCCCTAATACAATTTCATTAAATGATAAGCTGGTATGCTTGCCCATCCATCAATCATTGAAAAGTAATGAAATTATAAAAATTATTGAATGTGTAACTGAATGGGATAACGATCTTAACAATGAATAATAATCTCATTAGTGGTTTTTCAGTGATTATGCCACTATATTGTAACGAAAACCCAGACAATTTTATTCAATCAATGAATAGTTTATTGAATCAAACATTATGTCCGAATGAAATTATAGTTGTTGTAGATGGCGAGGTAGGCCCAAAACTTAATAAAGCCATTGAAAGATATTGTAATCATGAGCTTGTTATTATAGTTAAACTTGAAAAAAATTATGGTATTGGACATGCCAGAAAAATTGGAATTGAAAACTGTTCAACCAATGTGTTTGCGCTTATGGATTCAGATGATATTTCTCATAATAAAAGATTTGAGATTCAATATAATGAATTACTTAAAGGAGAGTTTGATATCATTGGTGGTCATATTGAAGAATTTGAAAAAAAGGTTGGAGATTTATCATTTGTAAGAAAACTTCCACTACAAAATGATGAAATTTATAAATATGGCAAATGGAGAATGCCCGTTAACAACGTTACCTTAATGTTTACAAGAGATATTTACAATAAAGTAGGTGGATACATTCCACTAAGAAGCGGTGAAGACTGGCATCTTGTTGCTAAATGGCTTGCTAACAATGCAAGATTCCAAAATTTAGACAAGATATTGGTTTATGTAAGAGGTGGAAGCAACATGATTAAAAGAAGAAGAACTCGTTTATTTCAATTCTCTCAACTAAAAGTATTTCCCTATATGTATAAATTAGGATATATAAACTTTTTTCAATTAACAGTTAATGTTTCTGTTAGATTAATTATTAATATTTTGCCTGCCTCATTTACTTCGTTCTTATATTCATCTTTTTTAAGAAAAAAGAAGAAAATATGAACAACATCAATAGCAAATGGATAGAGTTTGACGACTACATTAGTAAATTAAATAATTTTGAATCAGATAATTTATCAATGTATCACCAGAAGCGCTGGTTATTAGCAATTAAACATGGCTTTAATTGCGATTTAAATTTTATTCAGACTGAAAATGATGTTGAGGTGCTTGCATTGACTCCATTTATGATTAAGAAAAAAGGATTTATTTCAATTTCAGGATCTCCACTAAAAGGTATGTTTACTGAATTTTCTGGCCAATTGACTAAAAAAAATATTGATAAAGATACTCTTAACAAAATTATATTTTCTCAACATCTTTTAATCTCTGCTAGAAATAGTTACCTTGAATTTGGGTATAACTATAGGAGGAAAGAATATAATAATATGAATAATGAATTCTCAAGATTAGGCTATGAATATGAATCTCGTCCTTCTCTCTTAATTGATCTTTCAGTGGGCTCTGAAGAAGTTTGGAGAGGATTCAAAAGTCGGGCAAGAAATATGATTAGAAAAGCAGAAAAATCTGGAATAATTTCTGAAACGACTCAGCCTGATGTTGACTGGATAGAAGAATACTATAATTTATTAACAGAAACTTTTAAAAAACAAGGTTTGTCAACCCCTCATCCTTTATCTTTTTACATGGAGCTTGTTGGTTTATCAAAATCAGGACTAATAAAATGTGTTGATGTAAAGCAGGAAAACAAGATTATTGCGGCTGCTATTTTTACAGTTGATAAAGAACAGAAACGTATTATGTATTTTTCTGGAGTTACTGATAGACAGGGTATGAAGCTAGCTGCAACATCTCTTATTCAGTGGCACATGATAAAAGAGGCCATAAGTATGGGCATAAAAACATATGATATGGGTGGATTGGGACTTGAATCAATTGATAAATTTAAGAGAAGTTTCGGAGGTGTTGATATTTTTCATCATCGTTGGATTTATCGTAGTAAATTATTTTACCTTCTTGAGCCAATTTTAATATGGCTTTCTAAAAAAGGATTAATAAGGTTAGGCGGGTGATTAATTAATGGAAAATCTAGCTATTGAAAATGTAAATAAAACAAATTTTCTTGTACTCCATAAAATAGTCGATGACACAAGTTTTACTCAATGGGAAGATGTTCCTAAAAATTTTTTTATTAAAATCTTAAACGAAATACAACTAACATCAGGAATTCATATCAATAATAAAAGAGTTCACAATAAGAAAGTCTTACTTACATTTGACGATGGGAATTCCTCTGATTATGAAATTGTTTTTCCAATGCTTCTTGAAAGAAAAATTAATGCTATTTTCTTTTTAATTATGAATGAAGTTGGAAATAAAGGTTACCTAAATTGGTCACAAGTAAAAGAAATGCATAAACATGGTATGACTTTCGGATCACATGGCCTTAATCATAAATCAATGAGCGAGCTTTCTGATAAAGAGACTCAAAATGAATTTATAAAATCTAAATCTATTTTAGAAGATGCTATTGGGTCATCTGTAAAATATTTCTCATATCCTTTTGGGCATTTCTCTAAAAAAAGTCATATACTTGGCCTTTCTGCTGGGTATGATTTTTTGTTCACTTCTAATCATGGTATCGCTAAAAAAAATTCTAAAATTTTGCCTAGAAATAATATTCATTCAGGTTTAGACCAAAAAAAAATTTTAAGAATCATGAACCCAGGATTAAGCTTACAACTCAGATGGAAAATAGAGGATCAATTAAAAATTAGCATTAAAAATAGCATAGGAATAGAAAAATATAAAAAAATAAGAAATAAAATATTTTTAAAATCAAATTAATAACACAAATTATTTATGATTGGCAATTTTCTATCTATAATCGCTATCATATAATTTTATAGAGGTATTTTCTTGAATAAAATTCAAAAAGAAAAAAAGTTAATATTTGTTGAATTAAATGAAATTAACTTCGATGTTGTTAAAAGCTATTTAAAAAAGGGCGTTGTATTACCTGCGTTTTCTAGAATATTTAATGAAAAATTTATAATTACAAAATCAGAATCAGAATATGAAAATTTAGAGCCATGGATTCAATGGCCCTCTGTTCACACTGGTTTGGGATATAAAGATCATAAAATTTTCAGATTAGGAGATTTTGTAAACTCAGATAAGCAGCAATTTTTTGAAAAAGTCGAAAATGCTGGATTTAAAGTTGGAGCAATAAGTCCAATGAATGCATCAAATAACTTGATTAGGCCTGCATACTTTATACCTGATCCATGGACAAGAACAAAGACAGATGGAAGCTTTTTAAGTAGAAGTATATATGAAGCTGTTTCTCAAGCAGTCAATGATAATTCTTCATCAAAAATCACTGCATCGTCCATGATAAAACTTGGATTAGCCTTTTTTCTTTTAGTGAGTCCAAAAAGAATGTTAAGTATGATCTCATATGCTTTTAGAGCAATTAAAAAACCATGGAGAAAAGCACTTTTTTTAGACAAGTTTCTTCATGAGATTCACATGACATTATTTAGAAAAAATCAACCTAATTTTTCAACATTATTTTTAAATGCGGGAGCTCACATTCAACATCATTACTACTTTAATTCTCCTTATATAGAGTCAAATAATTTGCAGAACCCAGAATGGTACATTGAGAGCAATGAGGATCCTTTTTTAGAGATGCTATACATATACGATTCAATTTTAGAAGACATCCTTAAAATTCCTAACACTGAATCAATTATAGCAACTGGACTCTCCCAGCAACCTTTTGATTACTTAAAATTCTACTATAGATTGAAAGATCACAGATCATTTTTGGAAAAGTTAGGCATAAAACCTAAGTCCGTTGATCCAAGAATGACAAGAGATTTTTTAATAAGCTTTGAAAACAAAAATGAGGCAGATAGGGCGGCATTAATCTTAGAAAATATTAAGTTTGATGATAATACAAGATTATTTGGAGAAATTGATAATAGAGGAAAAGATTTATTTGTTGTTTTGACGTATCCAAACGAAATTAAAAAAGATTCACGTGTTAAATTCAAAAGTGAGTTTATAGATATATTCAATGAAGTTGTTTTTGTAGCAATTAAAAATGGTGAACATCAAGCAAAAGGCTTTGCATATTTTTCTCAAGGAATAAGAGAATATTCACCTGATGATGATGATCATGTCTCAAAAATACATTTTTCAGTTTTAAAATATTTTAATGTTTAGGGTATAAAAAATTCATGACTGTGGTTGTTGTAAGTGGGGGGTTTGATCCAATACATAGTGGGCATATCTCATACTTTACTGAAGCAAAAAAACTAGGCGACACTCTAATTGTAGCTTTAAACAGTGATGCGTGGCTAATTAACAAAAAAGGAAAACCGTTCATGTCTTTCAATGATAGAAAAAATGTTATTGAAAACCTTATTATGGTTGATGAAGTTATTGATTTTGAGGATGACGATGTAGGCAGTTGTTCAAATGCACTAATAAAAATAAAAAATGATTATCCAAATGATAAGATTATTTTTTGTAATGGCGGTGATAGACTTAAGGATAATATACCTGAAAAAAGTATATCAGGAATTGAATTTAGATATGGTGTTGGAGGAAATAAAAAAGTTAATTCATCCAGTTGGCTGATCAAGGATTTTATCAATAACAGTGAGAATAGGACTTGGGGAAAATTTTATACATTGTTTAAAGATCAAAATATCAAAGTAAAAGAATTAATAATAGAATCTGGGAGAAATTTAAGCTACCAAAGACATAAACATAGAAATGAGTTTTGGTTTGTCAGCAAAGGCAGTTGTAAAGTAAATCATTCACAAACTCAAAACAAATTACCAGAAGAAACGATACTGCTCAAAAATGAAACCTTTCATGTTAAAAATAATAACTGGCATCAAATTGTTAATGAAACTGATTCACCCTGTCACATAATCGAAATACAATATGGTGATATGACAATTGAAGATGATATTGAAAGAAAAACAACTAAAAATATTAAGAAGTTGTAATGATAAATTTCATTGAAAATAATGAGTCTGAGCCTTATGTAGAATTTAGAAATCTATATCAAAAAGCTCTTAATAAAGGTCAAGAGCATATAGAAGCTGTATGTATAAGCTCATATGACCCTAAGATAAACGAAGTTCAATCACGTTTTGTAAATTTAAAATATATAAAAAATGAAGAATGGATATTTTTCTCAAACTATGATTCACCTAAAGCGTTAAGTTTTAAATTACATGACCAAATCACTTCAACTTTTTTTTGGAATTCAACCTATACTCAAGTTCGAATCAAGGCAAAGATTTATAAAACAGACAAAAAATTTTCCGATATGCATTTTAACAATAGATCGGTTGAAAAAAATGCTCTGGCTATAAGCTCTACTCAATCCAAAAAAATAAGTTCTTATGAAGAAGTTATAAAAAATTATGATGAAACTCTTAAAAACTTTTCAAGTGATACAGAAAGGCCTATTTATTGGGGAGGATTTTCATTTAGACCATTTTATTTCGAATTTTGGCATGGCAATAACAAAAGACTAAATAAGAGGACTGTCTATGAGCAGAATAAAAATTTATGGGTAAAATATTATTTACAGCCTTAGTAATTTACAAAAAAAATTTGCGTAATATAAATTTTAGTTTAAAATCATCAGCAATGAAGTCTCACATTAAATTTTATTAAACATGCCTAATGTCTTGATGATTTAATGCATAAAAATCTTGATTCCAAATTTCCGCTATTTTGAAAAAGAAATCACTACCGATAAACAACAATATTAATGCATCAAAAGTTATGTTGATTGATTCTTTTGGAGAAAAAAAAGGTTTAGTTGCAATTGAAAAAGCTTTAGATGAAGCCAAAGAAAAGAATTTAGACCTTGTACAAGTTTCCTCATTAGAATCCAGCCCGGTTGTCTGCAAACTTCTTGATTACGGGAAACACGTATTTGAAAAAAAGAAAAAAACTTCCTCATCAAAATCAAAAGTAAAAAAAACCACAGTTAAAGAAATAAAATTTAGACCCTCTACAGATGTAGGTGACTATAATATAAAGCTAAAAAAAATCAAAAGCTTTATTCTTGGCGGAGATAAGACTAAAATAAGCGTCCGATTTAGAGGAAGAGAAATACTTAACAGCGATAGAGGATTAGAATTGTTGAATAATTTAAAAGAAGAGCTTAAAGACATTGCTCAACTAGATCAAGAGCCTTCTCTTGAAGGTAGACAGCTGTTGATGATTTTGTCTCCTTTAAAAAAGAAGTAATTTATCAAAGTGCAGAAATATGGCATATAAACAAAAAACACATTCAGGAGCATCAAAACGTTTTAAAAAAACTGGAAGTTCTATTAAAAGTAGGAGCGCAAATAGGAATCATATCCTCACAAAGCAATCAACTAAAAGAAAAAGACATAATCGTGGATTGAATAAACTTAAAGGTACCGTGTATCAAATGGCATCAAAACTTATAAAATAATCATGGCAAGAGTAACTAAATCATTAACAGCAAGAGCTAAACACAAGAAAGTCCTAAGACAGACTAAAGGTCATTATGGGGCTAGAAGCAGGTTGTATAAAACAGCAAAACAATCAAATATAAAATCTTTACAGTATGCATTCAGAGACAGAAAAATTAAAAAAAGAAATTTTAGATCACTTTGGATAGCTAGAATAAGTGCAGCTGCAAGAAAATTAGATATCTCATACTCAAAACTAATGAACTCTTTATCATCAAATAATATTGTACTAAATAGAAAAATACTTTCTGAGATTGCAATAAATGATAGTTCCACATTTAAAAAAATTGTTAAAGCTTCAAACTCGAAAAGCTAATTTTTGAAAAATGAAATTCTCTGATGATTTCAGTGAACCAATTCTAAATCATGAATTTGGATCCCTTCACCCGATTAATTTCTTAAAAGATCTGATTGTAAGTTTTTTGCAAGATAAGGGTTTTGAAAATATTGATGGGCCTGAAGTTGAAGAAGAGAAATTTAACTTTGATTTACTTAATATAAAAGAGGATCATCCAGCTAGACAAATGCATGATACTTTTTATGTAAATAATCAGGATTACTTATTAAGAACTCATACTTCACCTGTTCAAGCAAGATCAATGTTAAAAGAGGGTGCTCCAATTGCAGTTGTTTCAGCTGGAAAAGTTTATAGGAAAGATGACGATTCTACTCATCTCCCAATGTTCCATCAAATTGAAGGAATAGTTGTAGACAAAAATGTAGACTTTACAAATCTGAAGGATTTAATATATGAAATAATTGGTTTTTTATATGGTCCAAATACAAAAATTCGCTTTAGACCATCTTATTTCCCATTTACAGAGCCCTCAGCAGAAGTTGACATTTTGTCTAAGAATAATAAATGGCTAGAAATTTTAGGTTGTGGAATAGTGAATCCAATTGTTTTAGATAACTGCGGCATTGATTCTACAAAATTTAATGGATTAGCTTTTGGTCTTGGTATTGAGAGAATTGCAATGTTGAAGTATGGAGTCGATGATATAAGGGACTTTTATAAATCAAATTTAGATTTTTTGAGCCAATTTAAATGAAAATCCCAGCTTCAAATCTTCTTAAAAGAATAAAAAATGATATTAGCATTGTTGAGCTTTCTGATAAGCTTCTTCAATTAGGCCACGAACACGAAATTGAAAATGAAATATTTAAATTTGAACTCACGCCAAATAGAGGAGATTGTTTTTCTTTAAATGGCATTTTACGTGATTTAAGAGCGTTCTATGAAACTCAAGTTCATGAAAAAATATATTCAGAAGAAATTGAAAAGTTTAAATTAGATTTTTTAAATTTATCAACTTCAGTGTGTCCAAAGATAAGCTTTGTAATGTTAGAAGTTGAAAAGCTTCCTTCTTCTTATCAACCATATCTTGAGGATTATTTTAATGATTTATCGATCAATAAAAATAATTTTTTTACAGATATTTCAAATTACTTATCTTATGAAACTGGTCAACCGACTCATGTATATGATTATGAGAAAATTAATAATAAGATCGTCTTCAAAGAAGTAAAATCTTCAAGAGAATTTAAAACACTTTTAGGCAAAAAGATTGATTTGAAAGGATCAAATCATGTTTTCGAAATGAATGATGAAGTTATTAACCTTGCTGGCGTTGTTGGTGGAGACTCAACATGTTGTTCAGATGCAACTAAAAAAGTACTTCTTGAGTGTGCATATTTTGAACCTAAAGCTATTATTGGAAAATCCTTAAAATATGATCTTGTTTCTGATGCGTCTCATAAATTTGAGCGAGGAGTTGATCCAGATTGTCATGAACATGTCATTTACAGGTTTATAGAATTAGTGAATCAGCATTGTGAAATCAAATCTGTTGCAGTTTCGAAGCATGAAGAAAATCAATTATCAATATCTGAGATACCATTTGATGCAGATAAGGTAAATAATATTCTAGGATTAAGCTTATCAAGTGATGTGCAAAAAAATATTTTAAATAGTCTAGGCTTTGAGGTTGATACAAAAATAAAAGTTCCCAGCCATAGACATGATATTTTTCATTTGAATGACATAGCTGAAGAAATAGCAAGAGTAGTTGGATATGATAATTTTCCAAGAAATACCTTGCAAATTAATCATACGGTCAAAAAATCTGTAAAAGTTGAAAATATCTTAAGAAGTTATCTTGCGACAAAAGGTTTCAATGAAGTAATTAATTTTCCATTTGTAAGTGCATTCAACAATCATTCAATTTTGTTAGATAATCCATTAGATGTTAATAAAAAATACTTAAGAATAAGTATTAAAGAGTCATTGATAGAAAATTTGTTATACAACGAAAAACGTCAGAAAGATTCAATTAAACTTTTTGAAATTTCTAATGTTTATAGCCTTAAAAATAATTTAGTTCATATTGAAAAAAAAATCTGTCTTATTGCGTCTGGTAGACTAAATAAAAACTATAAAGAGTTTTCAAAAAAAATAGATAAAAGTTATTTTGAGAACGTTTTTAAAGATTTAAGTGATGAAATTAAAATAAACTCGCAGGAAATCCTCAGACAAGATGTTAAATCTAAATTAAAAAGTAAAATTTTTTATACAGAATTTGACCTAAGCAATATTGCTGATTTACCTATGAAAAACTTTTCTTCAATTGAACAAGCAGATGATAAAGATTTTAATTTTTTAAAGGTTTCGGATTATCCTCAGATTATAAGAGATCTCTCATTCTCTCTTAAAAATAAAAGCTTAATAAAACCTTTGCAAGAGTATTTGTTTCAGTTTAAATCTGAAATTTTAAAAGATTTATTTGTATTTGATTTTTATGAAAATTCAGAAACAGATAAAATAAAAATAGGCTTTAGATTTGTTTTTCAATCAGATGAAAAAACACTTACAGATGGAGATGTAGATATACTTATGAAAGATGTTATAAATAACTGTATTAATATTGGTGATATCCAAATACCAGGCCTCTAAGATGAACATAACAAAAAAACACCTTTCAAAAAAGATTTCAGACGAACTTAATATCAGTAATAAAGATAGTTTATTATTTATAAATTCATTTCTGGAAATAATTAAGAGTCATCTTCCAGATGTTAAAGTAAAGATTGCAAGATTTGGGACATTCAAGCCAAAAGTTACACCAAAAAGATTTGGCAGAAATCCCATTACAATGAAAGAATATGAAATTCCCTCATTTAAAAAGATCACATTTAATTCTTCAAGCGAGGTTAAAAATATTTTAAACTAGACGTACTTAAATATATGTGAGGAAAAATGAAGCACCTGAAACAAATAAAATATATATTTATTACCGTTTTTAGTTTATGTATTAGCTCTCAACAATTTGATAGCACAGAATTTGACAAAGATTATCTTGAAAGCCTTCCAGATGCAATTAGAGATGATATTTTAAAAGAGTCAAAAAAAGCCAAAGAAGAGGATAAAGAAAGCCTAAAATCTAGGCCCTCAAGCGAACTACTAAAACTTGATGTAGTCCGAAATTGGGAAGAATTTCAACGAAAAAAAGAAGATAAGTCTGAAAGATACGGTATAAATTTATTCAGAACCATGCAATCATCTTTTATGCCTGTAAATGAGCCGAATTTTGGAAATAATTATATTGTCGATTATGGAGATATTTTCGAAATACAATTATTTTCTGGTTCAGAGAGCGACACTTACTCATCTGAAGTAAGAAGAGATGGGTCTTTATTACTTGAAGAAATAGGATCTGTGATGGTTGCTGGATTAAATTTTGAACAAGCTGTTAGACTTATAAATGATAAATACGAAAGTTCGTTTATTGGACAGAATGTATCTGTTTATTTAGAAAAAGTTAGAGATATCAACATATTGATAACGGGTAGTGTTGAATTTCCAGGCATATATACATTAAGTGGTAACTCGAATGTTCTGCAGATATTAAATATGGCTGGCGGAATAAAAGAAAATGGTTCACTAAGAGATGTTCAGATAAGAAGATCTGGAAAAATAATAAAAAACGTAGATCTCTATAATTCTCTAATTTTAGGAGATTTATCAGAACTTGAAGCACTTCAATCCGGTGACTCTGTATACATACCTCCTGCTAAAAAATTATTAAGAGCTGGATCTGGATTTAATAATGAGGCCATATATGAGTTAAAAGATGGAGAAACACTTGCTGATCTGGTAACTTTTGCCGGTGGCGTCAATAATAATGTTGAAAAGTATGAATACACTCTTATAAGAAAAGATGCAGGTAAGTCGAAAACATTTGTTTTGCTTGAGGATGATCTCATCTCATATGATGCAGAACACTTAGATTCTATATATTTGCCTGTTCAGGAATTTGGCTATATTGAAATTACTGGCGAGGTAATGAGGCCTGGTAAATATACAATTTACAGAAATGATGACGTTTATGATTTATTAAAAAGAGCAGGTGGATATACTTCAGACGCATACCCATTTGGGGCAGTTTATATGACTGACAAAGCCAAAGAACTTGAAAAAGATTTCATGGATAAAACATACAGAGCAATAATTACATACATAGTTCAAAATCCTCAACAACAGACGCAATCTAACATGAATCTTCCTTATTTACTGAGTGAGATAAAGGCTTCTGAGCCATCTGGAAGAGTTGTCTCTGAATTTGATATGGTTAAGCTTGAGGATAATCCAAAAAGTAGATTATTGCTTAATAATAAAGATAAGCTTCACATACCAAAAATGGAGAACAATGTATATGTCTTTGGAGATGTTACAAATCCAGGAACTATAATTTTTAAAGATAATTTAAAAGTTAACGATTATATAAATAGTGCTGGTGGATTGTCGAAAACTGCTGATGCAGATCTAATAATTATCGTCAGTCCTGATGGATCATCATCAGTTGTATCAAAAAAGATCTCATTATTTGGCATAACAGATACAGCAGAAATTTATCCAGGCTCGTTAATTTTTGTTCCTAAGGATGTTGGTAAATCAACTGGATTAAATTTTTATGCTACTGCTGCACCTATATTTAGTAGTTTGGCATTATCAATCGCGTCATTGAATTCTATCAATAATTAAAAATCAGTTATGAATAAATGTTGGGGTAATTATTTTTCCAGCATAACGCTGATGCTTCTTTTAATATGTATTCCAGCCAAAACAGATAATTATAATTCTCTTGGACAGGTTGGATTAATAAACACACCTTCAGCAGAAGTTTTTGATGAACAATCAATTTTTTTTACACTTACCAAAAACGAGTTTTATAAACTAGGCACAATTACTGCAACGCCATTTAATTGGATGGAGGCTAGCTATTTTTACTATAGGCCAGACGATTTGTATTGGGGCTCTGCTGTTGGACTTTTTTTGGATAAGGGCTTTAATGTAAAATTTTCTTATGACCCTGAATCTATTTATCTTCCAACTGTTGCAGTTGGCCTAGATGATTTTGCTGGGACTGGCAATTTTACAAAAGAATATATAGTAGCTTCATATGACTTTAATAATTTTAAGTTTAATTTAGGACTTGGTTGGGGAAAGTTTGTTGGAGACACTAACATCATTAATGATCCCCTATCATTTATATCAGAAGGTTTGAATGAGAGACCAACAGTGTCTGAAAATTATGAACAAGGAGGAAATCCCTCATATGATAAATGGTTTAGAGGAGATGCTACTATTTTTAGTGGCTTCTCAATAAAAATTCCAAAAATAAAAAATCTTGTTTTCAAAATTGAAAATAATCCTTTTGATTATTACAGTTTTGCCTGCTGCGGAGAAGGTTTATCGTCAAAGTCTTTTGAAATTAGAAATAAAAAATCAAATTATAACTTTGGACTAAGCTATCAAACTGAGAGATTTGGAAATATTGATTTATCATATATCAAAGGAGACACACTAAATTTAAGTATCTCATTTGGATTTAGCTCAAAAAAATCAATTAGAAAAAAAGATAAATTTAAACCAGATATCGTTGACAATAATTTTAATCAGGATCAAAAAAACGAATTTTATTATGATCTTTTGCAAAATCTGAATGCAAATAAATTATATTTGCAGACTGCAACAATCAGCGAAAATGATATTAGTCTTACGATTGATTCAGAGGAGCACATAAATCCAATTACTTATTCATCTAGGGCAGCATTTATTACAAATGAAGTAGCGAAAAAGAACAATTTTACTTTCAGAAAGATTGACGTAGGCCAAATAACTAGGGGAATTGAAATAAATAATGTTTCCTTCAGAAGTAACGATATTAACAATGAAAAACTTGTACAAGTGCTTTTGAAAAAAAGATCAGAGATTACTAATCCTGATCCAATAGGATTTAAATCGGATGATTTTAAACCAAACATACCATTTCCTATTATTATCTATAATATAGAACCAGATTTTCGTATTCACTTAGGTTCACCTCAAAGATTTGGATATACTGGTTTAGGTGCAAAACTTAACACCGAGATTCAATTAAATAGAAACGTTGCTATTAGTTCGTCTATTGGACAAGGATTTACAGATAATTTTAATGATAAACCTCATACGCCAACTTCTGCCATGGAAGAAGTAAGAACAGAGATTCTACTTTATTTACAAGAATCTGATGACTTATATATCAAAAATATGTTTGTTGATGGAATATGGCCATTAAGAAAAAAAGTCTATTCCAGAGTAAGTTTTGGATATCTTGAAGAAATGTTTGCGGGTGTTTCAACTGAGATTCTATATAAGCCATTTACAAGTAATTTAGCAGTAAGTTATGAGCTTAATTTAGTTAAAAAAAGAGACTATGATGGTAGATTTGATTTACTAGAATATGAAACTATCACCTCCCACTTAAATATTGCATACTATCATCCATCATCAAATATATTAACGAAATGGAGTTATGGTAAATATCTTGCAAAAGATAGAGGATATACACTAGATTTATCAAGAAAAATGCCATCAGGATGGCAAGCAGGAATATATTTCTCAAGGACAAATGTTAGTGCTGAAGTTTTTGGAGAGGGCAGTTTTGATAAAGGGTTTTATTTTAAGATTCCATATAATGTTTTTTCAAAAAATAATAGCAAAAGATCTACAAGCTTTGGCTTAAAAACAATGACACGTGATGGTGGCGCAAAATTATTGATTCAAAACAGATTAATAGATTCATTTTATGGTTCCACATTAACTGAGATAAACGAAAATTGGGACGGATTTTTGAAGTAATTTACTATTTCGGGATGTAGCGCAGTCTGGTAGCGCACTACACTGGGGGTGTAGTGGTCGTCGGTTCAAATCCGGCCATCCCGACCAAAAAAAACTAAATTTTATGTTTCATAATGTCAATATTTAAAATATAATCCTCTATACTTTTAAAATATGTACTTACTTACCATAGTATGTATATATAAAAAACACAATTTAGTTGCTATAAGTACCTTTTTTGTGTTTTAATTAAAAAAATTGAGGAATCCTTTGGGGAATATATAATGGCAAAATTTATAAAATCTAAATTTAAAGTTTTATGGGGTACTATTTTTAGCTTCTTTTATGGCTTTTTTGCAACTGATTTAATTGCGCAAGAGAATGAAGAAGAATCAGATTCAGCTGAAGAATCTACAAAAGATGGTACTGGTCTTGAACCAGGAGCTATAGCTGCTGCAGTTGCTGCTGCCGCTGCTTTATTAGCTGCAAGTGATGATGGAGATGGTGCTGAAGCACCAGCACCGGCACCAACGCCTGTGCCGCCACCAGCACCTACGCCAGCGCCTACACCGGCTCCAACACCAGCGCCTACACCAGCGCCTACGCCAGCGCCTACACCGGCTCCAACAC
>MDTA01203581.1_pt1 | contig 26637 bp, 24 predicted proteins | sample 811151 | NCBI WGS metagenome assembly MDTA01 (sample SAMN05326648, study PRJNA326480) | marine metagenome | isolation source: seawater | place: Indian Ocean: South | collected 2010 | reverse complement strand
ACAGAAGCGACAAGAAGTCGAATCGAAGATGCTGATTTTGCTAAAGAACAAATGAGCATGATGAAATTACAGATTTTACAACAAACATCTGTTTCATCATTTTCACAAGCTAATTCAGCTCCACAAGTTGTTATGTCATTATTTAGATAAATAATTATCTAAATATTATATAAAGGGGGATGGGTTCATCCCCCTTTTTTTATTTTATAAACAAATCTCTGTAGAAAATTTTTAAATTAATGATATAATATTTTGTATTAATGAGAATTTTCAATCGTAAAATAATTTACTGTTATCTTTTAATTTCTACATTGTTTTCTGAGAATATCCTTTTCCAGTTCAAACAAGAACATGTGAATTTAAATAAAAATCAGCTCCTAAAGCTTATTAAATTGCCAAAGAATATCAAAATTGACAAATGGCTTAAATCCTCGACAAGTATCGATATAATTAACGAATCTAATTTGTCTTTAATATATCGTTTGTCAGTACCAGAAAATAACTTTTTTAATTCAAAAGAAATCTTTCAATATTTAAAAAACTCCAATGAAATCAGATTAGTTGAAATAGAAAATACTCATCAAATTCACTACAACCCTAATGATCCTCAATTTTCTGAACAATGGTACTTAGACCAAATAAATTTACAGGAAGCCTTAGATTATTGGGATATAGATAATGGAAATATTCCTAATTCAGAAAATATATTACTCGTTGCTGTAGATGTTGGAGTAGATTGGACTCATGAAGATTTGATATCGAATATTTGGCAAAATTTGGACGAAGATATTGATAATGATGGTAAAACAATTGAATGCAATGGTACCATTGTTAATAATCAATGTGATGGAACTTGGGAATTAGATCCTGATGATTTAAATGGAATTGACGATGACAACTGGGATGGCAATGAATCAACATTTATAGATGATTTAATTGGCTGGGATTTTGTGGGTGATTCTGGTAATTATGATAATGATCCAAAACCAGTATTAGAAGATAATTTCCATGTAAGCTGGAATCATGGTACTCATGTTGCAGGAATTTTATCTGCAAAAACAAATAATCAGTTGGGTATTTCTTCTTCCGCTTTTAATGGTAAAATTATGCCTTTAAAATGTGCAATGGAAAGTTCTGAATCAAACTTGACAGTAGTCAATGGATATGATGCTATGTTATATGCCGCAAAAAAAGGTTATTATTCTGATTATCAAACAATAATAAATGCTTCATGGGGTGGTGAAATATTTTCACAGTTAGAACTTGAGGTAATTTCTCATATCAGTGAAAATTATGAAGCTATTATTGTCTCCTCTGCTGGTAATGGCATAAATAATATGCAAATAAATGCCATGTCATTTCCCGCAGCATATGAACCTGTAATATCTGTCGCGCCATTAGGCATTAATGATATTTGGAATCATTGGGCACATTTTCATAATACTATAGATATTTCAGCACCGGGAGAATTAATTCTTTCTACTGCAATGAATAATCAATACTCAATATTTACAGGGTCTTCACAAGCAAGTCCAATAGTAGCCTCTGGAATAGCATTACTATCTGCAAAATATCCGTATTATAACTCATCACAACTCATTAGAATGATTCAAGAAACTTCAGATTCAACAATATATGAAATAAATAATGAAATCTTTCTTCAAAATAATCTGGGTGCTGGTCGTATTGATTTAAATGCATCTTTATTAACTCCATTGTTTCCAGAATTTTCTGCATCAATTAATTCAATTGAAGTTATTAATGACTTTGATGGTATTGCTAGTGCAGGTGATACCATCAATATATCTTTAAATTTACATAATTCTGAGAATTGGGGTGTTGCAGATAGTATTACAGTAGTTCCATTTGCTCAAAATTCAGATATAACACTGTTATCTGAAAATATATTCATAGATAATTTAATGCCAGGCCAGACAATTAATCTCTCCGAACATGAAATAACAATAATATTTTCACCAGAATTACCTTCTGGAAACTATTACTTTTATTTATCAATTTATGCAAACCAATCATCAAATGGTATTGATTATTATCAAAAAGTGCCAATTTCTTTATTTATCTATGATATCATATATTATGGTGATGTAAATGATGATGAACTTGTTGATATTTTAGATGTAATAATTACTCAGGAATTTATATATGATAATCTTTCTGAAGATAATTATTTACTTTCAAATGCAAATCTAAATTTTGATGATACAATTAATATAATTGATGTGGTCTTAATAATTGAAAAAATATTAACTAATTAATATGTTATTTTATCTTATAGGAACCATATTATCATTATTTGGAGGTTTTCTAGTTGTTAAACATATTTTTAAAATAATTCAAAGTAAACAAATATTAGCTAATGTAAATACTCAGATAGAACGACTAAAAATATGTAATCAATGTGATCACGTGCGATTAAAAAAGACAAAGTATATTAGATGTACGAAGTGTGGTTGTTTCTTAAAACCTAAAACGAGGTTACTAAATCAAGAATGTCCTGTTGGAAAATGGAGCGCTTCAAATTCTGACTGATATGTCAATTGATAAACAATAAATATTTGATGACATCAATCAATCATGTCTGCTTCAAATATATCATCTACATTGAATGCACCATTAGAAACTAATTCATAAGCAATTGTTCTTATTTTACCTCTTGCTTTCATTACTTCAACTTTTGCGACAGGAGTATCCGCTAAATTATCATACATTGCTTTTTGCCTCTCAGTTAAAAGAGAGATAATGCATTTTTCATACTCTTCTTCTTCAACACCTTTAAATGCAAGAGAAACTACGTTAGGAGTATTTGTTAAATCAATATCATCATGTTCAATGATTGCGTTCCATATTTTGTTAGATGTTTCAGGAGGACTTGCTATCAAATGATCAAATGTAAAAATAGCTTTTTTTACTTTTTTATGTAATGATGGATTATCTTTTTCAATTTCTGCTAAAAACTCTAAAGCTTCTGCTTCAGGCAGTTCTCTAAGAATATCTTCAACTGAATTTTTCCCACCTCGCTTAAATTCAGTTGGATCTGCTAATTTTTTTGATTTCTTTTTTAATTCATTTGCCAATGTGATGACAGCATCTAGTGGAATGTTATTTATTTCTGAAATTTCAACCATCACTAGTTTTCTATTTTTTTTATCTAATTTTCGAAGGACTTCCATTTTATCATTCGCTTCTAACTGCTCCACAACAATTGCTTGCACTGATGGCTTTTCTTCTTTTATTAAATAAAATATTTGTTCAGATGTTAAATCATTTAAAAATTCAAATATTTGATTATATACAATCTCTCTCTTTCTTTCAGATACTATTTCTTGATCGGCAGCTGATGATATATTTGAACTGTCATCAAATGCTAATAAACTATTGTAATATTGTTCTACTATCATTCTTTGTAAAGCTGGTGCAACATACTCAATACGTTTAGATCTATTTTTAACTTTTAATAATTTATCTTCTGATATTTTACCTCTGAACATAGTGAGTGCTAAATCTTCACCTAATACTTTAAATAAAATAGCAACTTTTATTTCACCTTTAAGATTCGGATAATCTTTGAGTAGATACTTTTCTCTTTCTGTCATTTCTCCGAAATCTCCTTATTTCTTCTTTTTTTTGTTTGAATTTTTATCATCAGTTTTTTTACTATCAGCTTTACTATCACTTGTCTGTTTTTTTTCATTAGTAACCTCATTTTCATCATCTAACCAGTTACTAATAATATTAACGGCTCCTTTTCTCTCTCGTATGCTTTCTGCAACGGCTGCCTGTCTGATATTTTTCACCTCATTCCTTATGACATCATTATCCTCGTCAAATTCTTGTTTTTCAACCATTAGTGGTTGGTTCTTTTTTTGAACTACGGGAGCAGGTTCTACATATTTTGGTTTTAGATATATAGGTTTAGGTCTTTTTAGTATAGCGATGCCCAATAACAATGTCATTAAAATTGCAACAGCCCATGGCAAGTGCTCTAATATACTTTTTGTCCCCAATTTTTGCATTCCTAAATCCGCTCTATCATATGCAGGATTAATCATGTCAGAATCATCTTTATTCATCACTCTTTCGAGTTGTTCTTCAGCAAACTTCAAGATATCCTGCGCATATTTTTCCTCAGTTTCAAGTCTTTTTTGAGTTAATTCTAACATCATATCATCTTGTCGTTTTTGATATTCATTTTCTCTTTTAATAAATTCAACCCACATGGTGGAGTCGTTTATATGACTTTTCTTATCTCTTAAAGACATATCTGCTTCAAGTTTCTCTCGTACTTCATTTGCTATTTGATTTAAGCTCTCTTCTAGAGATAGCTGTAAATCTATAATTTCTTGAGATCTTGAGATACTTAGTTCATTGAAACGATCTTCTAAATCCAATTTATTGTTTTCATTTTGCAGATTGTAATCATCAAATTTACTTTCTATATTATCTTTTAGACCTGAAGAAGATGATTTAATTTCATTAAATTGATTTGAAATTTGCTCTTTCAATAAATTCTGATCTTCAGAATATTTATTTAATTGATTACTTAATTTTTGAATAATAAAATTTTTCACTTCATAATCAACACAATCAAAACAATTTTCAATCCCAGGAATTACACTTCTTATTGTTGTTGTAATTTCCTGTTTAATATTTGGACTTGATACAGATTCATCCAATCGAACAGAGACTTCTATTCTCTCTATGGTATATTCACTTGGTATTTTATCAAACTTAGTTTCTTCTTTTGATTCTTTTCTTGTATCTACAGCCATTCCTTTTTCGTCAACCGCAGCTGTAGGAATTGATGGAAGCCCCGGCAATAATCCTGGAGAAGATTGAACTGGTAGTTCTTCTTCAACAACAACTTCCTCTTCCATTTCTTCAAAAGAGCTTTTCGATTGAATAGTTAAATATTCTTCGTATTCTGCATTATCTTCTAAAGAAACTAATACTTGAATGTCAAACAAACTCTCATCAATCAAACGAGAAACTGCAAATTCAACTTTATCCTGATATGAGTTTTCTAAAGTTGCTTTCTTAAATATCTTATCAAAGTCTGTAGCAAGAATTAATCCATTTAAAAGTATTGATGCTGTAAATAAAAGTTTAATTATTTTTTTGAATTTCATAATCATTTCCTGAAATATTCTTAATATTAACTCCAACTTGTTTTAAATACCAATTTAATTCTTCTGTTGGCTTGACGATCTTCCTTTGTAACATTCGCCTGTTCAATATATGTATTATTAATTTTACCCATCTGACGTACAGCAAAAGTCGCCTTAGCTGGCCACTGATCAGCATATCCTGCCGAAACAAGTCTTCCAGGAGCTATTCCATTTGCAATCAAATATTGAGTAACTTGTCCTGCTCGTGCAGTAGATAGATGCCAATTAGTAGGATATTTTTTTGCTATACTACCAGAAGGGGCTACGTTGTCTGAATGACCCTCTACTAATATAGATCTTTTATCTGTAGGATGATTTAAATCATCAATCACTCTATCTAAAATTCTTTTAATTTCAGGCTTTAACGTAGTACTCCCCGATCCAAAGCAAATAGAACCATCAAATTCAATGGCCATACCTCTTTTATCAGCTACAACTTTTGCTTGATCCTGTAAGTCCATTTCTTCAACTATTTTGTCTAATTTTCTTTTAATTTCTAACTTTGTATCTGTTGGTCGTGCCCTGACAGTGCTTATTGCACCATCATTTTTAATTCCTAATCTTTTTTGAGCAGATTCTTGCATCATTTGAATTTTTACAGGATCCAAGGAAGACATTGCAAATAATAGAACGAAAAAACACATCAACAAGGTCATCATGTCTGCAAATGTACCCATCCAACCCGGTAATCCTTCATCAGGACATTTAGGACATTCGTTTTTATCAGCCATTAATCGTTTCTTATCCTTTCAGCAGGCTGTAAAAAGGAATTTAGTCTTTCAGTTACATACAAAGGATGTTTTTTTTGTGCCAATAAAGTTACACCCTCAATAATAAGACTTTGAACTTTTTTATTTTCTTCATTTTTATTGTTTAATTTTTCAGCAAATGGTAAAAATATCAAATTTGAGAATAGCGCGCCATAAAAAGTAGTAATCAGTGCAACACCCATTGATAAACCAAGCTTTGCGGCCATATCACCACCCTCGTCATCTCCACCGCCGCCGCTACCCATGGAGAACATCATAATAACCAAACCAATTAATGTACCAACCATACCAAATGCAGGCGAAAAATCACCCATCTTTTTCATAACATTAGCTTCACCAGACTCCTTTTCGTCTCGTGTCGCCTCTCTTATTTCCATCATTTCTCTAATTTCCTCGGCTTTAACACCATCAATTATCATTTGCACACCATCTTTTAAAAACCAATTACGGATGCCATCCATTTCATTTGCCAAATCTTTAACATTTTTTCTTCCAATATCAGCTAATTCTATTATTTTTTGAGCTAATTCTTTTGGTTCCCAGGGTGGTTTTTGAAAAACCATTCCCATTAATTTAAATACTGCTATAACTTTTGGAAGTGGAAATGCAATAGCTGTTGCAGCTAATGAACCACCCAAAACAATGATAGCAGATGTCATATCCCAGTATAATCCAACAGATAAGCCACCCGTATCTGCTGCAAGAAACATTGCTGTTCCTAATAAACCTACACCTAATAATGTTCCTACTATTGATGCTATATCCATCGATTAATCCTTTTTAATTTTATAAACGATCTTTATCTAAGCCACTATTTACTGAACCCAAAATTTCTCTAACTTCATCATAACTTGGATCAATTTTTAATGCCATATTCCAATTGATTCTAGCTCTTTTTATATCTCCTAATTGATAGAAGATGGACCCTCTTCGTGCGTAAGAAACTGCTAAATTAGGGTTCAAATCTATAGCTGCTTCAGCCTCTTGAAGGGCACTTATGTAATCACCATCATAGTAATATTTTAAAGATTTAGTTAAGTGTTTAACAATTTCATTTTGATTTTGATCAGACATTGCCTGGCGCAACCTTAATGCATCGGTCGAATCGCCTAAAAAACTTAACTTTTGGTTTAATAATTTGTTATGACTTTCCAACGTTTTTACTTTAAAGTTGACTAGTCTTAAAGAATCCCTAAGTTGACCAACAGCTTGATCAAAATAAATTAATGATGAATCAAGTTCTTCTTGATAAATCCGTTCGGCAAATTCCGTTCCGCTTGTTCCTACTCTTCGTAATGAGGTTGGAATTACTACTGTTTTTCCAGTTTTTGGGAGTTTGATATTTACTCCAAAATGCACCGAGGGGGATGAGTTTTTCAAAACCAAATTTTGTAAAGGAAAATTTTCAGTTAACGTTTGCATGTTTAAATCAGCGATATTATTCAAGTTTCTAATGCCGGCAGTGATAATATAGCGAGGTGAGAGTGGAATCTTTAAACCTATATTCAATCCATTGCCATCGTATTCACCTAAAAGATCAACTCCACCATTTTCTATAAGATATGGAGTCTTTAGTGCAAAGCCTAAAAATACATTTACACCTTGGGTTTGAATATACTCCTCATAAGATTCTGCTTCAATACAACATCCAATCGTTAACCCAGTAGGTTCTCCAAGAGAATCTAATTCTGCCTGACCAGAATATGGGTTTTCTTCAATGACCTTTGAATCAATATAAAAGAAATTATTTGATGCAATTTTACCAGTACCAACCCCTACAAATGATCCTAATGTGTATTGTTCAAATTTTCTTTCACTAGAAAAAACAGTAAATATTGATGAATTATCAATCTCTAACCCACTAATACTATTGTATGCTAAATCTTGGATTCCTAAAGATATACTTATATCTTTAAAACTGTATATACGATGTTGATAATGAAATCCAAATTCAACAGGTGTCTTAAATTTACTTGAATTGATTAAATCGTTGGATGGATCTGCAATTGTATTAATTGATAATCCTACATTTATATTATGTGTAAGATATGTATTGAAATTGACTGCTGAGCTATGATTAAACACAGTGAAATTATATATGTCTGTTGAAGCACTCATGAGAAAAGATTCTGTATCTACGTAATTTGTACCTGACGGAATATTCATCATGCTGCCAGGGCGAGAAAATGAAACTCTTGATGAAGCATTAATACAATTTATAAGTAAACAAATTATAATTAGATTAATAAATAGTGATCTTCTAGTCATTTATATTTTTACAATATATAATATTATTGATATTCATCCCATTCTATATCATATGAGTATCCAATAAATGGTCCAAAAGTTGAAGGGATGATTAATTCAAAGGATGCTGATGCCCCTGGCAATACTGAAGAATTAGCTGTTATTCCTGATTCAAATGTATGGTAAGTTCCTTGAACAAATGATGTCATAGTTTTAGTATCACCGTTCCAGTTCTTTTTTACCACAAAATTAACTTTTGCGAAATCTGCTCTCTGCATACCAATATTTTTCAAATCACCCGACAATATTGTATTTCCTGAGTTGTCTTTGATTTCATCGATGTTACCAACCAATACTAAATTAGCACTATTTGTTATTGGTCTACTTTTTGCTGACTGAACCCCTAATGTACCAATAAATCCATCGCCTGTTTCTTCTAAACTAGGATCTACATACTTTGAATTTGCAACAGCTTCTTCAAGTGTTGTCGGTACTAAATTTGACTTTTCTACTACCCTAATAATTGTATTTCGATCAACAGTCAATGTCCCAATTATGGTGGCAACTTTTAGCATCTGATCATCTTGATATAGAATTTTTCCTTGAATTGTAGACCCGTTATTCAATAAAATTTCTTTATTGAATGACTTGAAAGGATCAGATAGATCTGCTGTTACTTTTTTTAACTCTTTAATTTCAGATACTGAGTTATTAAGTTCAGCACGTAATTTTTTTACTTCAAATGTCAATTCATTTATGACAAGATCCTTCTCTTCAAGTAATTTTGAAGACACATTGAAACTATTTTCTTTTTCTTTTGTAATTTCTAATTCTTTAATTTCATTCTTTTTTTCTCCATCGGGACTATCCCCGACTAAAAACTGCAAATGGACGCAGCTGGTTGAGAAAAGAAATAATAATATTAAATTTATTAAATAAGGAATTTTCATTTTAAATCCTTGATATATGGTTTCCTCGTAAATTACCCATTAAATCTTAAAAGTTTACAGGTGCTAGAATATATTAAGTAAAGAATTTCATAGCCAAGTAAAATTTCAATATGTATCAGAAAAATTTAATATTTATATACCATATGTTGTAGTGTATCATTAAGGAACACAATTAAATATGAAATTTATTGCAACTTTTAAAATTATCTTATTGTAACTTTTAAAATTATCGAAAAAATAATATATTTACCATTAATATTTAAGAGGCCTTTTGCATAGATACTTTCTGAAGAGTAAAATTCATAGAGCTACTGTTACCGAAGCAAATTTAAATTACATCGGATCAATAACAATCGATCAAGATTTACTAGAAGCATCAGGAATATGTGAAAATGAAAAAGTACATGTTTTAAATATAACAAATGGTAATCGTTTAGAAACATATGTTATAAAAGGGAAAAAGGGTTCCGGTGAAATTTGCATTAATGGCGCTGCTGCACATTTAATTGAAAAAGGACATCTTGTAATCATTGTTTCATATTGTATTTTAGAAAGTACAGAAGTGGAAAAACATAATCCAACAGTTATACATGTAGATAATAATAATAAAATCTTAAAAACTCTACCACAGCCTAATATTTCATTGAATTAAGTATTGAGTAAAATTAAAATTCAAGACATAATAGATTTTAAAAAATCTTCTGAACCTTTTGCATCAATAACCTCTTACGATTTTACTTCAGCCAAAATAGTTGACTCCGCAAAAATACCAATTATACTCGTTGGAGATAGCGCCTCTATGGTAATGCTAGGTTACTCAAACACCTTACCAATTACAATGCATGAAATGAAAGTTTTTGTTAAAGCAGTATCACGTGCTACAAAATATTCTTTAGTTGTTGCCGATATGCCTTTCATGTCATATCAATCTTCAGTAGAAAAAGCTTTAGAAAATGCGGGAGAGTTTATACAAAAATGTGGTGCTAACGCTGTCAAACTAGAAGGAGGTGCCCGTGTAATACCTCAAATAAAATCTATGGTAGAGTCTGGAATACCTGTAATGGGTCATATTGGATTAACACCTCAATCTTATAATCAAATGTCTGGATTTAAAATTCAAGGTAAAATTCTATCAGATGCAAAGAAAATAATAAGTGATTCAATCAAAATTGAAAAAGCCGGTGCTTTTTCAATTGTTCTTGAAGGTATCCCTTCTGAACTTTCAAAAATTATTACAGAAAAACTTACTATTCCAACTATCGGAATTGGAGCTGGTCCATATTGCGATGGGCAAATCCAAGTATTCCATGATATACTTGGATTAGATAATATGTTCAATCCCAAACACAGTAAAAAATATACTCAACTGTATGATCTTATCTTAAAATCAATTAAGTCCTATAAAAAAGAAGTATCTCAAAAAAAATTCCCGACACCAAAAAATTCAATAAAACTTAACCCAAACGTCTTAAAATCAATTTCTTAAATGGAAATTTTTAGAAATATCCAGTCTTTTAGAAGTTGGAGAAAGAAAAAGTATGGGAAAATAGGTTTTTGTCCAACAATGGGGGCATTGCATGAGGGCCACGTTTCTCTTATTAAGAAATCAAAAAAATATTGCGATTATACAATAGTAAGTATTTTTATAAATCCATTACAATTTAATGATATTGATGACTTGAAAAACTATCCAAGTAATACAGAAAATGATCTAAAAATACTAGAAGATTATGAAGTAGATGTTGTTTTTTTGCCAAACGATAATATAATGTATTCAAAGGATTCTTCGACTTATGTCGAAGAAGTAAGACTAAGTAAAAATATGGAAAGTGAGTCAAGACCAAAACATTTCATTGGTGTTACAACAGTTGTTGCAAAGCTATTTAATATAACCCAGCCTACGCATGCTTTTTTTGGGGAGAAAGATGCTCATCAACTGAGAATAATTAAAAAAATGGTAATAGATCTCAATTACAATATAAAAATTATCCCATGTAGAACAATCAGAGAAACTTCTGGACTCGCCATGAGTTCACGGAATAATAATCTCACAACAAAAGATCGGCATAAGGCAAAAATAATAAAACAAAGTTTGGATCTCGCTAAAATTGCATTAGATAATGGAGAAAAATCAATAGATAATATTAAAAAAATAATCAAGTTTAAAATTAAATCAGAACCGAATATGAGACTAATCTATGTATCTATTTCAAATAGCCAAACTCTAGAGGAAATTTCTCATATATCAGGCGATAATTTGCTCATAAGTATTGCGGTAAAACTAAATAATATCAGATTAATTGATAATATTACTTATGAGTTTTCTTGAATATAATGAGTTCCCCTACTTTCTCTTGATTCTAATGTTGCTGAAATTACCGACAAAGCGGTCTGAACACCATTTCTCAATTCTAAAATTTCTCTAGTTATTTTTGCTTTCTGGTAAAACTCTTCTATCTCACTTTGCAAATGTCTTAAAATCAATTTTGCTCTGGATAACCTATCCCTTGTTCTTACCAAACCTACGTAATTCCACATAGTATTTTTAATTGTCATCCAGTCCTGCATCACCAAAGCAGGATCTATGGATTCAGACTCTTGCTTCCAAGACCAAATCTCTGGAAAATAATTATTATCTTTATTATTTTTAGATACATCTATTCCAGCGTTAATACCCCAAACAAGACATTCTAATAATGATGCACTTGCTAATCGATTCGCACCATGAACGCCTGTACATGACACTTCTCCAATTGCATACAAACGTTGCAAAGAAGTTCTCCCAACCAAATTAACACCAATACCACCACAAGAGTAATGAGCTGAAGGAACCACAGGAATAGCTTCCTTGGTTATATCTATACCCAACTCAAAACATTTTGAGTAGATAGTTGGGAATCTATTTTTAATATAATCAGAGGATTTAAAACTTATATCTAAAAAAACAAATGGACTTCCAGTTTCTAGCATAGTTTGATGGATTGAACGTGCAACTATGTCTCTAGGAGCTAACGAGCCAAGTTTGTGAAATTTACTCATAAATTCTTCTCCTTGACTATTAATTAAATTCGCCCCCTCGCCTCTTAATGCTTCACTTATTAAAAATCTTCCGGAATCATGATATAAAGTTGTTGGATGAAATTGAATATACTGCATATTAAAACACCTAGCTCCAGCTCGCCAAGCCATTGCGATACCATCACCAGTAGCCTCTGCAGGGTTTGAGGTATGTAAATAAATTTGCCCTAATCCACCTGATGCTAAAATTGTATTCTGCGCCTTGATTGGAAAGACTTTTGTAGTGGTCATATCTAAAACGATCGCACCAAAACATGCTGGTTTCTTATATATATCTTTTGGATTTTTTGAGTGGTGTGAAAGTGTGAGTAAATCTACTGCAAAATGCTCATTGAGAATATTTATATTTTCATTTTTATAAATAGACTCTAGAATTTTTTCTTGAATTCCTTTACCAGTTTGATCTTTAATGTGAATGATTCTTGAATCAGAATGAGCTGCTTCAGAGGTTAAATGCAGTTCATCTCCTTTTAAATCAAAAGAAATACTAAACTTGTTAATTAACCAATCTTGAACATATTTTGGTCCTTTATTTACCAACTCACTAATAGCTTTTTCCCAACAACTACCAGCACCTGCTTTAAGTATATCAGATTTCAAAATATCTGGATTATCGTTTAAGCCTTTAAAAATAATTCCACCTTGAGCATATGGGGTATTACCACTCAAAATAGCTTTAGTTTTCGTAATTATAGTAACTTTTTTACCATTTTCTGCGGCTACAATTGCTGAAATAGCTCCTGATATTCCAGAACCAATTACAAGAACATCGGTTTTCAAATACTTTTAAACTCCATTCTGATATCAGAACTAATCACACTATGTGTTAAACCACCTATTGATATTGCATTGATTCCAGTATTTAAATAATGATGAAAGTTTTGATAATTCATCCCACCTGATGATTCAATGAAAATATTTTCCCCATTAATAGTGCTTCTTATTAATTCAACAGCTTTCACGGTTTTTTCTGGAGACATGTTATCTAAAAGAATTCCTTCTGCGCCTGAATCTAACGCTTCAGAAATTTGATCTAAATAATCAACCTCTATTTCAATTGGTAAATTAAAATTTTTACTTTTTACTTTTTCAATTGCGGATTTTACTCCACCAGCTGCTTTGATGTGATTATCTTTTATTAAAATTCCATCAGAAAGTGAATACCTATGGTTAAAACCACCTCCACATGTCACTGCATATTTTTCAAATCTTCTTAATCCTGGTGTTGTTTTTCTCGTATCAAGTATCAATACATCATTTTGTTTTGCAAGTTTGACATATTTTCTCACATTTGTAGCAATACCAGACATACGTTGTATTAAGTTCAACAATACACGTTCTCTAGATAAAATTTGAATAGCATTTCCTTGAATTCTACATATGGAATCTCCTGGTTTCAAGCTATCACCATCAGATACTAATAAATCAACATTTGAAATAAATTTGAATATAGACTTAATTATTTGAGTTCCTGAAAAAATCATTTCTTCAACAGCATGAATCTCTGCAATTATTTGAGTATTTTTATCAACAGTACCCATTGATGTTATATCTTCATTTGGGATATCTTCTTCTAAAAATACTTTTATTTTATTTTCCACATAATCATCTGATAATTTTTTTATTTGCTTGTAAAAAATCAACTTAATGCTAACATCCTTTCTAGTGGTTTCAATGCTTTTAAGCGTAATTCTTCTGACATTTGAATTTGCGGCTCTAAACTTTCTAAAGCCTGTACCATTTTATCAAGAGTATTTAATCTCATATGTGGGCATTCATTACATGCACATCCATGTTGATTTGGTACAGTATAATAATTTTTATGTGGAGCAATTTTTTTCATCTGATGAATGACCCCAGGCTCAGTAACTATTATAAAAGAATTATCTTCTGATTGAGTTGCATATTTAATTATTTTAGTAGTTGAACCAATTAAGTCCGCATAATGTAATATATTCTCGTCACATTCAGGATGTGCAAGAATTTTTGCATCGGGGTATCTCGTTTTTATTTTTACTAACTCCTTTTCAGAAAAAATTTCGTGAACCTGACAAGAACCATCCCACAAAAGCATTTCACGGCCTGTTTTTTTGACTAAATAGGAGCCTAAATATTTATCGGGAGCAAATATTATTTTTGTCTCGCTAGGTATGCTTCTTATTATTTTTTCAGCATTTGCAGAAGTACATATTATATCTGACATTGCCTTAACATCTGCTGAGCAATTTATATAAGAAATAACGGTATGGTCAGGATTTTTTTCAATCCATTTTTTAAACTTTTCAGGTGGAGCACTGTCAGCAAGAGAACAGCCAGCATTTATATCCGGCAACAATACTATTTTATTGGGATTCAAAATTTTCGCAGTTTCACACATAAAATGAACACCACAAAACAGGATAACATCCGCATCTGTTTTCTGGGCATATTGAGCTAAGGCAAGGCTATCTCCCATAAAATCAGCCACATCTTGTATATCTGGATCTTGATAGAAATGAGCTAAAATAACAGCATTTAGTTCTTTCTTTAATTTTTTTATTTTTTTGAATGAATCCAAAGGAAAATCCTAGCTTTTAAATGGATAAAAATTAACCTCATGTGAAATTAATTTTTTATTTTTATATATAAATTTAGCTGAAAAAAACTCTTTTTTTTCGAGCCATTTCATAAAAATCCTATCTCCATCCCATAAATTTAAGTCAGTTAAATCATTGTCATCTACCCACATAAGATTACCTTCTATAGACTCGATGATATTTCCCGTGAATTTTCGCACTGTAAAAACAAAAACATACCAATCTTTTTTTCCATCAAACATAGGAAATGTAATTATCCCGTGTAATTTTGGATTAATAATGTTTAATCCACTTTCTTCTTTTACCTCTCGTATTACGCATTCTTCTGGACTTTCACTCAGTTCAAACTTTCCACCAAGGCCATTCCATTTTCCTTGATGTATATCTTTTTTCTTCTTCACTCTATGAAGCATTAATGTCTTTTTATTCTTTTTAACATAACATAAAGTGGCTAATTGCATTGATATATTTCTTCTTAAAATTTTATCATTCTGGTAATATATTAGGCAATTTATACACTAATTACATCAATTTTAGAAACTGTGAATTTTACCTCTTTTCTCTTGATTGTGAGTGTAAATTCATCTCCCACTTTTTTTCCGTAAATTTTTTGACCAAAAGGCGAGTGATAGGTAATAATCATTGGATACAAATCTAGTTCGAACTCAACTGGACCCAACAAATTATATTTTTCAAACTTTTCTTTTGTTTCTTCTTTGACAGTAACAACATTACCAAAACTTATTTTATTTGTGTTAATATGCTTTATATCAACAAATTCAAAAGGCATATAAGAATGTAATAACTCTTTTTTATTTAAAATTAAATTCATTTTTTCTTTAGCTGCTTTATAATCATAGTTCTCTTTTAGATCTCCATGACTTGCGGCTTCTTTTATTTCATGAGAAGTCTTTATTTTCAATTTATCGATCAATTTCATTTCTTCAATTAATTTGTCATGAGTTTCTCTTAAGATTAGTGTAGCCATAGTATCCTTTATAGATAAAATTAAAAAAATAATCTTCTAATTTTAATAGGTTTTTAATTATTAATACAAATATATCTCATCGTATTTTATGTATTATCCTTATGAAAATATTATTATATATATTAGTTTTTATACAATTCATTTTATCCAATGAAATTATAAATGGTGCATTCTCTATAACAAGAATACATTACGATGGTGGTGGAGATTGGTACTCTGACCCAAGCTCACTTCAAAACTTACTAAAATTTGTCGATGATAATACGAATATTGTTGTGAATTTAAATGAAAAAAAAGCGCGAATAGGAGATGAAATCTTTTCCAAATCGCTTTATTTATATATGACAGGGCATGGAAACATTTCTTTTTCTGATGATGAAGCATTTGAACTTAGAAAGCATTTAAAATCAGGCGCATTTTTACATGCTGATGATAATTATGGAATGGATGAATCATTTAGAAAACAAATAAAAAAAGTTTTTCCTGATAAACAATGGGTCGAACTTCCTCCAAGCCACGAAGTATTTCATATTTATTATAAATTCAATGATGGTTTGCCTAAAATACATGAACATGATAATAAACGCCCTCAAGCGCTGGCATTATTTGAGAATGAAAAAATGGTTGTTCTTTATACCTATGAATCAGATTTAGGAGACGGTTGGGAAGATAAAGAAGTACATAAGGATAGTGAAGAAATTCGTGAAAAAGCGCTAAAGATGGGAACAAATATAATAATTTACGCTCTAACTAGATAGATGAATAGTTTATTACAACGCTATATTCAAAAGGTAAGAGCACACAAAGCATTAAATAATTTCAAAAACTCACTTTCAACCTTTGTACCTTCATACCTTACCTTCTTATTTATTATAATTGGATTGGAATTCATTTTTCATTTTGAAAATCATAAAAGGTTAATATTATTCGAAATTTTAGCATTCACATTATTCTGTGGATTATTTTATTTAATTATAAAATTTATAATTCAATATTATGCATTATTTGGAAATTATTCAAATTCAGAAATCGCTAAATGGATTGGCCAGCAAGATGAATATATTTCAGACAGGCTACTGAATTGCATAGAATTAGAAAATAAAAAAGCAGATGAAAATGAAGATTTAATTAACCATGCAATAACGAAACTAACAAATCAAATATCAAAAATTCCTGTTGAAAACTTTTTCAAAAACAAATATTACAAATATAATTTTTCAGTTATATTTTCAATATTAATTGTTGTTTTAGGGTGGAAAGTTTTCGATGAATTTCCTGAAAATGCATTAATTAGAGTAATAAGTCCAGAAAAATCGTTTGAAGTCCCACTACCATTTTCATTAATATCTGCCACAAAAAATCAATTTGTTTTAGGAGGAGACACAGCTTTTGTGAAATTAACTGGAGTAGGTATGCTACCCGACTCTATTAATTTTTATATCAATTCAAAAGATACGTTAAAAATTTCAAATTCATATGCTACCAATGATACGTTTTTATTGAAATTATATGATATTAAAAAAGATCTAATTATTTATGGGTCATTTAAATCAACTAATTGGTTTCAACCCTGGAAAGAAATCGCATCAAAACCAGATACAATTTTTGTTCAAGATCGTCCAGTAATTGAAAAGATAAACTTTACAATAATACCACCAAAGTATACAAACCTCGAGTATCGAAAACATCAAGGTAATAATACCAATATTTCAGTTTTAAATGGTTCTAATATCAAAATAAATGCCACAGTATCTAAGAATATTAGAACAGCATCAGCACATTTTGGCAAAATTATAAATAAATTATCTACAAATGAAAAGATAATATCAGGTACATTCCCTGTTACTAAAAATGATACACTTAAAATTTTCTGTATCGATGAAAACGATATTTCAAACAAAAACCCAACACATTATAATATTCAAACTTATCCAGATGAGCCCCCTGAAATTATTATATTTAAACCGAAAGAACTGGTAGAACTTGATGAATCAATGTCTATTCCTTTAAAATATATGATAAGTGATGATTTTGGGATTTCGGAAATGAAAATTGAATATAAAATTAAACATCCTGATTATCTATCTCCTGATACAAACAGTTATGATTTTATATTAGATGATTTTAAAAAAGATATAAAAAGTCAAAATTTTAACTTTGAATGGAATATAGGATTTATATCAGTTATGCCTGAAGATGAAATACACTTTAGAATTGGTGTTGCTGATAACAATGCATTTTCAGGAAAAAGCTGGTCTTTTTCAAAAATACTAAAAGCTTATTATCCTTCATTAGAGGATATGTTTTTTGAAATGGAAGAAAATCAAGATGAAGTAATCAATGACGCAGAAGAGATTTCTTTAACATTGGATGAAGTACAAGAATTAGTAGAAGATTTGAAATTAGACTTACTAAAATCTGATGAAATGAATTGGGAACAAACCCAACAAACTGATGAAATTCTTGATAAAATGGAATCCGTATTTAATGAAATGTCTAAAATGTCTGAAATTATGGAAACAATTAAAGAACAAATTGAAAAAAATGATTTATTAACTGAAAGTCTTACAGATAAGTTTCAAAACTTACAAAATTTGTTAGAACAACTAATGACTCCAGAAATGAAAGAAGCATTAGAAAAAATGCAAAACGCAGCTGAAGAATTAGATCCGGAGAAGATGTTACAAGCCTTAGAGGAGTTTGAATTTAATGCCCAAGATTTCGAAGATCAATTAGACAGATTTATTGAAATGTTTGAATTGGCTATGGCTGAGCAAAAAATGGATGAAATTCAAAAAAAGCTTCAGCAAATAATAGAAGAACAAGAATCTATTTTAAATAATTTAGATCAAGAAAACACAGATTTAAATGAACTGGCAGCAAGAGAAAAACGCCAAGACGAAGAGATGGAAAAACTTCAGAATTCACTTGATGAAGCAAAGGATATGATGCAAAATATTTCTCCATCAACTTCAGATAATATGGACAAATTAAATAATTCTAATTTGATGCAAGAAGCAAAAGAGGATATAGCAGAAGCGCAAAAAGAATTTTCAAAAAAAAATAAAGAATCTGGAGGTAAAAAAGCAAAATCTGCAAAAGAAAAGCTGGATGAATTGAGCAGCCAATTTTCTGATATGAAGATGTCTTTTCAAATGGAAACGGTGGCAGAAATGACACAAGAATTTCAAAGAGTAGTTCATAATATTTTGTCAATTTCTAAAGATCAAGAGGAAATTTTTAAAATTGTAAAAGAATTAAAATCGAAAAGTCCTAGACTAATAGAAACAGCTGTAAAGCAAAATGGTATACAACGCCAAATGCAAAAGTTAATGGATCAAGTTATGGAACTTTCTACAAAAACTTTCTATATAACCCCTGAAATAGGACAAATGCTCGGAAAAACTGTTCTTGAAATGAATAAGTCAATTGGCTCTCTAGAACAAAAAAAGATTTCATCAGCAAGAAAACACCAGATAAAAGCAACTGAAATTTTAAATGATGCCGCTTATGTTTTGTTAGATGCGATGGATCAAATGAACTCATCAGGATCTGCTTCTGGTATGGAGCAATTTATGGAGCAAATGTCTAAAATGTCTCAACAGCAACAAGGTATAAATCAAGGAACAATGCAGCTAGGACAAATGGGTATGATGGCTCAACAATCAATGATGCAAAAACTTATGCAACAGCAACAAGCATTACAACAATCATTGGAAGATTTACTTGGTAATAATCCAAGCAAAAAAGGTAGTGGATTAGAAAAAGCTAAGCAAGATATGGAAGAAGTTATAAAAGACTTTAAAAAAAGGAAAATCAATCAAAGAACTATTGAACGTCAAGAAAAAATTCTATCGAGAATGTTAGATAGTCAAAGATCTATGACTCAAAGAGATTTATCAAAAAAAAGGAAATCAGGCGAAGCTGAAAACTTTTTATATATTGGACCTGATGGATTACCTATTGATTATGGTGAACGTAAACTGATTCTCATGGAGGCGATGGATAAAGCATTAAAACAAGGCTATTCACAAGATTATAATAAAATGATACGTAAATATTTTCAAACACTACAAGAGCAAATGGAAATAGAATATGAAAACCAATAACTGCATATTCATTTTAATTAATCTAATAATAATATTCTCGATTGCACAATGTAGTTCCAATGAAAATAAAAGTCTATTTAAACAGGCAAAATCTCTAGAAAAAGCAGGACTCTTAGATGAAGCAGACAATATTTATTATAAGCTCCTAAAAAATGAACCTTCAAATTTTCAATATTACAGTTCATACAAAAGACTACTAAAAAGAATTGATATACCAGATAAACTTGTAGATATAGCATATAATTACTATCAATCTAATAAAGAAAATCCGTCTGCTTATTACGAATGGATCAGTGCCTTAATTGCAGGTCAAAATAAAAATTGGAAATTAGAATTAGACTTATTTATTGAAAATCATTTTAGTAACAAAAATTTGATGAGACAAATATTATACAGTATGTATTCAAGTGGTGTATCTCAAGAAATTAAGCCAATTATTGAAAAAATGAGATTACTAACAAAAAATAAATCTTTCCTATCAAGAGAACTGGGTGATATATACATATTACGTATGGATTATGGATCTAGTGTTAGTGAGCTGCTTTTATTTCTTGAAGCAAACCCAAACGATTTTAAGTATGTTTCTGAAAAAATAATGGCTACTCCACAAGAAAAATACATCACCAATATTATAAGAAATATATTGGAAAACAATAAATCAGACATGTCAAAAAGAATATTATCTAATTTAGAATTTAGAGAAAAAAATTATGAATTAGCATGGAATATTTTAAAGAAACAACCAGATAGTATCGAATTACAAATTGATATGATAAATGATCTTATTGAAAATCAGAAATATAATTTTTCAGAAAAAGTCTCAAGAGATATTATAAGTAAAACAAAAGATAAAAAAATTATTGAAAAATGTATTTTTAATATTGGTAAAGCTTTAGAATTAAAAAGTATCCACAATACAAATAAGCTACCAATTTCAGGATTTTTTAGATCAAATTCATTTTTCAAATCACCTTTTCTTAGTGTCAACTTAAAAGATAACTCTTTAGTGAATGCAATTTCTATATTTGATTCATTAAGTCAAAATAGCAATGATAAAAATAATGCAAAACTTCGATTAGGTGATATTAAGTTCAGAGTTCTTGGTGATCTCGACGGAGCTAAAGAAATATATACAAACATTTTAAAATACTCAAAACATAACAACATTAAGAAAAATTGTGCACTTAGATTAGTTGAAATCGATATTGCAAAAGGTGATTTACTATCTGCAACGAAAAGAATAAATGATAATATGAATTTATTTAAAAAAAATGACGAAAAGATCAATTTAAAGATGAAATTTGCGCAAATTTTAATGTTCGAGGGTGCAAGAGATTCATTAAATAGTTATCTAAGAGATTCAATGAAATATTTAAAATCAACCGATGAAAGTTTTAATGATATCCTTGATATTCTATCACTAAACCTAACTTTCGAAAAAGATAATAAATTATATTCAAATTTTGGGAAAGCTCAGTTTTTAATTCAACAAAATAAAAGGCAAGAAGCTATATATTTATTAGAAGAAATGAACAATATAGATAGTCCTCTTTTGTATGAATTAGTCCAATATCAAATTATAAATTTATATTTGATGCAAAAAGAATATCAAACTGCAATTGAACTGGCTATTTTATTAAATGGTGAAACCATTTACTCCGAACTGGCATTTATTTTACAATGTGAAATTGCAGACTACATAAATAAAGACTATAGATTGGCAGCAGACTTATATTTGGAATTTTTAAATAATTATCCTGATAGTATATATTATGACACCATAAGATTAAGATTAAGAGAATTGGCAAGTTAAATGCATAAAAACATATTTATTTTTATTATTACTGTTAATATTTCACTATTCAGCCAAAAATTTTTAATACCCATGGATGCTATTCAAACAGATCATTTGAAAGCATATGGCGTTGTTCATGGAATAATTAAAAAAGGTATAAAAACTGAATGGCTATTAAATTATCGTGGTGGTTCATTTTTAGTGGATAACCATGATTTTATATCACGAGAATGCATAATAAAAGGAGTCTCATTTGAATCCATAACAGCATCTCAAATGAGTCAAATTTATATCTCTATTGAAGCAAATAATATGGATATTATAGTTTTAGAGAAATCTGCAAAAATTGCAGTTTATTCACCTCCAGACAAACAGCCGTGGGATGATGCCGTTACCTTGGCTTTAACTTATGCAGAAATTGACTATGATGTGATTTTTGATGATGAAATATTTGCTGGTTCTTTAAAAAAGTATGACTGGCTCCATCTTCATCATGAAGATTTTACCGGACAATATGGAAAATTTTACAAAAATTATCGCAATTCTAACTGGTATATACAGCAAAAATTAGATTTTGAAAAAAGAGCTCTTAAATATGGTTTTCAGTCTGTCAGCGAAATGAAAAAAAGTATTGCTAGAAAAATAAAGGATTATGTTTCAGAGGGTGGGTTTTTATTCGCAATGTGCTCAGCAACTGATTCTTATGATATTGCATTGGCAGCGGAAAATGTTGATATAGTTGACAATGTTTATGATGGAAGCCCTGTGGATCCAAACTATCGTCAAAAATTAGACTATTCAAAATCTTTTGCGTTTGAAAATTATGATTTATATACAAATCCACTAACTTATGAATATTCAACGATTGATATTCCTCCAAGCCATAAGCCCGTAGCCAAAGGTGCTGAAGCAGACTATTTTGCATTGTTTGATTTTTCTGCAAAATGGGATCCTGTACCAACAATGCTTACCCAAAATCACGTAAATGTTGTGAATGGATTTATGGGACAAACAACAGGTTTTAATCGAAATTTTTTAAAAAAACATGTTGTAATTTTAGGAGATGTCCCAAATGATGACATGGTGAAATACATACATGGAGGTATTGGAAAAGGTACTTTTACATTTCTCGGCGGACATGACCCCGAGGATTACAGACATTTTGTTGGGGATCCTGTAACAGATTTATCTCTACATCGTAACTCACCAGGATATAGGTTGATTCTAAATAATGTACTTTTCCCAGCAGCTAGAAAAAAAGAACGTAAAACATAAATATATTATAAATTATGTCTTGTTATGCGTCCTTCAATCAAATATTCAACATCTTCAGCAATATTTGTACAATGATCAGCAATTCTCTCTAAATATCTCGAAACTGATAAGATAGAAAACAATTGTTCTATATCATTTGAATTTTCTTTAAAAGCTTTTTGAACAATCTCATACATTTCTGAATGATAATTATCAACAATATCATCTGATTCCTGAACTAATTTTGCAATTTCAACATCTTTTTCAAATAATGCGTCCAAACAATTTTTTAACATTTTTAAAACTGTTTTAGTCATCTTTGGTATTTGACCTGGTATCGCTATTTGCCTCTTCTCGCTTAATAATATAGAGACTTCAGCAATGTTTGCACCTAAATCGCCAATTCTTTCAAGATCATTATTTATTTTTAAGACGGATATTATATATCTTAAATCAATCGCTACAGGCTGATGTAACGCTAAAATTTTAAGACATTCTTCTTCCACTTCAATTTCTAAAGAATCAATCTCTGTATCGTTCATAACTGCTTTTTTTGCTAATTCTGCATCATTATCCATTAATGATTTAATAGATAGATTAAGATTTTCCTCAACCTTAGTACTAACGGTGGAGACTAATGTCTCTAACTTTCTTATTTCTTTTTGAAGTATTTTTGACATGGATAACCTTTTATTTAACCAAAACGGCCTGTAATATAATCTTCTGTTTGTTTGCTTTGAGGGTTTTTGAAAATTTCTTCTGTTTTCCCGTATTCAATTTTGTTTCCCTCATATAAAAACAGTGTATAGTCAGATACTCTTGCTGCTTGCTGCATATTATGAGTAACAATTAAAATGGTATAGTCTTTCCTCAATTTTTTAATTAAGGTTTCTATCGTAGCTGTAGATTTGGGGTCCAAAGCTGAACATGGTTCATCCATTAATATTACATCTGGTTTCATGGCTATCGCTCTAGCAATACATAATCTTTGTTGTTGACCACCTGATAAGCTCAGAGCAGAATCATCAAGTCTGTCTTTTACTTCTTCCCATAGCCCAGCATTTTTCAGACTTTCTTCAACTAATTGATTTTGATCACCATCAAAACCATTCATTAATGGACCCCAAGTAATATTTTTATATATCGATTTCGGAAATGGGTTTGGTTTTTGAAATACCATACCAATACTTTTTCTTAACGTTGTTGAGTCAATTTTACTGCTATAAATATTTTCATCATTATATGATATTTCACCTTCAATTTTAAATGTGTCAATAAAATCATTCATCCTATTGATTGTTCTTAGAAGAGTAGATTTTCCACATCCACTTGGACCAATAATAGCCGTAACCATATTTTTTTCAATTGATAAATTGCAATCATTTATGGCTTTTTTATCGCCGTAATATAAGTTGAGATTTTTTATTTTTATTATTTTTGTCATTTAAAAATCATATTTTTTATTTGCGTAATTTCTTAATAATATGGCGAAACCGTTCATCAAAATAAGCACAGTCAAAAGGACTATAATTCCTGCTGCTGCTACTTCATGAAATTCGGCTTGCGGTCTTGATGCCCAATTAAATATCTGAATAGGTAACGTTGTAAAAGGATCCATTATAGTCTCTGGTACAAATGCTACATATGTTAATGCTCCAATCATAATTAAAGGAGCAGTTTCTCCAATAGCTCGAGACATTGCTAATATTATTCCTGTCAATATACCTGGAGTTGCTATTGGAAGAACATGATGAACAATGGTTTGTAATTTTGTCGCACCTAAGGCATATGCTCCTAATCTAATTGAATTAGGAACAGCTCTAATTGCCTCTCTCGCGGCAATAATAATTACTGGAAGAATTAATAAAGACATAGTAAAACTACCAGCTAGAACAGATCTATCTAAGTTAAAAAATCTTACAAATATGGCTAGTCCTAGTATACCATAAACAATGGAAGGAACACCTGCTAAATTTGAAATATTAATTTCGATCAATCTATTAATTTTACTTTTGCTTCCATATTCCTCTAAATACAATGCAGTTGCAACACCAAATGGAACAGAAATGATAGATACTAAACTAAGCATCCATATGCTACCATATAATGCTGATTTAATCCCTGCTTTAGCTGGAAATCTTGAAGGAAAGTTTTCAAAAAAGCTAAATGATAATTTACTAAATCCAGTGATTGAAACATGGTAAATTAATACTGCTAAAATTAAAATAGATGAAAATGTAACCAATAAAGATGTTTTTCTAAATATAGAATCTATCAGCTTGCGCTTATTTTGATAAGACTTATTCATATACTTCTCTATACTTATTCATTATAAAATTTGATAAAAGATTCATAACTAATGTTACTAAAAATAATAATCCCGCAACTGCAAAAATTGTTTGATATTCTATTCCTCCTGCAGGAGTATCTCCTAAACTAACCTGAACAATGTAAGCGGTCATTGTTTGTATACTTTCTAATGGGTTTAAAGTAAACCTTGGTGTTGCGCCAGCCGCTAAAGTTACAGCCATAGTCTCTCCAAAAGCCCTTGAAATAGCAAGGACAAATGAAGCCATTATTCCAGAAAAAGCTGATGGTATCATAATACCTGTGGTAACCTCATATGAAGTTGTACCTAATGCATAACCACCTTGTTTTAATGATTTTGGTACGGCCTGTAGCGCATCATCACACAATGATGCAACCATGGGTAAAATCATAATTCCAACAACAATTGCACCACTTAAAGCATTGAATATCTCTGTATCTGGTATAAATATTCTTAAAATTGGTGTAATGAATGTTAAAGCAAAATATCCATACACAACAGTGGGAATCCCAGCCAAAACTTCCAAAACAGGTTTAATTATCCTTCTAACTTTTTTTGAGGCGTATTGACTTAAAAAAATCGCTGTTGTTAATCCAATTGGTATGCATACAAAAGCTGAACCAACAACAATCATTAATGTTCCAAAGAGCAAGGGCAAAACACCAAAAGATTTTGGATCGAGAAGAGGCTCCCATCTAGTGCCAAACATAAATTCAGCCATAGATACTGTTTTAAAGAACTGAAACGATTCAGTCAACAATATATATACAATTAGTATTGTGGTTAAAACTGTTAAATATGCACAAAGAGCTAGTAGCTTTTCAGCCACTAACTCTTTGTAATAATTTGATTTCAAAGTTAATTCTCTATATTTTTAAATATAACAAATCATACAATCTTGTAAATTAACAATATTTATACAGAAAAGTTTAGAACTTAAACTGAAAATTTAATTTATATTCTAATTCGTTATCCATATCAGAATCTTCAAATGATGTCATCCTAACATTAGGTGCTAAAGATAGTCCATTACCACAATTTAATAACAATCCAGCTATGAGATAATTTTCTCCATTCATATCATTTTCTACATTATCTGTATACATATCATAGCGAACATATGCATCTAAATTATCAAGGGCTCTATAATTTGAAGTTACTGATATAATTGTTTCTTCTAGATCACCAGAGGTTTGTTTATCATATTCTGCACCTAATCTAAGATTATTTGCAGCATATCCACCAAAAACACTTATCATATTTATTGGATCATTTTCCGTTGGCATTGTTGAAAATACTAATCCAGCATTATATCCATCATTTTTATTTATTTTCATTTCACCATAAGTAGCATT
>MDTA01065645.1_pt1 | contig 26709 bp, 28 predicted proteins | sample 811151 | NCBI WGS metagenome assembly MDTA01 (sample SAMN05326648, study PRJNA326480) | marine metagenome | isolation source: seawater | place: Indian Ocean: South | collected 2010 | reverse complement strand
CGCGCACGTAGCCTGGATCAAAAATGTCGTAGTCGGTCGCCCAGTCTTCAACTGGACAGGTAGGTTGGTCGTCCTGGCTCATAGCGTAATCACTCTTGCACTGGGTCACGCATCTCAGACCGCCGATCTTACCGTCTAGATCGCCTGCTTGCAGCAAATGCACGGTAAGATCGTTTCGGTCTGGTCAACGTTACGGTACATTCCCCTCATACGCCACCAGCCGAGTCCACAACAACATGACCAACGACCAGACCGCTTTTGAAGCCATCCTTTACGACGTCAGCAACCACGTAGCCACCATCACGCTCAATCGACCGGAGCGTTTGAATGCCTTGAATCCCGCGATGCGCAACGAGCTGAGTGACGCTGTTGTTATGAGTGGCCAACGTGACGACGTGCGCGTGATCGTCATAACCGGCGCCGGGCGCGGTTTTTGCTCCGGCGGCGATGTCAAGGCCATGAACGAGCGCAACGAGTCAGGCGCCAAGACCGACCTTGGCGAGACCGTCGCGCCTGTTCGTGACCGTGCAGTGTTGGCCATGCGCGATTCGCCGGTCCCGATCATTGCCGCGGTCAATGGCGCCGCGGCTGGCGCAGGTATGAACGTCGCATTGGCCTGTGACATTCGTATAGCCTCGAACACGGCCAGGTTTGGGCAGACGTTTGCGAAGCGAGGGTTACATCCGGACTGGGGTGGTACTTATTTCCTGCCGCGCCTGGTGGGTATGGCCAAGGCTTGCGAGCTCATCTTCACCGGCAAGATGATTGACGCAGCCGAGGCACTACGCCTTGGCATCGTCACGGAAGTCACTGAACCAGAGGGTCTGTTGCCGAAAGTGCACGAACTCGCCGCCGAAATTGCAGCAGGTCCGCCGATTGCCATTCGTCTGGCACGCCGTGCCATGTACAAGAACGCGGATACCAGCCTGCGTGAGGCGCTCGAGTTCGAAACCTTCGCACAAAACATCTGCCGTGAGTCAGACGATGCCAAAGAAGGCATTCGTGCATTTGTCGAGAAGCGCAATCCGGCGTTTCGCGGCAGCTAGCTGACCGTTCGATCAGGGGCGTGTCGCAGACGAGCCCCCAAAGATGGTCTCCCTGAGCGCGCTCCAGTCCGCATCCGTGTACGGCGCGCCGGGGACGCGACTGCGGTCGCCTTCTGCAATGAGCCCACCCTGCCGTTTGCCAACTACAAACGAAAACACGTAGTGGTCAGGTTCCAGGCCCATGCGAAGATCGCTCAAGACAATGCGGTCGCCGAAGTCGCGCACCGCATAATTCCCCTTCGTAAACCAGGTAAGCCTCTGCACCGCCCAGGTGTCGGCAATGGGTTCCAACAGCCCCTGCGCGTTGCTGTAGTGCGCAAACTGCATCTCCGACGGAGCAAATAGCGAGTAGTAGCCGACAAAATAACTGTCGTCGGTGACGGCAACCGCGCGCCACGCCAGCGTATTGAACGGCGTGGACATCACGATTTTTGATCGTGGTTTAATACGCTCGCGTGCCAGCGCGTCATCGACGATACCCGTGACGTAGGTCTGTAAAACCACGCTGAGCCCCAGATATGCCGTCGAGAACCACAACGCGTGTCTGCTGAATCGCTGCCCTCGCTCTCCGTCCCCGCGCAAACTCTGCGCCATCAGGAAGGTCAGCAGTAATGGCAACGAATAAACCGGGTCGATGATAAACATGCTGCCGACGGCAAACGGGTATTCCGTCAGCGGCCACAGCAACTGCGTGCCGTAAACGGTCATGGCATCGAGCAGTGGATGCGTCAGCAAAGCCAGCAGGCAGACCCACAGCCACACCCTGAAATCACGCTTTCGTGCCGGCAGCCAGCGCGACAGCGCCCATGCAATTAGCGGCGCGGCGATGCCAAGCAGGATGAGTGAGTGCGAGGCGCCTCGGTGATAGGTAAACGCACTCACGTCGTCCGGCATCTGAATGAATACGTCCAGGTCCGGGACCGTCGCCAGCACGCCACCGATCCACGCCGCCGAACGGCCCATACGTTTGCCCGCGACCGCCTCGCCGATGGTCGCGCCAAGCAGGAATTGAGTAAGGGAATCCAATGCCGGTTCTAGGGCGAATGCTTGGTGCGGTTCAGCGCGTTAGTGTCGCGAAACTTAACAGCGATGCCAACCAGCAAGGCCATGGACACTGCTTTGCAGCAAAAAGAGGCGGATTCTTGCAGCCGAACGTCGTCTCCGGGTAGCACTGAGGGCATGTAGCAAGGTAAATTTGCGGACTTTTGTCTGGTCGACAGTTGCGTCGACTCAAAGCCCCCCGAGGAATGAATCCATGGCTGCCGAATGTCCCGTATGTGATGCCGAGGTTGAACTCGGTGCCGACACCGTCGAAGGCGAGTTGGTTGAGTGCCCTGATTGCGGTAGCGAACTGGAAGTGGTCAGTCTTGAACCACTAGAACTCGCGGAAGCGCCCGAGGCCGAGGAGGACTGGGGCGAATGAGGGTTGGTTTCCTGCATTCGCTGATTCGAAAGGACGAAAAGCTCCTGCTCGAGGCATTCAAGTCCATCCCGAACACCGAACTGGTCATGCTGGATGACCGCAAGCTGACCTTCGATCTGGCAACGGCGCCAGACGTAGACGTGGTGCTTGAGCGCTCCATCAATCATTCGCGCGCGATGCATGCACTGCATTTGTTTGAAGCGCTTGGCATTCCGTGTATCAACACCTACGACGTGTCGCGCATTTGCGGCGACAAGCTGCTGACGTCGGTTGCACTCAAGGCCAACAACATCGCACAACCCGAAGTGCGGATCGCTTTTACCGAAGACTCCGCTATCGCCGCGATCGAAGAACTCGGCTACCCAGTGGTCTTGAAACCAGCTGTCGGGTCATGGGGTCGCTTGCTGTCCAAGATCAACGACCGCGAAGCGGCTGAATCGATCCTTGAGCATAAGTCCGTATTGGGTAGCTATCACCACAGCATCTTCTACATCCAGAAATACGTGGATAAGCAAGGTGGACGCGATATTCGCAGTTTTGTCGTCGGCGACGACTGCATCGCCGCGATCTATCGCACCAGCGAACACTGGATCACGAACACGGCCCGAGGCGCCAAGGCAACTGGATGCCCCGTAACGCCCGAAATTGCGGATATCAGCCTGGCAGCGGCACAAGCGGTGGGCGGCGGCGTAGTCGCCATTGACCTGTTTGAAACCCCGAGCGGCCTGCAGGTGAACGAGGTCAACTACACGATGGAGTTCAAGAACAGCATCGACACGACGGGCGTCAATATTCCACAGCACATCGCCGCATACGCGGCCAAGGCGAGTTCATGATTCGCGTATCTATCGCAGGCGGCTCGGGCTACACCGGCGGCGAACTGATTCGCCTACTGCTGTTCCATCCGGAGGTGGAACTGGCGCAGGTCACGTCCGAGCGGCTGGCGGGCAAGTTCATCCACAACGCGCACCCGAACCTGCGCAAGATCTCGAAGCTCAAGTTCTGTTCGTTGGATGAGCTCCAGGACTGTGATGTCCTGTTCCTCTGCCTCCCCCACGGCCGCGCGATGGAGAGCATCGACGTCTACCGGGAAAAAGCCGGGCGCATCGTCGACCTGTCCGGTGACTTCAGGCTCAGCGATCCGACGGACTACGAGCGTTGGTACAACGTCTCGCATCCGCGGCCGGAACTCTTGCAGGAGTTCGTCTACGGCATCCCGGAAATCAACCGGGAACGACTGGCCGGTGCCACCCTGGTCACCGGGGCGGGCTGTAACGCAACCACCACCATCCTCGCGCTGAAGCCGCTGTATGAACACGGACTCGTCGATCACGCCGTTGTCGAAGTCAAAGCCGGCTCCAGCGAAGGGGGTAATGCATCCAGCGACGCCAGCCATCATCCCGAACGCAGCGGCGCTGTGCGTTCGTACAAACCCACCGGTCACCGTCATGTAGCCGAGATGAATCAGTTGCTGGGCGCAGATAACATCCATTTCTCAGCCACTTCCATTGAGATGGTGCGCGGCATTCTGGCGACCTGCCATGTGTTCCTGAACGATGCGTCGGTGGACGAGAAAACCATATGGAAGATGTATCGTCAGGCTTACGGCGATGAACCATTCGTACGTATCGTCAAAGAGCGAAGCGGCATTCATCGTTATCCGGAACCGAAGCTGCTGGCAGGCACAAACTACTGCGACATCGGCTTCGAGCGAGATGCGCACTCCAACCGGCTGGTTGTGGTCAGTGCGATCGATAACCTGATGAAAGGTGCTGCCGGCCAGGCCATCCAGGCGTTCAACCTGATGCACGGGTTCGAGGAGACGACAGCACTGACGTTTCCCGGGTTACACCCGATCTGATGCGGCCGCTCTGATGTGTCGCATCCTGTGCGTCCATAAGCCAGCTACCTTCGACATCGCGGCGCCCATCGCTGCGTTCGCCGAAGTCGCACGTACGAGCCGCGAGTATCAGGGGCACGGTTGGGGCTACTCGTACTGGAGCGCCAACGGCTGGCATCACTACCACGACATCCGTCCCATCTGGGAAGACCCGACCGCGCACGACGCGCGCACAAATCTGCTGCTTGTGCATGCACGCAGCGCGTTTCGCGACGAAGGCATCGAAGTTCAGAACAATATGCCGTTCTTCGATGAGGAGCGGGTGTTCATCTTCAACGGTGAGCTACGCGGCGTTCGTATCAGGGCCGACGGACGCATTGGTGCGGAGAAGATTTTCAACTTCGTCAAACGCTTCGACAAAGGCGATATGCATACAGCCTTGACGCGCGGCGTTGACGTGATTCGAAAGCGCAGCCGGTACGTGAGGGCGATGAATATCATCCTGGCAAGCCCTGAGCAGGTGCATGTGTCCTCGACTTTTGGCGAGGACCCTGATTACTTCCAGATGCGCTACCGACAGACGCAAGAAGAACTGATCGTCTGCTCCGATCCGCTGGATGAGCGCGACGACTGGCAGTTGTTCCCCAACACTCACACACAGAGTTTTGATCGATGGTTATCGTAAAGATCGGCGGCGGCGCCGACATCAATCTGGCAGGCGCGATCGCCGACATCGCGGAACTGTCTGAACCTTGTATCATCGTGCATGGCGCCAACGCGTTGCGAGACCAGCTCGCCGAGCAGTTGGGGACACCAAAACAAGTCGTAACATCGACATCCGGGTACTCGAGCGTGCTGTCGGATGCCAACGCGATTGACGTCATCCTGATGAGTTACGCGGGCCTGCGCAATAAGCGCGTGGTTGAGTTGTGCCAGCGAAACGGCGTCAATGCGGTGGGTCTGACTGGCATAGACGGACAGACCGTAAAAGGCGAACGCAACAAAGGTATCCGTGTTCGCGAGAACAACAAGAATCTCATCAAGCGTGACTTCTCCGGCAAGGCACGGTCCGTTAACGGTGACCTCCTGCGGTTGCTGCTGGATAACGGCTATACACCTGTCATCACGATTCCGATCGTTGATGAGAAGGGATACGCGGTGAACTCCGAGAATGACGACATCGTCAACGCACTGCAGGCGGCACTCCACGCCGACACCATCGTGCAGTTGATCGAAGCGCCTGGCTTTTTGGATGATGCCAACGATACAAACTCGCTGGTGCCGTCGATGACTCGCGCGGAAGTGGCGGTTCGCGAACAGCAGGTTGAAGGGCGCATGAAGCGCAAGATGCTGGCGTTGAAGACCCTGGTACAGTTGGACCAGGTACGGGTTGTCATCAGTGACGGCCGCGTGGAACACCCGGTTCGGGATGCCCTGGCGGGCGCCGGCACGACCATACAGTAGGCAGCGTGACGATGGATTACCAAGCAATCGAGACGCAGTACAGCGTTGATATCTACCCGAAGCGCGACGTGACCGTCGTCAGAGGAAAAGGTGCCACGCTGTGGGATGACAAAGGCAATACCTATATCGACTGCGCGGCCGGTATTGGCGTCGCCAGCGTGGGGCACGGAAATGAGGCCGTCGCGCAGGCTATTGCCGCGCAAGCAGGTGAGCTCATCACCTGCCCGGGCATCTTTTACAACAACGTACGCGCCGAGCTGCTCAAGAAACTTGTGACGCTGGCGCCAGAACGTCTGACCAAGGCTTTCTTGTGTAACTCCGGTACGGAAGCCATCGAAGGGGCGTTGAAGTTCGCGCGGCACACGACCGGCAAACACAAGATCGTGAGCGCGATGCGTGGCTACCACGGCCGCACGATGGGTGCGTTGAGCGCCACGCACAAGAAAGAATATCGCGAACCGTTTCAACCGTTGCCGGGCGGCTTCAGTTTTGTGCCGTTCAACAAACTTGAGAAGCTTGAAGCTGCGATTGACGACGAGACCGCGGCTGTCCTGTTGGAGCCGGTACAAGGCGAGGGCGGTATCCGCCCTGGCGACGCCGAGTATTTTGCCGCCGTCCGCAAATTATGCGACGAGCGCGGTCTTCTGTTGATGGTCGACGAGGTGCAGACCGGCTTTTGCCGCACCGGCAGTTTTTTCGCTTCCGAGCAATTTGGGTTGGACCCGGATGTAATGTGTGTGGCCAAGGCCATGGCGGGCGGCGTCCCGATGGGTGCTGTGCTAGTGAGTGGTCGCATCGAATCACTGCGCGGGCTCCACGGCTCAACATTTGGTGGTAACCCGTTGGCATGCGCGGCCGCGCTTGCAACGATTCAGTACATGGAAGACCACAACCTCGCGCTAGCGGCACGAGAGTCAGGTGAATACTTCCTGAGTCAGTTGAATATTGACTCGATGAGCAAGGTGCGTGATGTGAGGGCCCATGGCCTGATGATCGGAATCGAACTCAAGGAGCGTGTACAGGCCACGCTACTCGAGTTGATGGAGCGCGGCATACTTGCCCTGCCCGCGGGGCCTACAGTCTTGAGACTCCTCCCACCGTTGGTCATTGAGCGTGAGCAACTTGACACCGTCGCAGGCGCGCTGAACGAACTGCTGGCCTGACGCGTCTGCACTTCCATATTGTGAGATCGTATCAGTCGCGCTAGGATTTCCGTATATTCAGGTAATTGAATAAACGTATGCAACTTGCGGAAATGCGCGAGACAGCGCCCAAAGTCAGTGCGCTGATGAAGGTGCTCGCCAACGAAAACCGTCTGATGATCTTATGCCAGCTCGTAACGGACGAACGGTCCGTGGGTGAACTCGCTGACTTGCTGGAAATGCGCCAGGCAGCGCTCTCGCAACAACTCGCGCTCCTGCGCAAAGATGGGCTGGTGAAGACCCGACGCGAAAAGCAGACCATCTACTACTCGCTCGCCCGCGATGACCTCGCCCAGCTACTCGGCTTTCTGTACCAGACCTTTTGCCCCGCGTCTGCCGAAAGCTGAACGCAAGCGCATCACCGCTTCCATCGATTTCACGCCCGGGCGCGGTACACTGTCCTCATAACAACACGTTGTCTTTAGGAGTGAGCCGCATGAAAGCCGTCGTCGCGCACGAGCTGAACAATTTTTCCGTCGTTGACGTCAAACTCGACAAGCCGAAGTTCGACGAAGTCTTGGTCAAGATGAAAGCGACCGGCGTCTGTCACTCCGACCTTTCGATGATAAACGGCACCATTCCAACGCCCTTCCCTACAGTGCTGGGCCATGAGGGTGCAGGTATCGTCGAAGCCGTAGGTGACGGGGTCACAAACGTAAAACCCGGAGATAACGTCATCTTGTCGTTCATACCGCATTGTGGCGATTGCTTCCACTGTGCGCGCGATGAGCCGTACCTGTGTACTGCAGGGAAACAGGACGGAAACTTGCTGGATGGCACCAGTCGTGTGCAGTACGACGGTAACCACATCGCCGTTATGTCTTTCCTCGGCAATATGGCGGAGTACGCCGTTGTACCCTCCATCTGCGTTGTGCCGATCGCAGATGACCTCGACTACAAGACGGCCGCTTTGATTGGCTGCGGCATCACAACCGGAGTTGGGGCCGCAATCAAAACCGCTCAAGTTGAACCAGGTTCCACGGTCGCCGTATATGGCTGTGGAGGTGTTGGCCTGTCGGTCATTCAGGGCTGCCGGATAGCCGGCGCCAAAAAAATTATCGCAATCGACCTGTCCGCCGAAAAAATGGAAATGGCGCGCGAGTTTGGTGCTACAGACACAGTGACCCCGGGTGGCAACGCCGTCAAAGACGTCATGGCGATGACCAATGGCGTCGGCGTTGACTACGCGTTTGAAGTCATCGGTCTGCCAACCACCATCGAACAATGTGTGCGCATCGCGCGCCGCGGCGGCACGGCGGTCCTGGTAGGCGTGGGGCGCATGGAAGAGCGTTTCTCGATTAACGCGCTGGTGCTGCCGCTGACATCAAAATCCATCAAAGGCTGCATGTACGGCAGCGTGAATACCAAAGTGGATTTCCAGATGTACATGGACTTGTACAAACAGGGCCAGCTGGATCTGGATCGCATGATCTCGCAGACCTACAGCATCGACGAAGCGCCGCAGGCGTTTGCTGATCTGGAAGCAGGCTCAAACGCCCGCGGTGTGATCCTGTTCGACTAACGCAGACAGTGGTTGAAGCCGCCTACTCGGCGGCTTCGGCTTGCGCCCAGGTAAATGCGCCAACGGAGTTCTCGAACTGTGCGAGAGCCGGCTCGTTGCGGCCGAAAGTAACGTGCGACTGCGCGCCCGAACGTAGTCCCGACTGAATACCGGCGCCAGTCGGAAAATCTTCTTCCAGGACCGTCTTCATCAAGATGTCCACGTTCTTCTGCCAGTGAACGCGCGCTTTTTCGGTCGTCACGGGCTCCGGCGTCATAAAATCCATCGTCATGACACATTGGCCTGTATCAGTCGGGTGTGGATAGATGCGCCACAACTCGATATGGTCACGCTGCATAACCCATACCGTGTTCGGGAACAGGACGTATACCATTGCAGACTGGTCTGGCAGGTCCCACTGTTCTTTGGGCATTTCCGGCAACAAGGCCGTCGTCTTGCGCGGGAGAATTTCCCGGATGTGGTGGCCGGACTGGTCCACCAGGCAACAGTCGTGCAGGAACAGCGGTGCGATACTGTTCCTGTGCAGTACACCAAAATGATACGGCTCCAGAAACGTATCGATCGCAATTTTCCAATTAATGGGTTGTTCGATCACATGCTGTTCAAGGAAATGGCTCTCGGGTAAGCCAAAGCCGGCAAAATCCTGGTCGAACTCCCCCAGATACGCGCCGACGTCGAGCTTGGCGCCGGGCTGCAAGCGGCCCCAGACGAGACCATGGCGTTCTTGCGTCGGTAGCTCCGTCAATCCGTGGCAACTCGCATCAATGCCTTCGAAAGAGGCTTCGGCGGGGATATGGACCAGCTGGCCTTCAAGGTCATAGCTCCAGCCGTGGTAGGGGCACGAGAACACCTTACGCACCTTGCCGTGCCCTTCGGCAGTGACGCGCGCACCGCGATGCCGACATACGTTCAGGAAGGTACGCACTTTGCCATCCAGACCACGCGCGATGATCAACGGCACACCAAAATAGTCGTTGGTCTTGAACGAGCCCGGTTCCGGGAGTTCATGGCTCATCGCGAACACCAAAGGCAGGGCCCCAAAGATGTTCTGCTTCTCTAGGGCAAACTGCGCTTCGTCGTAATACACGTCAACCGGGATCCGCGTTAAGTCTTCCGCCATAGTCGTGGTGTTGGACTGGCTCAGTTCCAGGACTTTCTCCAGCAGTTCAACTTGCAGTGTGTGCTTCATCTACGCGTTCTCGAGTCTCTTCTTTCGCTTGACAATGGTTGCGCCGCTATCATCAGGCCGCTTCCGGTTCCGGCAGCTCAGGGATGGTTTCTGTCAGCTCGCTCAATCGAGGCAACAACACGTCGGCGAGCTTGCGAGTCTGGTCGATGATGTCGTCGTCATCACTGCCAATAGGCCGCATCACAAATTTCGTGATGCCTTCGTCAGCAAACTCGCGGATGCGGTCCAACATCGCGTCTGTGTCCCCGGCAACCAGCGATTCCTCCGGGTCTCGATTGGGGAACCGTTCACGCAGACGCTCGACGTAGTCGGTGTACACGGATTCCTGTTTGGAGCCAAACCGATAGCCAAAACTCGCGACAAAATGATCGCTTGGTACGCTTCGCCCCATATCACGCGCGGCAATGCGAATCTTGAGTGCCGCAGCCCCCGCCTGCTTCGGATTTTCGCGTCCGCCCAGCCAGCCGCTGCCGTATTGTGCAGTACGCTGAACCGAAATCTTTGCCGACCCGCCAAACCACAACGGAATCTTGCGCTGTACAGGCAACGGCGAGATGTGGGCGCCGCGGTACTGGAAATGTTCGCCATCAAAATCGACGTCTTCACCGGACCAGAGTCTCGCGATGATCTCGAGTGCCTCGTCCGTGCGTTTGCCGCGACCTTTTTCAGTACGACCAGTCGCTTTCCAGTCGGGGCTGAGTGGGGAGCCGGAACCGAAAGCGGGCAACAATCGCCCTTCGCTCAACATGTCGATCGTCGCACACTCTTTTGCGACCACCAGCGGGTCCCGGAACCCGAGTGCCAGCACATTCATGCCAAATTTGACACGTTTCGTTGCACCAGCAATCGCAGCCATGGTGCTCATGCACTCCAACATCGGTTTGCGAGATACCAGCCGGTCAGTCTGCCAGATGGAATCCAGCCCACCTTCTTCACAGACGTCGACCCAGCGCCAGAATGGGCGTGCGCCATCAAACGGAAAGTCCATAAGGCCAATACCTACTGCGATACCCACGGGTGTGCTCCTCGGGTTTTGAGAGTCCGATGCCGTAACGCGTCCGAACCCAATCAATGTTGATTGCCGACGCTATCCGGGCGGACCTATAGAATATCGAAATCGCTGGCCGCCCTGGCCGGTTGTCTACCGAATAACTTAGCGCGGAGGTTGGTGCATTGAAAGTCGGGCTGTTTATCACTTCTCAACATAAACGGAATCAGGACATGGTGGCGGCCCTGGGCGAGCAAATCACGATGGTCCATCACGCGCGCGACCGCGGCTGGGATTCACTGTTTACCGGCCAGCATTACCTGAATGAGGGTGACAATCAGCAGTTCCAGATCGTTCCATTCCTGACCCGGCTGATGCCGGAAGCTGGCGAGATGACGATCGGCCTCGGGATTCTTCTGATCAACCTGCACAATCCGGTATACGTGGCCGAAACAGTCGCGACCATGGACATCTTCGCCAAGGGAAATTTCATCTTTGGTATCGGGCTCGGTTACAGAGCCACGGAGTTTGACGCCTTCAATGTGCCCAAGGGGCATCGTGTCAGGCGTTTCGAAGAATGCCTGGAGCTGGTCGAGCGCCTGTGGACGGAGGAAAACATCACCTACGAAAGTGATGTCTGCAAACTCGACAACGTGACGATGAACATAAGGCCGGTGCAAAAGCCACGGCCCCCTATCTGGGTTGCCGCCAACAACGATCCGGCCATCCAGCGTGCCGCGCGCATCGGCGACACCTGGTTCATCAACCCACACTCCACACTGGCGACCGTGCGCACGCACATGGGCGTCTACCGCGAAGCGCTGGCCGCGGAAGGCAAACCCATGCCGAGCGAATTGCCGCTGTTCCGGGAAGTGTTCTGCGCCAAAGACAAGAAAACGGCGCTCGAGATGGCAGGCCCCTACCTGCTCGGCAAGTACCGGGACTACGCAACCTGGGGGCAAGACAAAGTCATGCCTGCCAACGAGTCATTTGACAAAGACATCGACGAACTCGTCAACGACCGCTTTGTGCTCGGATCACCGGAAGAGTGTTATGAGCAGTTGCGCCCGTATTGGGAAGAGTTTGGCGTCAACCACATGGTATTGAGAACGCATTGGGTTGGCATGCCGCTGTCCCATTCGCTGCAGAGCATGCGGTTGATCTCAGACGAGCTGATACCTGCGTTAAGAAAGGTTTAGAAGGACCAGGGCGCGACCCACTTCAGGTCGCGCAAGCTTGCCCTGCTACGTGAGGTTGGCAGACGCCCGCTGGATGCGTCTGCAAGCTTCCTCGAGCGCAGTCTCCGCGTAGGCGTAGGAAATTCGGTAGTGCCCGGGCAAACCAAACTCAGAGCCTGGCACCACGGCTACACCTTCGTCTTTCAGTAGATAGTCCACATAATCCATCTCGGACTCGATTGTCTGGCCTGAGGGTGTGCGCTTGCCGTAAAGGTCCGCACAAGATGGGAACACGTAGAAGGCCCCTTGCGGATTGGCGCAGCTGATACCAGTCGCCTGATTCAGCATCCCCACCACCAGATTCCGCCGCCCTTCAAACGCCTCGCGCCGACGGTGGACCTCATCTTGAGGGCCCGTGAGTGCCGCGGCTGCTGCTGCCTGACTGATGGAAGAAGCCCCAGAGGTTACATGCCCCTGCACCGCCACCATTGCAGACGTAAGCTCGGCAGGCGCCGCGCTATAGCCAATCCGCCAGCCGGTCATGGCGTAAGCCTTGGAGACCCCGTTGACGATCAGACTGCGAGGCTTGAGCTGCGGCGCAACATTCAGCGCGCTGGAATGCTGTACGCCGTCGTAAACCAGATGTTCGTAAATCTCATCGCTCAGCAGCCAGACATGCGGATTGCGGTCGATTACATCGAGTAACGCAGCGTACTGTTCCGCAGAATAAGCCGCACCGGAAGGGTTGTTAGGAGAATTCAGCATCACCCAACGGGTCTTTGGTGTAATGGCCTCCTCCAGCTGCGCCGGCGTCAATAGGAAATTCTCTGCCTGCGGACAGTCCAGAATGACCGGGACCCCACCACAAATCTTGACGATGTCCCGATAAACGCCCCAGTAAGGCGCCGGAATCACAACCTCGTCACCAGCCTCAACCGTCGCCATCAACGCGTTGAACAGCACCTGCTTCGCGCCCGTGCTGACAACGATTTCGTTCGCCCCAAACTCAAGCCTGTTCTCGTTCGCGAACTTCTGCCTGACGGCCTCTTTGAGCGCCGGCGTACCGCCAGTCAAAGGGTATTTGGTGTCGCCGTCCCAGATGGCCTTGATCGCCGCCTCTTTGACGTGATCCGGGGTATCGAAGTCCGGCTCGCCCGTGCCAAGACCAATGACATCCACGCCTCTTGCCCGCAGCTCCTGGGCGGTTGCCTGGATGCGGACGATTAAGGAGAGTTCGATGCCTTGTAGGCGTTGGGCTCGCGTAAAAGCGGCTGACATAGTCGTTGAATCCATAGCGTTAGTGAGCATCGTAAATTATCGCGGGATTGCCATTGCTCGAGCAGAACTCCCGCGTCTTCTCGTCCGTTCAAGTGCGATGCATCGGATACTGCCGATTTAAACGTGAGAGGACTGGCAGCGTGGCGCCCAAGGCCATATCGCGATCGTGCAGGAAAATCACGCACGTGGAAACTCTGGCGCAACGTCCACGGAGGGTTGCACGACGGTAATTTGCTCTAACCTCGATGACGAGAGCGCTGCAAACGTTCACGCTCCCCGGGCGTAATGGCGTTCATCTTCGAAGAGGACGCCATGCCGCGGTCGCTGGACAGTTTCAATATCGAGCACTTCGGCTCAATCGAGCTCTTGGGCGCGAATCACGAGCAGCTCGCGCTCTTGATACTTCCGGAAATTGGTGACCGCGTTGCAGCGCGCTTACACTGCGGCGACGGAATCCATGGCGTTCGCAAACTGCTTGCTACGATGGTTGACTCCGGTGGTATCAGCAAGCTTGTCGATAAAACAAACGACGGGCCAGGCGTACCGGAGCCAGCCACCTTGGGCATGTTTGCCACGGGACTTCTGGCGTTCGGAGCGGCATTGAGGATCCGTCGTCAGCGATCTTGGAGGGCAGCAACCTAGTGCTTGCCAGGTCGGGACCAGGAAGCGCTGCCGATACACCTGCCAAGTTTTCATTGTTGTTCCTCAGAACTGAATCCGCTGCGAAACTCTGCACTCCATTGCGCTGAACCTTGGAGCCCGGCATGTCCGCAGCAATAGGCAAACATGGACCCGTCCCTACCCAGTTCTCCTCAGAAGAATGGCAAGCCCGCTGCGACCTCGCAGCCTGCTATCGCCTCATCGACATGTACGGCTGGAGCGATTTCTTCGGCACGCACATCTCTCTTCGTATTCCCGGAACGGACGAATTCCTGCTGAACCCATTCGGGATGCTGTTTGAGGAGATCACGGCTTCTTCCCTCATCAAAGTGGACCAGGATGGGAATTTGCTGAGCGAGAGCGAGTACCCGATCAATCCGGCCGGTTTTACGATTCATTCGGCTATACACATGTCCTCGCACACACTGAATGCGGTTGTGCACACGCACACACGGGCCGGGAACGCGGTGGCTTGTATGGAGGAAGGGTTGCTGCCAAACAACCAGAAGGCACTAACGCTGATTCCATTTGTGGCATATCACGACTACGAGGCGATCGCGCTGAATCTCGAGGAGCGGGAGCGGATCGTCGCCGATCTTGGGGATGCGCGGATTCTGGTGTTGCGGAATCACGGGTTGCTGACGGTTGGTGAGACTATTGGTGAGGCGTTTATGTGGATGGCGCGGATGGAGACGGCCTGTGCATTCCAGCTCGACATTCTATCTACCGGACGGCAGCTGATTGAGTTGTCACAAGAGTCGCAGGACCTGGTGATGAACCAGGTGAAGAAGATCTTTGGACGGCGCACCAATGAGCGCGCGTCTCAGCAATGGGATGCGATGTTACGCAAGCTCGAGCGTGCTCAGGGGGATGCCTGGCGGCAGTAGCCGGCCACGACAGCACGCAGGTCAGTCATCGGGCACCGGCCCGCGACCATCCTGGTCGCGGGAAGGGCGTTAATAGAGCTCGGGCGCGCGATCTCAATTCACCCTTGGCGGCCGAAGGATGCCCCTTTCCCCAAGAATTTCATCCAACCTCCAGACGGCCCCAGCGTGGCCGCTATACTTTCCGAGTCCGCGAACGGACGGCCCCGCGCGTCGGCAAACCGGCGTGTACTCTCAACTTTGGAAAGACACCACAAAATAATCATATGCAGCCATTCGCTGAGCGTCTCGAGATCGAACAACTGGACGATTCAGGTATACCCGCATGGGATGCCTACGTAGACGGCAAAGCAGATGCGGCCTTGTATCATGGCGCCCGATGGCTGACGGTCATGCGCGACGCGTTTGATCACGAATGCTATTTCTTTCCGGCAAAACGTGACGGTGCGATCGAGGGCGTGTTGCCGCTAATTCGCCTCAAGAGCCGTGCGTTTGGCGACTATATGGTTTCGTTGCCCGCGTTCAACTATGGCGGTGTGTTAGCGGACTCGGCTGTGACGGCGTCCAACCTGCTCTGCTACGCGAACGAGCTAGGGTGCACACATCTGGAGACCCGTGATATGGCGCCGTTGTCGTGCCCTGGGTACAACGTACCAACCGAATCACGATGCTCCGCTCCCTGCCCGCTTCCGCCGAGGAACTGGACAAGGAAATCGGCACAAAACTTCGCGCACAGGTCAAACGCCCCATTCGGGCCGGTGCGACTGCAATCACGGGGCGAGATGAGTTGCTCGACGATTTCTACGAGGTCTTTGCGCAGAACATGCGTGACCTTGGCACGCCGGTCTATGCGAAACGATTCTTCGAGCTTGTGCTCAAAGCCAATCCGGATAACGCGTGGATTTTCGCAGTACATGTACACGGCAAGTGTGTGGCTGCCGGTTTCTTGCTGAAACACCGGGATAGGATGGAGATCCCCTGGGCATAGAGTTTACGCAAGTACAACTCCATCAGCGTCAACATGCTGCTGTATTGGGAGTGCCTGACGCATTCAATCGCAGAAGGCTCTAGCGAGTTCGACTTCGGCAGGACCACACCAGGTAGCAATACGCATCGGTTCAAACGCCAATGGGGCGCGGAGATGCAGCAGTTGATCTAGCATTACTGGCTTGCTGAGGGAGAGCCGGAGCCGGCACTGCATCCAGGCAATCCCAAGTTCAAAATCACGACTTCGCTCTGGAGTATGGCGCCAACCTTCGTGACCAATCGCATTGGTCCGCACGTCGTACGTTGGCTGCCCTGACGCGCGGCACCTTGGCTCGCGAAACCGGCGCAAGGAGCAGAGGAGATGTGGCTGGCGAGACGAGCGGAACCGGCTGGAGGCCCGACGAGTTCTGACCCGAGAACCTCTAGCGAGCCAGCCAATTCCAGCCACACCAATCAGAGCGCCCGCATCTCCTAAAATGATACGCTGACGGTGTCGAACGCGGTTCTGCGAGGGTCAACAACGTGCTAACCGTCTGGGGACGCAAAAGCTCCTACAACCTGCAAAAAGTGATGTGGCTCGTGGCTGAGCTCGGTATTGAGCACGCACATATCGAGGCTGGCGGAAAGTTTGGCGGCCTGGACGACCCTGAGTTTCGCGCGCGCAACCCGCATGGCAAGGTACCGGTTATCGAGGATGGCAACACGGTGGTCTGGGAATCGCACGCCATTCTCAGGTATCTGGTAACCCGATACGGTCGAGATGGTCTGATTCGTGGTGATGCGGCTTACGCTGCCGAGGATGATCAGTGGGTCGATTGGAATGGAACGCGTCTTCAACCCGACTTCCTGACGCGGATTTTCTGGGGCTTCTATCGCACACCGGAAGCGCAGCGTGACAACGCTGCAATTGCGCAAGCTGTCGCGACATGCGGGCAACACTTCACGCTCTTGGATGGCATTCTGGCGCAGCACACGTTCCTATTGGGTGAGCAGCTGCGTACCGCGGACATCGCGATCGGCACGGCGTTGTTTCGATATCTGAATCTGGACATCGAACGCCCCGCTTTGCCGCACATCCACCGTTACTACGCGGCTATCAGTGAGCGTCCGGCGTATCAGGAACATGTCATGATCGCATTTGATGATCTATTCGAGCGACTCGACTTCTGAGCCGCGCACCCGCCCGCTTCAATATCAGCGGGCGCTTATTTCGCTGGTCTCTCGTAAGCCTTCTATCCCAGCCCGCTCCGTACCGCTCAAATAGATTTTCGCCTGAACGTCGCTGATGCGTTCATGCAAGGCGACAAAATCCGGGTCCATTTCCGCATGGGGCTCTGGCTCCAGTTCGAAATGGCCAAAGCGATCCTCTCCGCGGACCAACGTTGCAAAGTCATGATCAACCCTCTGCTGACGTGCCTGCGGTGTGATGTAACGTAGCGCGAGCCCCACGCGACGGGCTCCCGAAACATTCGGGTGTGAGGCGTGAAACATATTGACGTGATGCAGCGAGCACTCCCCGACCGCAAGCTCCACCGATACGGCCTGTTCCTCGTCGATGCCCTCCGTGATCGTTTGCCCGCGGGTCAGGATGTTGTCCGGATCCCAGGTGTCCTGATGCTCGACAATGCCAGCGCGGTGTGTGCCTCGCAGCATGCGCATACAACCATTGCCCTCGTTCACGGGCGTCAGCGCTATCCACAGGGTGACGATCTGGTCAGAATCAAGCCCCCAATGCGCCGCATCCTGATGCCAGGAGATAAAACGCCCGTCACCAGACTCCTTGGGATATAGATGGCTGGTCCAGACCATCAGATCCGGACCGAGCAACGGCTCCACCAGATCCAACAGATGAGTTAGCCGCATGATGCGATTGATCCACGGGAACACAAGATGCGACTTGTAACGCCATTTGCCGTTCACAACGCCGCCGGTGTCGTGCTCGTACCGCTCCAGTTCCGCTAGTGCCGCAGTGGCCTCCTCCGGTGCCAAAGCACGCTTCGGAAACAACAAGCCGTCAGTTTGATAGGTCTGAACCTCTTCCTGGGTCAACGTCAAAGCCTGCAACCCTCGGATGCCTTAAACTCTGGTGCGCTAAATATCTACTCTTTGGTGTGCCCGGCGCAAGCCGCCCGGCCCCCGCAACTTACGTATCAGCACAACGCCAGCGCAGGCACAGTTATGAAAATAGAATCCGGCCAGGTCCGCCTGTTTCGAGTCGACCCGCGTACCACCTGGATATTCCTCGAGTTACGAGCAGGTGAATACACAGGCTACGGCGAAGCCTTGGAGACTACCGATCCGCGCTTATTTGCAGCCGCATTGAGCCTGCAGGTCGAGCGGCTGACGGGTATGGCAGCCGATTCGGCCACCCCCCCAGCCAAAGCCCTGGCAGGCGAGAAGGCGACCGGTTTAATGGAAGCCTCGATACATGCGACAGTGGATCAGGCTTTGTGGGACCTGCGCGCCCAGCAGGTCGGATTACCGCTACACCGCTTGTTGGGGCCAACGTTGCGCACAGCAATCAAGTTGTACGCCAATATCAACCGCGGCACGCGCGACCGTACCCCCGAAGGATTTGCGGTGCGCGCGAAGGCGGCGGTCGACGACGGTTTCGACGCAGTAAAACTCGCCCCCTTCGACGGCCTGACACGCGCTAATGGCCAGACCAAAACGGGCCGTGAGGCGCTCGCACTTGGCGTTGAACGCGTGCAAGCCGTACGCGCGGCTATCGGAGAAGGCCCGAGGTTGATGGTTGATTGCCACTCGCGCTTTGGACTCGCCAATGCGCTGACATTCCTCGAGCGCACGGCACACACGCGCGTGGACTGGTTTGAAGATGCGCTGCCCTACAACGACATGGCGGCGTGGGAGCACCTGCGCGCTGTGTCTCCTTCCCCGCTGGTCGGTGGCGAGACAGCACGTGGCGTAAAAGACTTGTTGCCTTTTCTTGAACGCGGCATCTGGGACGTGGTGATGCCTGACATTCGTTTCTTTGGCGGTGTCACCGAACTCAACTCTCTGTCAGCACTGGTGGAGCAGTTTCAAATTCAGCTCGCACCGCATAATCCGCGCGGTCCGGTCGCGACGCTTGCCAGTGGACATGTCATGGCAAGCTGTCCGGTGTTCGATCACCTGGAGTTCCAGTACCGCGAGTGTGAGGACCGCGACCCGACGTGGCGCGAGCAATTGGGCTACGGCGCTGAGGTCATCCGTGATGGACACCTGCACCTGGGAGAAGCGCCAGGCCTCGGTTTCCGCTTCAATGCGGATGTACCCGGATAGAAGCCGACGGGGTTTGGTCCGTCGTCAGCGCGTCACGGCCGGAATCACGTGTTCACCCATCAGTTCGATGGCTTTCAACATATCTGCATGCGGCATCCCACCCCAGAACAGCCGCACGCCCATCTCGCTCACCTGCAAAGTATCCCGGTACTGCAATATCCGCTCGGTCACGGTTGCAACATCACCAATGTTGAACCGACCGGCCTCCAGTTCCTCGATCGGTAACGCAAAGGTCTGCCCCTCCGGTAACTCCTCGTCCTGGCCCCAGCTTGCATAGCCCGCGTATTTGCGTGCCACATGCGGCCACGCAAGTTTGCGCGCCTCTTCCATCGTACGCGCCACGTAGGTTTCGAGCGCAATACGGTAGTGTGGCGGCGGGAAGGGTTTGCCGGCAGCCCCAAGCGCTTGTTGGTATGGAGACACCTGTTTGGCGAGGATGTCCAACGTCGAATGCCCAACAGCCGTCCACCCATCCGCCAAGGTTGCAGCGCGCACGACCATCTTGTCGCCACTGGCCGCGAGGATGATCTTTGGCCCAGGCTGTTGCAGTGGTTTGATGCCGATAGTCGCGTCGCGAAGCTGAAAGTATTTTCCCTCGAATGTCACCGGTTCACCGGCCCAAAGACGCTTCACGATCTCCAGGGCCTCGAGAAAACGCCCCAGCCGTCCGCCTTCGGGAATACCAAACGCCTGGAATTCTTCCTCGCGGTAGCCTCGACCAAATCCGGCAATCAGGCGCCCGTTGGTGATGACATCCAATGTCGCCAACTCTTCCGCAATCTGCACGGGATTGTGCAACGTGAGCTGGATGATGTTGGTACCGAACTGCACGGACTCGACTTCGCCGGCAAGCCTCGCCAGCACGGGCACACAATGCAGGTACTGAGAGGGAGCAGCTAGATAGTGTTGCGGTGCATCCAGGAACTTGAAACCGGCCTGCTCCGCCAGCTTAGAGGCTTCGATCAGATTCTGCATGCGTACACGCATGTCATCACCGGGCGTATGTTCCACTGGCAGAGTCATGCCCATGCGAAAAGAAGATGCCATCAATTCTTACCTACCGTTCCAGGGATGCATTCCAATACTCTAACGCGCTTCTTCAAATCGCGATAACACGTATTCGAGTTAGACTACATATCGATTATTGTTGGGCTTGACTGCCCCTGAAGCTAAAGACTATCGATGCAGGATCTAGGAAAACTTGGTGTCTGGTATGCGGCAGACAAACTTGAACCGGCTCAATGGGTGGATTTTGTTCAACACGTGGAGACATTGGGCTATGGCACGTTGTGGCATTCGGAGTCCGCCGGGTTTGAAGCCATGTCCTTTGGCGCGTTTCTGTTGAACCATACATCTCGACTCAACATCGGCAGTGCCATTGCCAATATCTACGCACGCGACGCTATCTCATCGAAGAACGGGATGCAGACGCTGAACCGCATTTCTGACAACCGCTACGTCCTGGGGCTGGGCGTCTCGCACATCCCTCTGGTCGAGAAGCTACGCGGGCACAGCTACAAGCGTCCCGTTGCGACCATGCGCACTTACCTGGAGAGCATGAGCGCCGGGCAGGATGACGCTGACGATTGGCCCGTGATGATCGCCGCGCTAGGCTCCCGCATGCTCGAATTGTCAGCATCACACTGTCGCGGGTGTCTACCGTACAACGTAACGCCTGAACACACCGCCAGGGCTCGCGAGATTGTCGGCCCAGACGCAATCGTCGCGGTGGAACAGAAAGTGTGCCTTGAACCTGATTCGTCGCAAGCACTGGCATACGCCAAACGTGAGTTGGAGCGGTACATGGCCTTGCCGAACTATCGGAACAACTGGGTAAACCTGGGCTTCACAGAGGGCGATCTTGCCAACGGTGGAAGCGAGCGGTTCCTGAACGCCATGGTGGTCTGGGGCGATGCTGAAACAATCGCGGCGCGCGTTCAAGCACATAGAGACGCCGGTGCAACACACGTCAGCATTCAACCAGTACACGCTGAAGGCGATGTTGCGAGCGCCAAAACCATGTTAACGGAGCTGGCTTCCATCTGAATTGAACGTTAGCGCGCGACTTAACCAGAGAGCACAACACGGGACCAAACCACCATGTGGACCAATGAATACCACCGCGACGGTTATTATTTTCCCGTCGATGTCATTGATCATGCGACCGCAAGCCGCTATCGCGCTGCGTTGGAAGACTGCGAAGCGGCACAGGCGCATCAGCCGGAGTTAGCGCATGCGAAGGTATACCCACACCTCAGCATGCCATGGATGGATGAACTCATCCGCAACGACATTATCGTCGAACATGTCAGTCAGATCCTCGGTGACAACGTGCTCGTGTGGAACTCGAGCTTCTTTATCAAAGAGGCGAATACCACAAGCTTTGTGAGTTGGCATCAGGACCTGCACTACTGGGGCCTCAGCGACACCGATGAAGTCACGGCCTGGGTGGCCCTGTCACCCGCCACGGTTACGAGCGGCTGCATGCGCTTCATACCTGGCACACATGCGAGCGAGGACGCGCCGCACCGTGACACTTTCAGTCAGGATAATCTTCTGTCGCGTGGGCAGGAGTTGGCGATGGTCGTTGATGACAGCTCCGCCGTGGACGCCGAGTTACAAACCGGTCAAATGTCGCTGCACCACGGCCGGATGTTCCACGCCTCGCATCGCAATCAAACTGACGACCGTCGTATCGGTGTGGCCATTCGCTATATCAAGCCATCGATGCGGCAATCGAATGGCACCCGCACGATGGCAACGCTCGTCAAAGGCGAGGACACGCACGGGCACTTCGAATTGACACCACCACCAACAGGTAATCTATCGGCTCCCGACCTGAAGCGCGCACTGACAGCGCGCCGACGGGCAGATGAAATTCTGTTCGAAACAGCGAGTGAAGACGGACGCCGCACTTGAGCTTGCAACTCCGACGGCGACGCTCAGCCTGGATGTAAAACAAAATGACTTGAGCGATCGAGGCGGGCGGTTTTACACACTCAGCCCGAGAGGTCGTAGCTGATCAGGCGGTCGCGCAGGAATGCGTGCCGCGTTCTTACGCACGCGATCTCTTCTGTATCAACCGTGAAATGCACGAACGCTTCTTCGGTGCCCAGTCTGCGAAGCGGCGTCTCTTCATCACACCACGGTGGGCAGATCATGGTGCCGCCCCAGCCTTCGCCGGCCCGATTCAGGCTGAGCATCGCAACCTGGTTTTCCATTGCACGCGCCGTCACAAATGACGCCCAGCTGGGATACGACTCGTCTTTGTAGAACGCCGAACAATGCACCAATAGTTGCGCGCCGCGTCCGACACACAGCGCCCGCGCCAACTCCGGGAAACGCATGTCGTAACAGATGATTGGCGCGACGGTTATGCCACCCACATCAAACGACAACAACCGTTCGCCTGGGACGAAAAACTCCTTTTCCATCGACGCGCCATACTGCGCCAGATGCAGTTTGTCGTAACAACCGATGAGTGCGCCATCCGGCCCAACAACGCCTTGGGATATGCAAGTGCCACGACGGTCCCTTCGCGCGAACCCGTACATCGCAGTTGTTCGATGCCGCTGAGCAAATTCGCTGGCCCGTTCAAACGAAGGTCCTTCATCTGGCTCGGCGAGGATATCCAGACACTCGAACGACGCGCGCGAGTACTCGATGCTCGAATGTTCGGGCAACACCACCATCTCGATGGCGACGTCCGCATCAGCCAAGGCTGCGCCTATGCGCGCAAAACTGTCCGTCACATGCTGGTCGCGTTCGGCCGCACTGCGGATTTGAGGTATCGCGAGCTGACAAGCCAGCACGTTGATGCGAGTCATAGTGCGGATGTTCCCGGATGCAGCAGTGCTTCAGGCAGCGATGGGTGCTTCTTCCCCGCGTAAGGTCACCCGGTGCATAACCCGCCTGATGCACGTGTTGTCAAACGGCTCCACGGAGTGCATGACGCAACGGTTGTCCCACATCACGATGTCATGGTCAGTCCACACATGGGTATAGATGTACTGGGGTTGGGTCGCGTGATCGATCAATTCATCGAGCAACGCACGCCCCGTCCCATCGTTCATCCCGTCAATTCCGACCATCGTGTGTGGCGACACGAACAATGATCTTTTTCCCGTGACAGGATGTACACGGACCAACGGATGCAGGACGGGGGGCAGCTCGACGTACTCACCCTTGTCCTCCACCTCGGACAAGCCGGGCGCCAAGCTCAGGATGAAATCGTGATCGTGTATCACGCGCAACCCTTCGACGTGCTTTTTCATATCACCGCTGAGATCATCATAAGCTGCATACAGGTTACAGAACCGCGTATTGCCACCTTCACGCGTGGTTTCGATGCCATGCAGGATTGACCCTATGCTTGGCACTTCCAGAAATGAGCTGTCAGTGTGCCAACGCCAGGACTGGCTCAGGTACTGCCAGGAGGTATCTTTGGGAGGGATCAGTTGTCCCTGCTCATCTACATTGCTGACGCGATAGATTTCGACGTTTCTCGAGTCACGGTGCGCAAGCGAAGCATGTACTTCAAGCTCGCCAAACTGGCGACCAAACGCAATGTGGGACTCATCACTGATTGCCTGCCCGGGGAACACCAGAACAAGCTTCTGCATCCACGCCGTGCGCAGTTCGTCAACGAGTGACGCCGACAGTGGGGCTGACAGGTCAACACCCGTTACGCGTACGCCAAGCGCGGCGCCACAATCTTCATACTCAAGCTTCATCGTCGGCATCTGGCTCAGTTGGTGGTACTGCTTATATCTGCACAAGATAGGCGGCGAGAGTCCATCGGTAAAGCTACAGCGGATGGGCTAACAAGCGCTCGATCGCATCCGTTTTCAGAACCGCGGCGGTCGCCGCGAGGTCGGCCAGCGTCTGTTCGTTCAGCGGTACCCCGTCGCGCGCATAACGCTCTGCGGTTTCGTACTCCATCTCGCCAGCCACATATATCCGCTCCACGCCTGGTGCCTTACGCGACTGATGTGCTTCGGCGATGACCGCGTCCATCTCTGCCTTAAAGACATCCAGTTCGACCAGGGCGGCGACGTTCATTGCCATGACAAAATGTCCGTCGCGCGCGGCCACAGGCCCCTCGTCGAGGTCGCCGAGTCGTGTTCCGTACCCGGCACCTGACATCAGTGTGGACAACATGCCAAGTGCCATTGCGACGTTGATACCTTTGTATCCGCCAACCGGTTGAATCAGCCCGTCCAGCGCAGCCAGTGGGTCGGTCGTCGGCAGGCCATCCTGATCGTATGCCCAGCCTTCTTCCAGTGGTGCCCCCTTCTGCCCATACACCACGATCTTGCCACGTGCGCAGGCCGCAAATGCCGCGTCCACCAGAAACGCACGATACCGGCCCGCCGGAAGTCCTAACGCAAGCGGGTTCATTCCGACAATTCGGTCCGCACCACCCCAAGGCGCCATCGTGGGAAGTGCGTTGGTGGACGCGATGCCGATCATGTCTTCATCCAGCATCTTCTGCACATACCAGTACATCGCGCCACAGTGGTTCGAGTTGCCGACCGCTGCGAAGGCGAGACCGGTGTCGCGTGCGCGTTGAATGACCGCGTTGGTGGCAAACGCGCACGCAACCTGCCCCATCGCATTGTCACCGTCAACGCGCAACATGGCGCCCGAGTCGCGCTCTATGCGTGGTCTGCCGTGCGGATTAACACCGCCACGGATACACGGGATGTGTGCAACTTCTGCTGGATCAGAAAGTCGACCCACATAGTCCGGCACGCGCATGACGCCATGGGAATGAATGCCGTGAACGTCAGCATCGACCAACGTCTCCGTCAGCAGCGACGCATCCGCGGGATTCATTCGAGAGGCGATAAACACCTGCGTCACGGCGCGGTGCAACTTCTCCTTCGAAAAGCGTCGTTCCTGTTCGGCGTCCGGGTAGTGCGCCATGTGTCATGCGACCCGACTGGTAGCCGCAACGTCAGGGTCCAGCTCGAGCCCGAGCCCCGGGGCGGATGGCGCTTCCAGGAATACGCCCTCTTCGTCAGTTACCTCCGACAGCTGTGGCTTTGTAATCAGCCTTGACTTGAATGCCAGCAAAGGATTCTCCGGCAAGAAGTACTCAATCCAGAGGACGTTCGGCAGACCACACGCCAAATGGATATGTACAGCCTGCATGTTCCACGGCGAGACCGGGATGGCATTCGACGTCGCGTAAGCGTGCAACTTGAGCCAGTCCGTGATGCCACCTGTCACGGCGGCATTGGGTTGCACGATATCAACGGCCCTGGCGTCGATAAGCGCCTTGAACTCGGTGAGTCCCACGTGTTGCTCGCCGCCTACGATGTTGGTGCGCCCGGCATGAGCCCGCACGCGGGCATACGCTGCGATGTCCCCGGGCGGCACCGGCTCCTCCAGCCAGTAGACGTCATACGGTTCCCATTTCTTCAACTGTGAGATGGCGGTGTCAACATCCCACGTGCCGTTCACATCCACCATCAGCTTGATGTCCGGCCCGATGGCCTCACGCACGGCCTGTACGCGGGCCGTCGCTGTGGCTGGCGTCACAAAACTTCTGGAGCCGCGGATTTTGACAGCACGATGTCCGGCAGCCACAAAACTTGCGGCCTTCTCCGCCAGTTCGTCTGGTGGCAGGTGGTAAGCGCAGTTGATGTATGTGGGGATATGCTCGCGGTGATTGCCCAGCAGGTGCGCAACCGGCACGCCCGCGACTTTCCCTTTGATGTCCCAAAAGGCCATGTCAATGGCGCCGATAGCGCCGCGCACCAGCCCGTCAGAGCCGCGCCGTGGTAGTGCGTCTGCCATGTTCTGCCAGGCCCGCTCCGTCAGCCACGGAGAACACCCCATGACAGCGGGCGCCAACCGCGTGGCTATGATTTCCGCGATAGCGTTTCCCGGCGCTCCAAACAGCATCTGATAACCACGGCCTACGAGACCATCACTCGTGGTCGCTTCGACAACGACGATCTCGAAGTCTCCTCCGTCACAATCTGTATAACGCGTAGCTGAGACTTCACTGACAACCGTGCTCATAACATGCGGGTCGCTTGTTTTGACTGCTGAGGTACGTATCGTAACCAATGCAGACCGCCAAGGCCGAGAATCGCCAATATGCCGGATGAATGGGTCCAGATCGTCGACGCACGCAATCGTCCAGTACGCGCCGCGCCAAGAGCCCTGATGCGTGCTCAGGGGTTACGCTATCGCGCGAGCTTTATCTACGTTTTCAATCAAGCCGGACACGTATACCTGCAAAAACGCGCCGCCACAAAAGACATGTACCCGGGATGGTTCGACGCCGCTGCCGGCGGTGTGCTGCGACCGGGAGAGCGCTACATCGATAACGCGATTCGGGAAACAGAGGAGGAACTCGGGGTGGTGGATGCCCCGCTCGAGGCGCTAAGTCAGTTCTATTGCGAGGACGGCAGCAATCGGGTGTGGGGTCAGTTATTTCGGCTAACCCATGAGGGCCCATTCGAATTTGTCGACGGAGAAGTCGACTATGGCGAGTTTGTTGATTCCGCAGCAATCTTGCGAGGTGAATGGCCGGACATCACACCTGACTCATTGTATGGCCTGCGCTTGATTCTCGATGAATAACACGGTCGAGCCACTGCGGCGTTGTCGCTGCCCGACGCGCTCGACGGCGTCGGGCAGACACGTCATAAGCTAGATATCGAGCGTATGTTCGCGCTCCCACGCGCTCAGGTGTTGCGCGTACGAATCCCACTCACGCTGTTTGATGGTGAGATAAGCGTCAACAAACT
>MDTA01205467.1_pt1 | contig 26730 bp, 22 predicted proteins | sample 811151 | NCBI WGS metagenome assembly MDTA01 (sample SAMN05326648, study PRJNA326480) | marine metagenome | isolation source: seawater | place: Indian Ocean: South | collected 2010 | reverse complement strand
TTACCCATATCTGTAGCTAAAGTTGGTTGATAACCAACAGCTGAAGGGATTCTTACTAATAAAGCTGATACCTCAGAACCAGCTTGAGTAAATCTAAAGATATTATCTACAAAGAAAAGAACGTCTTGGCCTTCCTTGTCTCTAAAATATTCTGCAACAGTTAATCCAGTTAAAGCAACTCGGGCTCGAGCTCCTGGAGGTTCATTCATTTGGCCATAAACTAAAGCAGCTTTAGATCCTTTTCCATCAGTCTTAATTACTCCTGACTCTATCATTTCGTGATAAAGATCATTCCCTTCTCTAGTTCTTTCGCCAACACCTGCAAATACAGAAAAGCCTCCATGTGCCTTTGCAATATTATTTATTAACTCCATGATTGTAACTGTTTTCCCAACTCCAGCTCCACCAAATAAACCAATTTTTCCACCTTTTGCGTATGGTGCCAATAAATCGATTACCTTAATGCCTGTTACCAATTGTTCAGTTTCAGTAGCTTGATCCGTAAATTTTGGAGCAGGCCTATGAATTGGCCATTTTTCTTTTGTTTTAACTTCGCCTTTTTCATCAATAGACTCTCCAACAACATTTATTATTCTTCCTAAAGTTTCTGGGCCAACAGGCACACTAATTGGAGATCCAGTATTTGTTACTATATCTCCTCGCTTTAATCCTTCAGTGGCATCCATTGCTATTGTTCTCACATCATTTTCACCCAAATGCTGAGCAACTTCTAAAACTAATTTATTTCCTGAATTGTTTGCTTCAAGAGCTGTGTAAATTTCTGGTAGATTACTCTCGAAATTGACATCTACTACTGCGCCAATGATTTGTGTAATTTTTCCTTTAGTGCTCATACTATAAACTTTCAGCTCCTGAGATTATTTCTATTAATTCCTTCGTAATTGAAGCTTGTCTACTTCTATTGTAATTAATTGTTAGTTTGTCTACTAACTCTCCTGCATTTCTTGTAGCATTATCCATCGCAGTCATTCTAGATCCTTGTTCACTTGCAGCATTTTCTAAAAACGCTTTAAAAATTTGAGTAGAAATATTTTTAGGCAATAAATCCTCTAAAATTTCATCTTCTTCGGGTTCGTATTCATAAAAAATCGAACTATTTTCTTCACCTTGAGAAGTTTTTTTTTCTACAGGTATAATTTGTTGAGCTTGTGGAATTTGAGTTATAACATTTTTGAAATTGTTAAAAAATAAAATGCATTTATCAAATTCTTTTTTTTCAAAAAGATTTATAATTTCGTTCCCAATTGTTTGGGCTTCATTAAACGATATTTGTTTCTTTTCTTTAAAGCTAAATTTTTTAATAATATATTTACCGTATTCTCTTTTAATTTGATCTAAACCTTTTGTTCCAACTGAAATTATTTTTAATTCTTTTCCGTCTCTTAAAATTTTTTTAAAATTTGATTTTGCTAATTTACAAATATTTGAGTTAAATCCTCCACATAAACCTCTATCTGCAGTTAATACTACACACAAATATATCTTATCTCTTCCAGTGCCGACTAATAATTTTGGTGCATTTTCAGGATCATTAATTGATTTAGTAAGGTTAAGAATTATGTTTTGCATTTTTTGGCTATAAGGTCGACCTTTCTCAGCATTTTCTTGGGCTTTTCTTAATTTAGCAGCAGCTACCATTTTCATTGCTTTAGTAATTTTTTGAGTAGATTTAACACTTTTAATTCTTTTTTTGAGATCATCTAAACTTGGCATTATTTATTACCTTTTTTGTATTCTTCAATTATTTGAGATAAAACTTTTTCAATATTTTCATCTAGCTTTCCTGAAGACTGAATAGTTTCTATTATCTCTGGTTTTTCTAACTTAATTTTTTCAATAATGTCTTTTTCAAATTTTTTTATATTACCTAAATCAATATCGTCAAGATAACCTTTCACACCTGTAAATACTGAAACTACCTGTTCTGCTACTGTCATTGGAGAGTATTGATCTTGTTTTAACAGCTCTGTTAGTTTTGCGCCGCGATTTAATAATTTTTGTGTTGAGGCATCTAAGTCAGATCCAAATTGTGCAAATGCAGCCATTTCCCTATACTGAGCTAGTTCTAAATTAATTGAACCAGCTACTTTTTTCATAGCTTTTGTTTGTGCTGCTGAGCCAACACGGGAAACTGAAAGCCCAACATTCACAGCAGGTCTAATTCCTTGATTAAATAATTCTGTCTCTAAAAATATTTGTCCATCAGTAATAGAAATAACATTGGTAGGAATATAAGCAGAAACATCTCCTGCTTGTGTTTCAATAATTGGTAAAGCTGTTAGGGAACCTCCGCCACTTTTATCATTTAGTTTAGCCGCTCTTTCTAATAGTCTGCTATGTAAATAAAAAACATCACCTGGATATGCCTCTCGTCCCGGTGGACGTCTTAACAATAAAGACATTTGTCTATAAGCAACTGCTTGTTTAGATAAATCATCATATACAATTAATGCATGCATACCATTATCTCTAAAATATTCTCCAATGGTACAACCTGTATAAGGTGCTAAAAATTGCAATGGAGCAGAATCTGATGCAGTGGCAGCAACTATAGTAGTATATTTTAAAGCATCTGCTTCCTCTAAAGTTTTTGTTATTTGAGCGACTGTAGAACGTTTTTGCCCTATAGCTACATAAACACAGTATAATTTTTTCTTTTCATCCGAAGATTCATTTATTTTTTTTTGGTTAATAATTGCATCAATTGCTACAGCTGTTTTTCCTGTTTGTCTGTCACCTATAATAAGTTCACGTTGGCCTCTTCCAATTGGAATTAATGAGTCAATTGATTTTAAGCCAGTCTGCATTGGTTCGTTTACTGATTGTCTTGGTATTATACCAGGAGCTTTTACTTCAACACGCTTTTTAGTTTTTACAGAAAGTGGTCCTTTTCCATCAATTGGATTTCCTAAACCATCTACTACTCTTCCTAAAAGCTCTTTACCAACTGGAACATCAACGATTGCATTTGTTCTTTTAATCGTATCTCCCTCTTTGATATTCTTGTCATCTCCAAAAATAACTACTCCGACATTATCGTTTTCCAAGTTTAAAGCCATGCCTTTCGAGCCATCCTCAAACTCAACCATTTCACCAGCTTGAACGTTATCCAAACCATAAACCCGAGCGATACCGTCACCAACCGATAAAACTTTACCGATTTCTGATACTTCTGCTTTTTCACCAAAGTTTTTAATTTGATCTTTTAATAGCTTTGTTACTTCTGAAGGATTTATTGACATTTTAATATTCCAGTAATGATTGTTCGTATTTTTTTAATTTATTTTTAATTGAAGTGTCAATCATAAAACTTCCTAATTGTAATTTTAGTCCACCGATTAGACTCTTATCAAATTTATACTCAAAAATAATTTTTGAGCCCATTGATTTTGATAAATCGTTACTTATTTCATCAAGTTCCATTTTTGATAATTCTTTTGAGGAAATCAACGATGCTTTAACTTCCCCCCTTTTTTTAGAACATAATCTCAGAAAACTTTCAGTGATTTTTTTAATAAAGAAAATTCTTCTTTTTTCAATTAATAATAAGAAGAAATTTTTTAAATTTTTTGAAAATCCTAATTTTTGAGACAATAAATTTAAAATATTATTCTGGGACTCAACAGTGTAAGTAGGGTTTTGAATAAAATTTTTTAAATCTAAACAATTGTCATAAAGTATTTGAAATTTTTTTATATCATTTTGATTTTTATCAAGATCATTTTCTTCTTTTGAAAGTTCAAATAGTGCACGAGAGTACCTTTCTGATGTTTCAGTTGAGAAAGATTTATTTAAGCTCATTTTTATTTGTAGAAATAGTAGTGAAAATATGTTGAGGTCGTACCATATGAGAATTAGTTGATCAAGTTGCCAATTTTGAATTTATGCGAAATTGACAGGATCCACATCAACCGTAAGTTTAATTTTTGTCGATATTTTAAGATTATTAAGTAAATTTGATATCTTTTTTTGCATAAAAATCTGATTATTAAATCTTATTAAAAGTCTAGTTCGATACTTTTTTTTAATTTTAAATAATGGTGAGTCGACCGGTCCTAAGACTTCAAGTCCATTAATTTTTTTCAATTTTATCTTTATTTCTCTTGCACCATTTAAACTTAAACTACGATCTTTTGATGAAATTATAATTGCAACAAGTCTTATGAAAGGTGGTAACTTATTTTTTTTTCTTATCGAAAGTTCTTGTTTTAACAATTCTTCAGATTTATTTTTTATTAATTCATTTAAAGTATCATCATATGGTGATAACGTTTGATAAATTACTAGTGACTCCACGCTAAATCTTCCGGCCCTACCACTTAACTGATGGTATAATTGAATATTTTTTTCAGTTGTGCGTAAGTCAAAACCTCTACCAGAAAAATCAGCATCTATTACAACTATACAATTAAGTTTAGGAAAATTAAATCCTTTTGAGATCTTTTGTGTTCCAATTAAAATATCAATTTTATTATTCTTTATCTTTTCTAAAATATTTTTTGTTTTATCTTTTTTTTTTAAATAATCGCTAGAAAAAATGCCAATTTTTTTATCTGGAAAAATTTGTTTTACTTCATCGAATATTTTCTCAACCCCAGGTCCGAACATTATAAAATCACAGTATTTTTCTTTTTTACATTTTGTGGTTATTTCTTTTTCATAAGAGCAGTGGTGGCAAATTCCTCTATTTTTAATTTTGTGAAACGTTAAATACATTGAACAATTATTGCAAACAAGTTTAAGACCACATTTTCTACAAATTAAGTATGGAGCATAACCTCGTCTGTTGATAAAAAAAAGCACTTGTTCTTTTTTTGCTAAAAAATTTTTCACAAGTTCTATTGTTTCTGGTGCTACAAATTTATTTTTAATTCTGTTTAAATTTAAATTAATTATTTTTGTTTTAGGTAGAGGAAAATCTTCAAATCTTTTAATAATTTTTATATGTCTGTATTTTTTATTTTGAATATTATTAAAGGTTTCAACCGAAGGTATAGATGAAACTAAATGAACAGGAATTTTTTCAAAGTTAGCTCTTGAGATAGCCATATCTCTTGCATTGTAAATTACTCCTTCGTCTTGTTTATAAGAAGTATCATGTTCCTCATCTACTATTATTACTCCAAGTTCTTTAAAAGGGAGAAGTAGTGCAGATCTAGCACCGATCAATATTTTTATGTCATTTTTAATTATACCTTGCCAAATAATTCTTTTTTGTTTTAGTGTAATTTTTGAATGCCAAATAGCTGGCTCAAATCCAAAAAAGTCTTCAAATCTTGATTTAAAATCATTAGTTAAAAATATTTCAGGAAGCAAAACTAACGCTTGCTTATTTCTTTTTATTATTTTTTTAATTAATTCAAAATATACTAGTGTTTTGCCTGAGCCTGTTGCACCTTGTAAAACTGATACATCAAATTTATTTTTTATTTTATCTAAAAATTTAAATGCTGATAATTGCTCATCATTTAACAAATATCTTTTAATTTTAGTTTTTTTTAATTTAAATGGCTTATCATTTTTTTTTAAAAATTTATCATTACTTCCAATTACCATTTTCAGAGTTAAGCCAATTGGAACCATATTATAAGCTGAAAACCACTCTATAAAATCAACCAGTTTTTTATCAATTGAGTAATTAAATTTATTATTAATATTTTTTAATTTAATATTTTTAGGTTCAATATAATTATTTTTCCAAACCACTCCCAATTCTTTTTTTTTACCAAAAGGAACTTCAACTAAATCCCCAACGTTCGTCTCTATTTTAGATTTATAAGTAAAAGGAAAGTTAAAAATCTTTGGCAGCAAAATTTGTGCTTTCATGGCTTAATAGTATTAGAATTATTTTTATTTAAAAATGAATTGGTCTCTTATCAACAGCTAAAGCGGCTTCTTTAATTGCTTCTGTATGAGTTGGGTGGGCGTGGCAAGTTCTAGCTATATCCTCCGCGCTCGCACCGAATTCCATCGCTAAGGCCATTTCAGCTATCATATCTCCACAATGTGGGCCAATAATATGAACACCTAAAACTTTATCAGTCTTGCTGTCTGCTAATATTTTTACAAATCCCTCGGTTTCGTTATTAACTTTTGCTCTTGAGTTTGCCAAAAAAGGAAATTTACCTACTTTATAAGATTTACTTTCATTTTTTAGTTGCTCTTCAGTTTTTCCAACTGAGGCAACTTCGGGAGAGGTATAGATAACTCCAGGTATGACATCATAATTCACATGTCCCGCCTGGCCTGCTAAAATTTCAGCAACTGCTATACCTTCTTCTTCAGCTTTATGAGCTAACATTGGTCCTTTGATAACATCTCCAATAGCATAAATATTTTTGACAGACGTTTGAAGTTTTTCATTCACTTCTATATTACCCATGTCATCCTTCTTCACTCCAATTTTTGTTAAATTTAATCCTTCTGTATAAGGTTTTCTTCCGACTGATACTAAAACCTTATCCGCTTTAAAAATTTCTTTTTTAGAAGTTTTATTATCTGTAAACTCTATTATAACAGAGTCTTTTTGATCTTTTACTGAATTTACTTTTGAGCTTAATTTAAATTTTATACCTTGTTTATTAAGAATTTTTTGAAATTCTTTTGAAATTTCTCTATCCATTCCTGGAGTAATATGATCTAGGTACTCAATGACTACAACTTCACTACCAAGTCTAGACCAAACTGATCCCATTTCTAGGCCTATATATCCCCCTCCAATCACTGCTAATTTTTTTGGAACTTTGCTTAACGATAAAGCTCCATTTGATGATATAATATTTTTTTCATCTATTGCTACTCCTGGAAGTGAAGCTATATCTGAACCTGTTGCAATTACTATATTTTTTGCTTTATAATTTTCTTTTGAATTATTGTTGTAAACAATAATATCATTTTTTGAAAAAAGAACTCCTTTTCCTTTTATATAAGTAACTTTATTTTTTTTAAATAAATATTCTACTCCTTTTGTTAAAACTTGAATAGATTTGTTTTTATTTGACATCATTTTATCTATGTTCAATTTAATATTATCAATTTCTATACCTTGTTGATTAAAATCTTTTTTTGCTTTATGAAAGTTTTCAGACAAATTTAGTAAACTTTTAGACGGTATACACCCCACATTTAAACAAGTGCCCCCTAGAGCACCTCTCGATTCTATACACGCAGTTTTTAAACCTAACTGGGCAGCTCTTATCGCACATACGTAACCCCCGGGACCTCCACCAATTACGATTACGTCAAAAATTTTTTCCATTTTTATATATTGAGAAAGAGTCTCTTAGGTTGTTCTAGTGACTCCTTTATTATTTTTAAAAATGAAACTGCTTCTTTCCCATCGACTATCCTATGATCATAAGAAAGTGCTAAGTACATGATAGGTCTTATTTCAACATTACCATTAACCACCACAGGCCTTTCCACAATATTGTGCATACCTAACACTGCTGATTGAGGCGGATTTAATATAGGCGTTGATAGCATCGAGCCATAAATGCCGCCATTGGTAATTGTAAAAGTTCCTCCTTGCAGATCTTCAATTGTAATTTTTCCATCTCTAGCTTTATTTCCTAATTCACTAATATTTTTTTCAATATCTGCAAATGACATTTCATCTGTTTCTCGAAGCACTGGCACTACTAAACCTCTGTCAGTGCCTACAGCTATACTGATATTGTAATAATTTTTGTAAACTATTTCATCTCCTTGGATTTCAGAATTTATAGCTGGAAAATTTTTTAATCCTATGACGCAAGCTTTAACAAAAAAAGACATAAAACCAAGTTTTGCACCGTACTTGCTTTGAAAGTCTTCTTTGTATTCATTTCTCATTTCGATTACTTCACTCATATCAACTTCATTAAATGTAGTTAACATTGCAGCATTTTCTTGTGCCTCTTTTAATCTTTTTGCGATGGTCAATCTAAGTCTAGTCATTTTTATTCTCTCCTCTGGACCATGTTGAATCTTTCTAGTTGATGGAGCAGGTTTAGAACCCATTAGACTCATTATGTCTTCTTTTAAAATTACTCCATTTTTTCCAGTTCCTTCAATTTTATTTAAATCTAATTTGGCTTCCTTTGCCATTTTTCTTGCCGCAGGAGAGACATTTGGAATTATTTTTTTATGTATTTGATCTTTTTTTTCTTTTTCCTTTTCTACCAAGTTATCCAATATCAAAGTTTCCTCTTCTTCAAGTTTAAGTGGTTCTTCTTTCTTTATAACAATTTTTTGTGGAATTTCTTTTTCTTTAAATATTTGTTTTTTCTGTTTAGGTGGAGAATAATTCTTAATTTCTTTTATTTCTTTTGTAACTTTGCTAGTCGAACCATTTATCATTCCTAGCAAAGATCCAACATTAACTGTTTCACCTTCTTGCACTGAAATTTGCTCGAGAACTCCGTTTGATGGAGATGGAACCTCTACATTAACTTTGTCAGTTTCGAGCTCAACAATAGGTTCATCTGCAGAAACTTTTTCACCCTGGTTTTTTAACCATTTTGAAACTGTAGCTTCGGTAATCGACTCTCCTAAAGTTGGAACTAAAATTTTATCTGACATTTGTTATCCTAATACCTTTTCTAATATTTCTTTTTGTTGTGCAAGATGTTTATTCAAATTTCCAGTCGCAGTTGAAGAAGATGCTTTGCGCCCCACATATTTTACCTTGTCTTTTGTAAAGTATATTATTTCTAAGGTTCTATCTATATAATTTCTCACTGTATTCCAGGCCCCCATATTTTTTGGCTCTTCTTGACACCAAATAAATTCTGCTTTCTCATATTTTTTTAGTAGATTTGCTAAAGTTTTAGCAGGAAATGGATAAAGTTGTTCGATTCGAATAAAAATTATATTATCTATTTTTGCTTTTTCTCTAGCTTCAATAAGGTCATAATAAATTTTACCAGAGCACATAACCACTTTTTTTATTTCTTTATTATTTCTAATTTTGATAAGCCCACTTTTTGCGGAGTACGCATCATCCTCTAAAACTCTATGGAAAGTATTTTTGTTTGTAAAATCATTTAAATTTGAAACACATTTTCTATGTCTTAATAAAGATTTAGGTGTCATAACAATCAAAGGTTTTCGAAAATCTCTGTGCATTTGACGTCTTAAAACATGAAAATAATTTGCTGGAGTTGTACAATTTACTACCTGAATATTTTCCCCAGCACATAATTGTAAAAATCTTTCGAGTCTCGCGGACGAATGCTCGGGACCTTGGCCTTCATATCCGTGTGGTAATAACAATACTAGTCCGCTTGCTCTTCCCCATTTTGACTCCCCGGAAGTGATAAATTGATCTATAATAACTTGGGCCCCATTAGCAAAGTCTCCAAATTGAGCTTCCCATAGTACCAATGTTTCTGGTTCTGATAGAGAATAACCAAACTCAAATCCAAGAACAGCAAATTCTGATAATAAACTATCGATTATTTCAAATTTTTTCTGATTATCACTTATATTATTCAAAGGTATAAATCTGTCATGATTATCTTGATTTCTTAAAACAGCGTGTCTTTGACTAAATGTTCCTCTTCCAGAGTCTTGTCCAGAAAGTCTCACTGAAAATCCTTCAGCCAAAAGAGTTCCGAAAGCAAGATTTTCAGCTGTTGACCAATCTACTGATTTGTCCTTGTCAAATATTTGCATTCTTGTATCAAATATTTTTTTTAAAGTTTTGTGAACGTTAAAATTATTTGGTATTTTTGAAATTTTTTTTCCAATAGCTAATAATTTTTGCTTACTTACTCCACTTACACCTCTTTTATCCTTGCCAAGACCAGGCTTAAATCTAGACCAAGCTCCCTCGAACCATTTAAGTTCAGATTTGTAAGTCTTGGATGACTCTAGCTCTTTATCTAAAAAAATTTTATATTCATTTTTTTGTTTTTCTATCATTGATTGATTAGTCAGACCTTCAATAGCTAGCCTGTTTCCGTAAATTTTTAGAGTAGTAGGATGATTTTTAATTTTTTTATACATGATTGGCTGAGTAAAAGACGGTTCATCACCCTCGTTATGTCCAAAACGTCTATAACAAACCATGTCGATCACTACATCTCTGTTAAATTTTTGTCTATACTCTGTAGCAATTTTTGCGCAATGTACCACCGCTTCGGGATCATCGCCGTTTACGTGAAAGATCGGTGCTTGAGCTATTTTTGCAACATCAGATGGGTAAGGAGATGATCTAGCAAATCTAGGAGCTGTTGTGAAGCCTATTTGATTATTAACAATTATATGTATTGTTCCACCAATATTATGCCCTGGTAATCCTGACATAGCAAAACACTCCGCTACAATTCCTTGTCCAGCAAACGCTGCATCACCATGCATCAAAACTGGAATAACTTTTTTTCTGTTTTTGTCTTGATGAAAAAATTGTTTTGCTCTTGTTTGTCCTAATACAACTGGGTTAACCGCTTCTAAGTGTGAGGGGTTATCAGTCAAACTTATGTGCACAGAATTACCATCAAACTCTCGATTTGATGATGCGCCTAAATGATATTTAACATCTCCACCAAAATCTTTTTTTTGAGATGCACTTTTTCCAAAGAATTCACTAAATATAGATTTGTAAGGTTTTCCCATTACATTTGCTAAAACATTTAATCTACCTCGATGAGGCATCCCTATTTTGATCTCTTTAGCCCCAAGACTACCTCCTCTTTTTATAATCTGCTCTAACGCAGGTATTAATGACTCGCCGCCATCTAAACCAAATCTTTTTGTTCCAACAAATTTTACATGTAAATATTTTTCAAATCCTTCAGCCTCAATTATTTTATTTAAAATTGCTTTTTTACCATTTTCTGTAAATTTAATTTCTTTTTCTGGACCTTCAACTCTATTCCTAATCCAAGTTTTCTCATCGGGATCCCCCATGTGCATAAATTCATAACCGATATTGGAACAATAGGTTTTCTTAAGAATTCTTAAAATTTCATTTAATGTTGCATATTGGATACCAAGAACACCATCTAAATAAATTTTTCTATTATAATCATTTTTGGTAAAACCGTAAGTCTCAGGTTTTAATTCCGGATGTTCCTCTTTTTTTAATAGGCCTAACGGATCTAAAGAAGCAATTAAATGTCCTCTAATTCTATAAGCTCTTACTAACATAATTGCTCTAATAGAATCTTTTGTCCCTTGATTTGTTAATTCTAAATTTTTATTTTGATTTTTTTCATTCTCTTTATAAGTTTTCTGCTGGAGGACAATTTTTCTATTTTTTTTTGTTGGTGACCAACTAGGGCCTTTAAGATCATTATAAATTAATTTCTGCTCATCACTTAAACCTTTAAAAAATTTTCTCCATCCTTCTGGAATAGAGTTAGGATCATTTAGATAATCAGCATAAAATTCATTTATAAACTCAAAGTTATTGCCTGCTAAAAATGATGTTTTTTTGTAGGTAGTATTATCTTTAGATGATGACATTTAATAACTTATTTTAACATAAATTATGAAAATTCAACCATTTAGTTTTTGTAAAAGTGTCTTACCAATATCTGCTGGTGATTTTGAGATGGTAATTCCTGCTGATTTCATTACCTCGATTTTATCCTCAGCCCCACCTTTTCCGCCTGAAATAATTGCTCCAGCATGGCCCATTCTTCTTCCTGGTGGCGCTGTCAACCCTGCAATAAAACCTACCATGGGCTTTTTAATTTTTTCTCTTTTCAGAAAATCTGCCGCCTCTTCCTCAGCTGTTCCTCCAATTTCCCCAATCATAACAATTGATTTAGTTTCATCATCTTTTAAAAAAAGTTCGAGACAATCAATAAAGTTAGTTCCATTAATTGGATCGCCTCCAATTCCTATACAAGTTGATTGACCCATCCCATTGTAGGATGTTTGTGCTACAGCTTCATAAGTTAATGTTCCAGACCTTGAAACTATACCTACGGTTCCTTTTTTGTGAATATTACCTGGCATGATTCCAATTTTGCATTCTTCTGGTGTGATAACTCCAGGACAATTAGGTCCAATTAAGCGAGATCCACTGCCAATCAATTTCTTTTTAACTCTCAACATATCGATAACTGGTATTCCTTCTGTGATACAAACTATTAATTGAACTTTTGCATCTATTGCTTCTATGATAGCAGATGCAGCAAATTTTGGAGGAACATAAATCATGGTAGCGTCAGCACCAGTATTTTTTTTTGCTTCATCAACAGTATCAAAAACTGGGAGATTTAAATGTTTTTGACCACCCTTTTTTGGTGTTACCCCGCCAACTAATTGAGTTCCATATTTAATCGCCTGCTCTGAATGAAATGTTCCATGATTACCGGTAAAACCTTGACAAATTACTTTTGTGTTTTTATTTACTAAAATTGACATCTAATTTATAGCCTCTACAATTTTTTTTGCTGCATCATTCAAGTCATTTGCTGACAATATCTTTAAATTTGACTTATCTAATATAGCTTTTCCTTCTTTAAAGTTTGTGCCTGCAAGTCTAACTACTAAAGGCACAGATAAATTTACTTCTTTAGCAGCATCTACTACTCCTTGTGCAAGAATATCACATTGCATAATTCCACCAAAAATATTTATTAGAATTCCTTTTACATTTTTATCAGACAATATTAATTTGAAAGCAGCTGAAACCTTCTCTTTTGAAGCACCGCCTCCAACATCTAAAAAATTTGCGGGCTCTTTCCCGTAAAGTTTAATTATATCCATAGTTGCCATTGCTAATCCTGCACCATTTACCATACATCCGATAGTTCCATTGAGCTTTATATAAGCTAAATCATATTTGCTAGCCTGAGTCTCAGCAGGATCCTCCTCGTTTAGGTCTCTCAATTTAAGAATTTCAGATTGCCTAAAAATTGCATTATCATCAAAATTCATTTTTGCATCCAAACAAATTATTTTTCCTTTTTTTGTAACAATTAATGGATTAATCTCTATTAAACTTGCATCTTTCTCGATCAAAATTTTATATAAGGCTTTTACTAATTTTTTTGCTTCTATTTTTTGGCTTTCATCGAATGAAAATGGTTTAATAATGTTCTCTATTTCTTGATCTGATATATCTTCTTTTAACTCAACCTTGGTAGTATTAATTTTATCAGGTTCTTCTGAAGCTACTTTTTCTATATCCATTCCTCCTGCAACGCTACTTATAAATACAATTTTTGAACTTTCTCTATCGACAAGACAAGATAAGTAAAACTCTTTTGATATATTTGATGCCTCTTCAATATAAAGTCTTTTAACTTCTTTTCCCTCTGGTCCAGTTTGATGAGTAATTAATTTTTTTCCCAACATTTTTTTAGCCTCTGTTTTTAAATCATTTATATTTTTAACTAATTTCACACCGCCAGCTTTTCCTCTACCACCTGCATGAATTTGCGCTTTTAAGACAAATTCTGTGCTTTTTAATTTTTTGATTTTTTCACTTATTTCGTCTATTGAAAAAACTACTATTCCATCTGAAACAGGTGCACCAAATTCCTTCAGAATTTCTTTTGCCTGATGTTCATGTATATTCATAATAGATTAAGTGATTTTTTTGTTTATAATAATTTCATTATATAAAGAAAAAATTTATATTAATCTATAAATTTTAAAAAAAGTTGATTATTTTGAATACTTTTAAACATATTATTCTATTACCAGTGTATAACGACTGGAAATCTTTAAATCGTTTGTTAACAGTTATTAATAAAAACATTAAAAGTACTAAAATTTTTAAAACAGAAATCTTAGTGATAAACGACAAGTCAAAAAAAAAGATAACTTTAAATACAAAAAAATTAAATCACATAAAAAAGATTAAAGTAATTACTTTAAAAAATAATTTAGGAAGTCAAAAAGCAATTGCAATAGGACTGAGTTATTTATTAAAAAGTAAAAATAAATTTTTTGTCACAGTCATGGATTGTGATGGGGAAGATAATCCAAATAAAATTGAGTCTATGCTAGATAAAGCATTTCATAATAAAAATTATGTTATTACTTCTAATAGAAAAAAAAGAAAAGAAAGTATTTTAATAATTTTACTATATAAGATACATTTACTAATTACTTATTTTTTTACATTTAAATGGATGAGTTTTGGTAATTTTTCAACTTTTCATTCAAATAATTTGTCCAATATTCTATCTAATAATAGTTCTTGGTATTCTCATGCAAGTTCAATAATGTTCAATTGCAAAATCAAAAGAATGTACGCCAAAAGAGAAAGTAGATATTTCGATAAATCAAATTTAAGTTTTGGTGGATTATTGGAACACTCTATTCGTATTAATTCAGTTTTTTATAAAACTGTTATATTAAATTCTATAGTTTATATTATGCTGACATATTTAATAATTCCAAACTTGTATGGTTTTTCTTTTATTTCCTTAATTATTTTATTTAATTTGATATTATTTTTAGTAAGGAAAAAACACTTTATAGATGATCTTTCCTCTATTGATAAATATATACTAAATAAGAAATCATTTTAAACACTGAATTTTATAAATGTAAAAAACATTATTTTCTTCTAATTTATAACATTCTTGACTAAAGTAAGTTTCAATTATTTTTCTTGAAATATTTTCATGTTTAAAAAAATAAATTTCCTCTATCTTATTATTATCAATTTTTTTAAATAAAAATTTTTTATATTTCTCAAAGAATTTTCCTTCTTGAATTGGCATGCTCGCTCCTTCAAATGTAAAAGATTTATTTGGATAATTAAGTTTTTTTTCGGTAATGCTGTCTAAAAATGAGTAATGTGAAATAAGCATAATTTGTTTTTTTGAACTTTCCAATTGTTTTTGACCAAGTTTTATGTAAGAAATTTCTTGATTAGGGTCGCCCTCAAAAAATGGATTAATCCATAGTAAACCATTTAAACTTTTATCAATGTTTTTTGCAGAAACTGCCTTGTTTAAATTAATATCGTTTAATTCATGGAATTTTCTATTTTCATTATAGCGCAAGTGATATTTAAAAGTTATAAAAACTAATATTATAATACTTAAATATGAAAAAATATTTTTTAATTTTAATCTTGAATTCATAACTTCAGTATCTATGAAGGCAAAAATAATTGGAATAAGAAAATATATAAAAATTTGATTTCGAGTAATAGATTGATGAATTAAGCAACCTATAAAAAAAGCTAAAAAAATTGAAAAAGTAAATATTTCTTCAGAAAAAAATTTTATTTTTTTTTTTTTTATTTTAATAAATTTTAAATATATTATCAAAAATATTGGTAAAATTAAAAATTTATATTTATTAAAAAGACTCGTTGATGAGATACTGAAACTATCAACTCTATAAGATCCTATTGAAGATGGATAATCAATATATTGTAAATAAAAATCTTTATAATCAATTTTCAGAATTATTAATGTCAAAATAAATAAGATTAAACAAATAAAAAAGCTAAAAATGATTATTTTAAATGTTCTAAAATTTTTATATTTATATAAAAATAAACTAACAATAATACATTCTAAAATTATTATGTAAGAAGTTGGGACTTGTTTGGATAAAAAAGCAAAAAAAAATAAAAAAACTACAAAAAACCATAAATATTTACTATTTAAATTTATATTTTTAATAATGATATAAGTTGCCATAAGTGAAAAAAAAGTAGCGTGATGATCTACAAAAGGTGTCCCAGAAACAGTATATGCTAAAGTAGAAAAACTTATTGTAAATATTAAGGATTTTATTTCATTAACTCCTAAGCTTAAAAAAAAGTAATACGTAAATAATGCTATAGCGGCGTTGATTAATGATGAGTGAATTGTGTAAGCAAACCAATTTACACCAAAAATTTTGAAAAATAATGCTTGTAAAAAATCAACTGCAAAACTAGAAACTAACCAATAATCTCTAACAGGAAACTCATTATTTAGTATCCTGTAGCCACTATCATAATGTAAGAAAGTATCTATGGGAAAAGCACCAAATTTCGCATAGTAAATATTTATTAAAAAAGAAAATAAAAATATGATAAAGAAGTAAAGAATTTTAATGTTAAGTAAACTATATTTACGAAAATGACTCATTTAATTTTATAAACAATATAATTTAAAAATACAAAAAAAAAATGGAAATTTATCCGGTAATAGCAACTGAGAGATTTGACAATGCAAAGTTTCATAGACGATATTGTTTATCTTTTATTAAAAAATTTGTAAAAGGAAATGTATTAGAAGTTGGAGCAGGATGTGGAAGTTTTACAAGAGATTATATTAATTCGGAAATCAATATTACTTTAACCGAAACAGATAAAAAAAACTTTTTGGATTTAAAGAAAAATTTTAATGATAAAGAAAATATAAAAATTCAAAATGATACAATCTTTAATGTAGATGGTAAATTTGATACAATTTTATATTTACATGTATTAGAGCATATTGAAAAAGATATTGACGAACTGGAGGAAGCCAAAAAAAAATTAAATGATAATGGTCATTTGGTAATTATGGTACCAGCACATCAGAAACTGTATAGTAATTTTGATAAATCTATTGGTCATTTTAGACGGTATGAAAGAGATTTTTTTAAAAAAAATTTAATTAGTCTTGAAAGAGTAGAATTAATGTCATTAGATACAATCGGTTACTTTCTTTATTCACTAAACAAGATCTTTTTTAAAAACGAAAGTTTTCCATCTAATTTTAAAATTTTCATTTGGGATAAAATTTTTACTCCAATAACAATATTTGTAGACAGGTTAACAAATTATAAATTTGGCAAATGTATACTTTCTGTCTACAAAAAAAATTAACTTTTATTTAATATTGGATCTATTTTTTTTGCTGCATCAAATAAATCTCTTACAGATTGGATGGACTTATTAAATTTGTTCTTTTCATCAATACTTAGATTTAGCTCTATTATTTTTTCTACACCTGTAGAACCAATTATTACTGGAACTCCGACGTAGAGGTCTTTTACGCCATATTCTCCATTTAAAAATGCTGCACATGGAAGTTGTTTTTTTAAATTTTTTAAATAACTTTCTGCCATCTCTACTCCAGATGCAGCAGGAGCATAAAAAGCTGAACCTTTTTCTAAGTATTTTACTATTTCCGCTCCTCCTTTTTTTGTTCTATCAATAATTTGATCTAATTTTTCTTTTGTAATTTTTCCTTCGTCAATAAGTTGATTAATCTTTTTTCCCTCAACTTCTGTTGCACCCAACATAGCTACCATGCTATCGCCATGTCCGCCCAAAACAAAAGATTTAATTTTGTTTACCGAAACATTAAGCTCTCGAGAAAGAAAATAAATGAATCTAGATGAGTCTAAAATTCCTGCCATCCCTACTATTTTATTTTTTGGTAATCCAGAATATTTTTGAAGAGCCATAACAATAACGTCTAGTGGATTAGTGATGCAGATAACAAAAGCATTTGGTGAAGTTTTTTTTATTCCTTCAGCTACTTGCTTTATAATCTTCAAATTTATTCCTAATAAATCATCTCTTGTCATCCCTGGTTTTCTTGGAACACCGGCAGTAATAATTATTACATCAGAATTTTTGGTATCTTCATAATTGTCTGTTCCAGATAAATTTACATTAAATCCGTTTACTGGGGATGACTGAGCAATATCTAACGCTTTTCCTTTGGCTATACCTGCTGCAACGTCAAATAAAACTACATCTCCTAACTCTTTCAAAGCAATAAGTTGGGCTAAAGTTCCACCAATTTGTCCAGCACCGATTAAAGTAATTTTTTTTTTCAATTATTGTCCTTATTATTTCATTGTTGGCATTGTAAACTCTGGATCAGATCGTAATCCTGTAGGCCATCTAGAAGTTATTGTTTTCAATTTAGTATAAAATCTTACACCTTCTGGTCCGTGCATATGTTGGTCACCAAATAATGACCTTTTCCATCCTCCAAAACTATGAAAGGCAACCGGAACTGGTATAGGTATGTTTATGCCTACCATTCCAATTTTTGCTTTAGTTGAAAAAGTTCTACCCGAGTCGCCATCACGAGTAAAAATACTCACTCCATTACCAAATTCATGATCGTTTACTAATTGCAAAGCTTCATCGAAATTTTTTGCTCTAACAACAGATAAAACTGGCCCAAATATTTCCTCTTTATAGATACGCATATTTTGAGTCACATTGTCAAATAAACAGCCACCAATATAATATCCATTTTCATATCCTTGCAATTTTAGATTTCTGCCATCTACAACAAGTTTTGCTCCTTCTTTGACACCTATATCAACGTAATTCTTAACTTTTTCTAAATGTTCTTTAGTAACAAGTGGTCCCATTTCAGATTTTTTATCTAAACCAGGACCAATTTTTAAAGCTTCAACTTTTTTTGCCAAATTATTAACTAGTTTATCTCCTATGTCTCCAACTGCTACTGCAACTGATTGAGCCATACATCTTTCTCCTGCAGATCCATAGGCGGCACCCATTAAACCATTAACAGCTTGATCTAAATCACAATCAGGCATAACTACACAATGATTTTTGGCTCCTCCCAGGGCTTGAACTCTTTTTTCATTTTTTGCACAATTTTCATAAATATATTTTGCAATCGGTGTAGAACCTACAAAACTCATTGCAACAACATCTTTATTTTTAATTAGCTCGTCAACTGCTTCTTTATCGCCGTTAACTACATTAAAAACACCATTAGGTAACCCAGCTTCATTTAACAATTCTGCTAGTCGCATTGAGCAGGATGGATCTTTTTCAGAAGGCTTAAGAACAAAAGTATTTCCGCATGCGATAGCCATTGGAAACATCCACATTGGTACCATAGCGGGAAAATTAAAAGGTGTTATTCCAGCACAAACCCCTAAAGGTTGCCTTATAGACCAGCTGTCTACATTCGTTCCCACATTTTCTGTAAATTCTCCTTTTAACATCTGAGGTATGCCGCATGCGAACTCGACCACCTCTAAGCCTCTAGTCAATGATCCTTTGGCATCATCATAAACTTTTCCATGCTCAGAAACGATAATCTTGATTAATTCATCAGAATTTTTTTCTACAAGTTCTTTAAACTTAAACATTATTCTTGCTCTTTGAAGGGGTGGGGTATTTGACCATTTATAAAAAGCATTTTTCGCACATTCTATTGCTTTGCTTACATCTTGTGCTGACGCTAATTTTACTTCTGCAGTTTGATCACCTATAGAAGGATCAAAGATTTTGCCTTTTCTTGATGAATTGCCTGAAAAATTTTTTCCATCAACAAAGTGTTCTATTAATTTCATGTTGATGATGATTAAATAAGCTTTTAACTTGTTGCAAGCATTTTTTTTATTGATCCGATAGCTTTTGCTGGATTAAGTCCTTTTGGGCAAGAATTAGTACAATTCATAATAGTATGGCACCTGTACAATTTTAACTCGTCTGCTACTTTTTTTAATCTCTCTTTTTTATCTTCATCTCTGCTATCGTTGATCCATCTATATGCTTGTAATAAAACTGCTGGGCCAAGATATTTATCTCCATTCCACCAATAACTTGGGCATGATGTTGAGCAACAAGCGCATAAAATACATTCATAATAACCGTCTAGTTTTTCTCTATCTTTTTGAGATTGTTTCAATTCTATTTTTTCTTCACTTGTTTTGCCTACTTTTAGCCAAGGCTGAATTGACTTATATTGGTTATAAAGTGTTGTTAAATCACCAATTAAATCTTTTATTACTTTTAAGTGAGGTAATGGATAGATGTTTAGGTCTCCGTTTATATCTGTATGTGATTTTATACATGCTAAAGTATTTACTCCATCAATATTCATAGCACATGAACCACACACGCCATGAGCACATGACCTTCTAAAAGTTACAGAAGGGTCAATCTCATTTTTAATTTTAATCAAAATATCAAGAACTTTCGGCCCACAATTATCCATATCAACTTCAAAAGTATCCATTCTAGGATTTCTTCCATCAGACGGATCCCACCTGTAAACATTTACTTTGCGTAAATTTTTTGAGTTAGTTTGGTCTTTATAATATGTGCCTATTTCAATCTTCGAGTTTTGAGGTAAATTAAATTTTACCATCTAATAAACTCTTTCTTTAGGAGGAAAATATTGAACATCGTTTGTAAGTGTTCTTGAGTGAACATCTCTATATTTTATTTCTACTTTATCTTTATTTTGCCAAGCTAAAGTATGTTTCATAAAATTTTTATCATCTCTTTTTGAAAAATCTTCTCTTGCATGAGCTCCTCTACTTTCTTTTCTATTATACGCAGAGTCCATCGTAGTAAGAGCTTGACTTATCAAATTATCGAACTCAAGTGTTTCAACTAAGTCAGTATTGAATAATAAAGACCTATCTTTTACATATAAATCGTTCATTCCATTTAATGGATCTCTGATTTCTTTCACTCCCTCTTTTAATGTTCTTTCAGTTCTGAATACAGCACATTTTGTCTGCATTGTTTTTTGCATTTTGAGTCTGAGCTCAGATGTTTTGGTTGATCCGTTTGAATTTCTAATCTTATCAAACCTTTCTAAACATTTATCAGTTTCGCTATTTGAAACTTTTTCATGAGGTGTGTTAGGTTTCACCAATTCTTTGGCTCTTTTTGCTGCAGCTTTTCCAAAAACGACTAAATCAATTAAAGAATTAGAGCCTAAACGATTTGCGCCATGAACTGAAACACACGCTGCTTCTCCTATTGCCATTAAACCAGGCACAGTCTTTTCTGATCCGTTTAAAGTCAAAACCTCCGCTTTATAATTTGTAGGTATTCCTCCCATATTATAGTGAACGGTAGGTACAACTGGTATTGGTTCTTTGTTCACATCAACATTTGCAAAAGTTTTAGCTGCATCAGCAATTCCTGGAAGTTTTTCTGCGATAATTTTTTTATCTAAATGATCTAAATGAAGATTGATATGATCTTTGTTTTTACCCACTCCTCTACCTTCATTTATCTCTATTTCCATTGATCTACTTACTACATCTCTAGATGCGAGATCTTTAGCATTAGGTGCATATCTTTCCATAAATCTTTCGCCTTTTCCGTTAACAAGGAATCCACCCTCTCCTCTAACTCCTTCTGTGATTAAACAACCAACTCCGTAAATACCTGTGGGATGAAATTGAACAAATTCCATATCTTGTAATGGTAAACCAGCTCTTAAAACCATGGCATTTCCGTCCCCGGTGCAAGTGTGTGCTGATGTAGCTGAGTAATAAACTTTACCATATCCGCCTGTTGCAATAATTGTTATATGAGATCTAAATCTATGAATTGTTCCATCGTTTAAATTCCACGCAATAACGCCTTTACACTCACCATTTTTCATTATCAAGTCTAGTGCAAAATATTCAATAAAAAATTCAGTATTTTGTTTTAAAGCCTGACCATATAATGTGTGCAAAATTGCATGACCTGTTCTGTCAGCAGCAGCACAAGTTCTTTGAGCGGTTCCATTACCATAATTTTTTGTCATTCCACCAAAAGGTCTCTGATAAATTTTTCCATCTTCAGTTCTGCTAAATGGAACGCCATATCTTTCTAGCTCGACAACTGCTTTTGGGGCCTCTTTGCAAAGATATTCGATGGCATCTTGATCGCCTAACCAATCTGATCCTTTTACAGTATCATACATATGCCATCTCCAGTCATCTTCACCCATGTTTCCTAGTGCTGCTGAAATTCCTCCTTGAGCTGCAGATGTATGACTTCTAGTAGGAAAGACTTTCGAAATACAAGCAGTTTTTAACCCTGCTTCTGATAAACCGACTGCTGCTCTTAAACCGGATCCACCAGCTCCAAGTACTACAACGTCGTATTCATGATCAATAATTTTATAAGCTTTCATTCTATAAATTTAACATTCCAAAGATAGTTATTAATGGTATTATTATAGCAAATATATTTAATATTTTATTTGCGACATTTTTGATTTTATCATTTCTTATATAATCCTCAAATATTTCACTTATGGTTAAAGCAGAAAAAAAGTAAGCAATAACAACAAATAGAGAGAATATTGTTTTAGATGGTTGAGACGAAAAAAAAACTACTAGTTGTTGATAATCATTATCATAAATTTTTACAAAACTTATAATAAACCAACACATGATTGGTATTAAAATTAATGAACTTATTTTCGTAAATAGCCATTTTTTTGTTGAAGTATGCATTTTTAGATTAAATTCCTTCCTATAAAATAAAATAAAATAGTTAAAAGAAAAGAACCTATAAACACAAACAATCCAGTAATCCTTGCTACTTTTAAATCAAAGCCGTATCCAAAATCCCATGCTAAATGTCTTATTTCGTTCAAAATGTGGAAGCTAAAAGTCCAACAACAAGATATTGTTAAAAATTTTCCTAAGTAGGAATTTAAAATTATTTCAATAACCTCATAATTGTTCTCACCTAAATTCAAATACAAAACCCAAAGACAAATTAAAGTAATCAATAATATGTTAACTACACCAACAATTCGGTGCGAAATAGATAGTAAGGATGAAATATGCCATCTATAAATTTGAAGGTGCGGGCTTAAAGGATTTTTATGATTCTCCATCACTTCTTTATAAACTATATTTTAGAATTCTTAATTAGAGATTCTGCAATTTGAACAGTATTTAAAGCTGCTCCTTTTAACAAATTATCCGAAACAATCCACATATTCACGGCTTTTTTATTAGAATGATCTTTTCTTATTCTTGAGACAAATGTCAAATAATCTCCCTCTGCTTCAAAAGGTGTCATATAACCTCCGTCTTTATGTTCATCAACGACTTTGCAACCTGGTGCATCGTTTAATATTTTTCTAATCATTTCAAGATTGTATTCTTTTTCAAATTCAATGTTAACAGATTCTGAATGAGAAGTTTTCACTGGTACTCTTACACAAGTAGCGGTCAATCCTATTGAATTATCTAAAATTTTTTTTGTTTCATTTTCCATTTTCCATTCCTCTTTAGTGTATCCATCCTCTCCAAAAGCATCAATATGTGGAATTAAATTAAAAGCCATTTGTTTTGTAAAATTTTTAGACTTGATAACTTTCCCATTTAAATAATCTTTTGTTTGACTAAATAGTTCATCTACTTGATCTTTACCTGCTCCTGAAACAGCTTGATAAGTTGAAACTATAACTCTTTTAATCTTATAAACTTTGTGTAAAGGACTGAGTGCTACTAAAAGTTGAATCGTAGAACAATTTGGATTAGCAATTATGTTTTTATGTTTCTTAAGATCGTTTGGATTTACTTCTGCAACAACTAAAGGCACATCTTCGTCCATCCTAAAAAATTTTGAGTTATCAATTACAATAGTCTTTTTAGCAGCGAGAGGTGCCCATTTTTTTGCTACCTCACTGCCTGCAGCAAAAATTGTAATACTCGCTTTTGAAAAATCATATTTTTCTAATTGCTCAACTAAAATTTCTCTTTTTCTAAAATTTAATTTAATTCCTGCGCTTTTTTGTGAAGCGACCAAATAGAGGTTATCAATCTTTAGCTTAGATTTTTCTAAAACTTCTATTGTTTTTCTTCCCACGTTTCCTGTGGCACCAATAATTGCAAAATTCATATAATTAATTATTTTATTTCAATTTTGAAATAATTGCATCACCCATATCAGATGTGGTGACTTCCTTTTTGCCTTTAGACATTATATCTTTTGTTCTCAAACCATCATCAAGCACTTTTTGAACAGATGAATCTAGTTGATCAGCCTCTTTTCCTAAATCTAATGAATATCTTAAAGCCATCGATAAACTTAAAATAGTTGCTATAGGATTTGCCAAATTTTTTCCAGCAATATCGGGTGCTGATCCATGCACTGGTTCATACAAAGACCTAATTTTTCCATTTTTGTCTTTTGCTCCTAAAGACGCTGATGGTAACAAGCCTAAAGAGCCAGTTAACATAGCTGCTTCATCGGATAACATGTCTCCAAATAAATTATCAGCCAGTATCACATCAAATTGTTTTGGATATCGCAATAGTTGCATGGCACAATTATCTGCTAACATGTGATTAAGATTTACTTGTTGGAATTCTTTATCTTTTAAAGCTTGAACTTCTTCTCTCCAGAGCACTCCTGCTTCCATTACATTTGATTTTTCACAAGATGTTACTTTGTTTTTTCTTTTTTTTGCTAAATCAAATGCAACTCTCGCTATTCTTTGTATTTCATTTGTAGTGTAAGTATGAGTGTTAATACCTTTTCTTTGATTATTTTCCATCGGTTCTATTCCTCTTGGCTCACCAAAATATATTCCTCCTGTTAGCTCACGAACAATCATGATGTCTAAGCCTGAAACTATTTCTGGCTTAAGCGATGAAGAGTCTACAAGTTGTTTAAAGCAAATTGCAGGTCTTAGATTAGCAAATAATTTTAGCTCTTTTCTTAATTTAAGAAGAGCTCTTTCAGGTTTTTTTGAAAATTCTAAATTATCCCACTTAGGTCCACCACACGCACCCAAGATTACAGCATCGGACTCTAACGATTTAAAAAAAACTTCATCCGTTATTGGAATTTTATTTGCATCAATTGATGCTCCTCCAATTAATTCTTCTTGAAAACTAAAGTCTAATGACTTGTTTTTATTAAACCATTCTAAAATTTTTTTAACTTCTTTTACAACCTCAGGTCCAATACCATCTCCAGGTAATAATAATATTTTTCGACTTCTTTGTTTATTCATTATTAAAAATCCAAGACTTATTTAAATTTATGTTTTTTTCATAGTTATCGATATTTTCAACTTTCGCCATAGTTAACCCAATATCATCTAAACCATTTAATAAGCAGTCTTTTTTAAATGCATCTAATTCAAATTTAACAATCTTATTTCCAAATTTAATTTCTTGATTTTCTAAACTTATTTCAATTTCTTTTTGTCTTTTTGAATAATCAGATAATTCTAAGATTATTTCCTCTTTAACCTTAATGGGCAATATACCATTTTTAAAACAATTATTGTAAAAGATGTCAGCGAAGCTCGAGCTAATAATACTTTTAATTCCAAAATCTAATAAAGCCCAAGGAGCATGCTCTCTTGATGATCCGCATCCAAAATTTTTACCTGCTATTAAAATTTTTGATTTATTGTAAGGTTTATTATTTAAAATAAAATTATTAATAATTCTTCCTTTTTCATCATATCTCATCTCATAAAATAAACTTTTACCTAAACCGGTCCTCTTAATTGTTTTTAAAAACTGCTTAGGTATAATCATATCTGTATCAATATTTTGGAGTGACAAATATGCTGGGATACTTTTAACTTTAGAAAATTTTTCCATTATTATAATTCTCTTACGTCTGTTAAATAACCTTTAATAGCTGCTGCAACTGCCATACCAGGGCTTACTAAATGAGTCCTTCCCCCTCTGCCTTGCCTGCCTTCAAAATTTCTATTAGATGTTGACGCACATCTCTCTTTTGGTTTTAGTTGATCAGGATTCATGCCCAAACACATAGAGCATCCTGGTTCTCTCCATTCAAAACCTGCATCAATAAATATCTTATCAATCCCTTCCTGTTCAGCTTGTGCTTTAACTAAGCCAGATCCTGGTACAACCATTGCACTTACATTTTGTGCAATTTTTTTTCCTTTTAAAAGTTCAGCTGCTAATCTTAAATCTTCAATCCTTCCATTGGTGCAACTACCAATGAATATTTTGTCAATTTTGATTTCTGAAATCTTTGTATTCGCCTTTAAACCCATATATTCTAGAGACCTTTCCATTGCCATTTTTCTGTCTTTGTCAGCCTCTTCCTTCGGATCTGGAACTGCTCCAGTTACAGGAGAAACGTCTTGTGGAGATGTTCCCCAAGTTACTAGAGGTTCAATATCTTTTCCATCAATATTAATTTCTTTATCAAATTTACAATCTGTATCTGAATATAAAGTTTTCCAATAATCTAATGCTTTTTTCCATTTATCTCCTTTCGGGGACATTGATTTATTTTTTAAATATTCAAAAGTTTTAGCATCCGGTGCAATTAATCCGGCTCTCGCACCAGCTTCTATAGTCATATTACAAACAGTCATTCTTTCTTCCATACTTAAATCTTTTATAACTTTACCAGCAAATTCAATTACATACCCTGTGCCTCCTGCAGTGCCAATAGTGCCAATTATTTTTAAAATTACGTCTTTAGCAGTAACTCCCTTTGGAAGTTTTCCATTTACATTAATTCTTAAATTTTTAGATTTTTTTTGAATTAAAGTTTGAGTAGCTAAAACATGTTCAACTTCTGATGTTCCTATACCAAAAGCTAAAGCTCCAAAAGCACCATGAGTTGCTGTATGACTATCCCCACAGACTATGACTGTTCCAGGTTGAGTAAAACCCTGTTCTGGTCCTATTATATGAACTATTCCTTGTCTTTTATCGTTTACATCAAACATCTTTATTTTAAATTCTTTGCAATTGTTTCTCAACGTATCTACTTGAATTTTTGAGTCTTGATCATCAATTCCTTTAGTCCTATCAGTAGTTGGAACATTGTGATCTGGTACAGCCAAAGTTAATTCTGGTCTTCTAACTTTTCTTTTGTTTAGCCTTAATCCTTCAAAAGCTTGTGGGCTTGTAACCTCATGAACTAAATGCCTATCGACATAAATTAATGAGGTCCCATCATCTTGTTGGTGAACAAGGTGATCTTCCCATATCTTATCGTATAGAGTTTTTGACATTTAATTTTATTTTTTTTCGCTAGTTTGCTTTTCAGCTTTAGCTTCGACT
>MDTA01099716.1_pt1 | contig 26735 bp, 13 predicted proteins | sample 811151 | NCBI WGS metagenome assembly MDTA01 (sample SAMN05326648, study PRJNA326480) | marine metagenome | isolation source: seawater | place: Indian Ocean: South | collected 2010 | reverse complement strand
CCCGGAAATCGCGGCGGACAAGGCGAAGAACTCCCGGTTCGTGCAGGTGAGCGAACGGCCTCCAGATCGGACCCATCCAACCCCGGTGCTCTCCTTTCCGTAAAGCTGGAAAAACCGCCGCCGCGTTTTCGTACGCCGTCTCACGCCCCGACCTCTTCCGTCTTGCCACAGAGCGTGACGTACAGTCCCGACGGTCGCAGGCTCGCGTGCGGTGCCATGGACGGCACCGTCGCCCTCTTCGACGTGGGCACGGGCAAACTCCTCCACACCCTCGCGGGCCACGCCATGCCGGTGCGTTCGCTCTGCTTCAGCGCCGACGGCAAGACGCTCTACACCGGCTGCGACGATGGGCACATCCACGCGTACGACGCCGAGCACCGCAGCCTGACCGATGCGCTGCCGGGACACAAATCTTGGGTCCTCGGCGTGGCCGTCAGCCCCGACGGTGGCGCGCTGTGCTCGTGCTCGAGCGACGCCACCGTGAAGCTCTGGGACGTGGGCCAGCGATCCTGCATGCAGACGATGAGCGACCAGGCGGAGGCTGTGTGGGGGGTGTGCTTCGCGCCCGGTGGGGGAAAGGTGGCGAGCGTCAGCGACGACAAGAGCGTGAACCTGTACGATTTCGTCTGATGAGAAACCTCATCAAGGCGGAGCGGGGGGGTCCAAATAGCTCCATCTCAATAACACGTGTGACATCGGTATACCGTAATTGCGAACATTTCCCCAACAGAAATCAGTTGGCAAGGCGAAATGTGATGTCATAAATGCCCGAAAATATCATCTCCGACGCTTGTAAATCAGTTACAGGCGTGTCTGTCTCACAAAAACTTTACCAGCCGCCGGCGCCTGTCACATTCCGTCGAGCGACCAGCTCCTTGCGACGATAGCCATGGGAGGCGACGGCGATAAGAAGATGAAGAAGGACAAAAAAGACAAAAAGGACAAAAAGGACAAGAAGGACAAGAAGGACAAGAAGGACAAGCGAGACCGCGACGCGGCTGGGGACGCGGGCGGCGAGGCGAAAAAGGTGAAATCCACCGCCGCCGCTCCCGGGAAGCGCGCCGAGCTCGCCAACGTGGGCGACCACGACCTCGCCAAATCCGCTCCTGCTTTCAAGCGCCAATTCTACACCCCCGTCGCGTCCGTCACCAAGCTCAGCTCGAAGGAGGTGGACGCCAGGAGGGAGGAGCTGGGCATCACCCTCGAGGCCGCCCCCGACGGCACCAACTTCACCCCCGTCGCCGAGTTCAGCGAGGCTGGCTTCTCCAAGGATGTCCTCGCCGCCACGGCCAACTTCAAGAAGCCGTCGCCCATCCAGGCCCAGTCGTGGCCCATCGTCCTGAGCGGTCACGACATGGTGGGCATCGCCGCGACCGGCTCCGGAAAGACCATGGCCTTCGGTCTCCCTGCGCTCATGCAGATCCTCGCGCAGCCCAAGTGCGCGCCGGGCTCGCCGCAGTGCCTCGTGCTCGCGCCCACCCGCGAGCTGGCGCAGCAAACGGCGAGGGTCTTCGAGGACGCGGGTTCCGCGTGCGGCGTGCGTTGTGTGTGTGTGTACGGCGGTGCCCCCAAGTGGGAGCAGAAGAAGCTGATGCAGCAGGGTGGCGGGTGCGCGGTGATCGTCGCCACGCCGGGCCGGCTGCGCGACTTCATGAACGACGGCGACGTCAAGCTGGACAAGGTGACGATGCTGGTGCTCGACGAGGCGGACAGGATGTTGGACCTCGGGTTCGAGCCCGAAATCAGGGAGATCGCCGGCAAGACCCGCGCGGACCGCCAGACCGTCATGTTCTCCGCCACGTGGCCCACGTCCATCCAGGGCCTGGCTGCCGAGTTCATGTGCAATCCGGTCAAGGTGAGGATCGGCGCGGAGGGCCTCAAGGCGTCGCACTCCGTGACGCAGGTGGTGGAGGTCGTGGAGCCCAACGATAAGGACGCTCACCTCGCTAGGGTCCTGAAGAAGTACCTCGGGGGTAAGAAGCCCGTGCCCAGGACCCTCGTCTTTGCGCTGTACAAGAAGGAGTGTGCGAGGCTGCATGAGAACCTGAAGCGGCAAAACTGGCAGGCGGCTTGCATCCACGGCGACATGTCGCAGCGGGACCGCGAGCTTTCCGTGGAGGCGTTCAAGAACGGATCCAGCCCGCTTTTGATCGCCACCGACGTCGCCGCGCGAGGCCTGGACATCAAGGGTGTCGAGTACGTCATCAACTACACCTTCCCCCTCACCACCGAGGATTACGTGCACCGCATTGGCCGAACAGGTCGCGCGGGGCAGACAGGACTTGCACACACGTTCTTCACCCAGCACGACAAGGCGAGGGCGGGTGAGCTGGCGAACGTGCTCAGGGAGGCGGGTGCCGAGGTGCCCACCGCCCTGACCGCCTTCGGCACTCACGTGAAGAAGAAGGAGTCCAAGTTGTACGGTGCGCACTTCAAGGACATCGATACATCGGTCAAAGCCAAGAAGATCACCTTCGACTAAAATGTAAACAGATTCAACCTAATATTACACTCAGCGTCGCCGTCCCCCGCGCGACTTCTTCTCGTTCAGCGCCTTCTCGAGCTCCTCGTCCAACGCGGACCAATCGTCCAGCGCCCCGCCGCCGTCGGCCACCTCCTCAGCCTTTTCCGGCTCCGGCTCCTTTGTCGATTCCTTCGGCACAAACGCGGGTGCCGAGCCGTCGAGCCGCGACTTGGCCTTCGGCTCGAACGGCGCCGCGGTCGCCGACGGCTTGGAACGCTGCTGCGTCTCTTTCTTCACATCTTTCGGCATCCTCATCTCCTCCCTCTGCTTGGCGGCTTGTATGTCCGACCGAGCCTTGTCCCCGCCCGTCTCCCCCCACCACTCTGCCAAATCCGCGACGTCGTCCGCCGACTCGGGCTTCTTCTTCTCCGCCTTGGCCGGTTCCCGCCTCGACTCGGCGGACCTGAGCGCGGCGGCGGTACGCTCGTGCACCTCGTCGTGTGTGAGTCGCGAGCGAAGATCGTCGTCGCCGTCGGAATCGTCCCGGCGTTCGTCGCGTGGCGGCCTCCGTTCCCTGTCGCGACGATCCGGCCCGCGATCGTCCCTCTCCCGGGCACCACCCTCGCGCTCGAAGCTCCTCCACTGCTGCGGCTTCTTCCACTCTTTTCCGTCCTTCATCACGTTGATCCCGATGCCATACTCTCTCTTGCTCGCGTCCGCGGTCTGCTCCCTCGCCTCCTCCCAAGCCTCGTGGTACGCCTTGCGATCCCGCTGATTCCTCTGGATCTGCCGGAGGAAACCATGGTTCAGGTCGATCCTGCTCCGGCGCGGCGGTTCGCCTCCGTCGCCCTCCACGCGGTTGCGCGCGGCCGCGGGAGGGCGGTCGCGAGGTTCCCGTCGACGCGGCCGATCGTCCGGATGCTCCGCCTCACCCCAGGCTCGCATGTCGGAAGTGATGAGGCTTCACGGGAAAACCTAAGACCGATTTTTTTCAAGGTATATTTTTCTGCTAGCCTCGCTACCCAGTCCTGATAGCCATCCCACACTCCACCAGCAGGTCCAGACACGCTTCGGCCTCCTCCCGCGTGATCGCACCTCCCGCACGATGCATCGGCATGATATCCCGGAAGCTTGGAAGCGTCGGCAGCCCCGCCCCGAAACGCCCCGTCCACCGCGGCGCCGCCGGGGTCGGAGCCCCCGAGTGACCAGTCGCGTTCACGGCCAGCGCCATCCACACCGCGTCGGGGGCGACGGTCGCCAGGCTCTTCACCGCATCCCGCGCCAGGGATATCAGCTCCGGTGACGGCACCGCGGTCGCCGGCGAAGACTTACCGTCGCTTCGGGAGGTGACGGCGAACGGGGCCACGACGCTCACCGCTGCCGCCGCGACGTCTCGGAGCGCCATCCTCGACCGCTCGCGTGCGCCGATATCCGCCAACGTCTTCATGATGGCGCGTCGAACCGTCTCCGTCTTCTGAGGCGCGCTGCCCGCGGTCTCCCTTCCACGCTTACCACCCCCGAGTCCGTCCTCGTCAACGTCGGGTCTCACGTCGTCGAAGAACGTGTCCCCATCGGCGCCCAGGTACAACGTCTCCATGCGCTTCACGAGTGACTCCGAGTCGGCGTGCTTCACCCCAACCTTCAACACGCGCGCCAGCTGGGGCCACGCGTCGGTCGACATCCTGCGTGCGATGAAGTCCCCGCCGCTCACCTCCGCGCACCGGCGCAGCAGCTCGAGTGATGCTTTGAATGGCTCCGGAAGGATATCCGGGCCGAGCCGGTGCCCCAGGCTCATCATGAGGTGGGGCCACAGCTGATGCACACGCGGGAGCAAACGCACGGGTCTCTCGTTATCTCCGTGCGTCTGCGGCACATCATTCGGGTGTAACCTCTTCACGGTATCGTATACCGCCGTCTCCGGCGCAGAGCACGCGTCACACGCGGCGATGGCCCCGAGACTCGCCGAGCAAACCTCCGCGGCTGCGAGTCTCACCCTTGGATCTGTGGACTCGAGCAGGGGAGCCGCAGATGAGAGAACGCCGTCGACGAGCCTGGACAAGGACGACTCGTGACGCACGCGCCGGTTCCATGCGACGATTATCGCGGGTATATCCACCGATTTGGCCCGGTCAGAGTGCGCCGATGCGTCGATGACCCCGCGCATGGACGCCTCAAACCGGGCCGCCGCCGCTGCTCCCTCCTCCTCGGTGTCCTCGTCGTCAAAGTGTTCGCTGCGCACACGTTCCATCTCCTCGATGAGATCGTGCAGGGGTCGGATATCATCCACCGCTTTGTTCGCAGCCTCCAAAAGTGCACGCGCCTCGGCCTCGGTGGCGTCGCTCACCTCCCTCAGGCACCCGAGGAACGTCCCGGCGTGTCGCCAGTTTTTCCGACGAGCGTTGATTCCCATCGAGTCCAGCGCGCGGCGCACGGGCTCGTGCAACAGAGGCAGGGTCCTCCTCGCCGCGCCCGTGTGCCGGCCGAGCACGGCGGCGAAGAAACGCGCCGCGCCCGGGTGGTCGTCCAGATGTCGCAGGTGCCGCGACAACATGTCCACGACGTAATCGGCGTTGGCGGCGACCAGGCGGGAAACCGGGCCCTCGCGGGACACCCGGTTGTTCCCGCCGTCGCTCCCCCTCGTGGGATGGACGAAACCCCCCACCGCGGCGATCGCGCCGAGAACGTCCCCGGCCGTGTCGCTCACGGTCGCGGCGGGGTCGCCGAGTTTTTGCAGCAGCGGACACAGCGCCTGGGGCAGGAAAGCGCCCCGACGCACAAAGTCGGCGCCGCACGCCTGCGCGACGACGCCGACGCCCTCGGCGGCGAGGCACGTCAGAAGCGCGTTGTCCCGCAGCGTCGCGAGGGTGAGCCCACCGCGCGCGAGTGAAATATCCGGTGGAATATCGTCGATAGACGTGGGAAGGTCCCACACCTCGCGGCTGAGGTATTCCTGGAGAACTCCGCGCGACGCGGCGACAGTCTCGGCTTTTCTCTTTGGCTCAACCTCGCCCGCGCCGCGGATGGTCTCGTTCAGCACGATGACGTGAGCACACGCGCTCCTCTGCCACAGGGAACTGACGTCGTGTTCCGATCTCGCATCCTCCAGCGAGTCCCTAAGCGCGTCGAGGTGCGCGTCGACGAGCGCGGCGAGCGCTCCGTTGTGAGCCGCGGCGCAGTGTCGACCCATCGCCCGCGCCACGGCGGCGACGGCGGAGTATCGGTCCGGGTCCGAGAGGTGAAGCATTCGCGGCGGGTGCCTGGGTAGCACGGGCACGTTCATCGTCGTCCGCGCGGGTGCGCCCGCGTCATCATCTTCGATCGCCGACGATGACCCGCCGTCTTCCTCGTTCGGTCCCCCGTTCTCCTTCCCGCTGAGCTGACCCAGGGCGCGAAGTTCGTTACTCCGACCAACCGACGCCAAATCCGCGCTCACGGCGAAGCACTGCGCCAGACCCGCGCACGCTCCGGAACGAACGGCGTATCTCGTCAGAAACATGTCGGACACGCGCTGCGACCCCGCCGTGGCCATGGCCGCGATCGCCATCCGCGCGCACGCGATGCCCCCGTCGCCCCCGCCCCACCCCGCCCCGCCCCCGCGTCCCGCGCGAACCGACCCCGGCAGCCGCCGGAGGGCGTCGAGGATCACCTCGTCCAAAGCGTCGTCGTCCACGTACCCGTCGCGTCGAAGACCGTCCAAGGCGAGCGCGGCCGGTGCTGAGACGGAATCCCACGGATCACCGCGGGCGACCAACGCGCACTCCAGCAGCGTCCTCTTCGCCCCGCGGAGGGTGTCCGCGCACCTCCGCATCACCGCCGTCGCCGCGGCGGACGCCCCGCGCCGCACGGACGGTTTGCGATGCGCGCACAGGGGAGTCAACGCCGCGGCGAGCACGCTCTCGACCCTAGGCGCCGTTTCCCTCAGCCACCGCGCGGTGCGTTTCATCTTGAGTCGGGCGGCAGCCTCGGTCGCGTCCGCGCCCGTCGGCGGAGGGCCTCGGACGTCGTCATCCTTTTCGTCTTCATCCCCGGCGTCGGCGCCGCCGGTCCCGTTCGAGGCTGTTCGCCCCGACATCATCCTCCGTAACGTCTCCCGCACGTCCCCGCCGTCCTCATCCCGTCGCTTGATGTTCGCGTTGACGCCATCGTCGAGCACGCACGTCACGATCACCGTGAGAGCCTCGATCGCCGCCTCCGTCGAGGCTGAGTCGTCGGCGGCGGATGCGGGTCCGCTGCCTTCGCCGGACCTCGACCCGCTCGACGCGTGGAGAGCCTTCGCGAGGCCCGATACGATCCCGGGGAGGAAAAAGGACCACACGTCGGGATCCGCCGTGTTCATCACCAGGTCGCGAAGCGTCCGAAGGGACGCGGCGCGCGCAACCTTGCTTCCCCTAGCGCCGGCTGCCGCCTCGAGGTGCGCCGTCTGCACGAGGAGCGACACCGCGTATCCGACTGCCGGAAGGTTCCTGTCGGCGGTGAGCGCGACCGCGTGCTCGGTGTCGGGCCGCACCAGTCGCAGCACCTCGCTCGCGCACGTCACCGCGGCGAGTCGAAGGTCCTCCAGGTCGGACGACCGGGACGGATCGAGCGAAGGGTCTGACCCCGCGCGGGCGAGCACCGCCACGACGTCGCAGAAGAGATCCGCGATGAAATCTGGTTTGCCGCACCCGGGCTCCAACCGCCGCATCACCGTGGAAATGCACTTGAGTGACTCCTCCAGGGTCTTGATCCTGCGCGCCTGGGCTTTTGGGTTCGTAGCGGTGTCCCCCTTCGGTTCAGTTTCTCTGCGCATCACGGCAGTCACCGGGAAGAGGATGAAGTCTAGGGAGCGCTCGATCATCGGGGCCTCCATGGACGCAATCGAGGCGGCAACCGCGGCAAGGTGACTGACGGTGTCCTCGACGGCTGCATCATCGGAAACGAGAGGCGTTGCCGAACGATGAAACGTTGCAAAAGAAACGTCGGGAGTGACGCCATCTCCCGCGTCCCCCGACGCCATGGCCCCAACCCGCGCGGCGCCCCCGACTGTGTGTTGCTCGGGCCAAGAAACTCTGACTCGGCGTGATGGGAAAACCACCGAGCTCTCTGCCTCGTCCCGGCCATCTGCTAGCTATAGACTACGTGTTGTGTCTAATGCGGTCGTGTGATTTTCAAGTAACTCTATGCAATTGTCGTCTCCTTCTCTCATCAACCAAACTTTTGCGCGACGTAGTCCATCGCGCGCTGCTTCACGTGCTCGATGCGTTGCTTGTCCCCAACCTCCCTCTCAAAGTTGAGGTACCGCTTGAACAAAAACTTCATGCTCTTGGGGTTGAGGTCCAGGTGCGTAGCTCGCTCCAGCAGAGACCTGGTGCGGTCAGGATCGCCCTGCTTGATCTCCTGGTCGATGTAGGTGCTCCAAATATCGGTGCGCTTGGGATAGTTCCTCAGGATCGACTCGAACATGGTCCGACCGCGCTCAACCGACCCCTCCCGAATCTCCAGCAGCGCAGTCTGCACCAGCACCTTGACGTGCTTGCGCTTCGGCAGTGATTGGGTGGCGCGGTCGAGCGCCTTGCGGACGCTCTCCGGATCTGCATTCTTATCGCCGACGTGGAGGATCTGAGCGCGAATGTGTGCGAGCCACACCTTGGCAGACTGGCCGAACCTCCTGGTGGCTGTCTTGAGCGTCTGGGCAGCCATGTCGTCCTGCCCGGATCGCTCATAGATGCCGGCGAGGGTGAGGTGCAGCTTCTTTGGGTTGGCAACCTTGGTGGCGCGGTCGAACAGCTTGAGAAGCGCCTCCCTCGGAGATGGCTTGCCGTGGAGGTTCTCGAGGTTCAGGTACGCCACCCACACGTTCATGCGCTCGTCCTCGTCATCCGCCGGGATGGCCTTGAGCGCGCGCTCCGCAACCGACCTCGCCTCGTCGTACGCGCCCACGGACATCTGAAACGCCATGTACCTGAGCCAGACGTATGAGGACCTCGGGGAGGACATGATGAGCTTCTCGAAGTCCTGCGCGGTCTCCGGTGCGGCGTCAGCCTTGTCCCTGAGAGCCTGCTCCTTGCGGTGGAGCTCGAGCTCCTTGGCGGCTTTCTCCTTTGCTCGTTCGCGCTTAGACTTTGACTTGGACTTTGGTCCCTCGTCAGCGGCATCCTCCTCATCCTCCTCGTCATTGGCATTCTTGTCGTCGTCCCAGTCAAAGCCGATATCCTCGTCGACCGCACCCTTGTCGTCGTCTTCCGAGTCCTCGTCATCGGAATCCTCGTCGTCCTCATCGTCGGAATCATCCTCGCCCTCGTCGTCCTCATCCATGTCATCCCCATCCTCGGAGTCCATGTCAACGTCGTCGTCACCCTCGAGCACATCAGCACCTTCCTCGTCGGACTCATCATCATCCTCGTCAGACTCATCATCTTCCGCGTCCTCATCATCGTCATCAACTTCCTCCTCCTCCTCGGCCTCATCTGCGGAATCGTCATCGTCGTCGTCGTCCTCGTCCATTTCCTCATCCTCATCCGCCATGAGCGGATCCTCCTCCATTCCAGCCCCGGCGTCGCCGTCAGGCATCTCATCATCCGCAAAGAGGGAGGGTTTCATGCCGAGGGAGATCTTCCCGGTCTCTTCATCAACCTGGAGCACCTTCACCCGCACGCGCTCGCCCGCGCGCACGTGCTGCTCAAGCGAATCCTTGATCCGCGCATCCGCAAACATGCTGATGTGGCATAGACCCGATCGACCCGAGCCGTCGAGGGTGACAAACACGCCGTAGGTCTGGACTCGTCGGACGGTGCCCATCTGCACGCTTCCCTCCTCCACGTGCGCGTTGTTGTCAATCTGGGACCTACCCGCGGCGGCGTCCATGCCGTCGGACCTGAGGGTCATCTCCGCGCGGCCTGAGGACTCATCGACCGAGAGGATGGTTCCCTTCACGAGCTTACCCCTGGGGAACTCCTGCGCGGGGTCGGAGACAAAGGTATCCGCGAGGTTGCACATCTTGACCCTCGCATCAACCGACCTGGAGATGGCAACGAAGCATCCTCCCTTGTTCACCTGCTTGACGAACCCGGAGACGTGCGCGCCCGGAGCAAGCTGCGAGACGGAGCTGATACCGTTGGATGAACCCTTGGACTTGAGCGCAGAGCTCTTCATGGAGAGGTCAACCTCGCCACCCTTGCCAACGCCGAGGACCCTCACCTCAACCGCCTCGCCGACGCTGTGCAGCTTCCAGGGTTCGGAGCGAGGATCATCCGCGATATCGGTGACGTGAACGCGACCGTGCTGCCTGGAGTTGAGCTGGACAAACACGCCGCCTCCGCCGGGGGCAATCTTGGAGACGATGCCTGCAATTTTTGCGCCCTCCACGACATTTCGCTTGTCCGCGGATCGAAGGGTCACGATGATCTTCTTCCTTGCAATGTCGGCGGCGAGGGCGGTCATCTTGACGCGCTCACCGACGGTGAACCTTGACGTGAGCGCCTTTCTGAGAGCAGCGATCGAATCGCCAGTCTCAATCTTGGGCACACGAGCAGTCAAGCCGGGAGCAACGGCAATGGCGAGGGTATCGGCAGAGACGGCTGACACGATGCCGTCAATCTCGTCGCCCTCAGAGAGCGAGGCGAGCGCGGCTGTTCCCGCGATGCCCGCACCAGATCCGTCACCACCACCCGCATCAGTCGCCGCGCGCGCAATCTCCCTGCTCTCTTCCACGGAACGTCTGACGGTCAGCTCGAGCATGTTCCCACGGTCGCCGGCGGGTCCGAGCGTGATGACGTTCAAGGTGGCGCCCACGGCGATCTTCTTCATCGGAAAATCTCCTTCGGCCAACTCCGTGGCATGGAGCCTGCCCTTGCGCCCGTTTGGCAGCGTTAAGATCGCCTGCATGGATTGCACCTCCTTCACTACCCCCTCCATGGCCAGACCCGCGCCCACCGCGGATGCTTCCCCGGATCCGGCGCCCTTGTTGGATTTGGCAGCGGGAACCGTGAGCAGGAGCCTATCGCCGGGCGACCCGCTCGCGGCGTTGCCGGCAACGAAGGCGGTTACCTTGCGCCCGACCGCGAATCTCTCCGTCTCAACCTCATCCTCGTTGAAACGCCTGTTCAGAAGGTTCACTGACGCGTACGCGATGGTACCGCCGTGATCCGGCAGAGAAAGGACAGCGTACTCAGGCTTGACGAGTTCAACCTCTGCCGTCACCTTAGAGCCAATCTCAAGCTTATGCGCTCCAGCCCGGGCAGCCTTGCGCTTCTTGAGCTCGGCGGTGGTAATCGCCTTGGCGCCCTTTTTCCCAACCTTTGCCCCGGTCAACGAAGGGCGCGCACCGATGTCGACGACACCCTCGCGCCGGGACACGTCGAGGACGCGGCCCGATATTTTCTCCCCTTCAGCTGGATGCTCGGGCTCTTCATTGTCGCCGTTCGCGTTCGGGAGCTGATGAAACGCAACCAGACCGACCGCATCGGGGTCCACATCAGGCATGTCCACGAGCACACCGTATTCTCTCACGGCGTGGACGAGGCCCTTGACTTCTTCGCCAACTTTAAGCTTTTCGTTAGCGGCGGCGGTGAGGAAACCCTCGGGTGCCTCGCCTCCGCTCGCGGCGCGCTCATCGGCGAGTCTATCGGCGACGTCAATGTCCGTGAAGATGGACCGGATCAGCGGCGCCTCCGCTGTCACCCCCGACGACGCCGCCACACCACGAGGCGCGAGGGACAGGGAAAGTCGCGGGGGCTCAACGGTCGCGTCCACGGACACAACTCTGGCGAGAACCGTCTGGCCGAGCGCAAACATCTCCTCCGGGTCAACGCCACCAGCGACTGGGACGTCGGCGAGCTGCGAGGGAGGTGCAAGACCGGTCAGACGGCCAAGGAATCGGACGAAAACTCCGGCGTTAGCGGTTGCGGACGCGACGTAACCCGGATAGACGGCTCCGACAACCACGCTGCTGATGTCTTCTGGAAGCGTTCCCCCGCGAGCAGCCTCAACGAGGGACGCTTTTCGTGAGAGGATCGAGCGACGGGGTTTCGCCTCCAGCGCCACGAGCGGGCCGATCTCGTCGCCCGGCGCGAACGCCTGAGACAGACCGGCACCCGTGAGCGGGTGGTCGGACATCTGCGCGGCGGTCACCACGCCGGGCACGCCCCCGGGCAGGGTCACCTGGACGTTGCCGGTGGCTTCATCGACCCGCTTCACAGTCGCCGACTCGACAACGGTGCCGGGCTCCGGGGCGCCGACGTCGCCCTTCTCCCCTGGCGTGCCGTCGGGGTCGTTACTGTTGGCGACGACACCACCCGGAGCGAGCGAGAGCTTGATCTTCTGTTCACCTCTGTCGGAGCGAATCACGGTTGCTCTGACCACCTGGCCGACGGCAAAAGCCTCCTGAGGGGTCTGATCCGCGGCGAGTCCCAAGTCCTGGAGACCCGCCAGGCCGCGAAGGTTCCCGTAGAGCTGCACGAAGACACCGTAGGGCTCAACTCCCGTGACGACACCGTGTGTCGTCGTACCCGGCGTCGCGTCATCGAGCGAGGCGATGACGGGTAGCTCGGACCTTATCAGCTGTTTCTTGTGCGTCACAACCGCTCGTCCCTTGACGCGGTCCACAGACACCACCCTGAACTTGGCGCTGAGACCCTCCTTCACCTTGGCGTTGGTCACCCTGCCAGGGATGTCCGAGATGTGGTTCGGCGGGCACAGAGCCTTGACCCCGGGCGCGAGTTTCACGACGGCTCCGTAATGTTCCACGGCGACAACCTCGCCGCGCACCTGCATTCCGGGTTCGAGCTCCTCCAGGGACAAGAACGGCTGATCGAGCACGGTCGACTTACAACTCACGGTGGCGACGCTGTCCATCGCCCTCGAGCCGATCACTCGCGCGCGCACCTTCTTGCCAACCTTGAACCTCTTCTCGAGCTTGTCCAGGTGCTCGTCCGCGGCGTCGGATATGTGGCAGTAGCCAAAGGTGGGGTGAAAGTTCTCGTTCTCAGACTTGAGCTCGAGCAGGACGCCGATGGCGGTGTCCACCCTTCGAACCACGGCGGTTTCGAAGATAGTCCCGGGCTTGGGCATCGCGCCCGCTCGCGCCGACGCCTCGAGCGTCACCAGGTGCGGACGCAAGGTGAGACCAACCCTCTTGGCAGCCGCGTCCACGTACAGCACCCTCGCCCGCACGCGCTCACCCGTCTTGTGCGCCGCCGCGGGATCGGGCGCCGCGCCGTACACACCGCCGCCCACGTGGAATGCGTCCATCGTCGCGGTGAAATACGTCATGAAGTTCATCTGAAGACCATCGGCGAGCACCGCCTTCACCCTCGCGTTGACCAACATGCCCGGGAGCAGCGTGCTCATCGCGGCGCCGTCACCCTCATGCGTCACCGCCTGCGCCACCCGCTTTGGGTCCGCGGTGCACTGCATCACACCGCCGGGGCCCTTGCTTCGGGCTCTCTTACCATCCTTACCTTCGTCACCCGCAATCACCACATCCAGGATGGAACCCCGCACGAGGGTGTCCACCAACGACTGTGGGCACGATTTGCGTGGCAGAAAGCCAGTTGGCGAGTCCGAGCAGCCAAAGGACAGCACGTATCCGTGGTCCTCCACGCTGTTCACGCACGCGGGGACGGCCATGCCGTCTGTCAAAGAATGTCCGGATATATTGCTGCACACCTGCGAGAGGCGAGTGGACAGGTCGATTCGCTTACCGCCGCTCTTGCCCTTGCCGAGCTGACGAACCTTGCAGCGCAGAATCTGCCCAACACGGAACATCGAGGTCAGATCCAGTCGCTCGTCCTCGTCCTCCTCTTCGGACTCGGACTCGGACTCGGACTCGGACGCCTCCGAGGGATCATCCCCGTCGGGTCCCTTCTTGCCCCTCTTGGACGCTGGCGCGAGCACGTCGGAGGCCTCTGCGCGAGTCACGGTTCCCTTCAGGCCATTCGGCAGCGAGACGGTGAGTCCTCGATCGTGAACCTCCGTCACCACGCCGAGCACTCTCATGCCCACACGCAGGTTCTTATACTTGAGCAGCTCAACGAACTTGCCATCGCCCACTTTCTTGGCGCCAGCGACCCACGCGGTAGCCTGAGTCGGGATGGAGAGTGGTCGACAGGTCGGTCGGGTTCGGTGGAGAAGAAAAAGCGATGGGTCGGCGGCGGCGGGGCGAGCCAGTCGGCGAAGATGTCGGGACGGCGAGAGGATTTTCGATGGTGTAGGTCAAATTCCACGGATCCTCATGTTCGTGGAGATGCGTTTGGAGGGTTAAAGGGATACGCACCCCGCCATCTTCATCATCGAACAGCTTCTTCGAGCGCTTCTTCCCGGAGCCGCCGCCGCCTCCGCCGGTATTGCCACCACGAGGCAGGTCATCGCCGCCGGAGCCGCTGCCGCCGCGAGGGAAGGCCTCCTCGGCGTCGTCCTCGTCTCTAGTTCGCTTAGCACCCATCGCACGTGACCAGCGCGCGTGTGTGATGCTTGAATGCGTTGCAACCTGGCCACGACGCTATGGCTGCAGAGGGCGACGGCGGTTGGAGATTTGTCTCCCACCGCCTACTGGAGCGTGCCAGCGCCAAGTTCGTGGTCCCCAAAAAAGGATTGCGGTTGTGGGTCCCTTGAAGGCCGAATCGGAGGTCCCTTCCCGCCTGAAGCGACCAGTGGTAGACCGCGCCTGGGCTGGACGATCGCCCTCCACTTGGAAGATGGCGCCCAACGATGTTGACGACGACGACGACAAGCCGCTCACGGAGATTCTCAGGGACGCCGCGGGCGACGTGAACCCGTCGGGTGGCGCGGGACCCCTTGCTGTGATCGGGAATGATGGAGGAGCGGGCGCGGGAACTTACTCTCGGGGCACAAAGCGCCGGGTGGGCAAATCCGGTTACAGGGGCGTAGCGCTGCACAACAAGAGCGGAAGGTACCGGGCTAGGATCACGTCGACCGCCGGCGACGGCAGGCAGCGCGCGCTTGGCTACTTCGAGACCAAGGAAGAGGCTGCACTAGCGTGGGATGTTGCCGCTCGCGAGATTGGATTCGCCCCCGAGTTGTTGAACTTCCCGGACAAGGAGGAGGAGGCTAAGGCGGCGGCGAACATGGGGATCGAGGAGGCAAAAGACCTTCATGGTGGCGCCACGCTCGCAACTCTTGCCCTGGGTTCCACAGAAGATTCTACGGCGAATGCCCTGGCGATCCCCGGCGCTCCAGTTAAGGAAGAGGCGCGCGCCTTAATTGACCACAAGGATGTCACATGGAGTCACAAGGTGTCCACGGCAAACAAGGTGTCCACGGGAGACTCGAATCAAACGTCCCAAGACGTGGACCTACAGGTGAAGGAGCCCAAGATGAAGGGTGTGCGTTCCAAGGGCCAAAACATCTACGAGGCGCGCATCAAAATGCGCGGCGAGGACAAGCGAACGTGCCTGGGCAGGTTCAAGACCTTGGCGGAGGCTGCTGATGCGTATGACGCAAAGGCGAGGGAGGCGGGCTACTGCGTCAACGTCTGCAAGAACTTCGGAGACCACGTGGATAGCAAGACCCTGGACGGTATCGGGTCACCCACAGGCACCAAGGGGATTCGGGCCATCTCCAGTGAGCAGGCTCAAAATATGGACCGCGGCGTGATCCCGGATGATCTTCAGGAGATCTTTGACAGAGAGGAGGCAATCGACCCGAGGTCGGCGAAGCAGAAGCGAGTTGCGGAGAATGGCGGTGACGTGTTCGGGGCGTTTCTGCTGGACAAGCCGGGAATCTACAAGTTTCTGGGGGTGTTCAAAATGGAGGCGCACTGCGTCGCTGCGTTGAAGAACACGATTCCGGAGTGGAAGCTTAAGAACCAGGAGAGGGAGAGAAATGGTAGGGGCGCCAAGGCTCGCAAGAAGCAGGAGCAGGAGGCATTACTGAAGCTCGAGGCTCCTCCTGCGGGGCAAGCGACCCAGGCGGAGGCAGTTACGGCGGCCCTTCCCGCGCCGACGGCCATCAACGGAAGCTTGCACGATACCACGCCATGGCAGACCGGCGTGTTGTGAGGTGTCTCCTGTATCAGAATCATAAACGAACCACCTCAAACGCGAGCTTTAGATGACTAACTTTTAAGAGTTACGCATTCAACACTTAACACTTACGACGAAACGACAAATCAGAGCTAAGAGCCTCGCCTTTTCATCTCCCATCAGAGCTGCTTGGTCCAATCGTGCGGGTCCCACATGTCCAGGAACTGATCCATCTCCCGTTTGAGCACCGCTGGGGGCAGCGGTCGCTTCTTCGCTTGCGTGGTGTTCTCAGGCAGGTCAAGTAAGCCAATGAGCACGTCCCGCCCAAAGTCCACCCTCCACTTATCATCATCGTCTATGACGTGCACGAAACCTCCTTTCATGTTGAACTCAACGTGAAAGTAAGGGAAGTTTGGCGGCACGGCGCCTCGCAGACCCTTGGGAGGCGCCGTCGAGATGCACTTCTTGCTGTCGTGCGTGCTCCACTCTGACTCTGCCTCGTCGATCGCCTTCTTGAAGTACATGGGCGCGCGCTCGGCGACATCATCCGGGAGGGGTATGCATTCGATGATGGTGTGCTTGCTGAGTGCGGCTCCCACGGCACCCAACCCGCCGCCGCCGAGCTTCACGACGGTCTCGATGAAGCAGCACTCCTGGTTCTTCGCAGCAAACATCTTCACGAGGCACTTTTTAAAGTTCCGCATCTCCTCCCACACGTCCTCGTCCGCAGCCCTGGACGACGCGCAGTGGTTGACGGGCGCGATGATGCAGTGACCGGGCACCAGCCGCCCCGCCATCGGCAGCATGAGGTAGGCGAGGTTGCCGTACGCGACGTGCAGATGCCTCGGCTTGTTGGGGTTGTCCAGGCAAAACGGGCATCTCTGCTGCGCCGCCTGCGCGCGCTTGTAGTCAGCCACCGCGCGTTGCTTGGCGCGTTCCTGCTGCTTAGCCTGGCTCATCTTTTTCTCCCGCTTCTCGTACATCTCCAGGCCGGCGTCGTTATCGTACTCGTCGTCCACCTGCATGTCGCGCTCCCTCTCCGTGCCCGCTCCCTTGAACCGCTTTGACCTGGCGATGTTATCCGCCAGGTTCCTATCGTAGTCGTCGCCGCCGCCGTGCTTGTGCTCGGCGACCAGATCCTGGAGCGTGACCCCGTCGTCGTCGCGGTAGTACCGGTTCTTCTCCCCTCCCTCGAACCTCTGCGTCGTCTTGGGGGCTCGTCGAACCGCACCCTCCGCAGCCGATACGCCGCCCTTCAGCGTTGTCGCGCGTCCAAACGCACCCGGCGCAGCTCGACCATCCGCCGTGACCAGGGGAAGCGCCTCGACGACGGGCTTAGGAGGCGCAGGCGCCGACTTACCCATCAGCCTCGCCCTGAGCGCGGCCGCCGCGGACATGTTGCCGGACTGGGGCTTCGGGGCGACGCCGGCGTTCTCTGGCCGCCGCGGGTTGACGACGTCCCCGGAATCAGCCGCGGCTTCCCGATTGGCAGCCGCGGCTCGAGGGCGCGGCTCATCGTCCCCGTCGGACTCGACGTCGACGATCTCGTTGACGAAACCCTCGCCGACCGCGTGCGCCTTATCAGTCCCGCCCCAGCCCGCGGCGGACTCGCCGGGGGTCCAACCAAACGCCCTCCTCTCCGCCGGGGGCTCATCCGATGCCCGGTCGTCCCTATCGACGAACTGATTCATGAAGCTGCCGTCGGACGAGAACTTATTCGCCGCCTTCGATGCACTCGCCAGGAGCTCCCTGTCCTTGCCGCTCAACCCGCGCTTGGAGTCCTTGGCACCCCCCGCGCGCCAATTCCTGTCCCCCCTCGGCGCCATCATCTTCGGCCGACCCGCAGATCCGACGTCGTCGAGGTAGGACGACCGACCGCCGCCGCGAGCGTCCGCCCTCGCGATGTCCTCGTCGTCGACGCCGCCTCGATCGCCACGGCCTCGCTTCTGCCCGTGCGCGGGGGCGTCGGGGCAGTCTCTCGCAAAGTGCCCTTTCCTTCCGCACCTGAAGCACTCGTCGCCTCCTCCGTCGGGATCGCGGTCGCGCTTCGCCTGAAAGTGCGCCTTATCGTGCGCCACCTTGTCTCCGATACTCTCGACGAGTTGCGCGACGGATCCCCACCTGTCCCCTACGACGTCCGCGAGTGATTTGCCCTCCTCCGCGGCTCGCTCCTTGGCGCGACGGAGCGCCTTGAGCCTCCACGAAGCCCCGCCGTCGCCCACCCCTCCGCTCTTGCCGGCGCTGAGCAGCGCCGCGCCGGGAGCCAGCTTCGGCCGCTCCGCTTCCGCTTCTTCCGTGGGCTTTCCATCGCCTCCGTCTTTCCAGAAAGGGTTCAGCTCGCGCTCGGCCGCCACCTTGGCCTGCCTCTCCAACTCCGCCTCGCGCTTGTGCTGCGCGGAGGATTTCGGATCGCGAGCCTTCGACGCGTCGTCAGTCAGGGCGCGGTCCAGGCCTCCTCCCATCCAATCCTCGCGCCCGCCCTCGGGCTGCTGCGATTGCCGTGGTGGAACGGAGGTAGGGTCGGGAGGTCCTTCGGGACCTCTAGGGCCGCGGTCGTCTTCGTTGTCGGAGCCCGAAGAATCGGAAGACTCCGCCGCCTCTCTTCCGCGCCTCTCCTTCTTCTCCTTCTTTCTCGCCTTCTTGGCCTCCTTCTTGGCGCGCTTCTTCTCCTTCTTGAGATCGCGCTCCACCTCCTCCTTGGCGACAATCCTGACGCCACCGAGGAGACCCATGTTTACCTCGGTGACCTCGCTCCCGTGCCCCCGAGCCCGCGGCTCGGAACTCTGAAGAATTTCGGGCACCCACTTCTCGAGATCACCTGTCCAGAGCGGTTTTAGTTTTGACTTCACGCGGTTTTGCGCTCTCATTGCCGTGGCGTGCGAGGTCAGAGGAGCGTCCAGAGCGTCTCGACGAGGTAGAGATCCTCGTGTTGGCAGGCCCTCGCGGTTCAGTCTAGCCGTCCTCTCGACGTTTGGTGGGCCGGGTGGACCGGGTGCGTGGGTGAACGAGGTGGAGATTAACTCCCGAAGATACCTCTCGCGAAGGAAGTTTCACAAACGCGACTCGGAAGATGGTCGGGTTCGGGAAGCGCATGGCGGATACCCAGGTTCCAGAGTGGAGCACCGAGTACGTGCCCTACAAGGCCATGAAGAAGCATCTCAAACGGCTCGTGAAACGGATGACCACTGAGGAGCAGCAAATGACCGAGCGGGAGAACATCGCGTCGTCAGGTGACGGCACCCGACAGCAACTGCTCGACGGGGACGGGACGGCGGACGCCGGCGTGCGGCCGCAGCTGAAGCGTGAGGTCAAGCACGACCGCGAAGGGCTCATTACAGTGCAAACAAAAGGGGACGTCATCGACGAGCAAGGAACGGTCGATCGACACAGGCGCCAACCGTCATCGGAGACCAATGAGTTGAGCATCGCTACGACTGTGGTCGCCCCGAAGGAAAAGAATGTCCTTGCGTTCGACGAGGAGGTGCAATTCTTCCATCTGCTCGACGAAGCGCTCCGGCGTGTGGTGGCTTTTTACAGCGACCGACTGGATCATATCCGTTGTGAAACGCAACGCGAGCGCTCGCAGCTGAACCATCTGATATCGGAGGCGCAGCGGGTGGTGCGTATGCCCAAGCGCGAGCCCAAGAAGGGCGACCTCGTGGACATCATGCACGACATCGGGTCGTCATTCAAATCCAGCTCGAAGAAGCGGTCGACAGACCCTCGAACCTTCGCGCAGGAGAAGGCGAGGGATAGCGCACGCATGCTTCGCAAGGCAGTTTCGGAGTCCTATCGCGCCGTCAACATGCTCGAGTCGTTTGTGTCACTGAACATGGAGGCGTTTCGCAAGATCTGCAAGAAGCACGACAAGGTCACCGGTTGGCAGACCCAGGACACATACATGCGAGGTCTCCGAGAGCTTCGCGTGTTCCACGACGATGAGGTTCAGGCCTTGCGATCTGCACTCGAGGACGCGTACCTGAAGATTGAGGAGGTGCTGTGCATGCTCGAGCCCGACAGGTGGAACCGGGTGGTGCGAGGCGTGAAGACCCGGAGCAAATCGTCAAAGCAGTCCGGTCCGCTGGGCTTTTACGAGGTTCGCAAGAGGCGAAATGAGTTACTCGCTAAGCTCAGAGAGGAAACCAGAGAGACCGGTACTTCTTTCATCGCGCACGGGCGCACGTCAGGACCAAGGTTTACCGCGGGATTGGCACTTGGAGCTGCTGGGGCTCTGTTTGCAATGTTGATCACTCGCGTCATTGAGAAGTGCGCAAACGGGAGGATGGATACCGTGGAGTGCAACGCTGTTGCCGCGGTGGCACCCGCAATCAGAGCGCCACTTCTTATCGCTCTTCATGTGGCGCTGTATGGTTCGGCCGTGCAAGCGTGGGTTGACACTAGGGTCAATGCACCCTTCATCATGCAGGCCAAGCGAGGCACTGAGCTGACCTCCACAGGGGCAGTTCTGGCTGGTGCCCTCATCGCGTCCACGTGGCTCATCATCTCGCTCGTGCTGGTCGCCAGGGCCGAGAATAACGCCAGGAGTGCTATCAACGGGTCTGGATCCGTTTGGACAATCCGTTTGTACCATCTCGACGATGTGTTTGCAGCGGCTCTGGGAGCGATGGTGCTCATGCTGGTATTTTTCCTTGCGCCTTGGCCCAAGTGGTTGCTGAGGGGTCCATTCAAGAAGATAGCAGTGAGACTACAGCACCCGCCGAATTCCACCAGACGATTCTTTCTCACTGCTCTATCACGAGCCATTCAGGCGCCATTTCGACGCGTGCGCATGATGGATTTCTTCCTCGCTGATCAGCTCGTGTCCCAAACCACCGCCATGCGAGATTTCGTTGCGGTGCTCTTCCTTGCGTTTGGATCGCTGCTGGGGAGCGCGGTGAAGTACGCTCCTGTGGTGGCGCTTTGGCCGTCGTGGTGCCGTCTGACCCAGGTTCTCAGGCGTTATAGGGATGACGGGATGCCAGTGCACTTGGTGAATGGTGGCAAGTACTCCAGCGGGTTGCTCGCCATAGCCATTGGTCTGATACTTCGCTATGAGGAAGCTGGCGACAATAAAATTGGTGGCGCAATCTTCTCAAACCCCTCGGCGTTGCGGGTGTGGTATAACGTCGCTAGCTATTTGGCGATACTCTACGGCTCGGCATGGGACTTTTTCCAGGACTGGTCCGTGGTGAAAGTTAAACTGGTGTCCAAGGATTGGCACGAAACAGCGAGCAAGAAGATGTTTGGGTTCTGCTTGTCCACCAACTGCGGATACACTTTTAGTTTCTTTGAACGCAGACTAATGGTCAAGCGCAGATGGATCTACCACGTCGCAATCGGGGGAAACGCACTGCTGAGAAATGTGTGGATAATCGCATCCATCCCCACGATTGGCAGCGCTGACACGATAGGCCACGAGGTTTGGCTCACGGTCTGGGCTACATTGGAGGTTGTTCGACGGTCTGCTTGGAACTACTTTCGAGTGGAGAATGAACACACCACCAACTGTGGTATGTTCCGTGCAACCCTGGAGGTGCCCATGCCATATGCCGAGGGCGAGCTTACGGATGACGAGGATGACGAGGATGATGATAAGTCGGTGAGGAGCAGCGACGATGCGCAGGCGGAATCTGATCACAGTGACACTGACGAGGATATCGATCACATACATGATAATCTCTCGGTGAGCGATAACGGGCAGAGTGTCGACGACGCAAATCCACCCTGTGGAGATGAACCGCTGTCTAGGCGCAACTCGATCGAGCTGACATCAATGTCGAGGCCCGTCATTCCCACGGATATTGATCTGCCGACTAAATCTGTTGATTCTCCATCGGGTGGCGTCACGCCAAGGAGAATCTCGGTGAACACGTCCGGGCCTCTAACGCCGCAGAAAAGCCTCGGACTCGAGGCAATCGCGCGACTCACTTCGGGGATGCCTGTCGGTGATGAATCACCGCCGGGTTCTCCCTCGTCGGTGAGAAGGTCGTTAGACGCCAAATTTAGGGCTGCGCCCTCGCCGGAAAAAAAGCTTGAGTAGTCTAGTTTGAAGGCAGCAGTGGAAGATGGAATGTTGATGATGAACCATCGAATTTAATGAAGAATTTGCAGCACAGTTGCGTAAGAGTCGGGTCACTTTAGAATCCCATGCCTCCCATACCTCCCATGCCTCCCGGTCCCGGCGGCATGCCCATGCCCGCCGCGGCGTCAGCAGGATCCTTCTTGCCCTCAACGATCATGCACTCGCTGGTCATCATGAGCGAAGATACAGACGCGGCGTCGGTGAGGGCGGTCCTCACAACCTTGAGCGGGTCGATGACGCCACAAGAAACCATGTCGCCGTACTCACCGGTGGCGGCGTTGTAGCCCCAGTTGTCGTCGTCGTTGCCGAGCACCTTCTCGACGACAACACTGCCCTCCACGCCAGCGTTGTTGGCGATGGTCTTCATGGGCACCTTGATTGCCGCCTTGATGATCTGCACACCAACCTTCTGGTCGAAGTTGGCCATCGATCCCTCCAGCTCGGTGAGCGCCTTGGATGCCTTGAGCAGCGCTGTACCACCACCCGAGACAATACCCTCGTCAACCGCCGCTTTGGTGGCATTGAGCGCATCAACGACGCGATCCTTCTTCTCGCCAACCTCAACCTCGGAGGAGCCGCCAACCTTGAGTACCGCGACACCGCCAGAGAGCTTCGCGAGTCTCTCCTGCATCTTCTCCCTGTCGTAGTCAGAGGTTGACTCCGCGATGGCGTCCCTGAGCTGCTCGCAGCGCTCCTCGATGGTGGCTTTCTCGCCCGCGCCGTCAAGGATTATGGTGTCATCCTTGCTGACGGTGATCTTCTTGGCGGTGCCAAGCATGGAGATGTCCACCTGGTCGAGCTTGTGGCCGAGATCCTCGGAAACGACGGTGCCACCAGTGAGGATGGCGATGTCCTGGAGGTTGGACTTGCGGTTCTCGCCAAATCCGGGTGCCTTAACCGCGCAGATCTTAACGCCACCCCTCAACTTGTTGACGATGAGGGTGGCGAGAGCTTCTGACTCAACGTCCTCGGCGACGATGAGGAGCGGTCGGCTGGTCTTGAGCACGGACTCGAGCACCGGGAGGAGCGGATTAAGGCCGGAGATCTTCTTCTCGAAGATCAGGACGTAGGGGTTCTCGAGCTCGCACTTCTGCGTCTTGGAGTTGGTGATGAAGTAAGGGGAGATGTAGCCGCGCTCGAACTTCATACCCTCGACGACCTCGAGCTCGTTCTCGAGGGTCTTGCCGTCGGCAACGGTGATGACGCCTTCCTTGCCGACCTTCTCCATCGCGCGCGCGATGAGATCGCCGATCTCGCGCTCACCGTTGGCGGAGATGGTTCCAACCTGAGCGATCTCCTCGGTGGTGGAGATGAGCTTCGCCTTGCTCTTGAGCGCCGCCACGACCTTGTCGACCGCGGCCTGAATACCGCGTCGGAGGTCCATGGGGTTCATGCCCGCGGCGACGGACTTGCATCCCTCGCTGAAGATGGCGCGCGTGAGGACGGTGGCGGTGGTGGTACCGTCGCCAGCCACGTCGTTGGTCGCAGAGGCCACCTGCTTCACCAGGCTGGCGCCAAGGTTCATGAATCTGTCGGAGAATTCGATGTTCTTGGCGACGGTGACACCGTCCTTGGTGATCTTGGGAGCGCCGAAGTTCTGCTCGATGACGACGTTGCGGCCCTTGGGGCCCATGGTGACCTGCACCGCATCCGCGAGCTTGTCGCAGCCCTGGAGCATGAGCGCGCGGGACTCGACGCCAAACTTGACATCCTTCGCGAGACCGCGGGTCCAGCTCTTGAGAACGCCGTCAACCTGGAGAATGATCGAGTGTTTGGCGGGGGGGAAAGGTCAGTGACGTGCTCTTGGTCCTTCGATCATTTTATCGCGACGATTGGGGACGAAATCGGGCGGCGGCGATCGCGATCTGTGGATCGAGCATCGAATCCGACGGATGGGTCAACAACCCGGGGCTGCTTGGCTCCTGTCAATCCGAGGGTTCACGCGGCATGTTCACGGGTACCGCTGGACCGGATTCCACACCCCACTCGCCCTCCCTTCGACGGCTCCGCGGACCGCCGACCGCGTCATTTTCGCGCCCCTTCGATTGCACGGGCGAAAAGCTGCCGCCCGAGCGTCGCATCTCCCACGCGCGGGTATGGGTCCGGGATCTCACCTGACGGTAGGCGGCGGCCGCACCGTACTGCGCCACGGGCTTGAGGGCCCGCCTAGCGTAAGACATCGGAAAAGTACTTGGTCCTGGCGCGCTGCTACGTGCGTCGTCTGATCTAGCGAGGAAGGTTGAAGAAGCAACGAACTCGGCAAACAGGCGACAGTTTTGGTGTGGTGCGGTTTTTGGGACTTTTTGGAAAATGGGCCCCAAGACAGGTTTTAGCACACGCAAACAGTCAGAAACGAACCCTAACCCTGCGACCCGCACACGCGGGCGCGGCCGAAGCAACATCGAACGGATCAGCGAGACCTCACAACAAGACCGCACAAGATGGCCTCTATGAGTGCCGTCCGCCGTTCTCTCCGCCAGGTCGCCACCATCGCCGCGAGGCGCGGCGCCTCCGCTGGCCTCGTCGCCGAGGCGGGCGCCTCCCGCGCCATCCTCGCTGGTGAACTCCGCGCGCAGGTGAGGATAAAAGTGAACACCCTCGAGAGGGGAAAAATCTTGCGGCCGGGTTGTGCCGAGGCGCCCGCGATCGGTGAAGGCGGCGGGACCGAGCGCCGGGCCCGGGGGCTCGATCCGACCGCGATGCCATCGTGATCGCATTGGAACCCCGACGCACGATTCTCTCCTTCCGATTTCCCTCCCAGAACCACACCCAAGTCGGCCGTTCGCCGGATGTCGGCGGTCGATCGGAAATGTAACCTCAACTCTGACTCCACCGAACGTTGCTGACCACGCTGCTGCTCTTTCCCTCCACTCCCGCAGGCTCGCGCCGGCCTCGTCGGCTCTTTCACCGCCGGCAAGTCCCTCTTCCACGCTTCCTCCGCCGCGGCGCACGCCGCCGGTCTCATCGAGCCCCACGGCGGCAAGCTCGTGAACCTCATGGCTGACGAGTCGAAGAAGGCCAGCCTCGTCTCCTCTTGCAACCGCACCCTCGAGCTCTCCGACAGGAACGCGTGCGACGTCGAGCTGCTCACTGTGGGTGGCTTCAGCCCTCTCACGGGCTTCATGAACGAGGACGTGTACACTCACTGCGTCAAGGAGATGCGCCTGCCCGGCAGCAACCTTCTCTTTGGCATGCCCATCGTCCTCGACACCGCCTGCGAGGACACCAAGGTTGGCGACAAGGTGCTGCTCAAGTACCAGGGCAAGGACGTCGCCGTCATCACCGTCGAGTCCAAGTGGAAGCCCGACAAGCCGCTGGAGGCGAAGATGTGCTACGGCACCTCCTCCATCGAGCACCCCGGCGTGTCCATGATCTCCATGGAGCGCCGCAAGTACTACATCGGCGGCAAGGTCAAGGGTCTCTCCAAGCCCGTGCGCCCCTTCCCTTGCCCCGACCCCTCCGAGGTGCGCGCCATGCTCCCCGCGGGTAAGGACGTCGTCGCGTTCCAGTGCCGTAACCCCATCCACAGGGCGCACTACGAGCTCTTCACCCGCGCGCTCGACGCCGAGAACGTCGGCGAGGGCGCCGTCTGCCTCGTGCACCCCACCATGGGTCCCACCCAGGACGACGACATCTCCGGCCTCGTCCGTTACCACACCTACGAGGTGCTCGCCAAGGAGGTGAACAACCCCGCGATCAGGTGGGCGTACCTCCCCTACTCCATGCACATGGCCGGTCCCCGCGAGGCTATCCAGCACATGATCATTCGCAAGAACTACGGCTGCACCCACTTCATCATCGGCCGCGACATGGCGGGGTCCAAGTCCTCGATCGACGGCGAGGACTTCTACGGCGCCTACGACGCCCAGGACCTCGCCAAGGCTAACGCCGCTGAGCTCGGCATGAAGACCGTTCCTTCCCTCAACGTCGTGTACACCGACGAGGAGGGTTACGTCACCGCGGACGTCGCCGAGGCGAAGAAGCTCAGCGTCAAGAAGCTCTCCGGCACCAAGTTCCGCAAGATGCTCCGCGGCGGCGAGGACATCCCCGAGTGGTTCGCGTTCAAGTCCGTCGTCAAGGTTCTCCGCGAGCACCAGTAAGCGGTAAGTGGATGTCCGTCTGGGACGGACGGACGGGACATAGATTTGGTCAGGGCGCGGGTTGCTCCCTAGAGACGGTTATTTCAACTCAAAAGTATCGCTGTTTACACGCGACGCTAATCCCGTGATGACGATGACGCCACTACCGCGATGGGCCCGCGGAACCAATCACGCCCTCTTTCCCACCCATAACCGCCTCCTCCATCGCACGCTGCTTCTCCTCGTAGTATCCCTCAATCGCCGGCGTGTCCCACCCGGGCAACCTCCGCTTCAGAGGAAACAGCACATTGTCGGGGGTCTCCGCGTGGTCGCGAAGGTAACCCGGAGGCAGCGCCGCGATGGCTGCTCGCTTGTGACGAATCTTGTCGTTGATGTCTTTCTGAAACGCGCGGTGCTGCGCCATCTTCTTGCGGCTGTATTCCGCCGCCCTGAGTTGGAACTCCTTGAGCTCCTCCTCGCTTATGTTTTCAGCCATCTGCTCCTTCGTCAACCTGGGCACCGCGCCAAACAATATGTCCTTATACTGTTCCACCGCCGCCTTCATCCGCGGATTTACCTCCGCTTTCGGAGCTCCTTGCGCTTTCTTCTTCACGGGCTGCTTCTTCTTCGCCGCCTTTGCCATGTGCCGAACCTGCGTGGAAGTCCAAGACGATGCCACAGTCTCCCACGCCATCGGATCGCGCCACGGCGTGGCGGCTCCGAGCTGCGCCATGCACCGAGACGCGACCCTGCGTAACATGGTCGGACCTATCCTCGCAGAAGATGGCGCCTCCTATCGCTTCTGACGCCGTCCGCAGGACGCTTGGCACTCTGCCGCACCCAGCTCGTGGAGAGGGATTTAGGGTTCAGAGTCTTCAGCACTCGAGAGAAAATTTTGGTTCACTTTCGTCGCTGGTTTTCAAGTCGTGATGCTAGTTTACTCCATCATCTCGTTACATCAGTCGTCTCTCTGCGCTCAAAGGGCCGCCAACAGCTGCGACAACTCCCTCGCAGCACCCCACATCCTCTTCTGCACCGTCGGATCCCCCGCCTCCTTGCACCACGACAGCACTTCCCTCATGACTGTCCACTTCCTGAGCCTGAAGTGTTCCGTCAAAACCTTCTCAACCCCGGCCCTCGGCTTCTTAATG
>MDTA01097384.1_pt1 | contig 26752 bp, 31 predicted proteins | sample 811151 | NCBI WGS metagenome assembly MDTA01 (sample SAMN05326648, study PRJNA326480) | marine metagenome | isolation source: seawater | place: Indian Ocean: South | collected 2010 | reverse complement strand
TGTGTTCAACAGTTTCATCAGAATTTTCAAAGAATGGAGAGGATGTTAGAGTATTTTTTGATGGTTTAATCACACCAAATCCCATGAATAATCTTCTTCCTGGTCCAGCCCCATCGTTTAATATTAAATATCGAAATATTAATCGACTATCACCTACAACACCACCAATTGCATTTTTAAAATTAGAAGTAGTATTCTCACTTCTATGATGCATAGAATCCCAATCTTTTCCCCAAATCATAGATCTAATACCAAAAGTCTGTGTTATGGTCATATTCCAATAGTCTGATAAACCAATTGTGATTGTAGGTGATATTATTTTCGTAGAAAGTTGACCACTATGGTCTCCGTCACCGATTTCATAATTAGCGTTTTCATTGTCTATCTCAGGATGAGACCAAATAATATTTTGATAATAATTATCTACGCCCAGCATTAGTTGTCCAGACCAAAGTCCTATACCTTTATCAGAATTGCCGACCGGCAGTGAGGGGTTACCTCAAAGAGCTCACTGACCCCATAAATTACTGATTGTAATAAGAATATATAACAGTATTACTTGAATAATTTTTCCTTTAGTTTTATTAAAATTGATTTATATTTTTTACTTTGTTCATTGATAAATTTTATCTGAAATTTTGTTTCTTCAATCGAATTTTTGAATTTTAAAATGTTAAATTTTTGAGTGGTGGTAATAATACCAATTTTCTCTTGAAAATTAATTTTTACATCATATACATCATTATTTTCCATAATTATCTTTTTAAGATTTTTAACACAACCATTACAAGACATTCCATCAATTGTAAACTTATATTTGTTATCCTTCATAAAAAAATAATTCTTGATTACATTTAAACGAATCATATAGTTGATCCATAGAATTTATGACAAAATATCTATTTTGAATTTCACTATAATCAAATTTTGTCAAAACGATTTCATTTATATCATATGGAATGAATATTGATCTATCACAAATACCTTTACTACAATTTATTATATTTAAAATTTCGTCGTACGATGATAATATACCTGCTCCATATATTTGATAATCTAAATTATTATTTGGATTATCATTTTGGTTTACCATAATTCCAAATTCGTAAGTCCACCAAGCAAAGTTTTGCAACCTTTTTAAATTATGTATTACTAAATCCTCTGGTAATTTTTTTTTATTTTTTAAAATATCAGATCCTAATTTTCCAATATCTGCCATAAAATTACAATAAGATTGGTCTGTTAAGAAAGGCATATGACCAAATACATCGTGAAATATATCAGGTTCTGGTGTATAACCAAATTTATTTTTAATTGGTTGTGATATATATTTTTGATTGAAACGTGAGGATTTTCTTATTATATCTGTCGATGGAAATTTTCTTTTTGAATTTAGTTGAAAAAAAAGAAACTCATCTAAAAATCCAGCGACAACGACAATTTCCCAATTAGTTAAATTGGAAATAGTTTTGGATATTTTTTTTATATTTGGGAATCTGGATTCTGTTAAATTTAATTTTAACAATCCTTCTCTAAACTCAGATGTACCAAGCTTTGAAGCATAATCAATGACATTTGAAAATAATTCACCCCATATATTTATTTCTTTATTTGAAACAGATTTATAATCTTGCCTTATTTTCCATCTATCATTTTTATTAAAAATTTTAACATTTTCAACGGTGTTAGGTATGTTATTTTTAAATAAATAATCATATTTATTTGTCAATATATCCATGTGTGAAATTACGGCTTTTTTTATAATGAAAGAAAATAAGGAATAGGTTTATTTTGTATTAATTTTTTTCAAATTATTTATAACTGAAGTTAAGCTACTTTTTAAAACTAGGTTTTTTAAAATTTCCTTTTTAATTAAAAAAAAGTTAAATCTTAGTTAATACTGTATTTTTGTAAAATATAAATATCGACTACTTTTAGAGTCTTATAATGAGTTGATTCAAGTATTACGGGTGGTGCACAATTTGCTTTTTCAGCTTGTTTCCATCTGTTTGCACATAGACACCATTTATCACCTGGTTTCAATCCAATAAAATTATATGAGGGGTTATCTGTTGATAAGTCATTTCCAACTGATTTACTATATTCTAAAAATTCTTTTGTAGCAATAACACAAACAGTATGCATCCCAAGATCATTATCTGAAGTATTGCAAAAACCATCTCTGTAGTAGCCTGTTAAAGGTTTACATGAACATATTTTTAGTTTTGTACCTAAGACATTAATCGATTTATCTGTAGCCATTTTATAAAAAAATTTTATTTTAGAAATTATTTAATTATATACTTTTATCCAGTCAACAATGAGTTTACTTGAGTCAAAATTTGAATTAGGGTTACCAGGCCAAAAACCTCCTACAGCTTGATTAACTATTAAGAAGTAGTTCTTATCAAACGGCCAATTATCTTTGAAATAATCTTCTTTCTTTACTCTAAAATATTCTTTTCCGTTAATAAACCACACTAAATTTTTTTTATTCCATTCAAATCCAAAAACATTGAACTTTTTATCTAAATTTTCAATTTTAATACTTGATCCAATTTGATTTTTATTCATGTGATTATAAGCTTCAGTATGGATTGTACCGTATATTAAATCTTCCTCGTTTATATGTTCCATTATATCGATTTCACCACATTTTGGCCAACCTTCTTCTGATATCGTTTCACTTAATAACCAAAACGCGGGCCATGTTCCTTTAATTTTAGGTATTTTGGCTTTAATTTCAATTCTACCATATTTTAAATTGAATTTACCACTTGTATTTATTCTGCCAGATGTAAAGTAATTTTTTTTATGATTTTCTTTAATTGCTTCAATTATTAAATTATTATTTTGGATATATATGTTACTCGATTTATTTGTGTATTCTTGTAGCTCATTATTTACCCATCCTGGTTCTCTTAATTCAATATTCCATTTGGTTGTATCTAAGTTTTTACTCTTAAAATCTTCAAACCAAACTAAATTGTAGCTATCCTTAATTATACTTTTTTTATTTGTATTTAACATGCAACTTGAAAAAAAAATAATATATATAAATAATAGTTTGATCAATTATTTATCTTAATTAAAACTTTGTCAAGAAAAGCCGCTAAAATAGAGGCTTTTTCTTGACAATTGTTAGCTTTAAATGGCGGAAGCGCGTGAGAATCGAACTCACCAAAGACATTTCTGCCTTTCAAGCGGCTTTGAAGACCGAGGTGCCCACCAGGATCACATTCACTTCCAAATTTAGAATATTTTAATTTTATCATTCAAACTTGAATATTTAATTGATTTTTTTTAGATAAGAGTTTAAAAAATGTTTACTTTTCAAATTAGATTGAACTATTTTTGCTTCTTCTTTAGAGGAAAAAAAACCATGTCTTACTGAATATAGTGTTTTATTATTAACTGAAATTTTTTCAATTCTCGGAACAAGACCTGTCTTTTTAAATTTGTTAATTATCTGCTGCGCATTTTCCTGATGGCTAAAAGCACCAATTTGCAAGGTATATATTTCATTATTTTTTTGTTGCGGATTATTTGGAATTTTTTTATTGCGTACGATATTAACTTTATTTTTATCTATACGCAATTTATGAATAATTTTAGCTGAATCTTCCTTACCTAATTTTAAATATGAATTTTTCATTAATGATATTGCAGGATTTATATATTCTGAATCATCATATTTTTCTATTAATTTTCCAAGTAAATCAATCGTTAAACGATGATTATTATTCAAATAGGATTCATTACCTTTTTTGTATAATAAAATTGGAGCTAAGTGTCCTGACAAATCATCTATATTAATTTTAGATAATTGTTCTTTAAATTTTTTTCCATCGCTTGAAATAAAATAATTTAAAAATTTAAAATCGGGGTGATTTATTTCTCTTTCGGTTAGATTATCCATATAATGACTTACATATTCTAGGTTCCCAGATTTAATATGTTCTCGTAAAGCTTCAATTGGGTATGAAAATATTAAACCAATTAAAGTTACAATAATCAAAAAAAAATAATTTTTCAAAATTTTATAGAGGTTCCTTTAGGACTATTTTTTTCTAACCAATTTATATCATCTTTTACAAGATGAGAATTTGAAAAATGATATACATCTTTCATAAATAATTCAATTAAACTGTCACAATCATTTCTAACTTCTGCAATGTTGTTTTTATAACTTGAAAGCTTTAATCTAATTATGTTTGCTATTAATGAATTTGGTTCCTTTTCTATGGCAGATTCTATTATGGCTATTGCATCTTCGTGAGCACCTTTCTGATTATAGAAATCTGCTAAAGAGGATAAAACATTGACGTTGTCTGGATTCTTACTTAAAATTTCTTTTAAGACTTCTTCTATTTCGTTGAATCGATTTAATGCGAACAAAGCATCTTTAATCTTTGGTAATACTAACCATGACTGATCTGAGTTTTTCTCTGTAAATTTAGTCCACATCGGTATTGCCTGTGCCAACTGTTTTTTTGCTTTATCTACAGAATCAGAATAATCTTCTTTTTCATTTGGTGTTTGAAATTCTTTATCATCTAATTCCATTGCTTTTTTATATGAAACCTCACTTTCTTCTGCATAAGTATTTCCTAAAAATAAATAAGCAGAAGAAAGGTCAGGGAATATTTCTAAACTTTGATGAAAACATTCTCTTGCCTTTTCAAAATTTTTATTTTTGAGTGCTATCCTACCTTCTTGAATTTTATATAAACCAACGAGGTGAGAATCCTGTGTTTGGGAAATTTTATGATATTGTATCAAATAATTACTTGCTCTTTCCCAATCTTCTTTTTTTTTGTAACAGTTAATTAGATTTGTTAAAGCCCATTCATTTGAAGGATTAATAGAAAGGATTTTTTTTACCTCATCAATTGCTTCATCTACTTTATTTAGGGCTATAAAATTTAGTGATAAATTTTTGTGCAACTCAATTTTTTCAAAAGTAGTAATTTTTGATCGTATTTTCAAGTTTTTGTGAATTTTTAAAGCTTGGGATGGATTACCACTTTCTCTCAATACTTGTCCTAATTTAATGTATGCTTTGATATTATTAGAATCATGTTGCACTATTGATTTAAAATGCTGATAGGCTTCTTTTCTTTGGCCTGAAACTAATAAGTCTAAACCTTCGGAATAAGATTCTCTTAGGGAAGATTTACTACCAGGACGCATATTAATAAAATAATAAATTCCAAATATTAAACCAATTAAAGACAGAAGAGTTAATACAGTAAAACTCATAATTTAATATTTTCAGATGAATCTTTTATTTCAATATCATCCATAATTGATTGATTTCTAAGCGTATCTAGTTCTACTTGCAATTTCCTTTTTGAAGATTTTAAGGACATAATTTCGGTTTTATGAGAGATTATTTGGATTGCAGATATTAATAATCCAAAAATAAAACCTATTAGTACTGTTACAGATATTATCACAGTTAGTTTTAAATTAACTTCCTTACCGTAATATAACCATATTCTTAAATCGTTAGGATTTAAATCATGATTTTGTTGTAAGAAAAATGCCATACTTATTAAAAGAACAAACCATATAAATAATTTTATCAATCTCATTTAATTTTCTCTTTGTCCAAAAAGAGTTATACCTCTTGCATCAGTGATTAGAACTTCGACAATATCTTTTACTGATTCATTAGCTTTATCAAATACAACCCATGTATTACCCATTGTTCTACCAGCCCATTGGTGAGCAGATTTTTTACTTTCTTTTTCAACAATTACTTTCTGAATAGAACCAATTAATTTCTTGTTTTCAATTAATGTTCTGGCTTTTTGTAATTTGATCAATGATTCTAAACGCGCTTGTTTCACTTCTTCTTTTATTTGATCTGAATATTCTGCGGCTTTTGTACCAGGTCTAGAGGAATATTTGAACATGAAAGCTGAATTAAAACTAACTTTTTTTATCACATCAAGTGTTTGCATGAACTCTTCATCAGTTTCTCCCGGAAATCCAACAATTACATCTGTTGAAAGAGAACAATCAGGCATGTAATGACGAATTTTATCAACCAAATTCAGGAAGTCTTTTTTTGTGTAGGTTCTATTCATTCGTTTTAAAATTCTATCAGAACCGGCCTGAAGTGGTAAATGTATTTGATTACAAATATTTTTGTGTTTTCTCATAACTTTCAATAGATCGTCATCAATATCTTGAGGATGTGGAGATGTATAACGTATTCTTTTTACACCTTTAATGGATGCAACTGCGCTTAATAATTCAGGAAATGTACCTTCAGGTGTTTTATATGAATTGACATTTTGTCCCAATAATGTTATTTCAATATAACCCTCTTCAACACATTTTTTTACTTCATTTACTATACTTGGGATGGTTCGACTTCTTTCTCTTCCTCTTGTAAAAGGAACAATGCAGAAGGTACAAAATTTATCACACCCTCTCATAATCGAAATCCAAGCGTTAATTCCTTTATTTCGAGAAGGGTACAAATCTTCATAAATTTCGTATTTGGATAATTTAGTATCTACCCAATGTTCATTTTTTTGTTCACGAGATTTTAACAATTCTGGGATTCGCCTATAAGAATCTGGCCCAAGTATTACATCTACGTAAGGTTTTGACTCAAGAAGCTCATTTTTAAGATTCTGCGCCATACATCCTAAAACACCTAGTATTAAACTTGGATTTTTTTTCTTAAGAATATGCAGATTATCCAATCGATTATGAACAGTTTCCTCTGCTTTCTCTCTAATTGCGCATGTATTAAGAAAGATGGCATCAGCGCTATCGATTTCAGTTGTTTTTTGATATCCTGAATTTTCTAACTGGGTTGCAACTAATTCTGAATCATATACATTCATTTGACAACCATATGTTTCTATGTAGTATTTCTTATTGGAAGTTAAATTCTGTATAAGTGGTGTATTTTGTTGTATATTAAGTGTTTCAGACAATGTGTATACAAGTGTTTACAAAAATATCAGTTGTAAATATCCTGATTTCCTTGTTATTTAACACTAATTCCTCATTTTTTGTTTTATAAATCATAATTTTTGTTTAATTCTTAAATAAGTCTCGTAAACACATTTGTTTACAAGAATGCTTACAAAAATCGTACTATTTTCTTTTGTAAACACATCTTAATTAGTTAAAACATAAATATGTTTACAAAATCCACATTACTAGTTATACAGAATATGTTATCTATAATTGTAATTTATCAAATAATCTAAATAAGATTAAAGTATAATTAAAATCAAAAAATACCACGATAATGAGATTTTAAATTCATAAAATGTACAACACGATCAAATGTTAAATAGTGTTATACAGTCATAAATAATAGTATGATTTTGAAAGAGAAAAAGGTATTAATTTAATTATTTAAAAGATTGAAATATTAGAAACTAAATGAGAATTTTATGGTAAAAGAAAACAGAGTGTACGTCAAGTATAGATTAAATCCGAATAATATTCAAAAAATATTTATGTTTTTTGGATTAACTTCTGCAGTTTATTCATTTTTTGATATAAATTGGGTTATGTTTTTTAACTTTTTATCTAAAGGTGAATTCAATAGTATGTTGGAAAATACATTTCAAACATTTATGTTTTCTCTATTTTGGGGATGTGCTTTTGGTTATTACATATTTAGAGATGAGAAAGTTGAATAAAAATTAATTAAAAGTGCTTTTCTGTGAAATAATAATCTTTTGGATTTATTCTTTTATTATTCTTTTTTATCTCATAATGTAAGTGTGGTGCAGTAGATTTACCAGTATTTCCTAATGTACCAATGATATCTCCTCTGGAGACTGTTTGTCTTTTTTTTACTTTTCGTTTTTTTAAATGTGCATATACTGTTTTGTAGCCATATCCGTGATCAATTTCAATATAATTACCATATGAACCCCAATACAATGATTTTATGACAACACCATCAGCAGTTGCGAAAATTGGTGTGCCAATTTTTGCTGAAAAATCATGTCCATCATGTCTTTTCTTTTTTCCAGAAAAAGGATCTCTTCGCATTCCGTAACCTGAAGTAAATTCGCTTATTGATTTATCTAGTGGAATTATTGCAGGTATGGCTTTATATAATTTGGGATTTTTTTTTGCTTTCTCAATAATCTCAATATAGCTTAATTGCTCTAAATTTGCCCATCTTCTCGCATGTTCTATTTTTTTTGTATAAATATTTAAATCAAAATCATCAATCGGAATTAAATAATTTAGAGATGATGAGTTTTCTTTTTGTATACTACCACCAGTACCCATTTTTCTGATATCCTTAGAAATTGAAGGAAGATTTATCATTTTTCTTAAACGTTCATCGTGACCTTGAATTTTTTCTAAATTCTCGTATAAAATATTTAGATTTTTTTGATTTTCTTCGATTTTCTTGACTAATTTCTGATTGTCTTCCCGTATATCCCTTACTTCTTTTAGAGATGGATTTGTGTAAAAAAACCATAGAAATGATAATATCGGTGTAAACAGTAAAAGTAAAGCAATACTACTGAGTGCTAATGTTTTCCTAGTAGTAAGTTGAACTTCTTTGATTTCTGCAGAATCTTCGTTCAGTATGATTATTTTGCGTCGTTTTCTGATAAAACTCATAAAATCGTTGTTTTAAGTAAAAAAATAGTCTAAAAATATACGGTTTTTAAATTTTTAAATCAAAAGATTGAGAAAATAATTTATTATAGATCTGTCTAAAATTTTATTCTTCATCTAGAGATACTATCTTTGTTATCACTTTTATTTTTTACTTTCTCTTTTTCATTTTCCAATGAATTTATGACTTTTTTTAAGTTATCAATTTTACTTATTATACTCTGAAATTTTTCATTTAGTGTAAAATCTGTTACATTTTCCAAAATAAATTTATCATAAATAAATTTTCCTAAGATTAATTGATTTTTTTTTAGTTCTCTTTTTGTTGTCTCAATTTCAAACTGAATTTTACCTTTTTGAGAGTATTCTGTTCCTTTTTCAACGGCTATTTTGATGTATTCTTCACTTTTTTCGGCTATAGAACCACCCAGTTGACTTAGTTCAGTAATCATTTTGTTCCAAACATCAGACATTATTTCTTCCTTATTTAAAGTATTTATTTAAAATAAAAGCAGGACCATAAAGCATAATTGTGCCATATATCAGCATTTGAACTTCATAGTTCATATCATGGTTTCTAATCCCCCAATATAAACCGGAAATGACTGTAATTAATCCTAAACCTTGAATGGTTTTAAGTAATATCCAAAAAAATGTGTTCATTATATTTATAAAGTATCTAATTTTTTTCTAAAAATATTAAAAAATAATTTCTTCTTCATTGAGTATTTACTTTTTTCTCTAATAATAGTTAAAGGAGACTTTGATTTTGACAGTAATCTACAAATATTATATTTATGCCTTTCGCTTAAATTTTGATATAAATATCTATTAACCAATGATGCTCTCATTTGAGGCATTATGGATTTATTAATTAATTTAATAAAATTTTCGTTTTCAGTGATTGATTTTATTGCAAGAAAAGATGAAACTATTGCTGAATTCATTCCAAATCCGAATAAATAATCTTGGAATCCACCTGCTTCACCTATATAAATTTTCCCAAATTTATCAATTTTAGTAGCATTAATATCAAAACATCCATAATTACTGAATTTCTTTGAATTTTTTGGTAATTTTAAATCAACTTTTTTTTCAAGAATTTTAACTAATCTATTTGATATATCTTTATTTTTATCATCTATTTTTTTATATGCAACAGCTAATGTAGCATTACCATTCCATATAATAAGATAACCATATCCAGTCTTGGATAGCGCATCATTTAAAAATAAATGTGTTTGATTGGATAAACTTGTTTTAAACGTATATCCTTGAATGTATGCTTTTGCATGGTTTGTTCCTGTTGCAATTATTGACATATGCTCTTTTTTTGGAGTATAATTAAAACGTATTTCACAGCCTAATGAGAGTGCATAAGTTTGAAGTTCTTTATCAATATCTCCAATATCTGAACCTCTCTTTATAAAATGAAAAAATGGATTTTTATCTTTAATCATTAAACTGGGTGAGTTGTCAAAATGAACTTCAAATTGTGTTTCTGATTTAAAGTTAAAGTTTATCGGTATGTCTAAGCTTCTTATAAATGAAATAGGATTTTGTATGAAATTCCATGTCTCTAAACCTTCAATATCGTTATTTCTTCCAAACCCACATTGAATTTTTTTTTCATAAATAATTGGATCATAACCATTTTTTTTTAGTAAAATTGCAGCTACAAGACCTGATATTCCTCCACCCATAATTTTTAGCGGTCTATTTTTTGATATTTTCAATGTATTTCGCAATTTCTTTTGGATCAGTATTACCTTTTGTGATTCTCATGAATTGGCCGATAAGAAATCCCTTTAATCTATTTTCCCCATCTAAATAACGCTGCAATTCAATTTTATAATTCTTCTTAATTTTTTTAAATATTTCATCTAGCGATATTTTCTCTTTAGAAATTAAATTATTTTCTTCAATAATTTCATCTATCTTTTTATTAGAATTTGCTAATAACTGTAATAATTTTTTAAAATTTACACTTGAAATTTTTCCACTACTTTTTAGCTTATATGATTTTTGAATGTAATTTAAACTTATTGGTAATTCATCAATTTTGATGTTTTTACTTTTTAAAATGCTTGAAATTTCACCTAAGATTAAGTTTTTTGCTTCATTTGGGTTTGATATTTTTGATACTATAGCTTCATAAAAATTCGCCAAATCTTGTGAGTTGCATATTCTATTTGCATCGACGAATGACAATTTGTAATCATTTTGAAATCTCAAAATTTTTTCAATAATTGCTTCCTCTTGAGATGATTTTATTTTTAAAACATCATTTTTGCAGATAAGAACCGGAGGAAGATCTGGACATGGAAAATAACGATAATCTTCAGTATTTTCTTTTGATCGAATTATATTGATTGTATTTGATTTATCATGATATTGAATAGTGCACTGTTTTATTTTATCACCCTTTTGTAAAATTTCTTTTTGACGATTAATTTCATGATTGATTGCTTTTTCTACATGCCTAAAAGAATTTATATTTTTAATTTCAGTTCTGGTTCCTAAACTTTCATTTTTATTTTTTCTCAATGAGATATTTGCATCACATCTAAATTGTCCCTTTTCCATATCGCAATCTGCAATATTTAAAGATTTGATTAGTTTTCTCAAATATGTAAGGTATGATTTTGCCTCACTAGCTGATTTTATTTCAGGCTCAGAAACAATTTCAAGAAGTGGTGAACCACATCGATTTAAATCAATGTATGTAAAATTATTATTTTTTGCATGAATCAGTTTACCTGCATCTTCCTCAATATGTGCTTGAATTAAGTTAATCTCTTTTAATTTTTGATTATGAAAATATTTGATTTTACCTTTTTCACATATTGGAAGTGAAAATTGAGAAGTTTGATATCCCTTAGGTAGATCTGGATAGAAGTAATTTTTTCTTGCAAATTGTATTTTGTTATTTATTTTTGATTTTGCTGCGATACCAAAACTGATTGATTTTTCAATTGCCAATTTATTTGGAACAGGTAATGTACCAGGTAAACCAATACAAATGGGACAACATTTTGAATTTGGTTGACCTAAAGCTTCATTTTTACACTTACAAAATAATTTTGTAAGTGTGTTTAGTTGAACATGAACTTCAAGTCCAATGACTATATCCCAGTTTATTTTTTCTTTCAAATTATTTTAATAAAAGAGGTTTAACTTCAAGAACATCATTAAGAATATTAAGACTATCAATGACTGATTTCGTGGGTTTTTCGTCTAATTTAATAATTGCATATGCATATTTACTTTTATTTGACCGACTTAGATGATATTCAGCAATATTTACTTTTTGATCACCGAGCATTGTTCCTACTTTGCCTATGACACCAGGTACATCGTTGTTTTTTAAGAAAAGCATGTATTTTTCAGGTCTAAAATCAATATCGAACCCCATTAAATTCACTATTCTAAGGTGCCTACCTGATAATGCACTTCCACTAATTTTAATTTTACCAGCTTTGCTTGTGGTGTATGATTGAATCAGGTTTGTATGTATTGTTTCTTTATTATTATATCCATGTTCAATTGAAATACCGCGTTCTTCTGCTATTGAAAAAGCATTTATAAAATTTACTCGACTACCAATATAATTTTCTAATAAGCCTTTAAGGAAGGATAGTATTAGGGGTTTTGAATCCTCTAAAGTCCCATAACATTCAAATTGGATATTTGTTATTGCACCCTTCGCCAATTGAGAGTGTAACTGACCAATTTTGTTGGCTAGGTTTATGTAAGGTTCTAATTTTTTTAGATCTTCAACGTTCGTTAAAGGCATATTTAGAGCATTATTTATTTTATTATTTATCAAATAATCTACTACTTGCTCGCATATCGTAGTAGAAACACCCTCTTTAGCTTCTTTAGTAGATGCGCCTAGGTGAGGTGTAAGTAAAATATTTTTAGCAGAAATTAGAGGATGATTTTTTTTTATAGGTTCAGACTCAAAGACATCTATTGCAGCTCCAGCGATTACATCTTCATCAAGGGCCTTAACTAAATCTTTTTCATTAATAATTCCACCTCGGGCGACATTTATCAACCTAGCTGTTGACTTCATTTTTGATATCCTATGATAATCAAATAAATTTTTCGTTGAATCTAACATTGGAACATGTAAACTTATAAAATCACTGTTCATAGTTAAGGTATCTAAGTCAACAACTTTAATCTCACTGGGGTTAAACATATCTTGGGAAATATAGGGATCATATCCAAGTATTTTCATTTCAAATGATTGTGCTCTTTTTATAAGTTCTCTGCCAATTCGTCCCAAACCAACAATACCCAATGTTTTACCACGAAGCTCAATGCCAATAAGATTGTGTCGTGACCAACTTCCGTTTATCAAGTTTAAATGTCCAGAGTGAATATTTCTAGATAATGCTGCTATAAGAGCAAAAGAATGTTCTGCTGCTGATATTGTGTTACTATCTGGGGTATTCATGACGATAACACCAGCTTTTGTAGCTTCAGATACATCGATGTTATCAACACCAACACCTGCTCGACCTATTACTTGTAGCTTTTTTGCTTTTTTTAGATAATTCTGATTTACTTCTGTACCACTTCTTATGATCCACCCGTCAATTTCAGATAAAATTTCTACATCAATATTTTTTTTTTGGTAATCAAGGATAGTAAAGTTTGCATTTTTTAAAATTTGCATGCCTGTCGTAGAAATAGGATCTGATATTAATATTTTCAATTTAGTTGTCCATTAATATTTTAATTTATCTAGTACATCATCAAAATTGTTCAAAAAGTCATCGATATCCGTGAGTTTAAGATTACCCATATGAGGAATACGGAATGTTTTTCCTCTTAATTTACCATAACCCCTATCCATACGGTAGCCTCGATCCAATAATTTTTCACTAATTTTATTTATATCCCAGTGTTGTTCATTTTTTACGCAAGTAAGTGTGTTTGAAAAGCAATCATTTTCTGGAAATAGTCCTTGGTTACGATTTGATACCCATTTTCTTACAAATTTGGCAGAATTTTTATGCCTTTCCCATCGGTTTTCTATTCCTTCAGCTTTGATTATTCTAATTACTTCTTTTAAACCAAAGATATGAGGAATCGAAGGAGTGACAGGTGTCTGCCAATTCTTGAAGTACTTATCATATATCTCTAAGTCAAAAAAATAACCTTTATTTTGAATTTTTCTTGAACGCTCCATTAATCGATTAGATACGGTAAATATTGAAAATCCTGGAGGTAAACCCCATGCTTTTTGCGTTGAGGCAAAAAGAAAATCTATACCTAGTTTATCAACTTCAATTTTAGAACCTGCCATAGAACTCACAGCATCAACCATCCAAAGTATATTTGGATATTTATCTCTCAATAGCTTTGAAATTAGATCTAGGTTACTCATAGCACCAGTTGATGTTTCATTATGTACCATACAAAAAATATCATATTTTCCAGTTGCCAATTCAGAATCAATATCATGAGGGTGAATGCCTTTACACCATTTTTTATCGACAGTGTGATATTTAAATCCACAATTCTTGGAAACAATAGACCATTTATTACTAAATGCACCATTGACAGCATGAAGTATTTTACTTTTCTTTGTGACCGAATTTCGTAAACTCAGTTCCCAGAGACCAGTAGCAGCATGAGATGCGAGAAAAATACGATTTTTAGTATATAATATTTCTTGTATTCCCTCAATAACTGACTTGAATAAATCAGAAAATTCTGGAGTGCGATGTCCAATTTGACTTTTTGATAATGACTCGAGTACCTCTTTAGGTACATGAGATGGTCCTGGTATAAATAGTTTAGGATATTTCATATAATTTTGTTACGTAATTTTTTAAAAATCATATTATGATATAATTTCATGAAAAATTTTGAAAAAATAGCATTTTAATTTTTTTAAAAAATTTAGATTTAATAAAACCTTTATTAATTTCAGCTAGTATATTTAAAAAAGGCCCTCTGTGTTTTGTACAGAGGGCCTAGTACCGAGAGCGAGACTTGAACTCGCACGAACCGAAGTTCGAGGGATTTTAAGTCCCTTGTGTCTACCAATTCCACCATCCCGGCACGAATTAATTTTAAAATTTGAGGCGTCGACCAGATTCGAACTGGTGAATAGCAATTTTGCAGACTGCCGCCTTACCACTTGGCCACGACGCCTAAATAAAAAACCCTCAGATACCGGAGGGTTCTTGTGAGCGAAAGATGGGGCTCGAACCCACGACATCAACCTTGGCAAGGTTGTGCTCTACCAACTGAGCTACTTTCGCATTAAGTCGAAAATTAACATATCAACCGTTATAATTTATAAAAACAGATTTTCAATGAACAACACTAATTTATAATTTGTTTAATTTTTATACATTTAGTGTCGATGACCCGGATGTCCATGAGGCGGATTAGGCATACTCAATTGAGGATTGATAATATTTCTTTTTATTATTGCCTCATCAACAATTTTTAAAATCTCTGGATCATCAGCAATCGTTTTATCGAGTGCAATTTTATTTACTTTAATTTTGTTTATAGAACTTTCAATTTTGTTTTGAGCAACTTTTATCTGATTATTAAATTTTTCTAAATTATTTAAACGCTCTTCTTGATTTATTTTGGCTTGTTCTTTTTTATTTAAATTTTTGATTTTTCTATCCATTAGTTTTATTTTGGATTCATATTGCGCAATATCTGTAAAACTACCATTTAGATCATTATATTGAAATTCAAATTCGTACAAATATTTTCCTCTGTCGCCACAAGAGTAAACTGGTATATTTTTACTTCCACCATCATTTGAACGTTTTTTAGATTTGCTTTGAATAATAAAATCAATTGGTAGGTTAGCTGTTTGTAATTTGCTAATATCATTTTCGTTTGCATTAAATAGTAAAATTATTAAATCAGATTGATTTTTGACAAATTCGATAATTTTATTTAACGCATCTAATGGATTTTCAACAATAAAATCCTTGCTTTCAAATACGCTTGATAAACCAATTATACCTAGTTTGATTCCATTTTTATCAACTATTTTATATGGATTAAAAAGATAAGAACCCGAATTGGTTTTTATATTTGCTGATATGAAAGGAAATTTAGATTTTTCTTCAAGACCTCTAAGATAATCAAGTCCTAGAGCAAAGTCTTTTTCACTCACATTAAATCCATCACATCCAATTTTATTGTATGAGGCTAGTATTGTTTCTGCACCTATCTTTGCTACGTCAACATTGATACCAGGTTCAATTTTCTTAGTTTTAAAAAATAAGTCTCCCGCATCAACAATAAAATAATTTGAATTATCTGCTCTGGCGTTATTTATTAAAGTTGATTTTCGAGCAAGACCGCCCAAAGGTTTCTTTTTTCAGCCACATGGCTCTAATTCGCCATTTACATTAGTAGTGGCATAAACATAAAATAAATTATTTATTTCTAAGGAATAGCTAAGTGTAAATAAAATGAATAATGTAAGAATTTTGGACATCATATTAATTTAATTTGTTTTTTATATATGATTCAAATTTAAGAATTATTGCCATAAAAAGTAAAATAACATCTTCAATAATTCTTTTTATTAACAAACTTTGGTAGTTAACTTGGTTGGTTTGTTCAGCAGAAGTTTTAAAACAACCACAATGCGTATCAATTCCTCTTAAAACTGCTTGTGAAAGTATGAAAATAAACCATATTAAAAGTAAAATCATTATTTCTAATGAGGGCTGATAGTACCTCTTTAAAATGATCAAAATACCAATAATTAATTCCATCCAGGGTATAAATAGTGCAAATATATTGTTTAACAGATAAGGAGTGATATGATAATTGTCTATAAGATTGGAAAATGTTCTTGGGTCAATAATTTTATCTATACTTGCATAAATGAATACAGAACCCAAACATAATCGAAAGATTAATAATAAATATTTATTGGTTAAGATTTTTTTCATTCTATTTCATAACCACTTTCTTTCCATTCTGGCCAACCACCCTCATATATCAAAACATTGAAAAAGCCTCTTTCTTGCATTAAATAATCGGCAAGATCTAGGCTCAGACTACATTCTCCTCCACTACAATAAATAATAATTATTCTTTCCAAGTCAACTTCATCTAAAAGGAACTCAAAATCTTCATAATAATCATATGGTATATTTATCGCATCTTTTATATGTCCATTTTTGAAATCTTCTTCATCTCTTGCATCAATAATAGTTGCTATGTCCTTTCTCCTTAAATGTTCAACAACTTTAATTGTTACATTATGAGGCTCTGTCATATTTTCAGGTAACTCAAATTGAATACTACTATCCTCAATTAATTTAATTGTTTTAATTTGACGTTTTTCTTTTATGAGCGACAAAGGCTCTTCAAGGAGAAGGTTCCTTAAAATTCCGAGTGAAAAGGAAAGTAAAAATATGTAAAATATTTTTTTATATGAAAATATCATAATACAAATTTGCGATTTTTTTTTTTCAAATTCAAATGAATTTTAGTTAAAAATTGTTCAAATTTAAACTTTTTGTCCAATCATTATTTATATTTGCCCTTTACACTCTTCTTTAAATTGACATAACTTATACCGAAAGAAATTTTAGACTTTATGAAATAAAACCATATAATGATAATTAGAGACATATATGAATTTCAAATTGTCAAATAAAAATTTCATATTTTTTTCAATTTTGAAAAAAATATATTAGTTAAAGTATAGGGGATATAGCTCAGTTGGGAGAGCGCTTGAATGGCATTCAAGAGGTCAGCGGTTCGATTCCGCTTATCTCCACTTTTATTTTTATAATTATTTGGAGATATTTGTGGTAGGAATGACAAAAATAAGAGAGAAATCTCAATATATCTTAGGAGCATTTTTAGTTATATTTTTAGCAAGTTTAAGTTTGGGAGGGCTTGTCGGAGGAGCAAATATTATCGATCTAACTATTGGCAAAATTTATTTCATGTTGGGTAAAGATCATCCTCAGCATTTAACTCGCTATGCAGGATATGCTGGCGATAAATGGATTGAAAGACAAGAGTTTGAGAGAGAAAGATCAATTCAAATTAACTTTCAGCGTAATAATAGAGGTACAGATTTAGATGGTCAGGCAATTTTAGGTGCAGAAAATTCTGCATGGAATAGACTTGTTGATGAGACAATTCAAAAACCATTGATAGAAAAGTTGGGTTTGAAAATCTCTAATGATGAATTATTTCAATATATTTTAGGCGCACCAATTGACCTTCAAAATTATTTTATTTCCCAAGGTTTATTTGTTGACGAGGATGAAAACTTTATTTTAGGTGATTATCAAGAGGCTGTACGCTCAGGAAATTTTCCTTTATTAGAAGATCAAAGACAAAATTATGAAAACAATGTGCGTCGAACATTGCCATTAAGAAAATTGCAGGAGATTTTTGCTGCAACCGCATCTACAAATATAGTCGAATTGAAAAATAAATATATGAACAAAAATACAAATTGTATTATTGAATATTCTTACGTGAACTCCAATTCTATTTCTGATAGCTTAATAACAGTAACAAAAGATGAAATAAAAGAAGAATATAATAGAACTAAAGATGAATCATATGTTATTTATCCTTCAAGAGTAGTTGAATATGCATACTGGAAGGTAGATTATGAAGGTATTGATTCTCTTTTTCATACAGATCATAAAGATTCTATTATGGATATTGCATATCAAGTTATGGATGAAGCAAATATGTCTAATTTATCTCAGGCTATTAAAATAAATGCAGATACAAAATTAGATACAATGGAGCTTACTTTAGAATATGATAATTTATCCGGAGTTCCTTATGCTTTTGGCGTTAATAGAAAATTAGTTCGTTTTGCATTCGATAACCCTGTTGGAACTATTTCTGATATTATACAGGTTAAAGATGGTCATTTAATATGTCAAATTATTGGAAACAAAGATGGAAGCTATAAAGCGTTAGAAGATATTGAAGCCTCAATTAAAAGTAGACTCACAAGAGACAAGAAAATGGAATATGCTAAAAATATCCTATCTCAGGCAAAAGAGAATGCAATGTCAACTGCAGATATTGCAAGTTTCGATGAAGTGATCAAATATGAATCTGATGTCGAAGGTACTATTGGTAGTAGTTTTAGATCTATTGGTTCTAGCTCAGAATTAAAAGGAACTTTAAAGGCCATGGAAGTTGGTGAAACATCTGAGATACTCGAGGTATCATATAATGCCGTAATTGTGACAATGCTTGAGAAAGATCCTTTTTCAAATGATGACTTTGATATATCCTTGGATGAATTACGGAAAGAAACTTTAGATGAAAAAAAATATTTAAAATACAATGAGAGAATATATGGTTTTCCTCTATTTAATGACTACCTCTCAGGAGTTAAAGAAGAAATTCAAATTGTAGACTACAGAAATAAAATATATTAATTGTTTTTGATTATATAAATGTCACTATTCTGATAGTATCAGAGTAATTATTTGTACGATATCTACAATATTAAGAATTGAATCTTGATTAATGTCTGAAACAAAAATTTGATCATTATTTAATTCATTGTCACCTAATATAAACCCTACAATGATTACTATGTCAACGACGTTCACAGTTTCATCCATATTAGTATCACCCATTACAAAATCACATGGCTGACTAGTATTTACGCACTCGTAACAGTCATTGAAAAAATTTGGAGAGAAACAGTTTGTGAGACCAGGTGTTCCGTAATCACCAAAACCATACTGTATGTTTGACTCTAGCCAATTAGTTGAAAGAGAATTATCACTTTCATAATCAATTAATGACATAGATCTTCCATTTCCATATGGGAAGGAAATATTATCCCACCAAATTGAATCAGCAATAATACCTTCGGGACTAATCAAGTAAATTTCATCAGTAGTATTAGCTAAGAATACTTCTTCGTATTGAAATGAATTTGTTATACCACCGTTAAGATTTGGATCAGAGTTGCTACTGAAAACAGCATGATTATTATTCCCAACTTGATAATTATCTGTTATCAAGTATTCGTCTATGTCATTATCTTTTATTTTCCAATTTTTAAAATTAATTGGTATTTCGTTATTTACGTAAACCTCAAACCACTCACCGTTTAAATCGGTGCTATTTTGAGGATTTATCATTACTTCTGTTATAGTCAGTTTTGGAAAGTCATCTTCATGTATATTCAGAACAAACGTAGTATTATTATCAATTTCAATATTGTTTGGTGCAGAAATGATTTCTATTTCTATAACAAATTGTTCAAAACCTTCATAAATTTCATCATTATTGATGGTAATAAAAAAGTCTTGACTATACGAACTGTTTGGTAAGAATTCAAATTCAGTTTGTGATATATTATAATCATTTAGATGACTAATAGAGTCATTACTTCTTACCTGAATTATTAGATTTTCGGTTAAATTAAAATTATTATATCCTACGCTTAAATTAATTATTGTGTCAGATTCAATTAAAGAGATTTGATTAGTATTAAATGATACATTAGGATTATTTATTGACTCATCAAAAAACCAAATTCTTCTTGCTAATGTAGAATCAATTATAAAAGGATTTGAAATGTTATCTTGGTATTCAGAGATTAAGTTTGATCTAAAATCTTCTGCATAATCTACGGGATCATTGTAGTGCCAATTTAGTAATGTTGACTTTTGAATATTCCAAAAATCAACATTAGCAAACTCATTATAAATTGAGAAGAAATAAAACATTGCCCGCGCTACATTCCCTTTATGATCTTCTTTAGGCTCAAATCTTTCAAGATTAGGTTGATTATCTGGGTTATACTTTTCTGAGTACTCGTCAATATTTTGATCAGGCACATCAAAGAGTATTTCAGATTTTCTGTACCATTTGTGAGTATTTTCGTCTTGTATATCTGAAAAAGGGTCATTACCTCTTGACGAATTTATGTTTGATTTAGTTGGATATAAATGATGCATGTCTGATTTTGGATTTCCATATTCTGCACCCATACTCTGAGGCCAAGTATGTTCAATATTAATATTTTTATAATAAGCTTCTATGCTTGGATCTGGTTCTTCAATCCAAATTCCATTGTTAAAATTACAATCAGTTTGGTTGGAATTGGAGTTACAATCAGTATTTTCGTTCTCACAAGAACAATATCCACCAATTAAGCTAATTGAGTACCCAGAATAAACACATGATATGGTGTCATTAAAATTATCAATTTCAGAAAAGATTATATCTCTTGCATTATCATAACTTAGAATATTGGAGGGGGTATAGTTTTGTTTTACATAATTAAGCAGATTGGTTTGGTTAAGTCCTGGTCCAATAATTAAAGGATTTTGAGAGTAAGTAAAACAAATCAAAAATAATAGTTTGATTATAAATGAATTTTTCTTTGTACTTTTCATATTATTCCTACTAATCATTTTATTTTAAAATTATAAATGAAGTAAATTTAAGGATAATGCATCGTACTGAAAATATAAAAGAATTTGCTGTTATCGGATATCCTCTTGATCAAAGCATGAGTCCTATCTTACATGCTGAAGTCTTTAATCAATTAAATATAAACGCAACATATAGAAAAATTGAAATTTCCAAGCAAAAATTTTTTTCTCAATTAAGTCAAAAATATATTAAAAAGTTAACAGGATTTAACGTAACAACTCCTCATAAAAAGTTAATCATGGATAAATTAGACTTTCTTGATCCAATTGCAGAAAAAATTGGTGCTGTAAATTGTGTATTGATTAAGGAAGGCGAATTGAAGGGTTTCAATACAGATTATTTTGGTTTCGACATGTCGTTAAAAAAAAATAATATAGAAGTTAACGGTAAAAGTGTACTTTTACTTGGTGCAGGAGGTGTATCATTTTCTGTAGTTTATGCCTTGATTAAAAATAAAACATCAAAAATTGTAATAAAAAATAGAACAGAAAATAAAATAAATTCACTAATTGATAGGTTTGGTTCAGTAAATAAACATTTGGAAATGAGTAAATATGACGAAAGTTATCACAGTTTAAATAGTTTTGATATTATAATTAACTGCACGTCTGTTGGTATGTATCCAAGCATTGAATATTCACCAATTTCTTCCAATCAAATACTGCCAAAACATACTATCATTGAAACAATTTATAACCCTATTAAAACACAACTATTGAAGGGTTCAAAATTAAATGGTGCAAAGGTTTTTGATGGATTAGATATGTTTATTTATCAAGGCTTGGCTTCTTTGGACATTTGGTTGAATGAAAATATCTCTGAAACAATTAAATATCAAAACTTAAAAAAGAAAATTACAAACCAATTATGTTAGTAAAACTAAAATATATGACATCTGGTGAATCTCATGGCAAGGGATTACTTGGTATATTAGATGGAATACCCTCGGGTTTGGAAATATCTGAAGCTGAAATTGAAGAACAATTACTTCGCAGGCAAAAAGGATATGGTAGAGGTGGAAGAATGAAAATTGAGACAGATTACGCAGAAATTTGGGGTGGAGTTCGACATGGTAAAACAATCGGTGCTCCAATAGGATTATTGTTGAAAAATAAAGATTGGATTAACTGGAAGAACAAGATGGATATAAATCCAAATCAAAAATCAGGAAAAAAAGTAACATTGCCACGTCCCGGTCATGCTGATTTAGCAGGTATGCAAAAATATGAATTTAATGATATAAGAAATGTGTTGGAAAGAGCTTCGGCAAGAGAAACAGCGATGAGAGTTGCATTAGGCGCGGTTTGTAAGAAATTTTTAAAAGAATTAAACATTAAAATTGGTAGTCATGTTACTCAAATATTTAATGTAAAAAGCGATAAAAAATTAAATGAAGATGTTTGTCCTGAAACGTTAAGTAGGTCTGCAGATAAATCGACTGTCAGATGTATTGATTTACAAAAAGAACAAGCTATGATAGAGGCAATAAAATTAGCAAAAGATGCTGGTGATTCCGTTGGAGGTGTTTTCGAAGTAATTGTTAATGGTCTTCCATATGGTTTGGGATCACACGTTCAATGGGATAGAAAATTACAAGCACGTATTGCAGAGTCAGTTATGTCCATAAATGCATTTAAAGGAATCGAATTTGGGACAGGATTTGAACAAGCATCCCAATTAGGAAGTCATGTCCATGATGAAATTGGTTATGAAAATGATAAATTTATGAGATTTTCAAACAACAGTGGTGGTATCGAAGGAGGGATGAGTAATGCTCAGCCTTTAGTAATAAGGTCAGTGATGAAACCCATACCAACGTTAATTAAACCATTAAAATCAGTTGATTTTTTCACTAAAGAAAAAAAAATAGCACATAAAGAAAGAACGGATTCATGTTCTGTACCCTCGGCTTCAATAGTTGCTGAAAGTATGGTAAGTTTTGTGATTTCTGATGCTATTTTGGAAAAGTTTGGTGGCGACAATATGGATCAAATAAAATCACATATTCAAATAAGTGGAAAATTTTAATAATAGAAGATTAGATATCGAATTATTTTTCAATCATTATTAATTGAATAGATAATAATATTTTTTTGGATTTATTGTTTTATAATTAACATTAGTCATATATTACAAGATATAGATAGAAATTAAATATACATAAAATTTTTAAAAGGCTTTTCCTATGGCGGTACCAAAAAGAAAAATATCAAAAACTAGAGGTCGTAAAAGAAGAACTCATTGGAAATTAAAAGACTCAAATTCCATTAATCTTTGTTCTCAAACAGGAGAAACTCATCTCAGGCACAGAGCATACTATGTTGACGGAGTTCTTTATTACAAGGGTAAGCCACTCCATAGTAAAAATTAATCTACTTTTATTTAATATCAACTAAGTATTTAATCAATACTAGTCTCAAATCATAAGTTATATAAAAATGATTTTAAAACACTTCTTACAAACTTATTCATCTTTTAATTAGAATGAAAATTTCACTAGATGCAATGGGCGCTAATAATGCACCCATATCTACTGTAAAAGGTGCAATTAAATCTAAAAAGAATACATTAAAATATACCTTAAAATCTTTCAATGAAAACTTAACAAAAGATATAGCTAATCGTATTTCTAGACATTTATTTATAAAAGATCAAGGATATGATGAAAAAAAATAAAAATATTGCAACAATTTCAGCAGTTGGGAGATATCTCCCAAAGAAAAGATTAACTAATCATGATTTAGAAAAGATAGTTGATACAAATGATTCTTGGATTAAGTCGCGCACAGGTATCGAAGAAAGAAGAATAGTTGAAAAAGGACAGGCTTCTTCTCATATGGCAGTGAGTGCATTTGAAGACTTGAGGAAAAATTATAATATTGATCCCAAAGAGATTGATGCAATAATTGTTGCAACGATCACACCTGATATGCTATTTCCTTCCACTGCATGTCTGATACAGAGTAGAATTGGAGCAAATAATGCGTTTGGATATGATTTATCAGGTGCATGCTCTGGGTTTTTATTTGGTTTAGATACAGGTACAAGATTAATTGAGTCTGGAAAATATAAAAAAGTACTTGTTTTTGGTGTTGATACTATGAGTTCTATTATTGATTATGAAGATAGAAATACTTGTATTCTTTTTGGTGATGGTGCAGGTGTTGTATTATTAGAAGAATCAAGTGATTCAAATGGTATCATTGATAGTAAATTAAAGATTGATGGATCAGGAAGTAGTTTTCTAAATATGAAAGCTGGTGGTAGTTTATATCCAGCAAGTTATGAAACAGTTAAAAATAGAGAACATTACACATATCAAGATGGAAGGCAAGTATACAAACATGCTGTGAAAGGTATGGCTGATATATCATATGAAATTGTTAAAAGGAATAATTTAACCTCTGAAACAATTGATTTATTCATACCACATCAAGCAAATAAAAGAATTATAGATTCGACTGCAAACAGATTAGGAATTTCAAAAGAAAAAGTTCTCATTAACATCAATAAGTATGCAAATACAACTGCAGCGACAATACCTATTGGTATTTCGGAGGCGGCAGAAAAGAATTTTTTAAAAAAAGGAGATAATGTTATTTTAGCTGCATTCGGAGCAGGATTTACTTGGGGTGCAATTTATTTAAAGTGGAGTATGGATTAGTGTCTTATGCTTTAATTTGTCCTGGTCAAGGTTCCCAATATATTGGAATGGGGAAGGAATTTTATGATTTTGATAATGACTTTAAAGAAAAATATGATATTGCCTCGAATATTTTAGGTTATGATATTTCGAAAATCTCTTTTGATGGTCCTATCGATACACTGAAAAAGACTCAATATACACAACCAGCAATTTTTATTCACAGCTATTTATCTGCATTACTTATTAAAAATTATTCCAAAATTAAATTTTCAATAGGAGCTGGTCATAGTTTGGGAGAAATAACAGCTTTAGCTGTTGCAAATTCTATTTCATATGTTGACGCGATTAATTTAATAAAAGTTCGGTCAAATTCTATGGCTGAGGCTGGAGAAAAAATGCCAGGTGCAATGGCAGCTATAATTGGTGCAAATGATGAGCAGTTAGCAGAGATTTGTGATCAATCTGGTATAGTTGTTCCTGCCAATATAAATGCTCCCAATCAAGTAGTAATTTCGGGGGAAACAGAAGCTGTCAAATTAGCGATAAAGGATGCTAAATTAATGGGCTTGAGAAGGGTAATTCCTTTAAATGTCTCTGGTGCATTTCATTCTCCTTTAATGTTTGATGCAAGAGATGAATTAATTAATATTATAAATAAAATTAAATTTAATGATGCTGATTTTCCAGTAGTTCAAAATGTTACTGCAAAACCTTCGATGAAAAAAGAAGGAATCAAGAAAAATCTTATACTGCAATTGGAGAATCCTGTAAAGTGGAGTCAATCAATTAAAAACATATATAAAATAGGTATTAATAAATTTATCGAATGTGGACCAGGAAAAGTTCTAAGTGGTTTAAATCGAAAAATATTGAAAAACTCTATAAATTATAGTATCAATACACCTCAAAATATGGATCAATTTGAATCTTAATTTAAAAAATAAAGTCGTGATTATTACTGGTGCTTCTCGAGGTATAGGGAAATCAATCGCAAAAGGGTTTTTTGACAATAATTGTAAGGTTGCATTAATTAGCAGAAACAAAAAAGATTTAATTGATACAAAGAATGTTATTGGGGCTAAATCTAATAATATTCAATTATTTCCATGTGATATATCAAACTTTTCTGATGTTCAAAACGTGATTGATAAAGTCATTAAATATTACGGTAATATAGATATTTTAATCAATAATGCAGGAATTACCAAAGATAATTTAATTTTAAGAATGAAAGAAGAAGATTGGGATACTGTGGTTGATGTAAATTTAAAAGGATGTTTTAACACTGTCAAAGCAGTTGTCAAGCAGATGATAAGAAATAAAAAAGGTAGTATAATTAATATATCTTCTGTAATCGGGCTAATTGGAAATGCTGGGCAAACAAATTATGCAGCTTCAAAGGCTGGAATTTTTGGCTTAACTAAGTCGCTTGCCAAAGAATTAGGATCTAGAAATATAACAGTTAATGCGATTGCTCCTGGCTATGTTCAAACAAGTATGACAGAAAAATTGTCTACAAATATTAAAAATGATCTTTATAAAAATATTCCATTAAAACGTCTAGGTTCAGCAGAAGATATAGCAAATTTGGTATTATTTTTATCATCAGAAAAAGCTTCGTATATCACCGGTCAAATTATGAACGTTGACGGTGGTATGGTAACGTAAAAAATAAAAAAGAAAGGGTGACAATGTCACAAAATTTTGAAAAAATAAAAGAAATAATAATCGATAAATTAGGTGTTGACGAAAATAAAATTAGTGAAGATGCAAAATTTATTGACGATCTAGGGGCAGATTCACTAGATACTGTAGAGCTAATTATGCAATTTGAAGAAGAATTTAATATTGAAATTTCAGATGAAGATGCTGAAACTATTACAACTGTTGGTAAAGCCGCATCATATATAGAGAAACAGTTAGAAAATTCTTAAATTTTATAAACTTCTACAAATATGAATAAAAAACGTGTTGTCATCACAGGTATGGGATGTGTTTCTCCTATAGGGAATTCTATTCAAGCAT
>MDTA01201145.1_pt1 | contig 26764 bp, 26 predicted proteins | sample 811151 | NCBI WGS metagenome assembly MDTA01 (sample SAMN05326648, study PRJNA326480) | marine metagenome | isolation source: seawater | place: Indian Ocean: South | collected 2010 | reverse complement strand
TAGTATTATAGCGTAGATAATATTATAATCTATTTAGGGTATTTTAATGCGTTTAACAAAAATTAAATTAGCTGGATTCAAAACATTTGTAGACCCTACGACACTTCAGTTTCCTAGTAATCTCACCGGTATTATAGGACCTAACGGGTGTGGCAAATCTAATATAATTGATGCAATACGTTGGGTTATGGGTGAGTCATCTGCACGGAATTTAAGGGGTGATTCGATGGAGGATGTGATTTTTTCTGGTTCATCTGCAAGACATGAGGTCGGAAAAGCTTTTGTAGAACTCAATTTCGATAATTCACTAAACACTCTAGATTCCAAATTTGCTCAATATTCAGAAATCGTTATTAAAAGAGAAGTATCTCGTGATGGAACCTCTAATTATTTCTTAAATAACACTCGTTGTAGAAGAAAAGATATTCGGGAGGTATTTCTTGGGACGGGTTTAGGCCCTAGAAGTTATGCAATAATTGAGCAAGGAATGATTAGTAAGCTCATTGATGCGAAACCAGATGAGCTAAGAACTTATCTAGAGGAGGCTGCGGGAATAAGTAAGTATAAAGAAAAAAGAAGAGAGACAGAATTGAGACTTAAGCACACCAGAGAAAACCTTGATAGGCTCAATGATATTATGAAGGAAATAAATTCTCAACTTAATAAATTGGAGAGACAAGCAAAGCTAGCAAGCGAATATAGGGAGCTTAAAGAAAAGGAGCGAGAAACCAAAATATCGCTTATTTCACTTAAATGGTGTAACTATGATAGTCAAATAGAGGATCTTAAAAACATAATTCGAAAAATAGAATTAGAGAAAGAAAAGCAACTCGCTTTATTATCGACTAATGACAGAGAAATTGAGAAGCTTCGAGAGAAACGGAATAACGAACAAATCAATTTTGACGAGATACAAAAAGATTTTTATAGAGTAGGAAGTGATATTGCTAGCTGCGAAAAAGATATAGAACATAATTTAGAGAATGAAGTCTCCAGAAAAGAAGCTTTAAGTGTATTGCTGGATTCGATTAAGAACTCTGAAATCGAGGTTAAAGAAGAAGAAGTTAAATATAATAACCTTTTGTCAGCAATAAAAAAATTAGAATCCAGTCAAAGTGAGAATATTAATGAGTTATCAAAGCTGGAGAAGGATAAAAAAGATACAAATTTTGCCGTTCAAAATCTTCAATCTCAGCATAACATTTTCATAACAGAACAATCAGAAACAATTAAAGAAAAAGAAGTTGAGAAAGCTAAATTGGATGCTTCTGAAAAATCTCTTAACCTTTTATCAAAAAGATTAGGTATTTTAGAATCATATTCAATAAATGAAAATAAGAAAGATGATCATAAGGACAAGTTATTAGATAAAGCTTCAGATATCCAAGAAAAAATGTCTGCATTATTAGTAGATTTCGATCGTCATAATGAATCAGAAAAAGATATGCATATTAAAAATTATAAGACTAGCCTCAAGTCTATTTTAAATATTTTCAAAGGGCTTTTTGATAATATCAAAGTTTTAGTAAGATCCCAAAAAGATGAAATAAAAGATATTAAGAAAAAGATAAATGATTATGAGAAAGTAAGTTCTGACTGTCAAATTAAAATCAGTAATCTTGAGAAACGGATTAAAGAACACTCAAAAAAGAAAGATAAATTTGATAAAGAGAGAATAGAGCTAAAACAGATTCTTGATCAAGTGGAATGGAGTTATGACGAGTCACAAAAACTACAGAATCAGCTAAATATAGAGGTATCAAAACAGATATCTGAAAAAAATGCTATTGAGGCTAATATAAAAAAGCTAAAAGTTGCTATAAGTGACATGAATAATAGGAAACTTATTCTTCTCTCATCACACGATAATAAAGATAAGCCATCGAATGATATGAAAGACCAATTGAAAAAATTATTGGATACTAAGAGTAAAAAAGAAGCAGAACTTAAAATATCCAGAGAAAAAATAGAAAATTATGATCAGACTGTACATGATTACGAAAACAAGAAAAATGACATCAATGTAGAGATTAATTCTATTAAAGATAACCTTGAAAATAATAAAATAACCATTAGTGAAAAAACGGCGCAACGTGATTCACTCCAAGAAAATAGCGATTTACCATCTGAAGATGTAACTGAGGGAATCAAGAAAGTGGATACTAATTTAAGACAAGACAATATCGAAAAAAACTTAGAGAAAATACAATTAAAAATAGCATCTATGGGCGCAATTAATTTAGCTGCGATCGATGAACTCGAGGATCAACAAGAGAGAAAAAAATATTTAGACCTACAGTATCAGGACTTATCTGATTCAATAAATACACTTGATAGTGCTATTAAGAAAATCGACCAAGAAACTAAGACAAAATTCAAAGAGATATTTGATAGTATTAACGATAATTTAGATACTTTCTTTAATAAGATTTTTGGTGGCGGAAAAGCATATCTTGAACTTACAGATAATGATTTGTTAAATACAGGGGTAAATATAATGGCTAGACCACCTGGAAAGTTAGTAAAGAACATCAATCTACTATCTGGAGGAGAGAAAGCTGGCACGGGCATAGCATTTGTTTTTTCTATCTTTAAAACAAATCCTGCACCATTTTGCCTACTAGATGAAGTTGATGCACCCTTAGATGATGCTAACAATAACAGGTTCTGTAATGTCGTTAAAGAGATGTCTAAAGATGTTCAGTTTATTTTCATTACTCATAATAAACTCACTATGGAACTAGCTGATATTCTGAATGGTGTGACAATGAGGGAGGCAGGCGTTTCTAAACTCGTATCAGTTAACATTAACGATGCAGTTAAAATTGCATCAACAAGAGAAAATAACATATCATCAAGACCATCTTAATGCCAGAAAAAAAAATTACGAAAAAGTATTATCAAGCACTTAAGAAAAAAATACAGTTATTCTCTGAACAATATTATACATATGATTCACCAACTATACCTGATAATGAATTTGATGAGCTTTATAGAGAGTTAAAATCGATTGAAAATCAAAACCCAGATTTTGTCTCCCCAGATTCCCCTACGCAAGTCATAGGTTCAAAAATTCGTGGTGGTTTTAAAAAAGTTAGACATGCAAAACCAATGATGTCTCTTAATAATGCAGCAAACATCGAAGAATTTAAATCATTCTATAATAAAACTACATCGGATATCTCAAAAAGAGTTACAATGTATGCCGAGCCAAAATTTGATGGTCTAGCTATCGCATTAACTTATATTGGTGGTAACTTGCAATCAGCAGTTACAAGAGGAGATGGTAATGTAGGTGAAGATGTGACCTCAAATATTAAAACTATAAAGAGCTTACCTCTTAAGCTATTAACTAAGAAAAGGCCAGAAAAATTAATTGTAGCTGCTGAAGTTTATTCATTAATAGCTGATTTTAAACAAATTAATAATGTATTAGAGCAGTCACAGATGAAAACATTTGCTAACCCAAGAAATTTCGCTGCAGGAACAGTTCGCCAACTTGATCCAGTAGTAGCATTTAAGAGAAATCTTCAGATATACATACACGGAGTAATAGAAATAGACACACATTTATCACCACCTACACACTCGGAATCGATGTCATATCTTAGTAAAATTGGTTTTGAAGTATGTAATTTAAATAGACAGATTGAAAATATCAATCAAGCACTCGAATACTATGATGAAATATCAGACAAAAGAGATAAACTACCTTATGAGATAGATGGGATTGTTTATAAAGTAAATAATTATGAATTACGCAATCTGTTAGGATATACATCAAAAGCACCAAAATGGTCGATTGCATTTAAATTTCCATCTCTAAAATCTCAGACAAAAATTATTGATGTAACATTTCAAGTTGGTAGAACTGGTGTAGTGACACCTGTAGCAGAATTAGAGCCTCTAAACCTTGGAGGTGTGACTGTTAGTAGGGCAACCTTACATAATTTAGATGATATAAGAAAAAAAGATATCAGAATCAATGATTATGTTTATGTGAAAAGGGCAGGTGATGTAATACCGGAAGTAGAAAAAGTAAATTTATCTAAAAGAGAGAAAACTACAAAAATATCTATGCCAAAAAAATGTCCTGCTTGCAAAGAGACAATAATTAAAATATCAAATCAATCAATCTATAAATGTCCGAATGAGTTATCATGTAAACCTCAAATAATACAAAGCATGGGACATTTTGTTTCCAGAAAAGCAATGAACATAACAGGTTTAGGAGAGAATATAATAATTGCACTGGTAGATAGTACTCTAATTAAAAATTATTCTGATTTATATTATCTAACCTATGATAACCTAATCAAATTAGACAGAATGGCAGATATTTCGGTGAATAATCTCCTAGAGTCAATAAATAAAAGCAAGAGACCTAACTTCGATAAGCTCATTTATGCTCTAGGCATAAGGGAAGTAGGACTATCAACGGCTCGTATTTTATCCCACAACTTTAATTCACTAGAGGAATTAATAGATGCTAATAGAGAAACATTAGAACGCATTAAAGATATTGGCCCCATTGTCGCTGAAAATATAGTAAATTATTTCTCCATGCCAATTAATAAAGCAAATATTAAAAAATTAATTTCATCAGGTGTCAGAATAATTTATTCAAAATTATCTGTTAATAAATCAATATCAAATAAATCATTTGTTATTACTGGATCTTTTAATAAAATGTCTAGGCGTGAAATCGAGGAAATTATAATATCAAATGGTGGCAAGGTATCCGGCTCAATTTCTCGTAAAACAGAATTTTTAATCTGTGGTGAGCAACCAGGAAGTAAGCTTGACAAAGCAAAGAAAATTGGCACTGTTATATTATCAGAGGAAAAATTTCTTAAGCTTCTCTAAGAAGCTCGTTAATACCTACCTTGCTTCTTGTCTTTTCATCCACTTTCTTAACAATCACTGCGCAATAAAGATTATACTTACCATCTTTTGAGGGCAAGGAACCTGAGACAACAACTGATCCTTCTGGGACAACACCGTAACTAATTGTGTCTGTTTCACGATCATAAATTTTTGTACTCTTACCTATAAATACTCCCATTGATATAACTGAATTTTTCTTTACTATAACACCTTCCACAATTTCGGACCTTGCTCCAATGAAACAATTATCCTCTATAATAGTAGGATTAGCTTGTAAAGGTTCTAAGACACCACCTATACCAACTCCACCAGAGAGGTGAACATTCTTGCCAATCTGAGCACAAGAACCCACTGTAGCCCAAGTATCAACCATGGTACCTGAATCTACATAAGCACCGATATTCACAAAACATGGCATTAAAACAACATTATCACCTATGAATGTGCCTTCTCTTGCAATAGCTTGTGGTACAACTCTTATGTTTTTATCGGTCAAATATTCTTGTGTTGTAGAAAGAAATCTTGAAGAGAGTTTGTCAAAAAATTTTGTATAACCTGTATCTATGACTTTATTTGATTTTAACTTAAAAGAGAGTAGTATTGCTTTTTTTATCCATTCATTAACAATCCACTCATTGTTTACAAATTCTGCAACTCTAATTTTCCCTGAATTTAGTGAGTCTAAAGTAAGATTTACTGTTTCGATAAGTTTGTTTTTTTGAGCATCATTAATGCCATTAGCGAAGGATTTTTCAATTAGGTCTTTATCTATACTACTCATAGTGTTTTAGGAATCTCCTGGTCTTTCTCATCGACCTTTTTATCCTGTGAATCTAAGAAAACAATTATATCATAATATTGTTTTATGTTCTGCACATACTTAACTGTTTCCCAACCCCTGGCGTAACCATATTTCGTCTGTTTGTAGTATTCTGATTGACTAAGCATCAATATATACGGTTCGATATCTGACCATTTTCTGATATCAACACCGTCTTTGGTCGCAAGCATTATTGCATCTTCGACATGTCCAAGACCGATATTGTATGCTGCTATCGCAAACCATTTCTTCTCGTTATTATCCAATTTATAGTCTATACGATTATAGATACTTCGAAGATATTTCGCACCACCAAAAATACTATTTCTTGGATCTTTTCTGTCTTCAACACCAACCTCCCTAGCAGTATCTTTTGTGAGCATCATGATTCCTTTCACTCCTGTATATGATACCGCGTCTTTTCTCCATCTAGATTCTTGATAACCAATGCTAGCTATTAACTTCCAATCAAAGCTAAATAACTTAGACGCCTCTTTAAAAAAGAATTCATAGGTCGGGAAGATTTCTATAAGATCCTTAATAAAAATCTTAGATCCAACAAATGTATGCTGTTGTTGACCATAAAAGTTCTTATATATGATTGGCAGCCTATTACTATCAATCATAAAATTAAAAAAACTTGATATTTTATTTTGCATATCGCTACCAATGTTATTTGGTAGAACCCAATATTCAGCTTCGTTTATAGAATGACGCTGTACAATCTTGATATCACGATAGTACTTTGATAGAATTTTAAATTCATCTGAAGACATCAATAGAAACATAATTTCATTATCATTAAGCATTTTCAGTAAATCATCTATATTTTTATTCTGCCAAACTTTGTAAGAGTATTTTAACTTTTTCTCTTTATTCATTTCTGTGCTTGAAATTACCTCTGATTCAATAGTATGTATATCGTTCTCGAGTAATTTTTTTTCAATGCTAGATTTGCGAGATATATTCGATTTAGTGACTATTACATAATCAACTCGATTATATGGATAGCTAGTTCTGAGATTATTATGATAATTAGTTATATTCCATCCAGCGATAATGTCAGCTTCGCGTGATGCTATCATTTGTATAGCGTCGGATATATTATTTACGATCTTTACTGATAGTTCAACACCAAGGTAGTCAGCAAATTCTCTCATAATAGAGTAATGATATCCAAATTCTTTATTTTTTATCTCATAGTATGTTGTTGGGCCAAGCCTAGTAACAAATGTCACACTATTTTTCTCTAAAACTCTCTTGAGATCATTTTTAAAGAAAATAGATTGAGGTTGCAGATAATACAAAAATATTGAAACAACTGATGTAACGAAGATAATTCTGATTAAGAACTTAATCATTGATTATGAGATTTATTATTACTTCTTCGTGAATTATGCTTTTTCTTATTGTAGGATTTATATTTATTATATTTTGGATTATACGACCTACTATACCTTTTCCTATTATTAGTCCTAAATCTTGAAGTCTTTTTTTCCTTTGCCGAGAAAATTGATTGAATCTTCTTAATAATACTAGTTAAAATTCCATCAGAAGATTCATATTTAGTGGCTCTAGGCTTAGGTGGTTGTGTTTTCGGAGCAACTGCTGACACTAGTGGTTTTTCAACTTTATAATTCGACGGTTGTGGGCTTGATATCTTCGTTTCTCTTGAGTTATCTCTATTATTAGCTGATGCTTTAAAATCGGATGGACTTCTATTTTCTCTATCAATTAAATAGTTCGTTACTTCAACATCTGGGTCAGGTACTATTTTAATTGAAATTTTATGTCTTTCTTCAATTCCTTGGACTAAATCCCTTTTCTCATTTAATAAATAAGTTGCTAATCTAACTGGCAAATACACGGTTATCGACTTATCATTTTTTACAGCCTCTTCCTCCAGCATTCTCACTAAAGAAATAGATTGAGACGACAGCGATTTAATATAACCTGAACCTGAACAAGTTGGACATGCATCATCTGTGTTGTCTATAATAGAGGCTCTTAATTTTTGTCTTGATATTTCCATCAACCCAAATTTAGATATCCTACTAAACTGTATTTTTGCTTTATCTATTTTTGCTAATTCAGCCATTTTACGCATAACTGTTTTTTGAGAATTAAGTGACATCATATCAATAAAATCAACAACGATTAGCCCTCCAATATCTCTCAATTTTAACTGTGTTGATAAAGATACTGCTGCTTCCAAGTTAGTATTAAGCGCAGTCTCTTCTATATCTCCACCTTTAGTAGATTTTGCAGAATTTACATCGATACTAGTGAGTGCCTCTGTTGAGTCAAAAACAATATTGCCACCTGATGGAAGTGAAATCTTTCTTCTGTATACGCTTTGCACCTGAGTTTCAACCCTATATTCACTAAATAGAGGCGTTGACTTTTTATAATGTTCAATTTTAATTTTACTATGAGGTATGAAATATTTTTTAGCATTTATGAAGTCATCATGAAAACTCTGATCATCAATAATAATTGAGTCGGTGTCATCGTCAATATAGTCTCTTATGATTCTAGCTAGCATGCTACTTTCCTCATAAACAAGAAATGGAGCTTTCTTTAGCACAGAATTTTCAACAATATTCTCATAGATTTGAATGAGATAATTCATATCCCACTCTAAAGTTTCTTTTGTGGTATTTAATCCAGATGTCCTCAGTATGACACTCATTTTTTCTGGGATATTAATAGCATCAAGCATTTTTTTAGCATTTATCCTATCATCACCTTCAAGACGCCTAGAAATGCCACCAGTGTTTGGATTTTTTGGGAGCAAAACTAAATATTTTCCAGCTAACTTCAGATATGTCGTTAAGGCAGCACCTTTTGTGCCTCTTTCCTCCTTGTCAACTTGCACAACTACTTCTCTTCCACTTTCTATACAGTCTCGGATTGTTTTAGGTTTTCCAGGCACAAAGATTTCAGGCGATATTTCCTTAAATGGAAGAAAACCATGTCTTGTTCGTCCAAAATTTACAAACGCAGCCTCAAGGCCAGGCTCAACTCTAGAAATAGTGCCTTTGTAAATGTTTGATTTGATGTTTTTTGATGGAAGGTCTATATCCAATTCCACCAAATTTTTGTTTTCTATTATAGCTAAACGCACCTCTTCTCTCTGAGAGGCATTTAATAAAATCTGTTTCATTTAGAATCCTGCAATACATATGTTTTTCCGATCAATTGATCTCTATTATCTATATTTAGTATGAGACTGGCGCACTTATTTGTTTAAAAGGTCTATTATGTGCTTTCAGCGTCACTCTGGACTTATTCAGCGTCACTTTGGACTTATTTAGTTGTAGTATAGTCTCTACTAATATGTAAATCTTTGAGTTAATATATCAATGATTCGTATTTTCTTCAAATGATATCGTGGATAAAATTACTAAAAATCGTCAAAATTGCAACAATATCACCATTAATTCAGATGGTCAGCGCATTGATAACTTCCTTATAAAAACTATTAAAGGCGTGCCGAGAAGTCTCATATATAAAGTAATAAGAGACGGACAAGTTAGAGTCAACAGTAAACGAGTAAAACCTAGCTACAAATTAGTTTCCAAGGATGTAGTAAGAATCCCTCCTATATCACCACGAATAAAGGAGACATCGAGAAATGAGATATTTCTAGATAATATAGATGACTATATTATTTTCGAAAATCAGGATTTTATTGTGATAAATAAACCAGCAGGATTAGCTGCACATAGTGGCACTAACATCAAACATGATATTGTCTCATCACTAAAGAAATTAAAAAATAATAGTGAGATTGCACCTGTAAATAGATTAGATAAAAACACAAGCGGCTGTATGCTTATATCAAAAAATTATCAATCAGCAAAAGATTTAGGAAACTGTTTTAAAACAGGAAAGGTAAAAAAGACTTACACAGCTCTGTTATCTGGAAAGCTATCTAAAAATAAAATAACAATAGATTTAGCACTGAAATCAGATAAAAGAAAGAAAAATGGTAGTGTTTTTGTGGATAGCTCGGGCAAGCACTCTTTGTCTACTTTTCATGTGGAAAAATATTTCTCTAGTTGTACATTAGCAAATGTTTTAATTCAAACAGGGAGAACCCATCAAATAAGAGTTCATGCCTCATCAATAAACCACCCAATCTGTGGTGATACAAAGTATGGTGATAAATTAATAAATACAGCATTTAGAAAAATTGGATTACATCGAATTTTCCTTCATTCTTCATATTTATCCTTTTATTATAAGAGGCAATATAGTTTTAAATCTTCACTTCCTGATGACCTATCTATTCTTATTGAAAATTTAGAAAATGAATCATAAAATCTTAATAGGTGACGTATATGGATGATAATACTCTAAAAAATCTTATTGATGCTCTAGTAGAAGATAAAAAATCTGAGAGAAAATTTAAAATTATATCTAGAGTAATAATTTTATCGCTTTTTATTATTATTTTTACACTCCCTTTTCTTTCATCTGACAAAATTTACAAGACGGGAAATCATACGGCGGTAATAAACATTAATGGAGTTATATCAACTGGGGGAGATAGTACAAAGAAGATAATTGATTTGATTATAAAAGCAGCAAATAATGATTTTTGCGAGAATATCATTCTTAACATTAACAGTCCAGGTGGTAGCGCAACTCAATCTAAAATTATATTTGACCAGATTAGCAGAATTAAAAAAACTTCTGATAAAACTATATACGCAATTATAGACGATGTAGGGGCGTCAGGTGGATATTATATTGCTGCCAGTGGAGATGTTGTTATAGCAAATTCATCAAGTATCGTTGGTTCTATCGGTGTTCGCTTAGATAGTATTAATATTGAATCACTAGCAAAAAAACTCGGCATAGAATCACAAACCATCTCATCGGGAGAAGATAAAACGATATTAGATCCATTTCAAACTTTATCGGAGAAACAAAGAAATCATCTTAATAATTTAGTTAGAGATATTCATGAAGAATTTATACAAGACATCAAGAGTACACGTGGAGATAAAATTAAAGATAATTCAGTTTTTACTGGATTATTCTGGACGGGGAAGCAAGCTTTGCAATTAGGTCTAATTGATGAAATTGGATCTATTTATGATATTAATCAAAAATATCTCAATAACTCAGAATTAGTAACATACAATAAAAGATTATCTATTATTGATGAATTGATGCAATCCATAATCTCTAGTTATTCAAGTACGCAGATTGGTATGTTTTATTGATGTCTTTTAGGATTTTTCTAAAAGAAAAAAAACAAAGTGCACTTAGAGATTTTCCAGTCACAGAATTTTCACTAGAGAAAAAACCTCCTTATAGTAATGAGATTATTTTAAATCATATATACTCTAGTACTGATCATAAAAAAACATATGGGAAAAATATAATAATTGGCGGAACTAATGGATTTCTTGGTTCAATTCTGTTATCAGCCAAAGCTGCAATCAAGACCGGTTCAAGATATTTTATCATCTGCTCAAACAAACTACATACAGAGACAGTTTCAATTTTTCAAAATGAATTGATAACACTTGAGTATAATAAAGATGTACTAAAAAAATTGAACGATTATAAAGTTGTAATAATTGGACCTGGGTTATCTAACGACTCTTGGTCAGAGTCAATATTTTTTAATCTAGTAAATCTTGTCTCTGAGAATATTATTTCTACAAAACTAGTCGTAGATGCTGGTTTTCTTCATTTTTTAAGCAAACACCCATTTAGCTACGATAATTGGGTGTTGACTCCGCATGAAGGCGAGGCCTCAATGTTATTAAATACATCTTCGAAATGGATAAAGGATAATAGGACTGAGGCAGCTTGTTTAATACAGGAAAAATATTCTGGGACTGTCGTACTCAAGGGACCGAATACAATAATTTTCGATGGTAGTGAGATATTTATTTGTAGTCATGGTGGCCATCATATGGGTGTGGCCGGAATGGGTGATGCGCTAAGTGGCGCCATTGCATCTATTGTACATTTGACGGGAAATGATAAATCTACCGATGCTGTTTTATTTGCTGTGGGATTACATTCATTGGCAGCTGATATAATAAAGTCAAAAACTGGTCTCATAGGGGTCTTGCCATCTGATGTAATTGAAAAAATGTCAGAATTAGTAAATACTTTTTACTATGACGTATAAACTAAGCTATTATAACCATCATTTTATTGTTAGCTCTGAAGAGAGCTATAGGCTATTATTCAAGCTTCTGGGAAAATTTAGCGCTAAAAAATTGGTTGTTTTTCTATCTGGAAACATTGGTGTTGGCAAGACAACGTTTGTAAAATATTATATAAAGAATTTAAATTCTAAAAAAAATGCTTATAGTCCGACCTTCTCTCTTATTAATGAATATAATCTCTCTAATCAAAAGATTTATCATTATGACCTTTACAGATTGAATAGCTACAGGGAATTAGAGGAAATAGGATTAGATTATAACCTAGATTCCAGTGGAATTCATTTTATAGAATGGCCAAATAATTTTATCGAAAAATTACCCATACCTGATATCCATATAAATTTTGAGTCATCAGAATATGGAACAATCTTATCTATCAATAATGGTTCATAATAAAGAAATATTTTTCCTTGTTGGACCTACTTGCACTGGTAAAAGTAAAATCGCTGTAGAGCTATTGAAAAAACATCCATTTGAAGTTGTTAGCATGGATGCTAGCACTATTTATAAAAACCTTAATATTGGAACTGATAAGCCAAGACAAGAAATTTTACAGAAATACAACCATCATATGATAAATATAATTGAGCCAGATGAAATTTTTAATGTTAATTCATATTGTAAAAGAGTCGAGGATATCCTCGATAGTATAATTACAAAAGGGAAGAGACCGTTAATTGTTGGAGGCACCATGATGTATTTCAATAGACTTTTACAGGGTATTGATGTACTGCCAGAACGAGATACTCATGAACGAGTGTTTATTAATTATTTGATAGAGAGATATAGTCTGAATAGTATACATAACTGCTTGAAAGCAATCGATGCTCTTTCTTTCAAAAGAATTAATTCAAAAGACTCACAAAGAATTGAGAGAGCTCTTGAGGTTTATCTACTTACCGGGAGACCAATGAGTTCATTTTTTACTGACAATCAAACATTGATTGATAAATATAATTCAAAAATCATATTTCTTCTTCCACAAGATAGAGAAAATTATCATAGACAAATTCAACTAAGAACATCTAAAATCTTCAATGATGGTCTTATTGATGAAGTAATAAATTTAAAAAAGAACTATCAAATAAATTCTAAATCACAATCTATGCGAGCTATTGGTTATAGACAAACTCTTGAATATCTAGATGGAAACATATCCAAAACGCAACTTTATGACAAATGTCTGTATGCTACAAGGCAACTTGCAAAACGACAAATCACATGGATGAAAAAGTTTCAGGCAGATTTACAGATTAGTATAGACCACAAAACGCATGTGGAAATTGCTGAGTTAATAGAGACAAATTTACATTTCACATAAATAGTGTCAGTATAGAGATATAACACTAGATGGATTACTCTATGCCGGATAATTTACAAGATAAGTTTCTTAATAAACTACGTAAGGATAAAGTTCAAGTATCAATATTTCTTGTTAATGGTATTAAATTAGATGGGGTCATTGAGGCATTTGACCCATATACTATTTTATTGAAGAACAAAGTTACACAGAGCATTTATAAGCATGCCATCTCTACAATTGTACCCTCACAGACTATCAAATTAGAAATTGATGAGTGAGGAACTTTGTATTACTATAATTGTCGTAGGAGAAATTTATGGCATGGAATGAACCAAACGGTAACAAGGACCCATGGGGTCGAAAAAGAGATAGTAATTCAGAGCTTGATGATATATTGAAGAGCTTCTCTAAGTATTTTAATGATTTCTTTAAATCATCGGGTGGATCTGGATCTGGTAATACACCTACTAAAAAAAATGTGGGAATATTAGCCAGTGTAATATTAGCTATCTATTTTTTGTCGGGTGTCTATATAGTCAACGATGGCGAGCGAGGTGTTGTCCTGCAGTTTGGTAAATTTGTGAGCATAACTGGGCCTGGCCCACACTGGGTACCAAGAATTATTCAAAATTATGAAATAGTAGATGTATCAAAAATTAGGTCTGCCCAACAAAGAGCAGTCATGCTGACTGAAGATGAAAATATTGTCAGTGTAAATTTCGCTATCCAATATGACATTAAAGATGCAAGTAATTTTATTTTTAATTTACGTGATCCTGATGAAACATTAAGAGCATCAGGCGAAAGCGCAATAAGAGAGGTCCTTGGTAAAAATAAAATGGATTTTGTCATTACGGAAGGTCGAGAGGCTATTGCAGCATCGACAAAAGATTTACTCCAAATAGTTCTCGATGACTATGAGTCTGGCATTAATGTTCAATCAGTTAATATACTTGAAGCTCAGCCACCAGAACAAGTCCAAGATGCTTTTGCAGATGCGATAAGAGCTCGAGAAGATGAACAGAGATATATTAATGAAGCTGTTGCATATAGTAATGAAATAATTCCTCTAGCTAGAGGAGAAGCAAAACAAATTCTTGAGGAGGCAAAAGCATACAAAGTTAAACTCATTAAATCTGCAGAAGGTGAGGCTCTAAGATTTAAACAGTTATTTGCAGAATATGAGAAATCACCTGTTGTAACACGAGAACGCCTGTATCTTGAATCTGTTGAATCTGTTCTAGGTAATACTACAAAAGTTATGATTGATTTGGAAGGTGGAAACAATTTGCTCTACTTGCCTCTAGATAAAATATTAGAAGATAAACGCAATGATGACTCTGAATCTAAAGCAGGTGAAAATTCACAAAGTAGGAATAATTCTCTAGTAGATAAAATTAGAATGAACAGAGATAGCTTTAACAATAGAAAAAGAGACTTATACAGTGAACAATAGAAATTTACTAACATTACTAATCGCAGCAATAATACTAATAAGCTCATCTACATTCATTGTTGATGAGAGAGAGGTAGCTATTAAATTTAGGTTAGGAGAGATTGTCAAATCCTACGCTACCCCAGGTTTATATCTGATGATACCTTTTATTAATAATGTTAAAAAATATGATTCTAGATTGTTAACTATGGATTCTAAGCCTGAACAATTCTTGACAAGTGAGAAAAAAAACGTGATTGTTGATTCGTTTGTTAAATGGAGAATCACTAGTCCTGAAAACTTCTATAGAGCTTCTAAAGGTGATGAGAGAATTGGTATTAATCGATTATCACAAATCATTAATGACCTAACTAAGAGTGAATTCAGTAAAAGAACCATAAACGAAGTTGTATCTGGAGATAGAGAAAAGCTAATGGAGATAGTAAAAACAGAAGCCAACAACTCTGCTGGCGCTCTTGGTATCACAGTAATCGACGTCAGACTTAAGAAGGTTGACCTGCCGGATGAGGTCAGCGACTCTGTATATGCAAGAATGGTAAAGGAGCGTGCTACAGTAGCAAAAGCCTTTAGATCAAAGGGAAAAGAGGAAGCTCAGGGTATAAGTGCTACTGCAGAGAGAGAATCTGCAACCATTATAGCTGAGGCATACAAAGAAGCCCAAAAAATTAAAGGGGAAGGTGATGCTATATCAACAGAAACATATGCAGCTGCATACAATTTGAGCCCAGAATTTTACTCTTTTTATCGAAGTTTGACTGCATACAGAGAATCATTTAATGCTAAACAGGATGTTTTGGTAATCAAACCTGACTCAGATTTTTTTAAATACTTTACCGACCCTGAAGGTAGCCTGAAATAGATACATACTCATTAATCTTAACTACTATATCAGTAATTTTGATTCTTGAAGGCATCTTACCACTAGCAAACCCAAAACTATTTAAATCGATTGCATCCTATATCCTTGAATTGAAATATAATACCATTAGAATAATTGGTGGAATAAGTTTTATTACTGGCTGTGCCTTATTGGCATATTTGATATATTAATCACAATGAAAGATAGAAATTTTTTTATACCTGGCGGAATTGAATATTTTATGCCTGGCGACGCGGAAGCTTTTGACAAGCTCAGGGGGAGAGTTAAGAATCTTTTTTTAAAATATAAATATACTCATGTAATACCGCCAATAGTAGATAATTTACCCAACTTATTAGGCCTTAATTCTAGCGATTTAGACAATCAAACTGTTTCATTCACAGATAAAGAATCAGGGAAAAAGATAGGCTTAAGATCAGATATTACCCCACAGATTGCAAAGATTGATTATCAACTTAATAACAAAGACATTTCGAGATTTAGCTATATGGGTGATATTTTCAGGTCAACAAATAGTAGTTTTGATAGAAAAAATCCATATCAGGTTGGTGGTGAAATTTTTGGTTGCAAGAATAAAAACCATGACATAGAAGTCATATGCCTCATGATAGAGACTATCATGATTACTGGACAGAAATCGTTTTTAGTAGAGATTGGTGATGTGTCGATTATTAACAGATATATATCACTTTTATCTTTGAATAGGATGGATAAGTTAAAACTTATTGCTATGATAAACTCAAAAAACCTTGATGAAATTCAGACATTTTTAAAATATCTTAGGATTTCAAATAACAAAATCAAATTCCTTTCAGAGTTAATAAGTATAAATGGTGGTCTTGAATGTATCAAAGAAATTAAATCACTTCTCAAAAGGTTTAAAATTGATGATAAAAAAACATTATCTGATTTAGTACATATCGCTAAAAAGGTATCATCTAAGTACAAATCCGTAAACATAAATATAGATATGTCAAATTTGTATAGTTTAGATTATCAGACTAGTCTATCATTTTCTGTATTCGTATCTAACTTTAGAAAAGCTATCGCAACTGGCGGTAGATATATAGCTTACACTAAAAATAAACATGAAAGACTCGCATCAGGCTTCAGCCTTGATTTAAAAGATTTATATTTTTTAATTAAAGAGGGAATCATCAATGTCTAATATATTTCTCGTTGGGACTCATTGGGGCGACGAAGGCAAAGGTAAGATTGTAGATGTTTTATCAGAACATGCTGATGCATGTATACGCTTTCAAGGAGGACATAACGCAGGTCATACGCTTGTTATAAACGGTGTTACCACTATTCTTCATCTGATACCTTCAGGAATCCTTCGTGATAATTGTAAATCTATTATTGGTAATGGCGTTGTAGTATCTTTGGATGCATTGAATAAGGAGATTCTATCTTTAGAAAAGTCAAATATTGAAATCGACAGAAAATTGTTTATTAGCAAAAACTGCCATATAATTATGCCGACTCATATTGCTCTCGATGTTGCACGTGAACAGGCTTTAGCAGATAAATCAATAGGTACAACTGGTAGAGGAATCGGACCAACTTATGAAGATAAAGTCTCAAGACGTGGAATAAGATTTGTAGATTTTGAAACTAATATTTTTGAGAGTAAATCAAGCGATTTAATGTCTTATCATAACTTCATTTTAGAAAACTATTATCATCAAACAAAAATTGATATAGAAAAGGCGATTGCTAATATGAGGACTGAGTACGAAAAAATTAAACATTTAGTATGTGACACCACCTCTCTCGTAAATGATTTATCTACTAACTCAAATTGTATTTTTGAAGGGGCGCAAGGAACTATGCTAGACGTCGATCATGGTACTTATCCATATGTAACTTCATCAAATACCACATTAGCTGGATTACTATCTGGATCGGGTTTAAATGTTAATAAACTTGATTATTCATTAGGGATTCTTAAAGCATACACAACAAGAGTAGGACATGGACCATTCCCATCTGAATTAGATAATGAGGTTGGTAAAAATATCGCTAAATGGGGTGGCGAGAAAGGAGCTACAACAGGCAGAGCTAGAAGATGTGGTTGGCTAGACACTAAAATACTCAAAGAATCAGTTCAGTTAAATAGGATTAATGGATTAGCCTTAACAAAACTAGACGTACTTGATAATTTGGACAAAATCAAAATATGTATAGACTATGGTGATATTAATTATCAAACAATGACTACTCCAAATATCAAATATATAGAAATGGATGGATGGGGAAAACCAACAGTTGGAGTAAATAACTTTAATGATCTTCCTTCTAATGCACAAAAATATATAGAAAAAATAGAGGAACTTTGTGAAACAAGAGTAGCGATGATTTCTACGGGCCCTGATAGAAGACAGGTTATATGCAGAGATGATATGTTCACCAAATGATGAATAAGAACTATTATATCTATGGTCTCCACACATGTATTGCTGAAATAGAATCCTCTACTAAAACTGTTAAAGAGATCTTCATATCAAGGATATCAAAAAACAAATTACTCAAAAAAATTGAAGAACTTGCCTTCATCAAAAAAATCAAAGTTTCATTTGTAGATAAAGACCAGCTTTCTATTATGTGCCAAGCATCTAATCATCAAGGTGTGGCTATCAAATTATCCCGACCATCCATTAATGGTCCTTTTAATATTGAGAAGTTTTTACAAATTTCAGAAAAACCTATTATTCTAATAATAGACAATGTTCAAGATCCTCATAATTTTGGCGCATGTATCAGAACTGCTAATGCCGCAGGGGTTTCGTTAATAATTAAACGAAAAACAAATTCTGTAGGTTTAACGCCCACTGTTCATAAAGTAGCCTCAGGGGGTTGCCGTAATATCGTGATACACGAGAGTAATAACATCATACAACTGATAAAGGTATTGAAAAAATCCAATATACCTGTAATTGGAACCGCTGACTCTAGTATGAAAAATATATACTCACAACGAACATTCTCAAATGGGTTTGCCCTTGTTGTTGGTTCTGAAGATGAGGGAATAAGAAAGTCAGTAATGGAGTATTGTGATTTTGTAGTTAGTATTCCCATCTATGGTACCGTAGATTGTTTAAACTTATCCGTTGCAACAGGAGTGGCTTTATATCAATTAAGGGAACACTTGAAAAATCCTTCTGACTAACGTAATATCCGCTTAATGAGTAATATTAATAAAAATTATGAACTTTTGCTGATGTTTGATGTAAATCAGGATGATTCAGAAACTATCTCAACAGTGGATAAGTATAAATCTATTATTGATTCTAAGGGAGGCTCCATTGATAGACATGAGGATTGGGGTGTAATGAAAATGGCTTATATGATAGATAAAAATAATAAAGCTAGATATATTTTGTTAAATTTCCAATCTAATTCTGATGTTCTGGATGAACTGGCTAATCTGATTAAATTTAATGATAGTATTATCCGTCATTTATTTACTGTACAGTCAGAAAAAATTACTGAACCATCAATTATGATGCAATCAAGGGAGAGGACTGCTTAATGAATTCTGGAAAAGATAATAAAAAAATAGTGAAAATTCTAGATATTGATTATAAAAACATCGGAATACTGAAAAAGTTCATATCAGAGTCCGGTAAGATTTCACCTAGAAGAGTTGCAGGTACTACTGCAAAAGAACAAAGACGAATAAATAAAGCCATTAAAATAGCAAGGTATGTGGCATTATTACCTTTTTGCGATAATCATAAAAGATAATGAATGTTCTTCTTCTCAAAAAAATAAAAAAATTAGGCGATGTAGGTCAAGAAGTATCTGTGAAAGCAGGTTATGCTAGGAATTTTCTTTTTCCTAAAGAGTTCGCACTACCAATGACTAAAGAGAATATTGAGATAGTAGAGCAAAAGAAACAAGAACTTCTCAAAATTGAAAAAGAACTGAAGGATAAAGCTCTAGAGAAACAAAAACTGTTTGAAAATTATGAACTAGTATTTGATGTAAACATCCATGAAGAAAATAAACTATTTGGATCTATTGCTTTACAAAATATTCTTGATAAATTACTAGCTGATGGTATGGATGTCCAAAAGAGAGACATTAACATGCCTTTCGGTCCTATCAAGGAGTTATCTGAAAAGAACATTGCAACAATTAGCTTACACCCAGAAGTACAGGTCACGATACCAATTAAATTAAACGTAATCAAGACTGATAACACAGAAGAATCCTCTAGTAAAGACTAAGTTTGTAAACAAAAATTTTATTTTTACGCTAATATATATAAATGGCAACATCAATTCCGTCAACTCCAAAAGCTTTAGAGGCTGAGCAAGCTCTTCTTGGCTCACTTATTATGGAATCTACTTCTTGGGAGAAGATATCTGACAGACTTTTACCAACTGATTTCTTTGATGTAAAAAATAGAACTATTTTTAATGAAATTTATGAACTTGCATCAAATGAGCAAGTAGTAGATTTACTCGTTTTAGAGGAAGCTCTTAAGAGTAAAGGAAAGCTGGAAAGCATTGGCGGTAGAGATTATCTTGCTGAATTAACGAAAATTGTTCCTACTCATGCACATATTACACAGTATGCAGATATTATAAAAGAAAAGTCTATATTAAGAGAATTAATAAATATAAGCACTAAGACAATTAACAGTGCTAATCAAACTGATTTAGGTGATGTTAGAGAAGTTCTTGATAAAGCTGAGCAAGACATCTTTAACATAGCAGGGAAAACAAGTACTAATTTTGATTTACAGAAGATAGGTCCGGTTGTTAAATCATACATTGATAAAATCTATCTTAAAAAAAATAATGACGAACTTGACTATCTACTAACTGGATATAATGAATTAGACAAACTGCTCTCTGGTTTACAAAAATCTGATTTAATTGTAATTGCAGGCAGACCTTCCATGGGGAAAACTGCATTTGCCATGAATCTTGCTCAAGATATCGTTTTTAATCAAAAAAAGAAAGTAGGTTTTTTTAGTTTAGAAATGTCGTCTGAATCTATCGCGCTCAGAATGTTATCCTCCTTAAGTACAGTTTCACAACAAAAAATTAGAACAGGTGAATATGAAGCATCACCTAAAGATACCAAATCTGTTACATCTGCTATTGAAATGATGCACGATTGTGATTTTTATATTGATGATACTGCAGCAATTTCACCTGTTGAGTTAAGAGCCAAAGCAAGGCGTATGAAACGAAGCTCAGGAATTGATGTGATAATGGTTGACTATCTTCAGCTTATGTCAATCCCACGTTATTCTGAAAATAGAGTAAATGAAATTGCTGAGGTGACAAGAGCACTAAAGGCATTGGCAAAAGAGCTAGACATACCTGTTATTGCACTATCTCAATTAAATAGAGGCGTAGAAGCTAGAACAGATAAGAGACCTTTCTTATCAGATTTAAGAGAATCTGGTTCGATCGAACAAGATGCAGATATGATAATATTTTTATACAGAGACGAAGTTTACAACGAAGACTCAGACCAAAAAGGCATTGCTGAAATAAGAGTTGAAAAACATAGAAACGGTCCAATTGGAGTCGTTAAACTAACTTGGGTTCCACACTGCACAAGATTCGAAGACTATATTCCTCAGATATACGATGGCGGTGTTTTGTAATTTTACTCTTCTTCGATTAGCTCTTTTTTATTTGGTTTCCCTTCCCACTCTTTAGCATCACTAGGAGGCTCTTTGATTTCTGTGATGATCGGCCATTTTTCAGATAACCTTCTGTTGATTTCAAGAAAATCCTTATTACTATCGTCTAAATCATCTTCTGAGACTATAGCTTCTATAGGGCACTCAGGCTCACATAAACTACAATCAATACATTCTTCAGGGTTAATTACTAGAAAGTTTGGGCCTTCATGAAAACAGTCAACAGGACATACCTCTACGCAATCAGTATATTTACACTTAATACAGTTTTCTGTGATAACATAGGCCATTAGATTACTATTTTGCACCAATTGTTGGTTTAATGCACATGAAAAATATAAAAAAAGTTGTAATACCTGTCGCAGGTTTTGGCACTCGATTTCTTCCGGCTACTAAATCGACTCCTAAGGAGATGTTTCCAATAATAGACAAACCTCTAATACATTTTTCAGTAGAGGAGGCAATACAAGCAGGTGTGCAAGATATAATTTTTGTAATTAGTAGAAGTAAAAATAGTATTGTAGACTATTTCGACCATACACCAGAGCTTGAGTTGGAGCTAGAAAAAAAAGGAAAAAAGAAACTTTTAAATTCATTGAAAACTATAATTAATGGTAAAATAAATTTTTTCTTTGTGCGACAGAACAAACTCTCTGGTGTTGGAGAAGCAGTCTTATGCGCTGAAAAATTTATCAATAATGAGCCATTTGCAATAATGTTTCCTGATGATTTAATAAAATCAAAAAAAGGATGTTTGTCTTCAATGGTGGAAGTTTACACTAGTACAGCCTCTTCAGTTGTTGCCGTTGAAAAAGTTCTCAAAAGAGATGTAAGTAAATATGGTATTGTGACTTGCAAAACAAAGCAAGATAAAGTCTCAGAAATATCATCTATAGAAGAAAAACCTAAACCAGAGAAAGCAAAGAGTAATCTGGGTGTTGTAGGTCGTTTTATACTTGAGCCTAGTATTTTTAAAATATTAAAAAAAACAAAACCTGGTCATGGTAATGAAATACAATTAACAGATGCTATAAACTCACTAGCAGAAAATAATAGAGTCCTTGCATATCAATTTGATGGAACCAGATATGACTGTGGTAGTAAACTGGGCTTTTTTAAAGCAACTTTAAGTTATGCTAAAGATCATCCGGATATAAAAAAAGATTTTAAGAAAATAATAACAAAAAATGATTTCTAATATTCTATTGATGGTAGAACTATATTCGTTTATTATGCATTTAATTATTCCCCGGTAGCTCAGTTGGTAGAGCGAGTGACTGTTAATCACCAGGTCGGCGGTTCGAGTCCGTCCCGGGGAGTTCTAAATACATTTAATGTCAAGTAATATGCAGAATATAAAAAATACTCCTAAATCAGCATCAGTAAAAATTGATGCATATAAAATATTTAAACCAGAACTAACACCAAAAGAGATGCTAGAAGCAGGTGTATTTGGAGGATATTATTTTAAAGGAGATGTTAAAGAATACCCTAAATCTTGGTTCAAGAACGCCAAAATAAATAATGAGGGCTATGATGTGAATCTTAATTATTTTAAAGTGAAAGCAGGCCTACCTATGTCGCATTGGATCTCGAAAGGTTGGATTTTTAGAGAAGACCCATTAGGATGGTTTCAGTGGTATTGTAGGTTCTCTCTTGGTAGAAGAATAGAAGACATGGATCAAATACAAATTATGAGATGGTATAATTTTGGTCCAAGACATATTGGAGCTTTAGAAAAAAACTGTAAGAAAAATGATTTAACATGCCGAGTAAAACAAAGGCAGGCACTCCTACAATGGGCGTACAATCCCTTTTTCTAGATATATTTATTTATCTAGCGTCATTTTCAAGTTTTTAATAATCCAGGTTTTATAGTCAGTAGAAACGTCTGTGATATCGATTAGTAGTATCTCAGGTATTTGATAGGGATGATATTTTTTTATTATTTCTTCTAAGTATTTAAAATAATCTTTCCTAGTTTTGATTAATAGCATTACTTCATTTGTATTCTTCAATTCATCTTCCCAAATATACTTACTCTTAACCTTTGACAAAATATTTATACAAGCAACGTATTTTGATTTAATAAGAAAATCACTTAAAGATTCGGCTTCATCGTCACTACTTACTGTTGTGAGAACTATTGCTAAAGGGTAATCCATTATTTTAAGATAATACTGACTTTATTCTTGCCATGGCTTGTTCTAATGATTGCATATCAACAGCAATAGATAATCTTACATGACCACTCATACCAAAAGCACTACCAGGAACTACAGCTACCTTTGCATCACTGAGCAATTTCATAGCTAAATCATTATCATCTGAAAGCTCACTATTATTAATATACTCCTCAAAGGATGGGAAAACATAAAAAGTCCCATCAGTTTCTTTACATAAGACACCCTTTATCTGGTTTAGTTGACTAACTACAAAATCATGTCTTTTTTTATATTCAGCTTTCATAGCAGGTAATTCTTTACACTCATTTGACAAGGCAGCACAAGCAGCTGCCTGAGATATAGAACTAGCACATGAGGTGCTCTGAGATTGCAAGGTCTTCATTTTTTTAATTATTTCACTATCTCCAGCTGCATAACCAATACGCCAACCAGTCATAGAATATGCTTTAGACACACCATTGAGCACAATTGTTCGGTTTTTAAGTTCTGGGGCAATATTTAAAATATTATGAAATTTCTCCTCATGCCAATGGATATGTTCATAGATATCATCAGAAGAGATGAAAATATTTTTGTTCTTTAAAAGCAATTCACTGATGTCAGTTAATGTCTTACTATCAAAATATTTACCACTTGGATTATTAGGACTATTCATCATAAGTAGTTTCGTGTTCTTAGAAAAACAATTCTCTAAATCTTTAATGTTAATATCAAAATTATTTTTATAAGTAGTCTCAAGCATAACCGGCTTACCACCTGCATATACCACCATATCAGAGTATGACACCCAATAAGGTTTAGGAATCACAACTTCATCTCCATTATCAATAAGCACTTGAAGCATATTAAATATTGATTGTTTACAACCTGCTGAGACGATTATTTCGTCAGTTTTAAATGATAAACGATTTTCATTTTTAAATTTGTTTGCTATAGCCTCTTTCAATTCAGGTGTACCATCTACAGAAGTGTACTTAGTTGCACCTTCATCAATTGCTTTTTTTGCAGCATCTTTAATGTATTGCGGTGTATCAAAATCGGGCTCACCTACGGTGAGAACAAGTACATCATCCCCCTGTCTACGCATTTCATTCGCTTTCGAGGTTAGCGCCATTGTTGAGGACGGTTTGATTAATTTTATTCTATTTGAGAATGCCAATTTTTTTCCTTGATGTTTTATCGTACCATATATGGTCCTTTCAAGTAAACTTCATGTTAATATATGAGAATGAAGTCTTTTAAAATTAAATCTAATTATACACCATCAGGAGATCAACCATCAGCTATAGACTCTTTAGTAAATGGCGTTTCGGGTAATCAGAGACATCAGACTCTTCTGGGTGTTACAGGATCAGGTAAAACATTTACTATGGCAAAGATAATTGAGAATACTAATAAAACAACTCTAATCATGGCACCTAATAAAACACTTGCTGCTCAACTATATACTGAAATGAGAGATTTCTTCCCTTCAAATTCCGTAGAGTATTTTGTGTCCTATTACGATTATTATCAACCTGAGGCATATGTACCCGTATCTGATACGTATATCGCAAAAGATGCCTCACTTAATGAGCATATAGAGCAGATGCGACTCTCTGCGACTAAATCTCTGGTCGAGCGTGAAGATGCAATTGTTGTAGCAAGTGTTTCTGCTATCTATGGTCTTGGAGACCCAAAAACATATTTGAAGATGATACTTCATCTTGTACAAGGTGATGTCATAGATAGAAAAGCGATTCAAGACAGGTTAATTGAGTTACAGTATGAGAGAAATGATACCGAACTAAGGAGGGGAACTTTTTCTGCAAAAGGAGAGATAATAGATATATTTCCAGCAGATTCAGAAAAAGATGCTTTGAGAATTGAACTATTTGACAATGAAATTGAGAATTTATATATTTTTGACTCCCTAACAGGTAGTGTGAAAAAAAATATAAAGAGGTTTACGGTATATCCAAAGTCACATTATGTAACACCTCAATCAATAATTGATAATGCTATAGCAGAAATTAAACTTGAATTAAAAGATCAATTAACACATTTCTCTAAATTAAATAAACAGCTTGAAGCGCAGCGGTTGAGAGAGAGAACAAATTATGATTTAGAGATGATGTCTGAAATGGGATACTGTTCTGGTATTGAAAATTATTCTCGATATATCTCAGGCACTAAACCAGGAGAACATCCACCATGTTTATTAGATTACATGCCCAAAGACGGACTTATCATTATTGATGAGAGTCATGTAGGTGTCCCCCAAATAGGAGGCATGTATAGGGGAGATAGATCACGTAAAGAAACACTTGTTAATTATGGCTTCAGACTTCCTTCAGCATTAGATAATAGACCATTGAAATTCGAAGAATTCGAGGCATATAATTTTCAAACAATCTATGTTTCGGCAACGCCTGGTGATTATGAATTAAAAAAATCCAGCACCATCATTGAGCAGGTCATAAGACCAACTGGACTTATTGACCCAACTGTTAAAGTAAAGCCCTCTAGTAATCAAGTGGAAGACGTTATATCAGAGATAAAAATAGCAATTGAGAATAATAACCGAGTTTTGATAACAACTCTCACGAAAAAATCTGCAGAAGATTTAACTGAACACATAGAGAACTTTGATATAAATGTCAGATACCTCCACTCAGACATCAACACTGTAGAAAGAGTAGAAATCATCAGAGATTTAAGAAAAGGAGACTTTGATGTATTGGTTGGTATAAATCTTTTACGTGAAGGCCTTGATATTCCAGAAGTAGAACTAGTGGCAATATTAGATGCAGATATGGAGGGTTTTTTGCGTTCTGACAGATCGCTTATTCAGACCATAGGAAGGGCGGCAAGGAATATTGATGGTAGAGTCATATTATATGCAGATACATTAACACCATCAATGCAAAGAGCCATGAAAGAGACCAATAGAAGAAGAGAAATTCAGTCAGAATATAATAGAATAAATAATATAAAGCCAACATCTATTAAAAAAGCAATTAAAAAGACGCTTGACGATGATAACTATATATCCAATAAGAAACTTGAGAAAATATCTTTTACACCGAAAGTGAAGAAAAAATTTCCACAAATTGACCAATCAAATGTAATTAATGTGGTTAAGGAACTCGAAAAAGAGATGTTCAGATGCGCAAGAGAGCTCGAGTTCGAGGAAGCTGCAAAAATTCGAGATCAGATTACATCACTACAAGATAATTTTCTTGACATGCCGAATAAACAGAAGAAAAAACAGAGGTCATAGGATAGTATTTAAGCTTGTTAAAAGATTAGCTGCGTGTTAATTTTACATTTTTAGGCGCGTAGCTCAGCTGGTTAGAGCGCCACCTTGACATGGTGGAGG
>MDTA01113923.1_pt1 | contig 26765 bp, 27 predicted proteins | sample 811151 | NCBI WGS metagenome assembly MDTA01 (sample SAMN05326648, study PRJNA326480) | marine metagenome | isolation source: seawater | place: Indian Ocean: South | collected 2010 | reverse complement strand
AATTATTCTCATTTACTATTAATTATAATCAATGACTCTTACTTTAATGTTGTCCATTGACCAACTTTCATCACACTTTTGCTGAGGGATTCCATCTTTGTCAATGGCATTTGGTTGGTACAGCTCGTCATAAAAACGAACAATTATAGAATTACCAGAACTTCTAAAGCCCTTTTCAATTTTATATAGCGTTGTTTTACCTCCAAAAAAATTGCTTTCACAAATTTCTGGCAAGTCAGTTTTATCATATCCTTTTCTAGGGTTATTGCCATAAGGATATGGTTGTGGATATGATTGTCTTAGGCAATAGTTTGGCCAGCATGGGCTATTTGAGAATGTTGTAATAAACTTGTCATTTTCAGGATCTTTATGTAAATCCATATCGGGCTTAAATTCCATTATCCACTTATCTGGTTTATCATTTTCAGTAAAACCATTAAAATTACCATCCCAGCTTCCATGAATGTATAAGTCAAAAGAGATGAAAACATAATCATGCTCTCCAACATTATCTATATGGATGGTAAAACCATCATTATTAAAGTTTCCAATAACTTTCCCATCATTAAATTGACTAATTGAACCGCCTAAAATAGATGTTAAATCATTATTTTCAAATGTATTTTCATAAACTAAATCATCTCTTACAATTTCTGGGTATGAGCAAGAAAATACAATAAAAAAAACTAATAATTTTTTCATTAATTAAATTTATGTAAATTTTGGTAATGATTTATTGTTTTAAGTAGACCATCATTTAATTTAACTTTAGGTATCCATTTAAGAATTTTTTTTGCAAGCTCTATGTTTGGTCTCCTGACTTTTGGATCATTTTCAGGTAACTTCTTATAAATAATTTTAGACTCTGAATCAGTTAATTTTTTTATTTTTTCTGTCAATTCCAAAATTGTATATTCATCTGGATTACCAATATTTACTGTGTAACTATACTTACAATCAAGCAATTTTGAAATTCCCTCAATTGTGTCATCTATGTAACAAAATGACCTTGTTTGGTTGCCATCCCCAAACACTGTTAAATCTTTATTATTTAAAGCCTGATTTATAAAAGTTGGAATTGCTCTTCCATCATCTGCTCTCATTCGTGGTCCGTATGTGTTAAAAATTCTCACAATTTTAGTATTTAATTTCCATTTGTTGTGATATGCCATTGTCATAGCTTCAAGATATCTCTTTGCCTCATCATATACTCCTCTAGGTCCTATTGGATTGACATTTCCGAAATAGGATTCTTTTTGAGGATGTTGTAAAGGATCGCCATAAACTTCAGAAGTTGATGCAAGTAGAACAGATGCATCATTTTTAATTGCCAATTTTAAAATATTTTCAGTTCCAACTGAACCAATTTGAAGAGTTTTAATTGGAAATTTTAAGTAATCTGTAGGGCTTGCAGTTGAAGCAAAATGTAAGATATAATCAATTTTACTATTAATTTTTATTTCATTGCAAACATCTAATTCAAAAAAGCTAAAATTTTTGTTGCCCTCTAAATGAATTATATTAGATAAACTTCCAGTTAATAAGTTATCAATTCCAATTACATCGAATTTTTTTTTCAAATAATGATCACAAAGGTGTGAACCAATGAATCCACAACATCCACTTATAAGTATTGTTTTGTTAATCATTATTTAGTACTTTTGGTACTTGATACTATGTTTGAAACAATTATTAAATCACAAACAAGACAAAAACTTTTAATAAAGTTTTTTGTAAATATAGCTAATACTGGTTATCTAAATCAATTGGCTGATGAGTTTTCAGAATCAACTAATTCAGTCAGAAAGGAATTAAATAACTTAACCCAAGCAAAATATTTAAATAAAAAAATGGTCAAAAATAAAGTTATTTATAGAGCTAATACAAACCATCCATTATTTAAAGATCTTCAAAGTATAGTAAAAAAATATTTAGGTATTGAGGATTTAGTTGAAGCTGTTCTTGAAAGAATGGGTTCTGTTAATCAGATATATTTACTTGGTGATTTTGCGAGAGGAATTAACTCTAACCAAATTGATATACTAATAGTGGGAAAAAATCTAAATACTGATTATATTTCAGATTTAGAAATTAAATTGGAAAGAATTTTAAAGAAAAAAGTAGTAATAATTTCTTCTTCAAACTCTGATTTAAAAATTTACAAATTGTTAGTTTTTAGCAACTAATTGAGTATTTTTGTCACAAAAATTTGGGTAATTTTTTGTGATTTGAAGGGCGAAGCCTTTTTTAGTTATTACTTGTTTTCATCTCATGACTCTATGTTAATAAACTTAATTTTTAAAACTGATTAACGTAAATATGGAAAAAAGAATTGGTATAATAGGAAATGGGTTTGTAGGGGAGGCTTTAGCATTTGCTTTCTCATCAAAGTTTGAAACTAGAGTTTATGATATAAATAAATCAAAGTCTTTAAATACTTTAGAACAAGTTTATGAATGTGAAATTATTTTTGTTTGTGTGCCAACACCAATGTTTAGTGATGGAACTCAAGACCTCTCATACATAAATAATGTTTTTAAAAATGCTGTTCATGGTCCTTTATACATAATAAAATCAACAATTTTACCTGGAACCACATTAAGCTTAATAAAAAAACATAATTTAAAAATTATTTTTTCACCAGAATTTCTAACCGAAAGAACTGCAAAATTAGATATGCTAACTCAATCAAGAATTATACTGGGTGGAGATAAAAAAAATACAAAATTTGCAAGAGAAATTTTTGAGCATAGGTTTAAAAACAGAAATATTATTGAGACAGACTCTAATACTGCCGAATTAGTAAAATATATGAATAATATTTTTTTCGCTACAAAGGTTTCAATTATGAACGAATTCAAATTAATTGCCGATAAAATCGGTGCTAATTGGGAAGATGCATTGTATGGGTTTTCCTCAGATGGAAGAGTGGGAGATAGTCATCTTAATGTGCCCGGTCATGATGGAAAGCTTGGATATGGAGGTACCTGTTTCCCAAAAGATGTTTGTTCACTAATTAACTTTGTAAAAAAATATAATATTAAAATAAATACTATCGAAGGTGGATGGAAAACTAATTTAGAAGTAAGATCAGAAAAAGACTGGGAATCTAAAATAGGTAGATCTGTCTCTAAGTAATTCAAAATGAATATCATTCTCAACAAGAAAATAACTGTAGAAAATAAAAATAATGAATCAATTTTTGATTCTTTAAGAAACAATGGATTCGTCTTAAATCATAGCTGCTTATCAGCAAGGTGTAGAAGTTGTGTCTCAACCTTGAATAGAGGAAGTATAAGTAAAATTAAAAGCGATAATATTCTTGACGATAATGATTTGAAAAATAATTTGATTTTAGCATGTAATTCTGTTCCTAATACTGATATTGAAATTACCTGCAATTACACCTTAGAAGAGAATTTACATAAAGAACAAATTTTGCCAGCAAAAATTATGTCAATTGAAAAATATAGCGATATCTACTTAAGAGTTGATTTGAGATTACCCCCTGGAAGGTCTCTTTCTTATAATCCTGGTCAATATGTCAATATCAATCTAGGCTCAATTGAAAGAAGCTATTCAATTGCCAATGTTTATTCAAAAGATAACTTTTTGAGTTTTTTTATTAAAAATTATCAGGACGGAGAAATGAGTAGTTATTTTTTTAACAAAGCTAAAATTGATGATTTAGTTAGAATTAAAGGTCCATATGGAACTTTTTTCTTAAAGGAAAATTCAAAAAAAATAATTTTTTTGGCAACAGGTACAGGAATTGCCCCAGTAAAGTCAATAATTGAAAATATGGATTTTAATAAAATTAACTTTAATGAAATTTATTTGTTTTGGGGTATGCGTAATGATAAAGATTTTTTTTGGGATCTGACGGAGATGTTTGATTCTAAAATCAAATATTACAAGGTTTTATCACAACCAAAAGAAAAAAACTATCCATACACTGGATATGTACAAAATGTTGCGTTAGAGATTATTAAGAATTTTTCTAGTTATGATGTTTATGCTTGCGGATCCAATATGATGATCAATGAAAGTCTAGAACTATTTAAAAAAAACAAGCTCTCTGAAGAAAGATTTTTTTCTGATGCATTTGTTGAATCAAAATAATTAAAAGTTATGAAAGTAGTAATTTTAGCAGGTGGTTTAGGAACTAGATTAAGCGAAGAAACTGTATTAAAACCCAAGCCAATGGTTGAAATTGGTGGTAAACCAATAATATGGCATATAATGAAGATATACTCATATTATGGTTTTAAAGAGTTTATCATTTGCTGTGGATATAAAGGTTACATTATTAAAGAATATTTTTCAAATTATTTTAGACATCAGTCAGATTTTACTTGTGATTTTTCAAGCAATAATATTACTTATCATAAAAAAAGATCTGAACCATGGAAAATTACATTAGTTGATACAGGTGAAAATACAATGACTGGTGGAAGAGTAAAAAGAATATTTGATTATGTAAAAAATGATGATAATTTTTTTCTTACCTACGGAGATGGTGTTGGTAATATTAATATTGAACATTTATATAAATTTCATTTATCACATGGAAAGCTAGCAACCTTGACTGCAGTATATCCACCAGGAAGGTTTGGTGCACTTTCATTCAATAATAATTTAATTGAAAAGTTTGAGGAGAAGCCAAAAGGCGACGGCGCTCTAATTAATGGTGGATTTTTTGTATTATCTCCCAAAGTAATAGACTTAATTGAAGATGATTTAACTGTATGGGAACAAGAGCCTTTAAAAAACTTAGCATCACAAGGTAACTTAGCTGGCTTTAAGCATGAAGGTTTTTGGCAACCTATGGATACTTTACGCGATAAATTTTATTTAAATAATCTTTGGAAAGAAGGAAAAGCAAAATGGAAGCTTTGGAATTAATTAAATCAATCGATAAATCCTTTTGGAAAGGTAAGAAGGTTTTTATTACTGGAAATACAGGTTTCAAAGGTAGCTGGTTATCAATACTGTTGAATCACTTAAAATCTGATATTTTGGGTTTTTCTCTTAAACCGCAAACGAGTCCATCATTATTTTATGAAGCAAAACTTGATACAAAAATTAAAACAACATTTGGAGATATAAGAGATTTAGACCATTTAAAAAAATCGATTCTTGAATTTAATCCTGAGATTTTAATTCATATGGCTGCTCAACCATTGGTAAGATATTCATATGAAAATCCAATCGAGACTTATTCTACTAACTTAATGGGTACTGTTAACGTTTTAGAATCAGCACGACATTGCAATAACCTCAAGTCTGTAGTAATTATAACAACAGATAAATGTTATGAAAATATTGAGAAAAAAACTGGTTATGTTGAATCAGATCCGATGGGCGGGTTTGATCCATATAGTTCATCTAAAGGGTGTGCAGAGTTAGCAACCTCAGCATATACAAGATCTTTTTTTTCTAAAAATAATTCTCCAAATGTAGCTTCTGTTAGAGCAGGTAATGTTATTGGTGGGGGTGATTGGTCTAATGATAGATTAATACCAGATATATTAAGAGCTTTTCAAAATAATAATGAAATTATTATAAGAAATCCAAAAGCAACAAGACCTTGGCAGCACGTCATAGAGCCTCTGATTGGTTACTTAATGTTAGCTGAAAAACTATATGACGACTCTTCTTTTAGTGGAGGATGGAATTTTGGTCCAGAATATACTGATTGTAAAGAGGTTGAATGGATCGTCGATAAAATGATTGATAAATGGGGGTTTAATTTGGGCTGGGAAAAGGATAAGGATTATAACCCTCACGAAGCTAACCTACTCATGCTTGATTGTACAAAAGCAAAAAAATTATTGAATTGGACTCCAAAATGGAATCTTGAAAAAAGTCTCGAAATGATTGTAAATTGGCACAAGTTTTGGGTTGAAAACAGTAATAATATATATGACCAATCAATAGCTAACATAAAAGAATATCTCGATGAGTGAAAAGAAAATCAAAGATTTAAGAAATAAAATATCTGAATTAGTTAGAGAGTACTCTGACTTAAAATATTCAAATAATACTTTTATTCCAGGTGAAACAATTATTCCTCCATCTGGTAAGTTAATAGGCTACGAAGAATTAAATAACATGGTAATGTCTTCTCTAGACGGTTGGTTGACTACAGGTAGGTTTAACGATGAATTTGAAAAAAATCTGGCTAAATTTCTTGGCGTAAAAAATTGTCTGACTGTCAATTCAGGATCTTCTGCTAATTTACTAGCTTTTAACACTCTAACATCTCCAAAATTGGGTGAAAGAGCAATTAAGAAAGGCGATGAAGTAATTGGAGTTGCAGCAGGGTTTCCAACTACAGTTAATCCCATAATACAATTTGGAGCAGTTCCGGTATTTGTTGATGTTGACATTAACACACACAACATTAATGCTGAGTTAATAGAAGATGCTATCTCAAATAAAACAAAAGCTATCATGTTAGCTCATGCTCTTGGAAATCCTTTTGATCTAGCAAAAGTTAAAGAAATATGTGACAAACATAATCTTTGGCTTATTGAAGATACATGTGACGCTTTAGGCGCTGAATATGATGGTAAGAAGGTGGGTACTTTTGGTGATATTGGAACATTAAGTTTTTACCCTGCTCATCATATCACCATGGGAGAGGGAGGTGCAGTATTTACAAATAATCCAGATCTAAAGGTCATCGCTGAATCTATCAGAGATTGGGGAAGAGATTGTTATTGTAAACCAGGATGTGATAATACTTGCGGCTGCAGATTTGAACAACAACATGGAGAACTGCCATATGGATATGACCATAAATATGTTTATTCACATTGTGGCTATAATCTAAAAATTTCTGATATGCAAGCAGCATGTGGTTTAGCACAATTGGATAAATTAGAATATTTTATTAAAAAAAGAAGAGAAAATTTCAATTATTTATTTCAAAAATTTAAATCACTTGATGAGTTTTTTCATTTGCCTGTTTCAACACCTAAAAGTAATCCATCTTGGTTTGGATTTCCTTTAACTTTAAGAGAAAATTCAGGTTTTAAAAGAGTTGATTTGCTTAAATATTTGGATTCAAACAGAATTGGTACAAGATTATTATTCGCTGGAAATTTAATAAAACAACCATATTTTAAAAATTTAGATTTCAGAGTTGTTGGTAGTTTAGAAAATACTGAAAAGACAATGAATAATACATTTTGGATTGGTCTTTTCCCAGCATTAACGAATGAACATCTAGATTATGTTTATGAAAAATTTGAAGAATTTTTTGGATTAAATTTCTGAAATGAAAAATTTATTTATTACTGGTGGTAATGGAGAGATAGGAGATTCTATTTCAAGATACTTTTCTAACAAAAAATTCAATATAATTAAGCCTAGCTCATCTGAGCTTGATTGTTCTTCTCCAAAAAGTATTTATGATTATTTTAAAAGATTTAATGAGTTGAATATACATTCATATGTTCATTGCGCAGGTATAAATGAAACAAAAGAATTTTATAAAATCAAAGAGGATGAATTTCTCAAGGCCATAAAAGTGAATGCTTTAAGTTTTTTAATGATTACCCAACATTTAGAAAAATTTTTTATTGAAAGTAATTCGAGAATATGTGCCATTTCATCTCTGTATGGTATTTTTTCAAGAAAAAAGAGAATTTCTTACACTGCTTCAAAACATGCTCTTAACGGTATGGTTAAAAATTTAAGTTTAGAGCTTGCACCAAAAAAAATATTAGTGAACTCAGTCTCGCCTGGATTTATTTCAACAAAAATGACATTTAAAAATAACACTGAGGAAAAAATAAATGATTTTAAATCAAAAATTCCTTTGAGTGACCTTGGTGATCCAAATGATGTTGCATCAATAGTGTATTATTTGTGTACCGAAAATAATTACATTACTGGTCAAAATATTGTAGTTGATGGCGGATATTCAGTTGGAGGATTTCAACCAAATTAAATTTATGAAGAAAAACTTTAAAATTGAAAATAACATATTGAATATAGATGTAGATGATCTATATTCAAACAAGCTTAATATTAATTCATCTCCGTTCCCATATGAACTAACATTCTATACTTCAATTGAGCAAATTCAAAATAAGTTAACTCAAATTTTTAAGAACAAAAGTGAAAGATTTCTTTATTGGGATAAAAATGTTAAAAGTATTTATGGTGAAGTATTTAATCATACAGAGGATGATATTTACTCTTCCTCTATTGATGCTATTGAGGATAATAAAAATATTTATAGCTCTTTAAAATTAATTGAGAACTTCCAAGTTTTAAAATTCACTAAACGAGAAACATTTGTTTCTATTGGTGGAGGTATTACACAAGACATTTCTGCTGTGACTAGAGCCTTATACAAAAGAGGAATTGATTGGATATATATTCCAACTACACTACTTTCAATGGCAGATAGCTGTATAGGTGCAAAGACCGCTCTTAATCATGGTGGAATTAAAAATCAAGTTGCATTGTTTTCTGCTCCAAAAAACGTATTTGTTTGTGACAAGTTTTTAAATACCCTAAGTGAAGATGACGTTTATTCAGGTTTTGGAGAGATTTTAAAATTAGTAATAATAGGTGGTGAATTTTTTATAAATGAATTTAATTCAATTGAAAGCTCCAAGCTTTCAAAAGATGAAAAAATTCTAAAGTTTATAAAATTATCTTTAAATATTAAAAAAGCTGTAATTGAGTTTGATGAATTTGAAGTTGATGTCAGAAGAAGTTTAAATTATGGTCATACAATTGGTCATGCAATTGAGCCAATTTTGAATTATAAAATTCCTCATGGAGTTGCAGTTTCAATCGGGATGATTATAGAAAATCTTATTTCTGTAGATTTTAATTTATTGGACTCTAAAATTTCTGATAGATACAATAGTATGATCAACAAATATATTCCAAAAAAGTATTGGAAGATTCTTTCAGGAATTGAATATGAAAAGATGATTTTAAACTTATTACAAGATAAAAAAACAATGAGTAATCAAATTAAATTTGCAGTTCCATCATCACTCAATGAGTTTGATATTATGACTATTGACAAAGCTAATTTAGCTGAGGATTATTTGAAAAAATTAATTGAAAACGCCATAAAAACTTTTTGTTGACAAAAAAATCCATACTATATATTGATTTTGGAGCCTCTAGAATTAAATGGTTAGTATCGAGTGGTGCTACTGATTTGAAATCAGGTAATATTAGTAATGATTACATAGTTGGTAGTAATAATACAGAAATAGATATCATTAAGTTAATCAAAAAAATTAAAAGATTAATCTATTCAGCTCTAGATAGCTGGAATATTTCAAAAGTTCTATTTTCATCACAAATGCATGGATATGTATTAACCGATGTTTCAGATAGAATATTAACAAACTTCATCACATGGAAAGATCAAAGATTAATAAGAAATGATAAGGAATTGTATTCTGAAGTTTTAAGTAATATTCAACGTGATTTTCAAAACATAACAGGTATGAGTTTAAAATCGGGGTTGCCTTTTTTTAATTCAATTAAATCAATTTTAGACCTTGGTATAAAAGAATGTAAATTATTAAGTTTACCAGAGTTACTTTTACAATCATTTGGAATTAAGGTTCCTGCAGTACATTCAACAATGGCAGCTGGTCAAGGTTTTTATGATTTAAATTTTCAATGTTATTCAGAAAAATTAATTGATATTCATAGTAGCTTTTCAAAATGTAAGATATCATTTAACACTGTAGAAAATAGCAATAAATTTTACGAGGTAAATATAAAAAGTAGTAAAGTATTATTTTGCATAGGTTTTGGCGATCATCAATGTGCAACTTTAGGTTCGCAAAAATCAAAAAATGACATTTATTTAAATCTTGGAACTGGTTCACAAGTTTCAATTATTAACAGTGAATTTAAAATTTTTTCTGATGATAATATAATTCAATGTCGCCCTTATTATAATAATGATTATTTGTCATGTGTTACTCACATTCCCTCAGGTAGAGTATTAAATTTATTTATTTCAATTTTTGGAAATGAATCCTGGAATATAATTGAAAAATTTCATATCGATGAAATTATTAATTCAGATTTAAAAATGGATTTGAATGTTTTTGAAGATTCATATTTATTTAAAAATTTCGGGAGAATATCCAATATAAATGAAGAAAACTTTAATAAAAAAGGTATTTTAAAAGCACTCATGAAATCATATTTAAATCAGTATTATGATTTAATTCAAAAATTTGAAAATAAGTTTCAAAAAAAATTTTCAAATGTGATATTGAGTGGTGGTATTCCAAAAAAACTTCCTTTTATTAAAGATTTTTTTAAGTTAATGACTGATAAAAATGTCATTATTATAAACCCCGATTATATAATTGATGATACTATAATCGGATTAAAAAAAATTAATAATTTATGAGATTATCTGACTACGTAGCAAAAGAAATTTCCAAACATACTGAATATGTATTTATGGTTACAGGAGGTGGAGCTATGAATTTGAATGATGCTTTTAGTAAAAATAGAGATATTAGTGTGGTTTGTTGTCATCACGAACAAGCATGTTCTATCGCTGCTGAAGGTTATTCAAGAATATCTGGAAAAATTGGTGCCATTAATGTAACTACTGGCCCAGGAGGAATAAATGCACTTAATGGTGTATTTGGAGCATGGGTTGATTCAATTCCAATGATTGTAATTTCTGGGCAAGTTAAAAGAGAAACTATGATGAGTCAATATAATTTGCAGGGAAAATTGAGGCAACTTGGAGATCAAGAAGCCGATATAGTTACAATAGTCAATAGTATAACCAAATATTCAAAAGTTATTACTGATCCAATGAATATTAGATACGAAGTTGAGAAAGCTATTTTTTTAGCAAAAAATGGTAGGCCTGGGCCATGTTGGATTGATATACCGGGTGATATACAAGGTATGGATGTGAATCCTGATGAATTAAAATCCTTTAACCCAGCTATTGATGAAATAAAAATAAATGATAATGTAATATCCAATGTCTTGAGTAAACTTATTAATTCTAAAAGACCTGTTATATACGCAGGTTCAGGAATTTGGTTAAGTAAAACACACGATAAATTCATAAAATTTATTGATAAACTAAATATACCAGTAGTAACGGCATGGAATTCAAATGATTTACTCTGGAATGATCACAAATGTTATGCTGGAAGGCCGGGATCAGTTGGTGACAGAGCTGGTAATTTTTCTGTTCAAAACTCTGACTGTTTATTAGTTTTAGGTTGTAGGTTAAATATTAGATTAATTAGTTATGATTGGAAAAAATTTGCCCCAAATTCTTATAAAATTGGAGTTGATATTGATGAAAATGAGTTAAATAAACCTACGCTGGATTACAATGAAAAAATTGTAGCTGATTTGAATGATTTTTTTGAAATTTCTTTAAAAATTTTAGATAAAAATAATATCGAATTTAAAAATGACTCTAATTGGAAAGAAACCACTAAAAACTGGTTAAAAAAATATCCTATTGTTTTGGATAAATATTGGAAGAAATCCTCACCCGTTAATCCATATTGTTTTATTGATAAATTATTTGAAAATTTAAATGAGGATAATATAATTGTTACATCAGATGGTACAGCTTGCGTTACTGCTTTTCAAGCTGCAACTATAAAAAAAGGACAAAGAATGTTTCATAACTCTGGTTGTGCATCAATGGGATTTGAATTACCCGCATCAATTGGCGCATTTTTAGCTTCATCAAAAACAATTGTATGTATTGCTGGAGACGGTAGTATTATGATGAATTTACAGGAATTAGAAACAATTGTTGGAAATAAATTTGATATAAAAATTTTTTTATTGAACAATGAAGGTTATCATTCAATACGACAAACACAAAACAATTATTTTAAAGGAAATTTAATTGGATGCGGTAAAGAATCTGGTTTGACATTTCCTGATTTTTCTAAAATTGCTTATGCTTTTGGTTTTGATTATATAAAAATTGATAATAATTTGAATCTTGATTCTAAAATAAAACAAACATTATCAAGTAATAAACAAATAATTTGTGAAATCTTTTTGGACAAATCCCAAGAGTTTAGTCCAAAACTTACATCTAAAAAATTAGATGATGGTACATTTGTTACACCGAGTTTAGACGATATGGCACCATTTTTATCGAGGGAAGAATACAACTCTAACAAATTGTTTAATTAAATTTTGAAAGGTCTGATTTTTGATTTAGACGGAACTTTAGTTAATTCTAAAGAAGGAATTGTTTATTCTTTCAAACATGCTTTTGAAAAAGTTTTTGGATACTTGCCTAATTTTTCTATTGATGAACTCATAGGACCACCACTTAATGACATTCTAAAGCAGTTCATTAATCCAACACCTATTGAAGAGAAAGCCTTTTTGTCATGTTTTAAAAAACATTATGATAGTAGCGGATTTACAAAAACATATTTGTTTAATGGCGTAATTGATAAATTAGATTCACTAAGAATTAAAAATCGGTTATTTATAGCAACCAACAAGAGAGAAAAACCAACTTTAAAAATCCTAGAAATTTTAAATCTAATTGATTATTTTGAATTAGTTATTTGTTCAGATTCAAATGGAATAAATCGAAAAAAATATCAAATGATAAATAACATAATTAATTTTAGTAAACTTGAAAGAAATAACTATTATTTGATTGGCGACACTGTTCATGATTTAAAAGCCGCAAATAAAAGTAAAATTAAATTCATCTTTGCCAGTTATGGATATGGCAAAATAGTAGATAAAAAAGTAAATAAAATAGATAAAATATCAAATTTAAAAATAAATTATGAAGAAAAATGAAATTTTTAACAACCTGTTTGTGCTTGAACTAGCAAATAATCACTGGGGAGATGTCGAGAGAGGTATTGAAATGATTGAAGAATTTTCTCAAGTTGTACGGTTTAATAATGTAAAAGCTGCTATCAAGCTTCAATTTAGAGATATGGATTCTTTTGTACATCCAGATTATGTTGGTGATAAATCAAATAAATATATTGAGAAAACAACTGCAAAAAGATTGACAAAATCTGAATATAAAATATTGATTGATAAAATACGTGATGTTGGGTGTATCCCCATGAGCACACCATTTGATGAAAAATCTGTTGACTTATGTGTTGAGTTTGATTTACCAATTATTAAAGTTGCTAGTTCAGATATTAATGATTGGCCTCTTTTAGAAAAGATCGCTTCTACTAAAAAACCAGTAATCCTTTCAAATGGGGGGAGTTCATTAAATGATATGGATAATGTGATCAAATTCTTTACATCAAGAAATATTCCAATAGCTCTAAATCATTGTGTTTCAGTTTATCCAAGTGAAGATTATGAATTAGAAATGAATCAAATAGATTTTTTACGTGAAAGGTATCCTGATATAGTTATTGGTCATTCTACTCATGAATATCATGATTGGACAAGTTCAATTATGATTGCTTATGCCAAGGGGGCTAGAACCTTTGAAAGACATATTGACACTCCATATCCAGGATATACTTGGAAAAAATATAATTCAAACTCAGAACAAATTCATAATTGGTTTCAAGCTTTTCATAAGGTAGTAGAAATGTGTGGCGGTTCTTCAAAACAGAAAAGAAGAGTTTCTAAAAAAGAAACCGAATACCTTGATGTAATGGTAAGAGGAGTATATTCTAAAAAGAAAATAAAAAAGGGATATGTAGTAAACAACAAAGATTTTAATAAATATTTTTATTTGGCTGTACCTTTACATAAGGGTCAGTTATCATGTCGAGAAATTAAAAATGGAGAAAAGTTTTTAGTTGATGTTGATAAAGACCAATCAATTATGATTGATCATATTGATTCTCCTTATTCAAAGAACAAATCGATGAGGAAAATGATATATAACAGAGGTATATAATGAAACTTCTTCTAATTGGAGGTACTGGTTTTTTTGGTAAATCTATTTTAGATGCTTTTAAAAGAAATATACTTGATATTTTTCATGTTAGTGAAATTATTGTTGTATCACGAAACTCTAAGAATTTCAAAATAAATTATCCAGAACTATTGGATGATAGAGTTTCATTTTTAGATATGGATATTTCAAATACAACGCATATTCCTGATTTTGATTATGTCATTCACGCTGCTTCATCTACAGATAAAAGAGATTATATTTTAGATGAACTAAATCAATTAAAAAATATTGAATTAGGAGCTTCAAATTTCACAAAATTAATTTTAAAAAAACCAAAAGGAATTAAGATTTTGTACTGTAGTTCTGGTGCAGTTTATGGCCAACAGCCTCATTATTTAAAAAATATTTCTGAATCACATCAATTATTGGACTTGAATTCACTTGAGAAAGAAAAAAGAATTTATGCAAAAGGAAAAAGGTTGGCTGAAAAATACATCTTTCAACTTTCGAAGCTTGGATATTCTAGTGTTATTACAAGATGTTTCTCGTTTTATGGAAAATATTTGCCCAAAAATCAGCATTTTGCATATGGAAATTTTTTGGGGAGAGCTGAATTGAAAAAAGATATATTAGTAAAAGCTAAAAATAAAGTATTTAGATCATACATGCATGCTGATGATCTCGTAATGAGTTTATTTTCATTATTGTGTTTTAATCAATCAAATTTTGAAATATTTAATGTTGGTTCACCAAAAAGTCTATTGATACATGATTTGGCCTTATTAATATCTAAAAAATATAATGTTAACGTAATTAGTGATAAAATTGACGAATTATTACCGCATGACAGATATGTGCCTAATGTTGAAAAGTTATATAATTTTTTAAAGTTAAATAATATTGATACTTCGAAATTTAAAAACCTATAACGAACCTTTAATTTCATTATTTTCCAGAGCTGTAACTATAATTTGTATTTTTTTAATAACAGCAATTACATCGAGAAAATTAGATGATACTGATTTTGCTATTTGGACATTATTTATAACAATTATAAATCTTGTCCCTCTTTTAAATTTTGGTTTAAATATTGGTCTTGTTAATAAACTAACCTATTTAAACTCGAAACAATCGGACAAATTAAAAATTAACAACCTAGTTACATCGTTCCTATTCTTTCAAATTTTAATTTCAACATTACTAATAATAATCTTTTTTACATTGAATTTTTCTTTTGAAATTAATCAGATTAAAACATTAAAGTCGCAAATTCAATCAATTGAGTTAATTATTATTTTAATATTCATTTCTATTCCTTTTCAAGTTTATTCCTCAGTTTTATATTCATTTAAAAAAATTAATATTGCCAATTTATCAACAGCACTTCAAAATATAATATTACTATTGAGTGTAGTAGTTGTTTCTGAAAATTTTTTAGAAAATTTTGTTTTTAATTATTCAATTTCTTACTTGTTAATTTTTCTTGTCTTTTATGCATTGTCATTTATTTTTCTTAAGCTTAAAGTTGAGTTTAATAAGATTAGATTATATATAAATGAATTTAAATCTATTTTATATAAAAGCTTAGAATTTTGGGTTTTAAGTGTGATATCAAATATTTTGAACACTGGTCAGCTACTTATAGTTGGTCTCTTTTTTGGATTATCACAAATCCCTGCATATTTTTTAATCCAAAAACTTTTTTCACTACTTAATACATTTCATTTGGCCTTCATTTCACCATATAATGTAAAATTTATTTCAAATGCAGCTAATGATAATTGGAGTGATTCTAAAAATATTATTAATACTTTATTATATAAAATTTCTATACCTTTCTTTTTAATTAGTGGTATAGTTATTTTATTTTTTCATTCGGAATTAATAATGTTATGGTCTAGTAAAGAAATTATAAATTATTATTCATGTATACTTTTTTTAATTTCTGGATTATGTTTAGGTATTTCTAATATCTATTCAGTTTTTTTAAACTCATTGGGATTGTTTAAATTTCAATTAAAATTGGCTTTTTTAAATTTTTTAATATTTCTTTTAGTTTTTATTTTTTCAAAGAATTTTTTAAATGAGTTTTCTGTTATTTTCGCAACAATTCCAAGCTTAACTGTAATAATAATACTTTATCGAATTTATTTTAATAAAATAATAAATAATAAATTGATTAATATTTAAACTTGAAACCTCTCTCGATTTCTATACCAACCTACAATCGACCATTTTTATTAAAAGAATTACTATTAAACTTATGTAAATCCTCCAATCATTATGAGATTGATATAAATATATTTGATAACAGTACTAATAATTCAACAAAGAAATTAATTGATAACATTAAGCATAAATTTAACTTTCTAAATTATACCAAAAATTCAACAGATTTAGGCTATGTTGGAAATCAAATTAAGTGCCTGGAATCTTCTAAATCTATCTATACTGCTTTCATTTGTGATGATGATATTTATACTAATGATGCAATATCGAGTATTATTAATTGCATTAATATTAATGATGAACTTTCATTTATAGCTTTAAATTATTATTCATTTAAGGGAGATTATAAAATAATTAAAAGACAAGACTTTGCTCCAACTAATGATGTTTTATTTAAAAGAGCTTATGATATATTAAATTATCCTTCGGTAGGTCATTTTTCTGGCTTTATTTTTAATACAAAAATTGTTCAGGAAGAATTGAATGAATTAAAAAATAAGTATAATAAGAACCTTACTAAAACATTTGAAAAACACAGAGGAATAATTACACATTTAGCAAACCTAAGTTTATCAAAGACTAATCTTCCAAGTTATTTTATTGGCTCTCGTATACTTGCAGCAAGAGAACCCGATAGTGTAGACTATGATTTATTATATCATTTAAACTATGAAAATCTTAAATACTATCTAGGTTTGTATAAAGATGGAACAATCAGTGAAAAAGATTTTAATTATAAAAAAAAATTAGTCTTAGATACTCTTCCTAAGGCCATAATGATTGAGTCAACCATAAAAAGCCGAGACGAATATAATTTATTAAAAAAAAAATTTGATAAAATTCTGATCAATGATTATAAATATAGATTGTTAATAAGACCATTATTTAACATATCACAAAATAGTTTGATTAATATCATATGGAAAATTTTTTATAAATACTATAAAAATTTTAAAAGATGAATTTAGATTTAACCATATGCATTCCTACTTATAATAGACCAGAACTACTTTCTGATTGTCTAGATTCAGTAATAAAGAGTATTGAAAATTGTAAATCTGAAATTAAAATTTTAGTAAGTGATAATTGTAGTGATATTAATTATGAAACGGTAATTAGTCAAAAGAAAAAAAAGTTTCCAAAAATCAAATATTTTAGAAATAAAAAAAATGTTAAAGATTTAAATTTTTATTTATGTGCTAAAAGAGCTCGAACTAAATATGTATGGATTTTTAGTGATGATGATATAATGAAGCCTGATGCTCTGTCAAAATTAGAAATTAATATATCTAATTTTAATAATCTTATTGTTTGCAATTATGACCAATATGATTTTAAATTAAAAAAATGTTTAAAGGAAAATTTAATTAATGTAAATAACAAAACAAATTATAAAAGTGCAGAAAATGTTATGATTGATTTTGGTTTTAGATTAAGTTTTTTATCATGTATAATTTTCAATAGAAGTCATTTTCTAAAATTACCTGAATCAATTTTTAATAAATATGTTAAATATCAATTTCCATTTTTATTATCAATATATTTTATTTTACATAACGAGTGTAATATGTTTTTTTCAAAAGAGAGTTTATTAATTCAAAGAGCAAATCAGAATCATGCTGATAAAGAATGGTGGTATAGAATTTTTGTTGATGGTTCATCAAAGGTTTTTAATTTTTTAATAAATATGGGTTATTCTAAGTTTTCAATAAATAAGGCCAGAAAAAAATTAATTTTAAATGATATCATTTCTGATGTTGTTTTTAGAAAATTAAATAATGAAAAATTAAGGGATAAATCATTTTTATTGATTAATAAATATTATGACCTACCATTACATCTTCTTCTAATATTAGTTATAATTTACACTCCTAATCTTTTTATTAAATTTTTGTATAAATTATTTAAGAGTTGAAAAAAGATATTATTTCATTTAATGCTTATACATTAAACAAACCAATAACAGGTGTTGGAAGGTATACACAGATGCTTTCTTATTTAAGTAATGATGAAATTTATAAGATTGGTTTGTGTTACAATCAAAATCTTTGTTGGGATCATGGTTTTAATGAAATTATAGATTCTAATTTAAAGAGTAAATTTGGAAAACTTTATTGGAATTTGTTCTCTAAAGATTTAAATCAAGAAAAAACAATACTTCATTCTCCATTTCCATCCCTTCCTTTATTTAGAAAAAATAAATCAGTAATTACAGTTCATGATTTGATTTTTCTAACTAACCAAGAGTGGTATAGTAAAACTGAATTACTTTTTTCAGTTAATTTACTTAAGTACTCAATAAAATGCGCTAATCGCATAATATGTGTTTCTCAATTCACAAAAAAAAAGTTGATTGAATACTTTCCGGCTGTTGAAAAAAAATCTATTGTAATTTATAATTGCTTGCCTCCAATTCACAAAATTAAATCTTTAAAGCAATTTAAACCTTGCGTTAAATCAAATCTTTCCCTTTTTCTAGAAAAAAAGTTTAAATATTTTGTTTGTCCATCAAATAGACATCCAAGAAAAAATTTAGAAAATACAATCCTTGGATTTAAAAACTCACAACTTAATAAAAGAGGATATAAATTAGTACTAACAGGATTAAATGAAAATAATTTTAAATTAAAAGATGATTTTATTTTCGACTTAGGATATCTTTCAGACAATGAGTATTATTGTTTGGTTAATAATTCAAGTGGTATCATATACTTCCCATTCAAGGAAGGGTTCGGTCTGCCAATATTAGATGCTATGATGTTTAATAAAAATGTTTTTATTTCTGAATTAGATGTATTTAAAGAAATTTTACCAAATCACAATATGTTAAGTGATATAGACAATAGCAATAGTATTACTGAATTTTTGAATAATAATTTTGGAAAAATTAATAGTATAAATCACTTTGAAAAAGATAAGTTCAGTTTCAAGTTATTTCAAAAAAAACATTTAGAACTGTATGATTGTTTAAAAAATGAAATATAGTATTAATAAATCTCAGCTGATAGATTTAATAATCTATAATCAATTAATTTACTTTGTTTTCTTTGTTGTTGATAATGTAAATTTTCTATGGATCTCTTTGAATTTAATTCTAGCATTATCTATTATTTTATTTAATCCAAAGATACCTACAAAATTTACCCTGCTATTGATTTGTGGAATTTTAATTCTAACTAACTTTCTTATTTCTAGTAATTTTAAAATAACGTCAATTGTTTTCTCTTTTTTCTTAATAATTAGCTCTGTGTTTCAATTAGGCTTTATTGAAAATAATATTAAAAATTTTGATTTAAAAAAGTTTATTAAAAACACAGTTTACTTATTTTTTATATTTTATTGTATTCAGGCTTTTCTTCATTTTTTTGGAATTTATGAACTAAATCTATTTGGTTCAGCGATCGAAAATGAATCATTATTTAGATTTAACTCATTAATGGCTGAACCCTCATATTCATCCACTGCGATGGTAGCTTTACTATTTATTAATCAAAGAATAAATAAAAAAAGCAAAAGTTTATTAATTGAGACTTTAGGATCAATTTTTATTTTTCTTTGTCAAAGCTTATTTGGAATTTTATTATTCATATTTTATGTAATAATTTATCATAGAAAAAATTTTAAAATTCTATTTTATTTTGAAATTTTAATTTTTCTTATAATTACCATATTTTTTCTCTACTCTGAATATTTTACAAGAATAATAACTATTATTGAGTTTATATACTATAACGATTTTGATATTTTAGAAATTGTTAAAGTTGAGCCTAGTGGAGCTTTTAGAATTGTACCATTAATTATTTATATTGAAAATTTTGAGTTTAGTCTACTATCAAATTATTTGTTTGGATATGGATCAGGCTCCTCTGAAAGCTTTTTAAATTATGAGTTATTTAAAATTGGATACGGTTTATCTGAATATGAAGGTTTATTTCAGGGTGGATTTCTTCCCAGTTTCTTGATTGACTACGGTTTAATTATTACTGGATTATTTCTTTATACAATTAAAACCATTTTTCTATTAAAAAATGATATTTTTCAATATTTAATATTATTATCCATTCTTCTTAATGTAAATATTAATACACAATTATTTTGGTTTCCATTATTTTTATTTTTTACTGCAAAAGTCTATGAAAAAAATATTAGTTGATTGTTATTTTTTTGAGAATGAGTTTCAAGGATCGAGAACCTATATTAAAAACTTGTATAACAAAATCTTTGAATTAGAAAAAAGCAAGCCTGAATCTCAAAGAAAAATTTATTACTTAACAACCTATTTCCCTGAAAAACTGAAAAGTGAATTTAATGACTATGATTTTGTGAAGATTGTAAAACATAAGTTTAAAAATAGGTATCTCAGGTTATTAGTAGAGTTTCCTTTTATAATCCTAAAACATAAAATTGATATCGCTCATTTTCAATATAAAGCTCCACCAATTAAACTTTGTAAATACATATTAACAATTCATGATGTTTTGTTTATTGATAATATTCAATATACAGGTATAAAGTATTTTTTAATTAATTTTTTATCAATAGGATTTTCATTTTATATATCAGATCTTGTATTAACAGTAAGTGAATACTCAAAAAAACAAATGATTAATAAATTTTCAAAAAATAAAAAAATTGAAATCATAGAAAACGCGGTTGATGAGGAATTTTTTTCTTTTGAACCATTAATTCAAAAATCAAATTTTTTATTAAATAATAATTTAAGAGAATATTTTATTTATTTGAGTAGATTCGAGCCAAGAAAAAATCACTATAATCTTTTATCTGCATATCTTGAAGGAGAATTTTATAACCATTATGATTTAGTATTAATAGGTCACGAGAATTTAAAATGTAAAAAATTCGACGAATTATATAATTCTTTAGATGAAGCCCTTAAAGCAAGGATTTTGTTAAATAAAACTGGTGTTTCACAGTCAGATCTTTTTCATTTCATAAAATTTTCAAAAGCATTTATTTACCCATCGCTATTTGAAGGATTTGGGATACCTCCTTTAGAAGCAGCTGCATTAAAAGTTAATGTAATTTGTTCAAATTTAACAGCTATGAAATATTTTGATTTTTTTAATCCATTCCATATTGATCCTACGGTTAAAAATTTAAAAAAATCATTAAAAGAAGTAATAAAAAAAAATGACGATAAAAGATTAACTAGTATCAAAAATATGGTTAAAAAAAAATACAACTGGCACAACTCAGCAAAAAAACTGTATAATTTTTATGATAGTGTGTAATGATTAAAAAGAAATTATGCATTATTGGTTCAGCAGGAATTCCTGCCAATTATGGTGGTTTTGAAACGTTGGTTAATTACATTTCAGAAAATATTTCAAAAGAATATAGTTTATATGTTTTTTGTTCATCTAAGAATTACTCTCAAAAAATTAAATATTTTAATGGAGCTAACTTAATTTATATTAATCTAAAAGCTAATGGATTTCAAGGAATATTTTACGATATTATATCTTTATATAAGTCATTTAAAATTTCGTCTCATATTTTGATTTTAGGAGCTAGTGGAGCTTTATTATTACCTTTTTTTAGGCTCTTATTTAAAAATAAATATGTTGTAACTAATATTGATGGTATTGAATGGAAAAGACAAAAGTGGGGATTTTTCGAAAGAAAAATTTTAAAATTAAGTGAATATACTGCATGCAAATTTTCAAATTTAATAGTTAGTGATAATAAGGAAATAAAAAAATATATTGATAATAGATATAACCTAAACAGTACCTACATACCCTATGGTGGAGATCATGTAATTAATCCTAACAAGTTTTCCCTCAAAACAAGATTTAAACCTAAACAATATGCTATAAAAGTATGTAGAATTGAACCAGAAAATAATGTTGAAATGGTTTTAAAAGCTTTTAAAAAAAACAAGAAAAAAAATCTGATTTTAATTGGAAATTGGAATATGAGTGCTTATGGAAAAAAGTTGTTTTTAAATTATAAATCATCTCCAAATATTGAATTATTAAATCCAATTTATGATCAAATTGAACTTAATAAGCTTAGGTATAATTCTAATTTATATATACATGGTCATAGTGCTGGGGGTACAAATCCTTCTTTAGTTGAGGCAATGTTTCTGGATATTCCAATATTTTGTTTTGATGTAAAATTCAATAAATATTCTACAAAAAATAAGGCTTTGTTTTTCCATGACTCTGATTCACTAAGTAAATTATTAGAATCAGATTATGACAAAAGCTCAGTCAAAATTTCTTCAGATTTACGAAAGATTGCTGAAAATGAATACATTTGGAAAAAGATATCTAAAAGCTATTTAAGAATTTTTAATAATAAAAAGTAAATTGAAAGGTATAATTTTAGCTGGTGGTTCCGGAACTAGACTTTATCCTATAACAAAAGGTGTTTCTAAACAGTTACTTCCTGTTTATGATAAGCCAATGATTTATTATCCGTTATCGGTTCTAATGTTGGCTGGTATTCAAGAAATTTTAATTATTTCAACAATTGAGGACTTGCCTTATTTTGAAAAGTTATTAGGTGATGGATCAGAGATTGGTTTAAAATTGTCTTATAAAAAACAACCAAGTCCAGATGGTTTAGCACAAGCTTTTATTATTGGGGAAGATTTTATTAAAAATGATGATGTTTGTTTAGTGCTTGGTGATAATATTTTTTACGGATCTGGTTTTTCGGGTATGTTAAAAAATGCTATAAGTAATATTTCTTTAAATAAATCTACAGTATTTGGATATTATGTTAATGATCCTCAACGTTATGGAGTTGCAGCTTTCGATTCTGAAGGAAATGTAACATCGATAGAGGAAAAGCCAAAAAAACCTAAATCAAACTTTGCAATTGTTGGATTATATTTTTACACCAACGATGTTATCAAAATTGCCAAGAATGTTGAACCTTCATTAAGAGGAGAGTTAGAAATAACATCTGTTAACCAAGTGTATCTTCAACAAGATAGATTAAAGGTTGAATTATTAGGTAGAGGCTTTGCTTGGTTAGATACTGGCACACATGACTCTCTACTTGAGGCAGGAAATTTTATTGAATCGATTGAATCAAGTAAAGGTTTAAAAGTAGCATGCCTTGAGGAAATTGCATACAGGATGAATTATATTGATGCTGACCAAGTGAGAAAATTAGCACAAGAATTTAAGAATAATAATTATGGTGAATATTTATTAAATCTTGTTAAGGAGAAATGAATTTTGCTGAAACTAAAATTAAAGATTTAATAATATTAGAGCCCAAAATTTTTGGAGATGAAAGAGGCTATTTTTTTGAATCGTATAATAAAAAAAAGTTTGAAGATATTGTTGGTGAAGTTTTATTTGTTCAAGATAATGAGTCAAAATCTTCAAAAGGTGTTTTAAGAGGTCTTCATTTTCAAAAACCACCGTTTGATCAAGCTAAATTGGTACGATGCATAGAGGGAAAAGTTGTAGATGTAGTAGTAGACCTCAGAAATGGTTCTAAAACATACGGTCAACATCTTACTGTAGCTCTTTCTTCTAAAAATAAGAGGCAACTTTTTATACCTCGCGGTTTTGCACATGGTTTTTTAGTACTAAGTGATTTTGCTATTTTATCTTATAAAGTTGATAATGTATATGCACCTGACTATGATTCGGGTATTCGATGGAATGACCCCATTTTAAATATTCCTTGGGGAATAAATGAGAGTGAAATTCTAGTTTCAGAAAAAGATTCTAAACTTCCATTTTTTTCTGAGCTTAAATCCCCATTTTAATATAGAATATGAAAATATTAATTACAGGAGCTAACGGACAACTTGGTTCTGAAATTAAAGATCTTTACACCAATTATGAAAATATAGAATGTTTTTTTAAAGATCTTCCCGAATTGGATATTTCTGATGCTGATTCAGTAAATACATTAATAATTAATAAAGGTATTAATGTTGTTATTAATTGTGCAGCTTACACAGCAGTTGATAAGGCTGAAGAAAATATTGAAATAGCAGAAAGAGTAAACTCAGCAGCAGTTTTTAATATTATTGAAGCTCTTGAAAAAGTTAATGGAAAGTTGATCCATATTTCCACAGACTATGTTTTTGATGGAAATAATTCACATCCGTATAAAGAATCAGACCCAGTAAATCCAATTGGTATTTATGGGAAAACAAAGAGAGAAGGAGAGTTGGCTGTAATTAATAGTAAAATTGACGCGATAGTAATTAGAACCTCATGGTTATACTCTTCTTTTGGAAATAATTTTTTAAAAACTATGCTTCGTTTAGGAAAACAAAAAGAATCAATAAATGTTATCTCAGATCAGATTGGTACACCAACTTATGCTAGAAATTTAGCTAAAATATGTTTAGATATTTTACAAATCACAGGTTTGGAAAAAATAAGTGATAAAGGAAAAATTTATCATTATTCAAATAAAGGTGTTGCATCCTGGTATGATTTTGCTGTTTTAATTATGGATTTAGCAGGATTGAGCTGTAAAGTTTGTCCAGTACAAACAAAAGACTATCCAACTTTAGCTAAAAGACCACACTATTCAGTACTTAGTAAAGATAAGATAAAAACTGATTTTAAAATTGATATTCCAAATTGGAAAGAATCACTAAAAGAATGTATAATTAAATTAAGACAATGAAAAATATATTAGTTACCGGCGGTGCTGGTTTTATTGGCTCTCACTTAGTTAGATTATTGGTTAACAAATATCCTAAATACAGAATTGTAAATATGGATTTATTAACATATGCTGGAAATTTGGAAAACTTGAAAGACATAGAAAACAAAGATAATCACACATTTATAAAATGTGATATTTGTGACTTTAAAAAAGTATCTCAAGTTTTCTACAATTTCAATATTGATTCAGTAATACACCTTGCAGCAGAATCACATGTGGATCGTTCAATTGAGGACCCTTTTTTATTTGCTAAAACTAATATAATGGGAACCCTAAGTTTGTTACAAGCTGCTAAAGATTATTGGAAAAATAATTTTGATGATAAATTATTTTATCATGTTTCTACAGATGAAGTTTATGGCTCTTTGGGAAAAGAAGGATTTTTTACTGAAACCACAAAGTATGATCCACACTCACCTTACTCAGCATCAAAGGCATCTTCGGATCACTTTGTAAGAGCTTTTGCAGATACATACAGCCTGCCTGTTGTCATTTCTAATTGTTCTAATAATTATGGATCTTTCCAATTTCCAGAAAAACTAATTCCTTTATTTATAAATAATATTATTAATAATAAATCTTTACCTGTATATGGCAATGGTGAAAATGTTCGTGATTGGTTATTTGTAAATGATCATGCCAGAGCAATTGATGTTATTTTTCATAATGGTAAACTAGGTGAGACTTATAATATTGGAGGCTTTAATGAATGGAAGAATATCGACCTTATTAAAGTCATCATAAAAACTGTAGATCGTCTTCTAGGTAGAGATGAGGGATCATCTTTGAAATTAATTACTTATGTTAAAGATAGAGCTGGACATGATCTTAGATATGCTATTGATTCATCAAAATTAAAAGATGAATTAGGTTGGGAACCTTCTTTACAGTTCGAGGAAGGAATTGAAATTACTGTTAAATGGTATTTAGAAAATAAAGAATGGATGGATAGTGTGACTTCGGGTGATTATCAGGAATATTATAATAAAATGTATAATTAGAATTATAATTTCTTAATTACATATTCTACAACTCCCCATATAATTAATTCATTTTCTTCTTTTAGTTCAATAGGTTTGTATTTTTTATTTTCAGGCATTAAATACAGCTTGTTCTTTTCTTTTTTTATTCTCTTTACCGTAAACTCTCCATCCACTAAGCAAACTGCTATTTTTCCATTTTCTGGACTTAATGATCTATCTATTACTAACAAATCTCCATCATCTAATCCTGCTCCAATCATTGATTCTCCACTTACTCTTGCATAAAATGTAGCATCTTTATTTCTAACTAACTCCTTATCTAAACTAATTCTAATTTCTTTAAAATCATCAGCGGGTGAGGGAAAGCCAGCTGAAATACCTTGTTCAATTAACCATTGGCCCATTGAACTCTCTTGCTTTGGTTTTAAAAATGTAAGCTTTTCTTTTTTCATTTAACTTTTATGATGTCATTTATTTTACATGTATAGTTTGGGCTTAATTTTTCTTGTTTCATTTTCCATTTTTTTTTTAAATCTTGAGAGGCAAGCTTAATTTTACTCTGTCCTTCTTTTTTTTGAATATAGTCTATAGTTTTCATCAGGTATTTATGTTTTGGATTTTCATTTTCAAACAGATTCAGTTGATGATTTTCGGATGAATCTAATCCCATTACTATAGTTCCAGCTTTTTTATAGTTAATACCTTCTTTAAAGATCCTTTTAAGGCCTTCAATGGCATATTTACTAATTACCATATTTGAGTTTGTTGAAAAAGGAATTGTCATTAGTATTCCATTTCTATATTGAGGTTTATTTTTTTGAAATTTATTGCTTCTTACAAACACATATATAGAATTGCAATTAGTATTTTGAGCTCTTAGTTTCTCAGCGCAGCATACAGCAAAAGTTGATATTCTTTCTTTAATTTTTTCATAATCAGTAATTGTCCCTTCGAAACTCCTT
>MDTA01107242.1_pt1 | contig 26768 bp, 30 predicted proteins | sample 811151 | NCBI WGS metagenome assembly MDTA01 (sample SAMN05326648, study PRJNA326480) | marine metagenome | isolation source: seawater | place: Indian Ocean: South | collected 2010 | reverse complement strand
TGCTCACCGACTTCGGAATTGCAAAGGGTCTCGACGGGGTTGATGAAGACCTCACTAGCGACAACGTCATGATGGGGACCGCCAAGTACCTCTCTCCTGAGCAGGTTAGGGGTCACAAACTTGACGGCCGCGCCGATCTCTACTCACTCGCTTTAGTTCTCTATGAGTGTCTCGCAGGTCGAGTTCCATTCCTTGGTCAATCAGATGCCGACACCGCTCTTGCTCGTCTGCAGCGTGACCCGACCGACCTTGCGCATCTGCGGCCGACGCTACCAATCAATTTGGTGAATCTCATTCATCGCACACTCGCAAGGAATCCCACACATCGCCCAACGACCGGCGGAGAGTTGCGTCAAGAATTGATGAGCGTCGATACAACGCCACCTCTTATTGACGGGACTCCCACCGAAGCTCCTGCACCACGAACGCAACCGGTGCGACCAGGTGAATCGGGTCGACTGCCTCGTGTGACTACGACGGTGACGCCACCACCGGTTGAAGCAACCACGCCACCTCAACTGTTTGACGATCCGTCTCTGGCAAGCGCTCGGCCGGTCCGTCGACCTTGGCTACCGATCGGGCTCGCCGCATCGGTGGTGGTGCTTCTCCTCGGTGCGCTCATCGTGTCCAACCGAGATGCCGACTCATCATCGAATGTTTCTCCATTGCCCGCACTTACCTCGGCTCCAGCTGTCGAGCGAGATAGTGATGACCCCATCATCCTCAAAGACGTCGAAGACTCACTGTCGCCAGAAACCCAAGTGGTGATGAGTTCGACGTCAATCGACGTTCGTGCCTGGGATCCGTATGGAGACAACGGATCAGAAAATGACGCTCAGGCACCGCTTGCAATTGCCGATGGAAGTCGAGACACCGCGTGGTCAACTGAGTGCTATAGCGATAAGTACTTGGGTGCCAAGCCCGGAGTGGGTCTCGTCATCTCACTTCCCGAACTTTCAAATGGGCGACTTGAATTTGAAACGCTGAACGCCCCCTTTCAGATCGAGGTCTACCGAACTGACGCGGTGGAACCTCCGCTGTCGCTGGAGTCGTGGACGCAGATTGGATCGATGAGCTACGGGGTTGATCCAGGCGTGGTTGCAGTGCCCGTTAATGAAGCCTCAACTCATCTAGCGGTGTGGCTGAAAGAGCTCGGTCCAGATGACGCGTGTTCTTCGGCGAATCCTTATCGCGGACGAATCGGTGAGCTGCAATGGCTCATGAACTCCTGAGCGATTCTCAACTTTTACAGAAAGCCCAACAGGGTGATTGTGTTGCGCTCAGCAAGGTTCTTCGCGAGCAGTACAAACGGGTGTTTGCTGTATGTCTGCGGATGATGGGGTCGCGGACCGCAGCCGAAGACCAAACCCAGGAAGCTCTTCTGCGAATTGCTCGAGGCCTCTCCTCCTTTGAAGGTAAATCTGCATTCGGTACCTGGTGCCATCGGGTTGCGACCACAACCTGCCTCGATGAACTTCGTCGGCAGCGTCGGCGGCCAACAACCACGACACTCACCAACACCGACGGGAGTGACGTTGAACCAGTCGACGATGTCGAAATCACCGCAGGTATCGAGTGGAGTGACGTGCGAGACGACATTCGTGAAGCACTTGACGCGCTGCCCGTCGACTTCGCCCGGGCGGTTGTTCTACGCGATGTCCTCGAGTTGGAATACCAAGAGATCGCCGATCTCACCGGTGTGGCGACTGGAACGGTGAAGTCAAGAATTTCTCGTGGTCGAGCGCTACTCGCCGAGCAGCTTGGTGGGAACCGAAACGGTGATATTGAACGTCTAACCAATGGAGACAACGAATGAGTGATGACGACGTCAACCAGTTGACGCCAGATGATGGCGATCTCGACGAGGTTGTCGTTGCGCGTCTTCGCTCGGCTCTTCTCGATGACGTAGTCGTCAGCGACACCGAGCGAGATCACACCGTCGCATCAGTGCTCGAAGCCCTCGACAACGAATCTGAGGCACCGGTCGTCAACATCGCGTTGCGACGCCGATTCCGATCAAACACAGTTCTCCAGTTCGCAGCTGCCATCCTCACTGTCGCCGTCGGCGCTGGAGTGTTATTCCAGCTTCGAAGCGGTCAGAGTGATACGGCGGAACTTTCCGTCCAAGAAAGTTCTCGAGAACGAACAGAAGACAGCCCGCTATCAGAATCTGAAGAATTTGCGCTTGCTGAAGAGTCAGCGCTAGAAGAATCTGCCGTCGAAGCGGCGCCCGAAGTTGAGTCGGTGGGCGGCACTGCGCTGGGTTCAGACCTCTCAGGTACCGAAGATGAGATGGTTGCAGACGACATGGTGGCAGTTGGCGACTCAGCAACTAGGGAAATGGCCGGAGACATCTACGAATTGGAATCGATCAGTGTCGACGAGTTGCCGAATTTCATCCGTAACGTTCTCGAGCAGGGTGCGACAACACTGCGCAGCGCAGCATTTTGCGAGTTCGACCATGTTGAACTCCTCACAGAGGTCAGGCTCGACGAGATCATCGTCGTATTGGCAAGGCTGACGGCACTCAATCAGTACCTCGCTATTGATATCGCAACCTGTGAAGTTCTTGCCGAAGTCGATCTTGGCGACGAGTAGTTTCTCGGCTCCCTCTCACCGACGGCCTGTGTCACTCAATCGAAGAAGAATCGCACCGAATTTCTTTGTGCAGGACGAGGAATGCCTAAAGATTTCACTACAGTCCACTGAGTGATCGGAAATCCGTTCTCCAACGATGACTGGGCAGTCGACACCGCTGATCGTATCGAACAGGTCGTTGGGACAGTTCGCGACCGAGTCACCAACAACATTGTCAAGCTTGTTCGAGGCATCGTCTTTGGCCTCATTGGCTTCATAATTGGAGTCGCCCTCATTGCCACCGCCCTCATCATGTTCACTCGAGGGCTGCAATCACTCATCAGTCTTGCAACTGGAAATACCGGCATTGACCACAGTCGGTCGGTGTATATGAGTTATCTCATCTCAGGCATATTGATGTTGACTCTTGGCGGCTTTGTGATGCGTCGTCGTCGGTCACCCAAAACCTAATTCTTGAGATCATCGGATTGGAGAAATCATGGAACCCACCCGCGAACGCGTCATTATCATCGGCTCAGGTCCAGCTGGTCTCACTGCAGCGATCTACACCGCCCGTGCGAGTCTTGAGCCACTTGTGATTGAAGGTGAGCCATCGTCAACAAGTGATCAACCTGGCGGCCAGTTGATGCTGACGACTGAGGTAGAGAACTTCCCTGGCTTCCCCGACGGCATCATGGGACCAGAACTCATGATGAACTTCCGCTCACAAGCCGAACGATTTGGCGCGAAGTTCCTCACCGAGAAGGCCACTAACATTGATTTCTCCTCTCGCCCATTCAAGGTGTGGGTGCGTGAAACTGAGTATCACGCCGACTCTGTAATCGTTTCTACGGGTGCCCGGTCACTGATGTTGGGGCTTGAGGAGGAGCAACGTTTGATTGGTCACGGTCTGTCAACATGCGCAACCTGTGATGGTTTCTTCTTCCGTGATCAACATATTGCAGTCGTTGGCGGTGGGGACTCGGCAATCGAAGAGGCCTCCTTCCTCACGAAATTTGCATCGAAAGTCACCTTAATTCACCGGCGCGATGAATTCCGAGCGTCAAAAATCATGCAGGATCGTGCCTTTGCGAACCCGAAGATCGATGTGTTGTGGAATCACACGGTGACTAAGGTCAATGGCGACAACAAGGTTGACGGTATCGAGGTGACAAACACTGTCGATGGGTCGGTTTCGACAATGCCCGTCACTGGTCTCTTCATTGCGATTGGCCATCGACCGAACACAGATTTGTTCACTGGCGTACTTGACATGGACGATGCTGGCTACCTCCAGACACAACCTGATTCGTCGTACACCAATATCGAGGGTGTCTTCGCCTGCGGTGATGTGCAAGACCACACGTACCGTCAGGCAATTACTGCTGCGGGCTCGGGTTGTATGGCTGCGATCGACTCAGAGCGCTGGCTTGAGGGCCAGCATTAACTCTTCATGCCAAACAAGACCGCATTCGTCGCGGTAGTCTCGAATCACGCTCTCTCAGTTCGCGGAACACAAAGGAAATGAAATGGCATCCATCAATTTGACCACCAGCACGTTTGACGAAACCGTGGGAGCATCGAATGTTCCAGTTGTCGTCGATTTCTGGGCAGAGTGGTGCGGTCCGTGCAAAATGGTTGCTCCAATTCTCGACGAGATCGCAACAGAGAATGCCGATCAAATGACAATCGCGAAACTCAATGTGGATGAAAACCCTGATATCGCCATGCGATATCAGGTGATGAGTATCCCAACAATGATCGTGTTCAATGGCGGCGAGGCCGTTCACCGAATTGTCGGAGCGAAGAGCAAATCAGCTCTCCTCGAGGAGTTCGGAACATTTCTGGGCAATTCCCGCTAACCCACGGCGAGCGCGGAGAAGCCGTTAGGGATCTCCAACGGCGACTTATTCGATCGTCATATCCGATTCGGGCAACCGAAAGCGGATGGTTTGGTGATTCGACGAAAGAGGCAGTGACCTCTTTTCAGGCATCGCAGGGCATTCCGCCTACCGGCAGTTGCGATGAACTCACCTGGTCGCTTCTTGTGGAGTCTGGATGGGCACTTGGTGACCGTCTGCTCATGCTCACGGCTCCAAATCTTCGAGGCGAGGATGTCGCCGAACTACAACGAATTCTCGCCCGATTAGGGTTCGATTGCGGGCGGGTCGACGGCATTTTCGGGCCCGATACCGCAGCCGCTCTCCAAGATCTCCAGCGAAACTCAGGGCTCCCCGATGATGGGGTCTGTGGTCCTGACACGGTCTCAGCGCTTGATGTGCTGTCTAGAAATACCGGCTCCGGACCCGGAGTCGTAATGGTTCGCGAAGTTGCTGCCGTAACTTCTGGCCGTCGCTCTCTGGGCCACCTGAGAATCGTGATCGGTGAATATGGCGGCCTAGGTGCACTTGCCCGGCAGGTCACCACTGCTCTTCGTCAACATTCCGCATCAGCCACTGTCATTGGTGACCCCGATGCATCAACTCATGCAGCGCTTGCGAATCGCTACCGAGCAGATGTGTACATCGGATTCGAGGCTGCGAACGAGTCAATATCACTCATCCAATATTACGCCGTACCTGGTTTTGAATCTACTGCGGGTCGCTCGCTCGGTGAGCAACTCGCTCATGATGCTCGGTATCCGCTGAGGCGGGAGGATATTGAAGTGATTGGAGCACGCCTTCCGGTCCTGAGGGAGACTCGTATGCCAGCTGTATCGTGGCGACTCGGCCCTACCTCAGACATTGTTGCCCAGACGCCGACAATTGTTCGGGGTGTGGTTCTCGCGGTCGAACGATGGGTTCACGACTTAAATGAATAATATTCGTTTATCTGACTAAATTGATGTATAAACATCGATTTATCGCTTGAAAGTGAATTATCCACAGTATGTTCATGTTCTTGTGGATGTGGTAATGCTCGGCAAGAGGTTAAGGCTGGAACCCTCAAGACGCACTTGAGGGTTCATCCCTAAACACGATTCGGTGGATGCGTCGAAGGTCATCAAGGTCGGCGAAATCGATTGTAATTCGCCCCTTCGATGCTCCCAGCGACACGCGAACGCGGGTGTCGAGCCACCGCGCAAGTGCCTCTTCGACCTCGATCACACCTGCCTCGCGCAGCCGCGTTCCTTCAACAAGCCCTGCGCCATCTGCTGGCTGCGGTAGCTGCGTCGCTGGCTGTTGTGAACTCTGACCTGAAATCAGTGCTTCCAGTTCCCGCACCGTCAGCTCATTGCTCACTGCTTCGTGCGCAAACCGAATTTGTGTTTCTCCATCATTGATAGACAGCAACGACCTCGCATGACGGGCGGTGAGACGGCCATCACCGAGATACTGCTGAATCTCAGTAGGCAACGCCATCAGCCGCAAGGCGTTGGAGATTGCTGATCTGCTCTTTCCTACTCGTTGTGCAACCTGCTCATGAGTGAAGTCAAAATCCTCAATGAGCTGGTGATAAGCGGCAGCTTCTTCGAGTGGTGTGAGATCTGCGCGATGGAGGTTCTCAACAAGCGCTTGTTCCATCGATGACACGTCATCGGTCGTTCGAACAATCGCCGGAATCACCTCAAGGGCGGCGATTCCTGCTGCTCGCCAACGCCGCTCACCAGCAATGAGTTCATACCCGCTAGCTGCAGGGCGTACAAGAATGGGTTGCAGTACGCCGATCTGGGCAATGGAATCTGCAAGTTCCTGAAGACCGTCTTCATCGAACAAACGCCTGGGCTGGTGTGGGTTCGGCCTAACGGATTGAAGTGGAATGTCGCGGAGAGCAGGAGCATCATCACTCCGCCCGAATACTTCATCCATCCCGCCTGGGATAAGTGAACTTAGACCTCTACCCTGCCGTTGGTTACGAGCCATTGTGCACCTCCCGTGCAACGTCGGTATACGCGATTGCGCCACGAGACATTGGATCGTATGTGATGATCGGCATCCCGTATTTTGGTGACTCAGAGAGTTTGATGTTGCGTGGGACCACTGTATTTAGAACAGTTGAACCAAAGTGTTGGCGGATTTCATTGACCACTTCTTCAGCGAGATTTGTCCGTGCGTCATACATCACACAGACGATTGACGACACTTCGAGGGTTGCGTTCAGGCCACTTCGGCGAATACGAAGCACGTTTTCAAGCAATTGCCCTACACCTTCGAGCGCAAAATATTCGCATTGAATCGGGATTAATACTTCTCGCGCAGCGCACAGCGCGTTGAGTGTCAATAGTCCCAATGATGGTGGGCAGTCAATAATGACGTAGTCGAATCGACCAACAACTGCGTCAACTGCGTTCTTCAGTCGTGTTTCACGAGCCAACATCGAGTACATCGTCATTTCTGCATCTGCAAGACGAAGGTTCGATGGAGCCACTTGCAGCCCCTCGATTTCCGTGGTGCAGAGGCATTCTGCCAGTGGGGCATCATCAATTAAGACGTCAAGAACCGAGCTGTCAAGGGACCGAACATCGATACCTAGGCCGCTTGTTGCATTCGCCTGTGGATCAATGTCGATGAGGAGCACCCGCAGACCCAATTGAGCCAGAGCGGCCGCCGTGTTAATCGAGGTCGTGGTCTTGCCTACGCCACCCTTCTGGTTCGCGACTGCAATCACTCGAGGCAGGTTGCGTGTTGGTGTCTGCGAAGGTGTTGACGACGGTGAGGTTTCGCTCATCGACGACACTTTGCCTCGTATTGCCCTATTACGCAACCCATTGCATGCAGTTTTGTTTCCCGGGAAACAATTTTTGATTCAACCTCAAGTTAAGACGCGCAGTTTCGTCTCTGAAATTTCAACATTGTTATCCACAGCCTGTGGTTTCCCAGGAAACACTGTTCTCATCGGGTGATAACAACAACAGTTCCTGCATCTTGCGAAAACAGCTCGACCGAGGCCGACATCTCGCTCGACAACGCCTCGCGCCAACGAGTTCCATCTGAGTGTGGTGGTTCTGACACCAGCAACCGCCCCGTCGGTGTGAGCAAAGGAAGCGCACTCTCAACGACGACCTCAGGTGACCCGAAACTTCGAGCCGTAACAACGTCAAATGTGTGCTTACCATGAAGGATGCGGATATCTGCGCACATCACATCAATAGGAAGTCCGGGTTGATGTTGGCGAAGGCGAGTGGCTTGACGTTGTAAAAGGTCGGTTCGTTTTTCGCGTCGATCGATCAGTGTGACGTGGACATCAGGTCGGTCATGAGCGATCACAAGACCCGGCAACCCGCCTCCTGAACCAATGTCGAGCACCGCTGCGTCGCTTGGGCAGGAGCCGAGGGCGACGACAAATACACGCGCTCGAGAGACTTCTTCTGAGAGATCTGTGTTGCCAATAACGCCAGCGTCTTGTGCGAGCTGCAGCACACTCAGGAGGTGTTCGTCCGTCGTCATTGCATTGCCGCCCCGCACAGCGGAGCTCAACTTGGTGAAACAATCACCCGACGGTTCGGATCTTCACCCTTGGATGCTGTCGACACGCCCTCTTCGCTGGCGAGAACGTCATGAATTACCTTGCGGTCAGGCGATGCCATTGGCTCAATTGCTAGGGCTTTGCCAGACTCACGCACCTGCTGGGCTATCTTCCGAGCAAATGCTTCAAGTGACGCTTTCCTGCGCTCGCGATATCCCGCAATATCAAGGCGGAGATGGGTTTCGTGGTCTCCAAGGCGGCGCTGCGCAGCGACCCGAACAAGGTCTTGAATGGCGGTCAACGTGCGGCCTCCAGGCCCCACCAACAAACCAAGATCGGAGCCGTTCATGGCTACCTCAATCTCAGTGTCTTCTCGCTCAACAACAACGGCGGCTTCCACACCGAATGCGGTAGCCAGACCAGTCATGAACGTTTCTGCTGCCTCACCAACTGCCGCTGGATCAACCGGATCACGTTGTTCATCATTCATTGGTTTCTCATTCTTTGCATTGCGAGTATCTCGTTGTCCGCCATTCTTGCGCGATTGTGACGGCTTGTTGTTACCCGACGCATCAGATGCTTGACGTTCGCGCCGCTGTTGGCCACCATTTTTGTTTCCGCGTGAGCGGCGATTGTCGCGCTTGGGCCGCACTTCGGTTGGTCGAACCCGTCCCCGAACCTTCGCTTCACCGCGTGTACGTCCAAACAAACCGCTTTTCGGCTCCTCTAAAACCTCAATGTCGGCTTCGTCAGCTGCAACCCCGAGTTGATCGAGAGCAGCCTCTGTTGCGTCTTCAACGCTACGACCTGTTGTTGTCACCCATTCCATGAAAAGTCTCTTTCTGTCCTAGTTTCAGCGCTTGCGCTGCCCGCCAGGGCGACCTAAGTCTCGTCTCTGGCTGTTCTTCGATGACTGTGGACGCCCCTTGTTGCTCTTCGAACCACCATTAGTTCGGGAATTCGACCCTTTAGGAGAGGGGCGTGTTCCATCTGAACTTGTGCTCTTTTTCTCTGAAGATGCTCCTGTCGCATCTTCGAGTTCACGCTTCGCCCGAGCGATAAGACCGCCACCAGAACTGTCTTTCTCAGAAAGTTCTCGCGCCTTCGCACTTGCGGCTTGCGCTTGTCGACCAAGCGATTCATCGTCAGCGTAAAACCGTCGCGTGATGTAGAACTGCACAAAAATTCGGATAACCGATTGGATGATGTAGTAGATCACCAACGCAAGAAGGAAGAAGATCTGAAACACTGCGAAAACCACCGGCAGGTACTGCATGAGTTTCTGTTGTGATTCTGACATCGTCGGGCTGATCGAGGCCCTCGCAGCAACCATCCGTTGCTGGTAGAAGTACAACAAGCCAAGAACCACCACAAGGCCGGCATAAATCAGGCCTTGGCTAAAGTTGCTACCCAGCATGCTCGCCGGTGATTTTGAAAGGTCAAGTCCCCACGACGACATCTCCGTTTGTCGAGCGAGCGCCTGGTACATCTCTGAATCGAGAGAGAGATACCGAGGGAGGAAGCCAATCGTTTCTTGACCCCGACCCACTGATGTCAACACGGCCCGGGCAATGGCTTCATTGCCACCCGCAGGGAGATATGTTGCATCGTAAAGAATGCGAAACATCACAATGAACACAGGTGTTTGTGCAAGCAACGGAAGACATGAGGCCATTGGATTGACCTTGTGCTCCTGGTAGAGCTTCATCATTTCTTCGTTAAGTTTTTGACGGTCGGTCTTGTACTGCTGCTGAAGACGACGCATTTCTGGCGCCAAGCGCTGCATCTCCAACATGCCCTTTGTGCTCTTCAGCGTGAGCGGCGTGACGATCGCCATCACGACAAATGCCGACAACGAAATAGCAGTCATGTAACTACCGGTGAGCGTGTACAGCCAATTCAGTACAGATGCAGGAACTTCAAATACTCCAGCAATCAGCGAAATTGTTGTCATTGGGACCTCATTGGTTCATCTTGGTGGGAGACTGGCTCGTGTGGGGCATCTGGCACCGGGTCGTAGCCCGATGGTCCAAATGGCCGACATCTCAACAGTCGCCGAATAGTGAGCCACAGCCCGCGAAAAGGGCCGTGGATGGAGATTGCTTCATGTGAGTAGTGCGAACATGTCGGCGAGAATCGACATGGAGATGGACGCCATTGAAACGCCTGCTGATACCACTCAATTGCCCGCAGCATGCGTTGCTGAATTCGTGAGGCCGTCATCGAGTCGACAGCCTTTCGACTAACTGCTGCACCTGATGCGCCAGCATTTCCGGCGTCATATCGAACATATGTTCGCTTTTCGAGCGGATAATCCCAACCATCAACGCTCCGGACGGCAGCAGGTTCATTTGCGCTTGCCTGCGGAGAAGTTCCCGTAAGCGTCGTCTTGCCAGATTTCGACGGACGGCGTGACCGTGGACGCGACCGATCGAAAACGCCACCCGAGGTGGCGACATCGCTGGATCGGCAAGAAATTTGCACCACAAGACGTCAGTCCGCACCTGGATTCCTTCGGCATTGAGTCGGGAGAACTCATGCGCAGTGCGGATTCGGTGAATCAAGCGGAAAGGCGAGCGCGGCCCTTTGCACGGCGTGATTTCAACACGGCGCGACCAGCGCGGGTACTCATCCGAGCTCGGAAGCCGTGCTTCTTCGCACGACGATGTTGATTTGGTTGAAAGGTTCGCTTCACTTCTTCGTCACTCCTCAATGAACCCGGTCTGATCGAGATACATGGTGACCACGATCGGGCGATCGGCTAAACGACGGCTTCATTGATATGAAACCAGACTCCCAAAGACTACGGTTTGTCTCCTGCGGAGCCAACCACACCTGAACTTTTACACAATCGTCGGGTTTTCCACAGGTGGCTCCGCGTGATAGCGTGTGATTGCTATGCAGCGCGCCGAGATGACCTGTACCTACAACAAAATCTTTGTTTTCCACAGATGTGGATAAACATGTGGGTAGTTACATCGTTGTAATGCTTCAGCGAATCCCCAGCATTTATCAGCAGATTTAGAGGACCAGCCCAACATGGAACGTGAAGCGACTACCAACCTGTGGGAAACCGTCGTTCCACTTCTTCGCGATCAACTCACCGAATCGGTGTGGTTCTCAACATTCAATGACGCAGTGAACGTCGGCGACGACAACGGAATTTTGCTTGAAGTGTCAAACACGGTTGCCGGTGAACGAATCATGTCGCGTTACCGAGGCATGATCGACGACGCTCTAACCGAACTTGGTCACCCCGGTTTTGCGTTTGCTGTGCGCGTCGCGACGACCGATGACGCACTGGTTGACATCGAACAGGAAGTGCCGACGCCTGCTTCTGAACACGTGCCACCAGAGGCACCCCTTGGCGGAGATGAACCTGGCGGACTCAACCCTCGGTATGCGTTTGAGACATTCGTGAAGGGGGCCTCAAATCAATTCGCTCTCGCTGCGGCCCAACGGGTCGCGGAAACGCCGGCTCGTTCGTATAACCCATTGTTTGTCTATGGCTCAGCTGGACTAGGTAAAACCCACCTTTTGCACGCAATCGGGCACTATGTCGAGTCTCATTACCAACATCATGTTGTGAGGTATGTCTCGACCGAATCGTTCATGAACGAATTTGTTGATGCGATCCGTTCAAACTCGATGGCCGGGCTTCGACGTCGGTATCGCGAAGTCGACGTCCTCCTCATCGACGACGTGCAATTTCTTGAAGGTCGGGAAGGCCTACAGGAAGAGTTCTTCCATACGTTCAACGCCCTACATGGAGCGAATAAGCAGATCGTCCTCTCTAGCGACCGAATGCCAGATGCGATACCAACCCTTGAAGAACGTCTTCGTGGGCGTTTCAAGTGGGGTCTTATTACCGACATTCAGCCACCTGATTTAGAGACCCGCCTTGCCATCCTTCGCAACAAGAGTGAACGCGATCGGGTTGAAGTGCCCGCCGAAACCCTTGAATTCATTGCGTCGAACATCACCTCAAACATTCGTGAGCTTGAAGGAGCGCTCATTCGTGTGACTGCCTACGCCTCACTCAATGGTGTGCCGATTACCACCGACCTTGCGAAATCCCAGTTGTCTGATTTGCTTTCGGACTCTGTCGCGAAGCCACGCACCGACATGGAGTTGTTGGTTGAAATGGCTGACATCCTCGGGTACGAAGTTGACGCATTACGTGGCAAGAGTCGGCAGCGACCATTGGTCACTGCCCGGCAGATCGCTATGTATGTCTTTCGTGAACTTACCGATCTCAGTTACCCGAGCATCGCGCGGCTCTTTGGAGGGCGAGACCACACCACCGTCATTCACGCCGTCGAGAAAATCCAACGACAGATGGGTGAACGGAAACAGATTTATGAGCAGGTAACCGACTTACTGCAGCGGTTGAAGTCATGATAACTGTGGATCACGTAGTGGATGACATGTGGTTAATCCGTGGAAATCTGTCGCACAAGGTGGACGCATCCACTGAATCACATCTATGTGATCATCGCGCGGGGGACACCGCTCGGAAATCTTGTGACGACAAATATGTGCCGTGTGCTGGGGTGATTCACTCTTTTCCCCAATCCACAGCACCTACTATCACTAACACTCTGTATTTACCCTCTTTGGGGAAAAGGACCACGCTGTGAAATTTCGATGTGAACGGGAAATCTTGGCCACCGCATTAGCCACCGCTGGTCGAGGAGCAACAAACTCAACAGGCACCTCACCGGTGTTGTCAGGTGTTCGACTTGATGTCGCTGATGACGTACTGACCATCACTGGTACAGATCTTGAACTGACCATCAAGGCATCGGTCTCGGTCGGTATGGAAGAGCCAGGCTCGACGGTTATTCCTGCTCGTCTTACCGCTGACATCGTGAAATCGCTTCCGGCTGGCAGTGTCGACGTCGAACTCACTAGTGACAACGTGTCGATCTCAGCTCAGCGAAGCCAATTTGCAGTTCGTCCAATGGCAGTTGCTGATTTTCCTTCGATCGGGGCGCCGTCGAACGAGCCATTTGTATTGTCGGGTTCAACAATGTCGGCTGCGCTCGGTCAGGTGGTTCGTGCCGCAAGCACTGATGAAGCTCGTCAACAACTCACTGGTGTGCTCATTGTGTCGGAAGACGACGCGGTTCGCATGGTGGCGACCGACTCATACCGACTCGCGGTGCGCGATCTTGACGAAGGGGCGTTACTCGGGGCTGGTCAACAGGTGCTCGTTCCGGCGCGTGCGCTCAATGAAGTGCAACGTCTCGTGAGTGGTGCTGAAGACCTAAAGGTGTATCTCGGAGACAATGACGTTGTGTTTGAGATTGGTGATGTGCACCTCACCACTCGCCTTATCGCTGCCGACTATCCGAACTATCGAAACCTGTTGCCAAGTTCGTATCCAAATGTTGCGACGATCGGTCGTGACGCGTTGCTCGACGCGTTGCGTCGCGTTCGCCTTCTTGCTCAAGGGGGTGCAACTCCGGTTCGCTTGCAACTCGAACCCGATCACGTCATCCTTTCAGCGATCACTACGGATGTGGGCGAAGCCTCAGAGCAGATCGATGCCAGCTTTGAAGGCGAACCGATGACGGTTGCGTTTAACCCCGACTATCTCGCTGCGGGTGTTGATGCGGTTGATGGCGACGAAGTTCGACTTGCAGTCGTCGACCCAATGAAGCCAGCTGTACTTCGCGGGGTTGGCCACGACGAGTACCTGTACCTGTTGATGCCAGTACGGGTGCCGTGATGTCACGTCATGCTCGTTGAACATCTTGAACTTGTTGATTTCAGAAATTATCGGCAAGTGACGTTCAACCTTACTGCCGGCACCACTTGTATCGTTGGTCAGAATGGCCAAGGGAAAACCAACCTTGCCGAAGCACTTGCGTACCTGTCAGGCCTAACATCATTTCGCCAAGCTCCCTTGGATGCACTCATTCGAGTTGGCGCCGACCAGGCAATTATTCGAGCACAGATTGTTGAGGCCGACGGCCGTCAATCGCTAGTAGAGGTTGAAATCTCCCGGGTCCGTCGCGGTCGAGTTCAAGTGAACCGACAGCGGTTACAACGCACAAGAGACCTTCTCGGCACTGTGCGTACGTCTGTCTTCTCACCAGATGATCTAACGCTAGTGAAGGGCGGCCCTGGCGAGCGCCGGCGATTTCTTGACGACACCCTTGTTGCTTTGGCGACGAAGAACGATGCGCTTCGCCTTGAAGTTGATCGAGTATTGAAACAACGCAACACTCTGTTACGCCAATGTGGCGGTCGACTCAATGATGACGAGTCAACAACGCTTGACGTGTGGGATTCCCGCCTTGTCGAAGTCGGCGAACAACTTGGCCGTGGACGCGCCGCTCTCGTCGAGCGTCTTAAACCGTTAGTAGCCGAGGCCTATCAGCAACTCGCCGGTGAGAGCAACACTATGTCGTTGGCCTATGACCCTCAATGGCGTCACCAGGGGTTGGCCGTTGCTCTCGCTACCGCTCGTCGTGATGATGTTCGAAGGGGCGTGTCGACGGTTGGCCCGCATCGTGACGATGTCGACCTTTCGGTCAACGAGTTGCCAGCGCGGACTCATGCATCCCAAGGTGAACAACGCACTCTTGCGTTAAGCCTTCGCCTCGGCGCGCATCGGCTCGTAACCAATCATGTGGGGTCAAGTCCAATTCTCATCCTCGACGATGTCTTGTCGGAACTCGATAACGATCGGGCAACGGCGCTGCTGGGAGAACTGCCGGCAGGCCAAGTGGTCATCACAACTGCGGCACCGCTGCCACCGGCTGCCCGGCCTGAACGCATCATAAAAATCGACAGCGGTACGGTGATGTGTGATGAGTGACGATGACGAGATCATGTCGCTGTCAGACTCTCTCGACTCGGTGGTCCGTTCACTTCGCGGACCAAGTAGGGCAGAGGTTGGTGGCATTTTTGGCCGGTGGGAAGAGGCTGTCGGTGACTACGTGGCCCGACACGCCCGACCCTCACGTTTTGAAGACGGGGTTCTTGTCATCGATGTTGATGAACCAGCGTGGGTTATTGAGATCGAGTTCCGGACCGAAGAGATATGCCAACGGTTACGAGCTGTTGCTCAGGTCACGATCGATAACATTGAGGTCAGGGTGGCGCGCCGAAGGTAACGATTCCGGCATGATGTGGCATGGCTTCTCAACTGTTTGAGCAACTACGAACCGACCTAAACACTGCGATGAAAGATCGCGATCAACTCACGACCTCGACGATCAGGATGGTGTTGTCGGCAGTTCAGGTGGCGTCTGTTGCAGGAGACGAGGCCGCAGAACTCACCGATGCCGAAATCACGGCGGTGCTGAGGTCGGAGGCAAAACGCCGAAATGAGGCGGCCGAGCTCTACGAGAATGCCGGACGAGCCGAACAAGCTGCATCAGAACGAAACGAACTTGCAGTGATTGAGTCATACCTTCCAGCGGCGATGGATGACGCAACACTGCAGGGCATTGTTGACGAAGAAGTGGCAGTTGCTCGCGAGGCAGGAGCAGAGGGACCGAAAGCGATGGGACAGGTCATTAAAGCGGTGAAAGATCGTGTCGGCGATGGTGCTGACGGCGGCCGAATCGCCGGCGTCGTGAAGACCTCGTTGGCCTAAATTCCGCCCGGTTGGCAGTATCCGCTGTCGCCGACCCGGATACGTGTCGCAACCCGGCGTGTTGGTTGTCGTCACCAGTCGGATTGACCGGTTCAGCGAACACCCGTTTGGTAGAATTTCCCAGTGCTCATAGGCGTTTCAGCCTGTTTGCACGTATGGGAAGAGCGCAGTGCTTGACCCATATTGCGACGACAACAGATGAGGTACTGAGTGTCCAAAGACACCAAAAAATCAAAGAGTGAATATGGAGCGAAGGACATCCAAGTCCTCGAAGGGCTCGACCCCGTTCGCAAGCGGCCTGGCATGTACATCGGCTCGACCGGTTTGGCCGGGTTACATCACCTCATCTGGGAAGTTGTTGACAATTCCGTCGATGAAGCAATGGCGGGCTACTGCAGTAAAATTGGGGTGTCGCTGCTCGCTGATGGAGGGTGTGAAGTGAGCGACAACGGGCGCGGTGTGCCCGTTGACCCGTATCCATCAGGCCCCCACAAAGGAAAGAGCGCCGCTGAGGTTGTGCTCACAGTGCTGCATGCCGGCGGAAAATTCGGCGGTGAGGGATACAAAGTGTCGGGTGGACTCCACGGCGTTGGCGTCAGTGTGGTCAACGCACTTTCTGAGCGCCTGACCATCGAAATCGATCGAGATGGCAAGCGCTATTCACAGGAGTATCAAGACGGCGGCAAGCCCAAAAACAAACTGTCGTCGAAAGGCGAAACTCCAAAACGTGGTCGCGCGTCAGGTACGACGGTGACGTTTTGGCCAGACCCAGCGATATTCCAGGCAGAAGGAACAGAATTTGTTGCCCGCACGGTGCTCGATCGCCTGCAGATCATGGCATTTCTCAATCGTGGGCTCGAAATTTCATTTGTTGATCAACGACCTGAGCGCGAACAAGAAGTCACCTTCCAATATAAGGGCGGAATTGTCGACTTCGTAAAGCATCTCAACCAGTCGAAAGACCCCCTGTTCGCAAAAGTGTGTCACTACGAAGATGACGACGGAGAAGGCCAAAATCTCGATATCGCTCTCCAGTGGAACACCGGCTACCACGAAGGCATTCACGGCTACGCAAACGGCATTTCCACTATCGAGGGCGGCATGCACGTTGAAGGCTTCCGCACTGCATTGACCTCGGTGATGAATAAATACGCACGCAGCAAAAACTTGCTGAAAGAAAAAGACGATAATCTCACGGGTGAAGACATTCGAGAAGGTCTCACCGCAATCGTCTCGGTGAAGCTGCGTGAACCCCAGTTCGAAGGCCAGACAAAAGCCAAACTTGGCAATGTCCCCATGCGGTCATTCGTGCAGAAAGCAACCAACGAACGCCTCTCAGAGTGGTTCGATGAAAATCCGACCGAGGCAAACAAGATTGTTAAGAAGGCAATTGCGGCCCAACAAGCACGTATAGCGGCGAAAAAAGCCCGTGAAACAGTGAGGCGCAAAACCGCTCTGTCTGGGGCAGGCATGCCGGACAAACTTCGTGACTGTTCATCGCGAAGCCCAGATGAATCAGAAATCTTCATCGTTGAGGGAGATTCGGCTGGCGGTACAGCAATTAACGCTCGAGACCCTCGAACCCAGGCGATTTTGCCGATTAGAGGAAAAATCCTCAATGTCGAGCGCTCCCGAATCGACAAAATGCTGAAAAACAATGAGATTCAAGCGTTGATCACCGCAATCGGCGCTGGCGTTGGCGAAGATTTCAATGTCGAGAAAGCTCGCTACCACAAAGTGATTGCGCTGTGCGACGCTGACGTCGACGGCAGCCATATTCGCACCCTGCTGCTCACATTCTTCTTCCGGCAGATGCGTGACCTCGTTGAAGCTGGCTATATCTACATAGCGCAACCCCCGCTCTACTCCACAGAGGTGGGCAAAGAAAAGGTCTATCTCAAGGACGACCTTGCGAAAGATCGTTTCCTCACAGAGAAACCAAATCACCGAAAAGAGTTCCAACGCTTGAAAGGTCTCGGTGAAATGGACTGGCAGGAACTCAGAGAGACAACCATTAACCCAGAGACCCGCACGCTGCTGCAGGTCACCGTCGAAGAGGCCGCCGAGGCCGACATGATCATGAGCGTGTTGATGGGCGACGACGTAGAAAGCCGTCGCAACTTCATCACCACGAACGCCCGCGATGTGAGGAACCTTGATTTCTGATGAGTGACGATCAAACCCCAGTCGACCCAGATGATCAGCACGATCCGGTCCAGCCGATCGCACTCCAAGATGAGATGGAGAACTCATTCCTGGAGTACGCGATGTCGGTCATCATGTCGCGAGCGTTGCCCGATGTCCGCGATGGTCTCAAGCCAGTCCACCGTCGCATCATTTGGGACATGGAGCAGCAAGGTTTTCGCCCCGATCGACCATTTGTGAAGTGTGCCCGCGTGTCTGGTGACACGATGGCGCGTTACCACCCGCACGGTGACAGCGCGATCTATGACGCTCTGGTTCGTCTTGCCCAACCGTTCTCCGTGCGCCACCCACTCATCGATTTTCACGGCAACTACGGTTCGCCTGATTTTGGTCCGGCCGCAAGCCGCTACACAGAATGTCGGTTGCACCCACTTGCAATGCAATTGCTTGCCGATATCGATGAAGACACCGTCGACATGGTGCCGAACTATGACGGCAGCACAGAGCAACCCTCTGTCCTGCCCGCAAGATTCCCCAACCTGCTCGTCAACGGGTCTCAGGGAATTGCTGTTGGCATGGCGACCAACATTCCGCCGCACAATCTTGGCGAAGTCATCGATGCAACTGTGCACCTCATTGACAACCCAGATGCAACATCCGACGACTTGATGGAATTCGTGAAAGGGCCTGACTTCCCGACGGGCGGTTCAATTCTTGGACGCGCCGGCATTATCGATGCATACCGGACGGGGCGTGGCTCTGTGAAGATGCGCGCAACTGCGACCATCGATGAGGGCAAGTCGGGGCGAATGGAAATCATCGTCACCGAACTGCCGTATCAAACGAGTTGTTCTGCGATTGCGGCTCGCATCACCGAATTGGTCGACAACGGAGACATCGAAGGAATTGCCGATATCAACGACGGGTCATCCGGTGGCGAGACCTCCTTGGTGATCACGTTGAAGCGTGACGCAAATGCAAACGTCGTGCTGAACAACCTCTTCAAACTCACGCAACTTCAGACCAGTTTCTCGATCAACATGGTTGCTCTCGTTGACGGTGTGCCCCGCACGTTGAACTTGCGGGATGCGATCGATGGCTATGTTCGTCACCAGATTGAGGTCATCACCCGTCGATCGAATTTCCGTTTAGAAAAAGCGAAGCGGCGTGAACACATCCTCGATGGCCGCATTAAGGCGCTGAACGTCATCGATGAGATCATTGCGCTCATTCGAGGTAGCGAAGACGCGCAAGCCGCAAAAGCCGCGTTGATGGAAAAGCCCTATGAGTTCTCAGAGGCTCAGGCTGTTGACATTCTCGACATGCAACTGCGCCAGCTCACGCGTCTGAGCCGTATCGATATCGAGTCAGAACTCGAAAGCATCCGCGAGAACATCAAAGAGCTCGAATCGATCTTGGCCGACGATAAGAAACTTCGTGGCGTGATTAAAGACGAACTCGGCTCTGTACGCGATGACTTTGCAGCTGATCGAGTCTGTGCAATCACCTATGACGAAGGCGAAATGAGTATCGAAGATCTCGTTGAAGATAAAGAACTCGTTGTTGTCATGACAGAGGCGCAGTATGTGAAAGCGGTTTCTGCCTCGTCGTTCAAGACGCAGGGCCGCGGCGGCCGCGGTGTGTCGGGAGGCAAACTCAAACAAGATGACATCATCCGTCATGTCATCTTCACCACAGCTCACGCACATTTGCTGTTTTTCTCAAATCGTGGTCGGGTGTATCGATTGCGTGCCCTCGATATTCCTGAGCGTGAGCGCACTGCAAAGGGCATGCCGATTGTCAATTTGCTTCCCCTTCAAGCAGACGAATTCATTCAGGCGATCATCGACACTCGTGACTTCGCGGGAGAACGGTTTTTGTTCTTTGCAACACGAAAAGGAACCGTCAAGAAGACGGCGTTCGATGCCTACAACTCGAGTCGACGCGACGGTCTTATTGCCATCAATTTGAACGAGGATGACGAATTGGTGAGGGTCATTGAGACAAGCGGTACCGACGACATTTTTATGGTGGCAAAGTCAGGAATGACGATTCGCTTTAACGAACGCGATGTTCGAGCGATGGGTCGCTCAGCGGCCGGTGTTCGCGGTATGAAGTTGAAGACCGGCGATGACGCAGTCGTTTCATGTGATGTCGCCCGTGATGACACTGCGATTCTCCTCATGACTGAAGCAGGTTTTGGCAAGCGGACGCAACTCGACAAATTCAATACCCAGGGCCGTGGTGGTCAAGGCGTGCGTGGCATCAAACTCACCGGCAAGAAAGGCGTCGTTGCTGCGGCGTTCATGGTCGGAATCGAAGATGAGATCGTTGCAGTTTCGTCGGGTGGTGTGACCATTCGCATGGAAGTTCGCGAAATTTCTTCCCAGGGACGTGATGCCACCGGGGTTCGCATCATGAATCTTGACGACGGTCAGACCGTTGCTTCCGTTGCCCCGATCATCGCCGGCGAATAGTCACAGCTCTATTTGCTCACTCCACGCAGATGGAGGTCGAGGCTTGGTGTTGAGAGTTGCGCTTATTGGGGTCAGGGCTTTGGTATTGAGTGTGGTCATTGGTGAACCTATGACCGTATTGGTTGAGCGCCAACAGGCGAAGGCTGCTGCTGTTGCAAGCGCACTAGCCGTGTTGTAGTGGGGTGCGTCTGTTGCCGACGACATTGCGCAACGCAATGGAGCGGTCGTCAATCTTCGCGAATAATTCGTTGACTGAGGATGTCGTCTGACGGTGACGGTTCAAGTTGGCAGCGCACGTTCTCAGGCGGCAGTGAGTGATGCTCTTGATGGCTGAACTGAACGATTGAGTCAGTTTGCGTACACTCGGTGACGTGGTCGAGCACACTCACGACGGCGATGCTGAGCAACAGCCTGAACAGGGTTCGGAGTCTGACGCCCCGTCGCGCACTACGCCCGTGCAGGTGCCAGAGAACTCCGATGAGGTGAGCGAACCAACAAGTGAGTTCGTCATGCCAGTCATCGTGGCTGCCCAACAATCGGGCGAGGTTCCCCAAGTCGTTGAGGCTGATAGCGCGAGGGCAACAACCCACTCGTCTCCAGCTTTTCTTGGAGTTCGCCGCCAGGTGGTGTTGCGGCGGGTTGGTGGTCGACCGCGAGTGCGACGAGTGTCACGGGTACTCCGGCATATTGACCCGTGGTCAACGTTCAAGGTGGCGGCGCTGTTTTCGTTGGTGTCATATGTAGTGCTCTTGACCGCCGGTGTGATGTTGTGGAGGGTTGCTGATTCAACAGGAACGATTGCGAATGTCGAACGTTGGTTCACCCAATTTGGTTGGGAGACCTTTGAACTACATGGTGATGAGATTTTCAGTGCTGCGTGGGTGATCGGACTGTTTCTCGTGGTTGCTACGACGGGGGCAGCCGTGCTGATAGCAACGATCTTCAACCTCATTAGTGATGTCGTTGGTGGCATACGGCTGTCTGTGCTGGAAGAAGAGGTCACTGAGCGCACGTTTGACCCGATTGAGGCGTTTCGTCGTCGCCGGCCTGACTAGTCGAGGTTGAGGTTCGGGTTGGCGCCCCGATAGCGTTTCTCCTCTGCCGGGGCTATAGCTCAGTCGGTTAGAGCGCATCCCTGATAAGGATGAGGTCACAAGTTCGATTCTTGTTAGCCCCACTGCGGCGGCCCGATGGGCCGCCGTTTGTTGTCTTCATGGGGCTTCCCTGCTGTCCGGGTGTGTATGTCGTCTCCAACATTAACTGGCCGTAGACATCGAAAACTGCCTGAGGGAAGATCTCAAAACCATCGGTGTGGCCGCGACCGGGGGCAGCGGGGGTGCCCCCATCCTCATCTCAGGGACTCCGTGCGTATCTGTGTCTGCCACCTTTCGTCGCGTCAGGGCATTGATCACCGATTAGTGACTAGATCTAACTTGTCCGTGAGGTAGAAAATGGCATTTAGAAAAAGACGCCCCCCTGTCACCCAACAGGCAGCGCAATTTCAGTTCCCGACCAACGGGCATCTAAAAACATCAACAACAGCCACTTTTCCGGATGGTTCTCAAATCGCTAACTCGGCGGACACCGCCGAGATTCAGGAAAATTTGGTAAATCGAATGTGTTAGGTTCCCTTCAGACGGTGTTCTGACGGCCAACCAGATATCTAAGGAGAAATTGATGCTTGGTGATCACATCGGAACCATTACTGGTCCGACATCGATGAAAGCCGTAACTGCTGTAGGTGGAATGCCGACATTTGAAACAACCGCTTCTGGTCTCGCAGGCACGCTTGCGGGCGCTGAGGTGACAAGTTTTGCGTCCTACAGCGCAACGATGAAGGCTGACGGATCCTTCTACGGGGAATGCCCGAATGCAGGAGTTGTCATGGCGGCTGATGGAGTCGCAACGTTCCGGGCAACAGGGTGCGGCAACCCGACCAGCGATGGAGGGTTCGTCTTTAAGGGCGTCGTGTATTTCGAAGCGCATGCGGCCTCCTTGTCATCTCTGAACGGGAAGGCTGTCGTGTACGACTGGATTGTTGGGCCGGATGGCACTGCCACTTGGGATTTATGGGAGTGGGTCTGAGCGCTACGTCGCTGAATGACCTGGCGCCGTCTGTTCGTGGCGGTGCCTAAATTCGCTGATTGTCAACTGACCCGATACCGCTGCTGTGTAGCGGGTGACCATCGCGCCTGACGCCCATCCCCCTGCTGTTTGAACAGAGGTTTGGGAGACCCGGGATCGAAGAGAGTTCACTGCCCAACCTCTGCGCCACGCGTGTGCAGATGGTGCGCCGATACGGCGCAGCATCAACTGAATTGCGTGTGGTGTCATGCCGGCACAGAACCCGTTGGTGCTGGTGTCTGCGTCATCAAATCGATCCAAAAGCGATAAAGACTTCGCAGAGTGGAGGCCCATGCAAGAGGTGTGGTGCATAACAGCTCGCCAGGTTGTCTCCGTCAAATACTCCTACGGATTGTCGGTCGATCAAGCGGAGTTCGATGCCCTGGCGAAGATGCTTCTGTACTGCGGTAGAGAAGGCCAGATTTCTTGGTGGGTCAAGGACCTGAGGATGCCAACGTCGGCACCATCGACGACTGCTGCTGTCACCCAGACCACAATGGCAACTCAACCCAGCGCCCCTTCATCGACCAAAGATGAGATCCCGCCGAATCCAGGCAACACGAAGAACTGCGACGACTTCGACACCTACCAAGAAGCAAAAGATTGGTTCGACTACTACTTCCCGTATTACGGCGATATAGCCAAATTGGACGGAAATGACAATGACGGGTTGCCTTGCGAGTCTCGGCCTAGTGGACCGTCCTCATAAAATTGGCTGATACAAGCGATCTGTACACACCTTCGCAGCTACCTGTTTGAAAGAAGAGATCCACGTGACAAAAAAAATCCGATTTTGGGCCGAATACGAAGTGAAGCCAGGCTGTATTGACCAGTTACGAGAGGTCGCTCAACAGCAATCTCGGTGGGCGAAAGACGGCGAACCAGGTTCGTTAGCGATGAACTGGTATTTGAGTCCAGACGAAAGCCGTCTCTATACGTTCGCCACCGAAGCAGATATGGACGCAACCTGGTTTCACAGTAAACGTTGGGTAGAAAACCCTTTCGCTGAATCTTTCGGTGAACTAGTAGAGACCAGGCGAATGTGCATGTATGGCCCGATCGACGACAAATACAAAGAGTTAATGTCCAAAGCTGGCATCGAGATTGAGTACTTCGAATGGCTGACTGGATTCGATCGTCAAGCCAGCTAAGCCAACTAAATCAATAAAACAACTCGAACCACGGGTCAACCTACAGTCGAATAGCGTGCGACCATCGCCCCTGAAAGCCAGCCCCAATCGTCATCTCCGTCATCGCAACTTCCGTCGATATCGATGCAGATCCATGGTTCACCGTTCGGACACATCGGGCCATTGATGGTTTCCCAGCTCGCTGAGGATTCCTAACCATCCTCACCTAAGCCCAAATCAGGGTCTTCCATGACGTCGACTCCGCACTCCATCGCTGCCGCCATGAAGGCGAACAGGAACATCATTGCTTCTTCGGACTCAGGTTCTTCGTTCATGTTGAAAAGAGCGGCCACGTTTTCGGTCTCGTCGCCCAGAGATTCAGCCATGCACTCGGCTTGTTCTTCCGTTCCTCCCATTTCGGCAATCATGAGCGCAAGCATTGCGGTCTGGTCAAGGCAGCTTGTGAAACCTTGCATCCAAACTTCATCTTCTTCAGTCTCGAGTGAGTCGAGATCGGACAAGCCTTCAACTCCCATAGTGGTGACCGCCCATTCTGCGAGACACACCGCTGTGCTTTGAGATAGCGATCCACCGATTTCAGGATCGTTCATCAATTCGGCAGCAAGCACGGACACCAATGGATTGTCCGATTCTGATGATTGCTCTTCGTCGCTCTGCGAGGCGGAGGAATTGGTTGCAGTAGAGGTCGTTTCGGCCGGTTCGACTTCGTTGCCTCCGCAGTTGACAGTCAGAGTGAGTGCAAAGGCAGACACCAACAGGATGCGAACAGATTTGCTGATTTTCACGAACTCACCTTTTCACAAATAATGAACGAAACTGCTTCTTTAAAATAAATTATGTGTTGCTCTTTTCGTTAGTGCTGTTGCCAGAGTTGCACTTCGATGCATGTTGCGGCGAGTAGGTTGACGATTGGTGAGCTTCATTCACCAGATTGGGGAAAGTAATGCAAAAGATCTTGAACGCCCGTATTTCTCTGCTCGTGTTGGGTCTCATGATGACCCTTCTAGGGCTAGGCAACCTTGTGGGAGCTGAGGATTGGGCAAAAGACCAGTGGACCGGTGCTCAAGGACGTGAGCTCGATATTGCAACGAGCGTTGAGTTGGCGTGGGGCACCAAAATCGTCACTGTCGGGCTGACGATCTTGATTCTCAGTTTCGTCTTGAGTGGAGTAGCGAGGGCACGGTTCGGCGTCATTGCGATTGTGCTCTTTTTGGCCGGCGAGATTTTCACTGTGAGTTCTCTATCGGCGAAGGGCTACGGCGAAGATGCATCGATCCCAGTGCTGCTGATCATCGTTCCACTGTTGATCACCCTGTGGGCGTTGGTGTCCTGCGCAACGGGCTGGAACGAGAAATCTGCGGAAACCACTTGAAGCAACGCATCGACTGCACTATCAGTACCGCGAACAACTGAGGTCGGTGTCGGGTTTCGCATGAGATTGACTTCGGCTATCAATTACCCATCATCAGAGTATTGAGCATTCAACAAGTTCTCTCAGGCAGACTGTGGCTATGCGTTTTGCTCGTCGAATTGTTTCGGCACTCATCATGACGATCGCTGCTGCTGGCGCGATCAGAGTGAAGGGTCGGGGAGGAACTCCGCCGCGCCACGGCGGGTGGCGACCGGTTCGCATTCCTCCACATGATGGTGGCGCTGAATGACAGTCTGGCTCGCCGGCGCTGGCGTCGTCGGCCACCGACTCTCACAACTCTGCGGGGACGAACGGTTGAGCCCGTTTGATCCGCGACGCAACCCTTTTCCTGAACTCGCAGCAGGTGACATCGTTGTCCTTGCGATTCCTGGACGCCATCGAGGACTTGTGGAACAGATTGGTCGTCACGGGGCGTCAGTCATCACCCTGGCTGATGACCTTGACGACACTCAGCAACTATTTGACTTGGGCTCTTTATTTTCATCGAACGATGCCGCACTCGTGGTCGGAGCCGGCATGTCTCCGGGTCTTTCTGGGCTGCTCGCTAGACATCTTTCGTCACGCCTGCATCGAGTAGACGAACTACATGTTGCGATGCATGGCACCGCGGGTCCGGCTTGTGCGCGAGTCCACCATCGTTCACTGAGTGGCCGGTCACCTGGCTACATCGACGGTGAATGGAAGGAGTTTCACGGCGGATCAGGTCGCGAGTTGTGCTGGTTTCCTGAACATGTCGGAGCAGTCGACTGCTACCGAGCTGGGTCTCCGCTCCCGATCTTGTTACACCGAGCATTTCCAGAAACTCAACGTATTTCGTCTCGTCGATCAGCAACTCGACGTGACCGTCTCACCGCACGTCTTCCAATGCTCCGACCACCTCATGCTGAAGGTGGAGTAGGAGCGCTTCGCGTGGAGGTGCGAGGAGCATCACCTGACGGCGCCCGCGAAACATATGTGATGGGCATCGCAGAACTTGTTGGATCGGTTGCAGCGGCCGTGATCGCAGCAATGATCACCGAACTTGAGAGCTGTGGTCTGGCCACTGGCCTTGTGATTCCGGGGGCAACCGACGTGCCCACTAACCGGCTGCTACATCACATCCAAGAGCACGGGATCAGGATTCAAGAATTTACCGGTCAGCCGTCAGACTGAACCGAATTGTGCTGCGCCTGATCATCGCTATTTCCTAATTGGGCTTCAAGTCGTTCAATTGCAGACGCTAGACCGGCAAGTTGTTCACGCAGTTCTTCACCTGTCACGACGTCAGCGAGCGCAAGACGTACACCAGCTATTTCTCTCGCCAGGAATTCGGTGTCGGCCTGAGTGCGTTCAGCAACCTGGCGATCAAGTTCAGCTGCCGTCCGATCGCGACGTTCTTGACGATTCTGCGCAAGCAAAATGAGTGGAGCGGCATACGACGCCTGGAGCGACAGCACCAACGTCAATAGAACAAGCCCACGGCCCCACGGGTCAAACTGCCAGTCGGCCGGCGGCAAAATATTGAAGAGCAGCCAGACGATGATGACGATCGTTTGCCATACGAGATAGCGAGCGGTGCCGAGCAACATTGCGATCGACTCGCTGAACTTGCCAAAGGCGTCAGCGTCATACGACACGTCAAGCCGGCGGCGACGGCGCGGTTGAGAGAGATCGTTGCGGCGTTTCATGGCGTCACCATCGGTTGAATTGGAGTGGTGCGTCGACGTTGACGTGAACGCCAGTCAACTCCAAGTAGTCGGTCGACAACGTCGTCGACTGCAATTGCACCCAGCAGTCGTCCGGCCTCATCAAGAACCGGAAGTGCCATCAGGTTGTAATGAGCGAACTGTTCATGAACCTCTTGC